>Ga0209187_1000403_pt1 | contig 79359 bp, 52 predicted proteins | sample BantaG_FD_187430 | JGI IMG/M metagenome (GOLD analysis project Ga0209187, IMG submission 187430) | Marine algal microbial communities from Bantry Bay, Ireland - BantryBay_4 metaG (SPAdes) (version 2) | ecosystem: Host-associated > Algae > Red algae > Unclassified | place: Bantry Bay, Ireland...
GGCACGCTCAGAGCTTTTTTTGCAGCCACTTCACATCCATTTTCAACCGACCAATCTCTTCGTAGAGCGGCGCGGTAAGTTCCTCTTCGGTTTTTGTTGCGCTCTGGCTTCCACGCTCAAACAGCTCAGAGGCTCCCGACAGCAGGCGCTTTTTCCAATCGCTTACTTGGTTTGGATGCACTTTAAATTCACTGGCTATCTGCGCTACGGTCTTCTCCCCCTTTACCGCTTCAAGTGCCACTTTGGCTTTGAACTTCTGGGTGAACTTTCGTCTGGATTTTTTCATGGTTACTGTATTCCTAGCATTTTAGGAGCACAGATCACACCTTAAGGCATGGTCCGAAAATTGGGGGGAAGCGCAAAAAGGCCTTACGCCTCGGTTAAAATCAAGTTTTTAATAAGTAAGAAATTGGCCGTATTTATTTTCCCTCTTGGTTCGCATACATCTTGCCGATTGAGATGTTGAAAGTTCGGCCTTGCGCGAGAAGATGGCCGATTACTACAACTGCATGATGCGACTGGATGAAGGGGTTGGCTTGCTACTGAAGGCGCTTCGGGATGCAGGTAAAGCGGAGAACACGTTAATCGTGTATATCGGCGATCACGGGGCGCAGTTTTCGCGAGGAAAAACATCGGTATACGAAGCAGGAACTCGCATCCCGATGATCCTGAATTGGCATGGGCACACGGACGCGGGCGCGCACCCCCAAGGCTGGCTGGGGATATTTATAACGGCTTGCCCCTGAGTAGGGGGTTGCGACAGGAAATGCCTCTACAAACGATCGAGAAGCTCTGCCTTCTTATCGGCAAATTCCTGATCGGTTAAGATACCTGCTTGATGTAGATCACCAAGCTGCTGAATACTCTTGAAGGTATCTTGGCTGTTGGGAGACGCATCATCGGCGACGGGAAGAGGCTCCGGATCTGGGTCGCGATTAGGTACCGGTTGATTTTGAATGGTTTGATCGTTTTGAGTGTTTTGAGTGTTTTGATCGTTTTGATCGTTTTGATTTGAGGGAAGGCTTCCCGGCCCAGAAATCAGCGGCAAATCTAAGGAGCTAAAGGTGCCGTATTGGCTCGTAAAGCTGAGTGAACTTCCTCCGCCTTGTTGCTGCTGGACCCCGCCAATCTGGTGATTCAACGTATTGTAGATCGAAACTTCACCATTCACGCTGATGGCTAGGCGGCATGCGGAAGGGAAGTAGGCATACTGCATTCCATTTTGCCCGCCACTACTACTGGGGCTGCCGAGCTCAGAGGGCCACCAACTGCCGCCGCCCATTCCATTGGAGCCGGAGCCTTGAGGAGCAGGCTGAAGCACTTGTGTCGTGGCCATCAGGTTAGACAGCTCTCCACACAAATTGTTAACCGTAGCCTTTAACCCATGGTTGAACATGTCCCCACACATGGTCATGCCTCCCTGCATCCATTGCCCGCTTCCGAGTTCTGGAATTGAGAACTGCGCCATCGTCCCTCCACCATTATTGACGGAGTAAAACATGGAGAGAGCAGAGTCTAAGCTAATGTTATACTTCTGAGCAATTTGAGTGAGCGCTTTTTCGCCTTCTGGCGTAAGTGTATTCATATGCGTTGGGCTATAGCGCGCAGTTCAGAAGTCAAGAATGTGGGCCTTGTTTCAGTGGAGAGCGAAGCGAAACCTTGCAGCTCGCCTTTTACAGAGCCTCTATTGGGACAGGACATGATAGGCATCCTATGAGTACTTTTGGCACTGTCGGCGGTTGGAAACCGCCGCTCCTTGGCCTTCGGCGATCCACTGGTTCTACGACACGGGCTGGGAAGCCCGCGCTACGACGTATACATCCGGTCGGCTCTACCCCTCGACGCGGGCGCCTTTGGGGAAGGAACCCAGCACTTCCATCACCATGCAATGCTTGCTGACTTGAGCCAGGGCTTTTTGTGCGACTTCGTCACTGGCGTGGCCTTCGAAATCGACAAAGAAAAAGTATTCCCACTGCTTCGATTTGTCGGGCCGTGACTCGATCTTACTCAAGTTCATGGATGACTCTTCGAAGATTTGCAGGATCTTCACCAAGGCACCGACTTCGTGTTTCACCCCGAAGTGAATCGAGGTTTTGTCGTGTCCGGTGGCAGGTCCGTAGCTTTTGTTCAACACCAAGAAGCGGGTGGTGTTGGTGCTGATGTCTTGGATCTTTTCGTCCAAGATTTCCAACCCGTTGATCTCGGCTGCCAAGCTACTTGCGATGGCAGCAGACCCGTCTTCGGTGGTGGCAGCTTGGGCTGCAGCAGCCGTACTCGACACCGCGTGAAGCTCGGCGTCAGGGTGGTAGGCTTCGAGCCACTTGCGGCATTGCCCGAGGGCTTGCGGGTGACTATAAATTTTCTTGATCGTACTCGTCCCCGGCTTGGCCATCAACGAATGGTTAATCCGGTGGTAGATTTCCGCGCAAATTTTCAGCTCGGTGGCCCCGAGTTCATCTTGGGTATAGGTGACGGCGCCTTGGATCGAATTCTCGATTGGAACCACCCCGTACTGGCTGTCCCCCGCTTCGACACTACGGAAAACATCCGCAATCGTATCGCAGGGAAGGTACTTCACGCTGGCACCGAAACGGCTAACCGCAGCCTGGTGCGAAAAGGTACTGTTGGGACCGAGGAAAGCGACCGTAACATCGGCTTCGAGAGAGATCGAGGCAGACATGATTTCACGATAAATCGCGCGAACATTCTTTTCCGTGAGCGGGCCTTGGTTCAGGCGCGCGACGCGGTCGAGTACATCCTTCTCGCGTGACGGCACGTAGACCGATGCATTGTCGACTTCTTTAAGGCGGCCAATTTCAGAGGCGGCGCGGGTTCGCTCGTTGAGGAGTCGAACGATTTCCGCGTCGAGGGAGTCAATTTTATCGCGATAGTGTGAGAGATCCATACTTTATTCCTCTTCTTCTGGTTCGGGAAGAAGATCTTCTTCGAGTTCGTCGTCATCGACATATTCGCTGCCGTTGGGATCCCCGGTGGGCTCCGGCTTGGGCGCGTTTTTGGCCGCCTCCGCCTTGGCAGCTTGGCTGGCTTCATCGAAATCCAACTCACCTTCTTCTGCGGCGTCGACGACAACATCTTCTTCCACTTCGCCTTCGACCGGCTCCGTGACCGGCTGGCGACGGAGCTCTTGTACTCCGGGAAGCTCTTCGAGTTCTTTCAACCCGAAGTGTTCCATAAATTTTTGCGTGGTGCCGAAAAGCCAGGGGCGACCGGGAAGCTCACTGCGTCCAACCACTTTGACCAATTGCATTTCCAACAAATTCCGGATCATCGAGTCGACCGAGACACCGCGAACCGCTTCGACATCCGAACGGGTGCAGGGCTGGCGATAGGCGACAACAGCTAAGGTTTCCAAGGCCGGCTTGGAGAGGCGGGCGATTTTGCCTTTGTCGAGATAGGTGCGAATCCAGAGGCCGCAGTCCTTGTCATTTTGCAGACGGAAACCGCCGGCAACTTCAACAATAGTGACACCGGTTTTGGCGCGCTCCATGTCGCGAATCAATTCCTGCATCGCCTCATTCACATCCGCGGTTTTGATTCCCTTAAATTCCGCAGCCATGGTTTCTTCGTAATTCGCGGCTGCCTTTTTAAAGGTGTTGTAAATCACGCGGGTCGAAACCGGTTCGGTGGAAGCAAAGAGAATGGAGCCGATGATCTGCTTGATTTCAGGAATGACGCTTCCGGTCGAAGCCTCCGAAGCAGCTGCCGCTTCGGTGTTTTCGTTTTCTTCAGCCGGGGTTTCCGTGGGTTCGCTCATGCGTTAATCCTTTCATCGGAGTCGTTGTTCTGGACAACAAAAATTTCGTCAAATGCGGTATCCTGCTCGGCCCGAATATGTTTTAGGCGAATCAATTCGAGCACCGCGAGGAAGGTGCAGATGATTTCTGAACGAGATTTCATATGCACAAATAGCGAGTTCACACTCAGCTTTTTGCGGTCTTTCACCCGTACCATCAGGTCATCAATTTTATCCGCGACGGTGTAGGTTTCGTTGAAAATTTCGTGAAGCTTTTCTTCTTCAACTCGCTTAAGCGCGTTGTTGAAGGCTGCGATCAAGTCAAAGATCCCCACTTCAGCCAGCCCGGCATTCGGATCGCGTTCAAGATGCACCCCATCGCCGAAGCGGTAAAACACGTTCTGTTGCTGGTCTTCCAAATCACCGAGATGATCCGCCGCGTCTTTAAACTTTTTGTATTCGATGAGTTGGCGCACGAGATCGAGGCGCGGGTCGTCGTCCTCTTCTTCTTCCGGCCGTTCTTCAACTGGCAACAGCATGCGACTTTTGATCAGCATCAAGGTCGCCGACATGACAAGAAATTCACCCGCAATATCGAGGTCAAGCATCCGCATTAAATCGATGTACTTGTTGTACTGCTTGGTAATGTCGACGATGGGAATATCGTAGATATCGACCTCGTCCTTGCGGATGAGGTACAACAAGAGGTCGAGAGGTCCTTCGAAAACCTCTAAGCGAACCGTGTAGTCTTCTTGACTGGGATCGTTCATGCGAGTCCGACTGCATTGCGTGCCGCGTCGACCACTTTGCTCATCTCTTCACTGGCGCGTTCGGCTCCTTTTTTCAGAACCTCTTCCACGTAATCGAGATTGTTTTCGAGTTCGGTGCGGCGTTCACGCATTGGAGCAAAATGAGCTTCATAGGCTTCGGCCAAGGTTTTCTTCGCGTCCCCGTAGCCCATGCCACCCGCGCGGTATCGATCCGCCAACGCAGCCTGCTCGGCTTCGTTAGCGAAAAGCTTGTAGAGCGAAAAGACGGTGCAGCTGTCGGGATCTTTGGGATCTTCGAGCTCCTTCGAATCGGTTTTGATCTTCATGATCTTTTTCCGAGTCGGTTTCGCATCGCCAAAAATCTCGATCGTATTGTTGTAGGACTTCGACATTTTCTCCCCGTCGATCCCAGGTACAACCGCGACATCGGCCCGAATCTGCGGCTCAGGAACTTTGAAGGTTTCTCCGAAGGTTTTGTTGAAGCGCTCCGCGAGTTTGCGGCTAATTTCCAGATGCTGCTTTTGATCGCGTCCAACCGGAACCAAATCAGCATTCACCACGAGAATATCCGAGGCCATGAGAATAGGGTACGTAAAGAGGCCGGCGTTGGCGGCAATGCCTTTGTCGGTTTTATCTTTGTAGGAATGGGCCAGCTCGAGGCGCTTTACCGGCTGCAAGTTACTCAAAATCCACGTCAGCTCGCAGACTTGCGGGCAATCGCTCTGCCGGTAAAAGACCGCTTTTTCAGGGTCGAGGCCGCAGGCGAGGAAATCAAGCGCCACATCATGGGTGCTTTTCCGGAGAGCTTCCGGATCCCCTACCGAGGTCAACGCATGGTAATTCGCGATGAAGAGGAACACGTCGTGCTCTTCCTGCATCGCAATTGACGGCTTCATCATGGCAAAATAATTGCCGATATGAAGCGCTCCTGATGGCTGAATTCCTGATAAAACTCTCACAATATCCCTGTCTCTGAACGTACTCAAATGCTCTCAAACGCTCTTAAAAAATAGAGAACGCCTTTGATTGGATGGCCAGACCTTACGATTAAGCCAATTCAATCTGTCTCGTTACTTGAAACCGGTTGGGATTCAAATAAAAAGGAATGCGATGGATAAAGAGCAACAAATCCGCCGGTGTCTTGTCTCCTACGAGCAACTTCTCGGCCACGAACTACTGAAAAACTGGCGAAAAATCGACGATTTAGTCGCGGCCTTGGATGCGGTTGACTTCGCCCTGCTGTCGCATGGTACCGAAGACGACCCGATCTTTAATTACGGGAATCGCACCACCCTGGGCCGCTTTGAAATGGCCTGGGAAGATTTCATCCAAACCCCATCGCGTAAATCCGCCGAGCCGATGAACCGCGAGGAACGCCAGGCCTTGCTGGATCGGGTGACTCGTGACAACTACATCGACGATTATGCGGGGGTTCGGATTAGCGCCACCGGCAAGCGGTTTCGCATCGAGCAAGCCGTGGTGTGGAACCTGTTTGATGAAGCGGGTGAGGCCTGTGGGCAAGCGGCGACCTTTTCGCAGGTGACACCGATTTCGGGCTAGCCCGGCAATTTCATTAAACGAATTCCGGCACAGTCGAAAATGAACCACGAAGCGGTATTCGCGATTAAACCGAATGATGCCGTCTAGCAGGGTATTAGGCCCGAAGGGTCGCCTTCATTATAGCCCGGGTCGAAGGCCCGGGTATGTTCCAAGAATCCTCAAGGCCTGAAAGGTCGAGACAGAAAACATCCTGCAATTGAATCGACCTTTCAGGCCTTGCTTGGAATCGCATTCAAAACCCAGGCCTTCGACCTGGGCTATTATATTTCGACCCTTCGGGCCTGGGCTCATGTGGAAGTTCGAATCCGATATCCCAAGTCGATTGAACCCTGAACGGTTTCATGTGATTCATTACACAGTGGCGCCTCTTCCCGCGGGTCACTTGGCGGTTGAAACAGTGTTGAAACAGTATTGAAACTTCATCGTGAAGTTTCAGGTCAGCGGGAGTTTTCGTCGGGAACCGACGGCTCATCTTAGGCGGGGGTTTCAACCCCCGTTAATAAAGCACAAGCCTTCGTCGTCAGGAACTGACGGTTTAGCAAAAGAGGGCTTTAGCCCGACGTGGATATATCGACCGCTTTTACGGGGGTTGAAAACCCGCCTATATTTAAACCGTCGGTTCCCGACGAGCATCCGACATTCCTGCTAATTATTACATCCTCCCTCCCGCGCGCTCCCTGTCGGTTGAAAAGTGTTGGAACAGGGTGAAACGCCATCATGAAGTTTCAGGTCAGTATCGCATTCAAAACCCAGGCCTTCGACCTGGGCTATTATATTTCGACCCTTCGGGCCTGGGCTCATGTGGAAGTTCGAATCCGATATCCCAAGTCGATTGAACCCTGAACGGTTTCATGTGATTCATTACACAGTGGCGCCTCTTCCCGCGGGTCACTTGGCGGTTGAAACAGTGTTGAAACAGTATTGAAACTTCATCGTGAAGTTTCAGGTCAGCGGGAGTTTTCGTCGGGAACCGACGGCTCATCTTAGGCGGGGGTTTCAACCCCCGTTAATAAAGCACAAGCCTTCGTCGTCAGGAACTGACGGTTTAGCAAAAGAGGGTTTTAGCCCGACGTGGATATATCGGCCGCTTTTACGGGAGGTGATACCCCCGCCTATATTTAAACCGTCGGTTCCCGACGAGCATCCACCATTCCTGCTAATTATTACAGACTCCCTCCCGCCTCCCGCGCGTTGCCTGTCGGTTGAAAAGTGTTGGAACAGGGTTGGAACAGGGTGAAACGCCATCATGAAGTTTCAGGTCAGCCTCGTGAGTCCATTAGGGCTTTAAGATCACTTTCATCAGGCCCTTTTCGGCTTGGTACAATCGCTGAAACCAATCCGCGCCTTCGACGAGAGGCGCGGTACCGCTCACCAGGAGATCGAGGTTGACGCCTTGGCTCGCGATAAGCTCGAGACATTCGGGGTATTCGCCAGCGCACGCGCAGGAGCCGTGCAGGGAAATCTCCCCGGTAACAACTTTCTGCAAGGGCAGGTCGACATCGGCGGAAAGGTTTCCGACCAAGACCACTTCACCACCGAGGCGACACAGTTGAATGGCGCTTCGCACCGTCGGGGTAAGTCCCACCACTTCAAAGACCACATCGGCCGGCTGGCTCACCGCGTCTATTTCATTTCCGAGATAGACTTCGGTCGAACCGCATTGGGTGGCGAGCTCGAGCTTTTCGCGCGCAAGATCGACCGCGATAATCTCGCTGGCGCCTTTCGCTTTCAGCACCTGCAAAATAAGTTGGCCAATCATGCCGGCACCGATGACCGCGACCCGTTTTCCATCCACCGAACCAACCCGACGCACCGCGTGTATCGCAATCGCGAGTGGCTCGACCATGGCCGCGTGCTCGAAGCTCACGGAATCGGGAAGAGCATAAATGATACGCTCGGGCGCCGCGAGAAATTCGGCGAAGGCACCGTCACGATGATAGTCATCACAGGAGACCCCGAGGACTTGGCGGCTAGCGCAGAGGTTCACCTGTCCTTTAGCACAGTTATCGCAGGCTCCACAGTATACCGTGGAATCAACCGTCACCCGATCCCCTACCGCGCAGCGGGTCACCTCGGCCCCAATCGCCTCGACCACGCCCGCGGCTTCATGCCCCATGACAATCGGAGGTTGCCGACGGCCGCTTGACCCATCCATTCCGTGAATATCACTGCCGCAAATCCCAACCGCATGGATTCGAATCAGCACATCCTGCGCTCCGATTTCAGGCAGAGGAACATCCTGTACTTCGAAGGTAGAGGAATCGATAAGGGTAAGTGCTTTCATACAGGTTGGCTGACATAATTCGCTGGCGACGACAATCTCGCTGCGAGTGCATTCAGGCCGTTCTCGTAGGTATGGTACAGTAAACACGTTATGAATGTATCCAAAAGGCCTTTTCCCTATGGTCCGGCATCAGCCGCGCTTGTTTTTCCATCCACCAATGTCCTTGGCGCTAACGAGAAGGTAATCCCGGCTTCATCGGGGTCGGCGGCGCGGTGCCGGCTCGGTCAATTGGTTCAACAAATTGGACGATGTAAATTTCGCCCATTTCTGTGACGTCGACAAAAGTAGGATCGCAAAGCTGCGAGACAAGCATCCGAAAGCCAAGGGCTCATCGCCCGGCTCTTCAAGTCTTACTCACCAATGAGTTTGCGAATCGCTTGGGCTGCCGCGGATTGAATCTCGAGATCCGGGGAAGCAATCGCTTCCTTCAAAACTGCGACCACCTCTGAACGCGCATCTCCGATCCGGCCTAGGCTGTCAATCGCAGCCCAGCGAAGTTCTAAGCGAGGGCTTCGCGCGGCGTTCACCAACCCCATCACACCCGAAACGGCTCGAAGACGGCCCAGCGATTCTGCGGCAAACAACTGAATTTTCGGATCTGCATCATGCAATGCTTCGGTCAAACGTTCCACCGCAATGGCCGCGCCTCCAGCTTGTTTGGTAAGAGCGCGCAAGGCGATATCGCGTGAGGCTGAATCCGGAGAATTCGCTTGAGAGGCAAGCATTCGCAACAAGGCCTGCGTGGGGCCATTCAACTTCCCGACGCTTCGCAACGCTTCGAGCCGCACCGCAATCGGAGCGCGATGGGTCCACGGTTCCAAACGGGTTAACCAACGGTCTGTATCGGGGGCAAAACTTCCAATTGCCCGAAGCATCTCGATCATCGGCGTGGTATCCCGTTCCTTTTCCAAGGCGGTAAACAAAGCAGGCAAAACCGTTTCGGGCTGAACCCCAATCGCGGCCAAATTTCTCGCAGCAGCAACGCGAAATACCTGGGTGGAATTTTTCAGGTGCTCAATCAAAATAGGCACCGCATCCGCCGCGGCAGGACCGATGCCTCCCAAGCCATCTCCCGCCTGCCAGCTCAGCGGATGTCCCGAGTCGAGCATCACAGTCAACGGCTTAATCGCGAGCTTGGCTTGAGGGCCAATTTTCCCGAACGCATTTAAGCTAGCGAGAACTAGGTCTTCGTTGCTCGTGGACAAGGTTTTTACGAGATCCGGAACCGCAGCAGCAGCCTGCGGACCGATGGCTCCGATGGCGGTGGCGCATAAGGCTGCGATTTGTGGCTCCACATGAGACAGGCCTGCCCGCAACTGCGGCAAGGCTTGAACGGCGGCCGGACCGAGCTCGATAATTAGGCCTAAGGCATTGGTTCGACATTCGTAATCGGCCGACATGTTTTGATACATGGTGACGAGCCGACTGATTTCCTGCGTGCTGCCGAGGCCCAACTTCATCATACTTTGCAGGGCGGTAAACTGCTTCACGCAATCGACCATATTGGTGCTCAGCGTTTCTAAGATCGGCCTAAAGTGCTCGGCCATATCGGGTCGGAGCGCAATCGATTTCACCGCCAGCATGTGATAGCGACCTGTCCCCTTTTCTAATACTGACGCCAAGAGCTCAACATCCTCGTCGGCAACCTCGCGACCAATGAGTAAATCCAGCACCCCGTAAGGAGGCACTTGAGCTCCGAGCTCCTGTAAAATCGCCCGCATCAACGGTTTGGTATCAGGCGAAGACGATTGTACCGTCACGAGGGCTTGGGCAAATCCATCTAAGTTTGCCGCCGTGATGGGGGTGACGACTTGCAGCGTATCCAAGGCGATTTTCTCGACCTCAAAAGGGGCAACCTGCAAGCGAGCCAAGGCGAGGATCAGCTTGGCTTGCAAATTTACATCCTGCGTCTTTCGATATTCCTGCAGAAGCCCTTGATACTCCGGCGCAGCCGCGGGACCGATCCAGCCCATCATTTCAATGGCTTGAAATTGCCGCTCGATGGGCACGCTTCCAGAGGCATTCAGGGCCAACGGCCGAAGTTTCGCCAAAGCGGGCACGGCATTTCCGCCAAGATTTTTCAGACAATGGTTCAGGTGATCGCGGCTATAGCCGGTGACCGACAGACGGTCATACTGCTCCACAATTTCATCCAAGGCGGGGGTGATTTCTTTGCCCAAAGTCCGCAGGGTTAAGGCGGCTTTTTCGGCGAGTTCAGAATCGCGTGATCCGAGCAAGGGAGCGATCGCATCGGCCAAAACCGGCGCATCGTCCTGACGCCAAATCGCGGCATCTAAACCTGCCTTTGAAATTTGACGGTCGGTGGAACGGATTTTTCCGAGCAGAATCGCTAGCTCATGGGGCTGGGCTTCTGAGGCGCTGACCAGAGGTGCCACACTAGCCCGAACCGCAGACGAAGCATCGCCAACACCAAGCTTGGCCGCTTCCACAACCCCGGGATGTTTGGGTGCAATCTTACTCAGCACCCGCCAGATATCACGGCGCAAACTTGCGTCCGCTTGCGGAAGCTTTTCCAACAAGGCGGGAACCGTCCAGTCGAGCTTCTGAAATTCAATCGCCTCGAGTAGAGATAGAGAAAACTCACGCGCGGCTGCGCCTTGAGCCGGCCAAGCTTTAATCAGCGCAAAGATTCGATCCGACTGCGCCTGGTGATTCGGACTGACCATCTCCCAAGCGCGGCATGCGGCAGAAGCCATCCGCCAGTCTCCCTTGGCCGCGAGGTCAAGCAGAGCCACTTCGGTTTCTTCGCCTGCCTTGCCGAGGTCGCCGATCATAAACAGCGCTTTTTTCACCAAGGCCGGATTCTCGTTTTGCAGGTAAGGGAGCAAAAGCAGGCGATGAGGTGCAAGCTCTTCACCACAGCCATGCAGCACGCGCAACAGCTGAACGTGCGATTCGGGTGGGGCGTCTTTCAATCGCTGCCCGAGAAAAAGCGCGATCTGGCGCTTCCGCAACGTGGTGGGCGACTTGAGTAAGTCTTCAGCCTGAAGCAAGGCCTGGTTTAGATCCCCTGCCCCAAGCAAGGCGACCGTTTCAGTATCCAGCTTTTGCGATTCGACTTTGGCTGGCGCATCGGATTGGGCGAACACCGTACCGGCGCCGCTTAAAAAAACGTCTCCCCAAAAAAGGGCGAGAAGGATTCCGTAAACGGGACGACAATGAAGGAGCTGAATAAAGAGACGCATAACCAAGTAAGATCGAGGATCGGGTGGCGCTATTTCCACAGGTTCACTGAGAGGCTTCCCTGCACATACAATTCGATCACGGTGTCGCGCACAAGCGGGCTGCCTGCGTGAACCCCGTTTTGAAATGCGTAAAAAGGCCAACCAGGCTCGGCCGCGCCCGCAACCAAACGGGTCATGAAAAGAAGGCCGAATATCCAATAGGTCAGTTTCATTGCGAGGTACCTTTTCAGTGAGGTGAAAGAAAATCAAAAAGCTGAGCGCTAGCCGAGGCGCTGACCCGATTCACCATCAAAGAAGTGCAAGCGGTTTCGGTCCACGGCGAGTTCAATCTTAGCTCCCGGTTGCAGCCCTTCGCGCGGAACAATCCGGCTCACCACATCGGTGCCATTCACATCGAGATACAAATAGGTTTCGGACCCAGTGGGCTCGACGACCCGAATAAAGGACTGGAGGCGTGGCGAATCGGGGCTCGCTTCAGCCACCGCAGAACCAATGTCTTCCGGACGAATCCCCAAAGTCATACGAGCGAGATCGGGGCAATCGACGCCGGTAATCTTCACCCCAGAGTCGAGGCTAATGGTCCCGCCCGCGCAACTGCCGGTAAGTAAGTTCATCGGCGGCGTGCCAATAAATCCTGCCACAAAGGTATTCGCCGGTTGGTGGTACAAGGTCATCGGGTCCGCCACCTGTTGGATGTAGCCATCTTTCATCACCACGATGCGGTCGCCCATGGTCATGGCTTCGACTTGGTCGTGCGTAACGTAAATCATGGTGGCGCCAAGCCGATTGTGCAGGCTCTTAATCTCCACCCGCATTTGGGTTCGCAGCTTAGCGTCTAGATTGGACAGCGGTTCATCGAAGAGAAAAACGGCAGGATCACGGACAATGGCGCGACCCACTGCGACGCGTTGTTTTTGCCCGCCGGAAAGCGCACGCGGTTTGCGAGTCAACAGCTCGGTGATGCCAAGGATCTCGGCCGCCGACTCAATGCGCTGCTTGATCTCGGCTTTAGGCACTTTGCGAAGCCGCAGACCGAAGGCCATGTTTTTATACACCGTCATGTGCGGATATAAGGCATAGTTTTGAAAGACCATGGCGATGTCTCGATCCTTAGGCGGCACATCGTTGACCACCCGATCCCCGATTCGGATTTCGCCGGTAGTGATCTCCTCGAGGCCGGCGATCATCCGCAAGGTGGTTGACTTCCCACAGCCGGAAGGCCCGACCATCACAAGAAATTCACCGTGTTTTACCGACAAATTGAAGTCGATAACGGCTTGAAAGGTATTTTCGTAGGATTTCCCTACTTGGGTAAGTGTGACATCGGCCATAAGCTATCGTTTTAGCGTGACCCAAGGCCAGATGGCAATACAAAGACGGTAGAAGACGCCCTGTTTCATAAGGCAGTGGGCTTAGGTGGGCCCGAGTAGGCTTGAGTGGGCTCGAGTAGGCTTTAGGTTGAGTAGGTTAATGCAGAACAAGACAAAAGAATCGGTACCAGAAGGCAGCCGGAAATGGGCATGGTGGATGGCTGTTCTAGGAATGCTGGTCTATTCGAATACCTTTAACGCGGGCTACGTGCTTGATGACCGCTTGGTATACATCGAAAATGAAGCCGTCTTGAGCGGCGCGAAAGGCCTGAAACAGATTTTCACCCAAGATTCGTATCAAGGGTTTTACGACCGGTTGGGAGTGGCGAACAATTTGGAAGGTGGGCGATATCGCCCCTTGTCCATCGCAAGTTTCGCATTGGAAATGGAGGTCGTAAAGCGGTTCTCCAAGTCAACCCAGCCGCAGCCGAGACTAAGCCATGGGATCAATATTCTGCTCTACGGGCTCACCGGCTTCCTTCTCTACGGCCTGTTCGCGCATATATTTTTCCGCGAGCATCCGGGCATCTGCCTCTTTTTCACCGCCCTATTTTTAGTGCATCCGCTTCATACCGAAGTGGTCGCCAACGTAAAAAGCCGAGACGAACTCTTGTCGCTAATTGGCATCTTTTGCCTGCTTCGACTGGGCATGTTGAACAAGCAAGGCGTCCTGCAGCTCGGGCTTGTTGCCATCGTAATGGGGCTCACCCTCCTCGCCAAAGAGTACGCGATTTTACTCCTGGTCCTTTTCCCAATTTTGGCCTGGGTAAAAGAGGTACCGACGCGCAACTGGCTGAAAGTAACGGGCGCCATGGGACTTAGCACCATCGTCTATCTCGTGGCGCGAAGCCTCGCCTTGGGACGAAACGAAATTGTTGCTAACACCGATCCGATCGACAACCCCTTCGCCCTAATGAGCGGCTTGGAACAAATCTGCACCCAAATTTGGGCCCTGGGCTACGACCTAAAACTCCTGCTCTGGCCGGCGCGATTGAGCTACGATTACACCTTCAATCAGATTCCCGCCAAAGGGATAGCGCACCCCGAATTCATCCTCGCCTTTGCCCTCTACGCGATCATTTCCATTTGGTTCGTTGTCATGTTGTTCAAGCGGAAACAGGTTGCCTTTGGGCTGGGTTGCTTCCTCGCGTTTTTGCTCATCATCTCGAACCTTCTGGTCCCAACCGGGGTCTTAATCGGAGAGCGGTTTCTGTATCACGCATCCTTTGGATTTATTCTCGTATTAGCCGAGGGCGCGAGGCGATACGGCAGGTTATGGGCACGGATACCGCCCGAAGCATTGCAGTTCGTGCTTTGCGGTTTGCTCGTCGTACTGGGGCTTCGCAGCTTGGTCCGCAACGAAAATTGGCGCAACGAATTCGAACTCTACACACATGATGTCGCCTTGGCGTCAAATTCCGCGCGGGCGAATAACAATGCCGCGGTCCGTCATTACGAGGCGGCGATACTCGAGCGAGACCCCACCCAACGCAAAAAGCAACTCGACCTTGCAATGACCTACCTTGAAAAGGCGACCGATATTCATGACCGCTACCGCGATGCCTGGCTCAATCGGGGCCTGCTCCATTTCGAGCAAAACCAATTGGACGAAGCGGATGCGGCCTGGGAAAAAGCCGGGAGCATGTTGAGAAACCATCCCGTCTTGCTGCGGTTCAGACCGCGCTTGAGCACCCGATTTACCAACCAAGGCATCGCGCAGGCCAAGCAGGGGGATTTGCAGAAAGCGGAACACAGCCTGACGAGAGCAACCACCTTAGATCCAAGCAACCCATTAGCCTGGCATCATTTAGGCGGCGTTTTCCACACCCGAGCAACTTTGCCATTGAGTGGCAGGAGCGAGAAAAAGCCCGCCATTGAATGGCAAGCCAAAGCCGAGGAATGCTGGACGAATGCAAAGCGTCTTTGGCCTGAAAGCTATAAGCCGTGGCAAAGCTTCGGCATCCGGCCTTGATCAGGTCCTTTTGGGGATTGTATGGAAGCACTGCAAAACATTCGGATTCTAGTGAACGTGTATTACGGGCACGAGCCAAGCTTCGGGTAACCTTGTGCCTGTCAGACGGACCTCCTCGGAGAGGGGTGACGGAGGGGGGGGCGTATTAGAACCCAAAACCATCGTGTGTGATGTTTGGGGACCCGAATCTCCAAAACAAGGATGCTGAAAGCATCAAACTTAATAGCCCCAGGCTTCAGCCTGGGGTACGCCGGACGGCATTTTTACAACCAAAGGGAGGGACCCAACAATCACCGAAGATATCGAGCCGCAGATTTCACCATCAGGCGACCACCCTTCAGCATGTGCTTCGGAAGTTTCTAGCAAACAATCAAATTGAATATGATGAACGTAATCTACGGGGCTTAAGGTAGATCGATAGCTCAACGTTCTGGCGTACTTTCAGCACGCAACGGAATGCGGATTGCAAACCCCAGGCTGAAGCCTGGGGCTTTTAAGTCCGATGCTTTCAGCATCTTATTCGGACATTCGAAATGACCTCTAATACGTAGCGGCTTTTATGTTCGATGCTTTCAGCATCTTATTCGGACATTCGAAATTGTGCCTCCTCGGGAGGGTGTGCGCGACGCAGGGGACCGTATTAGAACCCAAAACCATCGTGTGTGATGTTTGGGAACCCGAATATCCGAAACAAGGATGCTGAAAGCATTAAACTTAATAGCCCCAGGCTTCAGCCTGGGGTGCGCCGGAAGGCATTTTTACAACCAAAGGGAGCGACCCAACAATCACCGAAGATATCGCGCCGCAGATTTCACCATCAGGTGACCACCTTTCAGCATGAGCTTCGGAAGTTTCTAGCAAACAATCAAATTGAATATGATGAACGTTATCTACGGGGCTTAAGGTAGTTCGATAGCTCAACGTTCTGGCGTACTTTCAGCACGCAACGGAATGCGGATTGCAAACCCCAGGCTGAAGCCTGGGGCTTTTAAGTCCGATGCTTTCAGCATCTTATTCGGACATTCGAAATGACCTCTAATACGTAGCGGCTTTTATGTTCGATGTTTTCAGCATCTTGTTCCGACATTCGAAATAACCTCTAAAACATGACTGCTTTTAAATTCGGTGCTTTCATAATTTTGTTCCGACATTCGAAATTGTGCCTCCTCGGGAGGGTGTGCGCGACGTTGGGCCCGTATCAGAACCCGTAGCCGTCGTGAGTGATGTTTGGGAACTCGAATCTCCAAAACAAGGATGCTGAAAGCATCAAACTTAATAGCCCCAGGCTTCAGCCTGGGGTTTTGGGACGTGCAACCCATTGCGTGCTGAAAGTACGCCGGAAAGCATCAACGAGGATACGTTCCCATGCCGCAATCTCTTCATGCTAATTGTACCTCCTCGGGAGGGTGTGCGCGACGTTGGGGCCGTATCAGAACCCGTAACCATCGCGTGTGATGTTTGGGAAATCGAATCTCCAAAACAAGGATGCTGAAAGCATCAAACTTAATAGCCCCAGGCTTCAACCTGGGGTGCGCCGGAAGGTATTTTTACAACCAAAGGGAGGGACCCAACAATCACCGAAGATATCGCGCCGCGGATTTCACCATCAGGTGACCACCCTTCAGCATGCGCTTCGGAAGTTTCTAGCAAGCAATCAAATTGAATATGATGAACGTAATCTACGGGACTTAGGGTAGTTCGATAGCTCAACGTTCTGGCGTACTTTCAGCACGCAACGGAATGCGGATTGCAAACCCCAGGCTGAAGCCTGGGGCTTTTAAGTCCGATGCTTTCAGCATCTTATTCGGACATTCGAAATGACCTCTAATACGTAGCGGCTTTTATGTTCGATGTTTTCAGCATCTTGTTCCGACATTCGAAATAACCTCTAAAACATGACCGCTTTTAAATTCGGTGCTTTCAGCATCTTGTTCCGACATTCGAAATTGTGCCTCCTCGGGAGGGTGTGCGCGACGTTGGGGATCGTATTAGAACCTAAAACCACCGGGTGTGATGTTTGAGAACTCGAATCTCCAAAACAAGGATGCTGAAAGCATCAAACTTAATAGCCCCAGGCTTCAGCCTGGGGTTTTGGGACGTGCAACCCATTGCGTGCTGAAAGTACGCCGGAAGGCGTGAACGAGGATACGTTCCCATACCGCAATCTTTTCTAATTGTGCCTCCTCGGGAGGGTGTGCGCGACGTTGGGGCCGTATCAGAACCCGTAACCATCGGGTGTGATGTTTGGGAACTCGAATATCCAAAACAAGGATGCTGAAAGCATCAAACTTAATAGCCCCAGGCTTCAGCCTGGGGTGCGCCGGAAGGTATTTTTACAACCAAAGGGAGGGACCCAACAATCACCGAAGATATCGCGCCGCAGATTTCACCATCAGGTGACCACCTTTCAGCATGCGCTTCGGAAGTTTCTAGCAAACAATCAAATTGAATATGATGAACGTAATCTACGGGACTTAGGGTAGTTCGATAGCTCAACGTTCTGGCGTGCTTTCAGCACGCAACGGAATGCGGATTGCAAACCCCAGGCTGAAGCCTGGGGCTTTTAAGTCCGATGCTTTCAGCATCTTATTCGGACAATCGAAATGACCTCTAATACGTAGCGGCTTTTATGTTCAATGCTTTCAGCATCTTGTTCCGACATTCGAAATAACCTCTAAAACATGACCGCTTTTAAGCCGAAGGCTTAGTAATAATCCTGAAGCGCTTTCACACCCCATTCGTTGTTCTGCATGTAGATGATGGAACTCACCGTCGCTTCAGCGCCCCAACGGGTGGTGATGATGGGGATTCCGCGACGAATCGCTTCGCTACGAATTTTGACTTCGTCTTTACGGGCGACCGATCCACTTGGCGTATTGAGCACCAAAGCGATTTCGTCTTTCAACATGTAGTCGAGGACACTGCTTCCACCATCGGCGAGTTTGTTGACCTGGATACTTTTGACCCCCTCCGCAGCAAGTGCTTTGGCGGTGCCAGCGGTGGCGACGATTTCAAAACCCGCTTCCGCGAGGTCTTTGCCAAGCGCGACCATCCAAGCTTTGTCAGGATCATGCGCGCTCAAGAAAGCCTTCCCCTCACTTGGAAGTTTTTGACGGGCTGAAATCTGCGCTTTCCAGTAGGCGACTTCGAAGGTCTCATCGATGCCCATGACTTCGCCAGTGGATTTCATTTCCGGGCTCAAAATCGGGTCAACTCCGGGGAAGCGATCGAAGGGCATGACCGCTTCTTTTACCGCGAACCACTTGTGTTCGGCGGTTTCAGAAGGCAGATCAAAGTCAGCAATTTTGCTGCCGACGGTGATTTTTGCCGCGAGTTTAGCAAGAGGAATCCCGACCGCTTTCGCGAGGTACGGAATGGTCCGTGATGCACGTGGGTTAATTTCGATAACGTAAATCTCGCCTTCGCAGACACCGATCTGAACGTTGAGCAGGCCTTTGACCTTTAGCTCTAGCGCGATCGCACGGCAGCCTACTTTGATCTTTTCAACGATCTCTTTGGAAAGGGTACGAGGAGGGGTCGAGCAGGCGCTGTCACCGGAGTGAACCCCCGCTTGCTCGACGTGCTCCATGACGCCACCAACATATGCATCCACGCCATCGCAAAGGACATCCACATCGGCTTCGATCGCGTCCTGGAGGAAGCGGTCGATCAATACAGGGTGATCTGGGCTAGCGCGAAAAGCGGCTTCGACGTAAGGCACGACTTCGTCTTCTTCGTAGGCGATCATCATGGCGCGACCACCAAGAACGTAAGAAGGGCGAATCATAACCGGCAGGCCAATTTCCTTGGCTGCTTGAACCGCTTCGGCGGTGGTCATGGCGGTCTTGCTCGGCGGCTGCTTCAGTTTGAGTTTGTCGAGTAAGAGACGGCAGCGTTCGCGATCTTCCGCGCGGTCGATGCTATCGGCGGAAGTTCCGAGTACAGGGACGCCGGCGGCTTCCAGCGACACCGAAAGATTGAGTGGGGTTTGGCCACCCATTTGCACGATGACGCCTTCGGGCTGTTCTTGATCGTAGATGTTCATCACATCTTCGAAGGTCAGCGGCTCGAAATAAAGTTTGTCAGCCGTATCGTAATCCGTGGAAACCGTTTCAGGATTGCTGTTCACCATGATGGTTTCGTAGCCGAGTTCGCGCAGGGCGAACACAGTATGCACACAGCAGTAATCGAATTCGATCCCCTGCCCGATCCGGTTGGGACCGCTGCCGAGAATCATGATCTTCTTTTTATCGGACGGATTGGCTTCGTTGATCACTCCGTAACTCGAATAGAGGTAAGGGGTGTAGGCTTCGAATTCTCCGGCACAGGTATCGACCACCCGGTAAATGGGGGTGATGCCAAGTGCTTTGCGTTCTTCGCGGATATCCAATTCGGTGCGGTCAAATAACGCAGCCAACTGCTTATCGGAAAAGCCATTCCGTTTGGCTTCGCGATAAAGGTCCTCGGTCAACTTCGGTGCATCCGCGAGAACCTTTTCGAACTCACAGATTTGCAGCATGATATCGAGGAACCAAGGGTCGATCTTGCTGATCTGGTGCATTTCCTCGATGGAAACCCCATTTTTTAATCCCGTCTTCACCGCGAACAAGCGGTCTGGGTGAGCTTGAATGAAATCTTTATCATCCAAACCTCGGTCGGCGACTTCGGCTTCGCACACGAGGTCGAGTCCAGAAAATCCGCGTTCGAGTCCACGGAAGGCTTTTTGCAGAGCCTCCTTCATGTTCGTTCCCATGGCCATGATTTCACCTACGGCTTTCATGGAAACACCGAGCTTGGCTTCGGCTTGAGGGAATTTTTCGAAAGCAAAACGCGGAATTTTCACCACGCAGTAATCGAGAGTTGGCTCGAAGCAGGCGGTTGTTTCGCGTGTGATATCGTTTCTCAACTCATCGAGGGTGTATCCGATCGCGAGTTTGGCAGCGATTTTTGCGATGGGAAATCCGGTGGCTTTTGAGGCAAGCGCGGAGCTCCGCGACACACGTGGATTCATTTCGATAATGGCAACGCGGCCATTGTTCGGGTTCACACAAAATTGGACGTTTGACCCACCGGTTTCTACCCCGATCGCCCGCATCACTTTGATGCTTTGATCGCGTAAAATTTGGTATTCAACATCGGTCAAGGTCTGAGCCGGCGCGACGGTAATGCTATCACCGGTGTGGATTCCCATGTGGTCGAGATTTTCAATGGCGCAAATGATGACTACGTTGTCATTCGCATCGCGCATAACTTCCATCTCGTACTCTTTCCAACCGTAAACCGATTCCTCGATTAAGACCGTGTGGTCGAGAGAGGCGTCGAGGCCTTTGTAGCAAATGCTACGAAGTTCTTCTTCGTCTATGGCGTTTCCTCCACCGGTTCCACCCATGGTGAAACTGGGGCGAATAATCACCGGGTAACCGATTTTATTTGCCGCGACAACCGCTTCATCAATGGTTGAAACCATGATGGACTGAAGGGTTGGCAGACCGGCTTCGGTCATGGTGTCTTTGAAGAGGTCACGGTTTTCAGCCCGACGAATCGCATCGGATTTCGCACCGATCATCTCGACCCCATATTTCTCTAAGATCCCGCTTTCGAACAACTCGAGGGAGAGGTTCAAGGCGGTCTGCCCACCGAGGGTTGGCAGCAGGGCGTCGGGACGCTCTTTGATGATAATTTTTTCGAGGCATTCGACGGTGAGAGGCTCGACGTAGGTACGGTCGGCCACCTCAGGATCGGTCATGATGGTCGCAGGATTCGAGTTCACTAGAATGATCTCGAAACCTTCTTCACGAAGGGCTTTGCAGGCTTGAGTGCCTGAGTAATCAAATTCGCAGGCTTGCCCGATGATGATCGGACCGGAGCCCACGAGAAGGATGCGTTTAATATCGGTCCGTTTTGGCATGTCTATCTAGGCCTTAGAGGCATCAATGTTATCCAGAAATTGCTGGAAAAGGTATTCGGAGTCGTGCGGTCCCGGATTTGCTTCCGGATGGTACTGCACACTAAAAACAGGGAGTTTGGTATGGCGCAGGCCTTCGCAGGTCTGGTCATTCAAGTTGATGTGAGAAACGTCAACGTCGGTTGAATTAAAGGAGTCTTTGTCCACGCAAAATCCGTGATTTTGCGAGGTAATTTCTACTTTGCCGGTTTGCAAATTCATCACCGGTTGGTTGCCACCTCGGTGGCCGAATTTGAGCTTGTAGGTACTCCCCCCCATGGCGAGGCCGAGGAGCTGGTGACCAAAGCAAATTCCGAAGGTCGGTAAGCCGGTGTGGATGAGCTTGCGCAAATTATCAACGACTTGCGGAACCGCACCTGGGTCCCCTGGGCCGTTGGAGATGAAGAGCCCATCGGGGGCAAACTCCTGAATCTCTTCGGTCGAAACTGTGTTCGGAAACAAGCGAACATCCGCGTCCAACTTTTTGAAAATATTGAGCTGATTGAATTTCACTCCGCAGTCGAGCGCGGCAATTCGGTACCGACCATTTTCGGCTTTGGGCCAATCCTTCGCGTCGCGGATGCTTACTTCGGTGGCGAGATCACGCCCGACTAAACCGGGAGAGTTTTTTGCCTTTTCGACCAAGCTAGCGGGGTCAAGATCTTCGGTCGACATGACGCAACGCATTGCACCTTTGCTGCGAATATGAAGCGTAATGGCCCGGCAATCTACATGATGCAGCCCGAGGATGTTGTTTTCTTCCATGTATTCAGGAAGTGATTTTTCTGCGCGCCAGTTGCTAACAACTCGGCTGCATTCGCCAACAATCAAGCCTGCGGCATGTGGCCGATAGGATTCGTTATCTGTCTCGTTAACCCCGTAATTTCCAATAAGTGGATATGTAAGGGTCACGATCTGCCCGGCATAGGAGGGATCCGTGAGGATTTCCTGATATCCGGTCATCGAGGTATTAAATACCAATTCTCCGTGAACTTCGCCGCTGCCTGCGAAGGCACGCGCGTCGAAAATTGTTCCGTCTTCGAGTGCTATAAGGGCCTTCAATTTTTTTTCTATTTCCTAAATCAGATTAAATTGCTCGCACCTTAGGAAGAAAAACTCAGCAATCGACAAAAAAGAAAAGAAATTTTCGCCTCGAGAGAGATGGCGGGCTAAAAGCGCTATAAACAGGTCTTTTTTGGTGATCTAACCATCTTCGCAGTAAAAACCCCTCCCGAAAATGGGAGGGGCGTCTCTTCGCTCAGGCAACGGAAGTCAACCTGGGCTTAAAATTGCGGCATGAGCTCGGATTGATGGCCGCTCACGGAGAAGGCAAGATTCGAATCGTGCCGGAGTTGTAGCTCGGGAAATATAAGCCATCCACAGATCCATCGGCTTTTCTGTAGTTGAGGTACCGGCACGACAACTCGGCAGAAAAATTTGGAATGGGTGTAATCGGCAAGGTCGGGTCTATGGGAACCTGATAGAACGAATGATCAGGTGATGAAATACGGATCATATCTAGGGAGCCGACGCCCTGCCAATAGGCATGCGCAGGTACAACTAGATTTTGCGTCACCCCTAATTTGTGAGTCGGCAACAAGGCGATCGTGTCAAGACTCCACTGATCCTTAGCATAGTCCCGGTTCACTTTCAGAAGACGATTCTTGAATGGTTGTACATTGAGGTATCCCTCGCCAAAATTCATTTCATCAAGCAGGTAGGCTGCAGTTCCGTCAAAGTGAAGCGCATGAATTACATTCGTTTGCTCACGGGAAGTAAAATAAGTATCAAAGCTCACATAGCGACGATGGGTCATCAATTTATCTCCGCTATCGTTCATCCAGAGCAAGTTACCTGGGAGAGAAACGGACGGTTTCAAGACAGGGTCGTCGTTGGTAAAATCAAGTACCTGCATAGCAAAGTGCTCTTCGCGAAAGCCGCTGATAGAGTAACTCGAATGAATCTCGCTATACTCTGATGGAACAGGGACATAATCGACGTCCGTGTACCCAGAGTACATGTGATCATTGGCCACAAATATGTTGCCAGAAAATCCAACTAGATTCGAAGAGAGTGAGACCAACTCTGGCGTCATCGGTGACGCAACATCCAAGGTCAGGAAGCGACTTTGAGGCTCAGAATAGTAGTACGGGTAATAGGCATCGAGGTCGTCGCCACCGATTGGAGTTGAGTAATCATAAAGCCATCCCCCGAAAAACTGCCAGGTCAGCAGGTCATCTTTGACGCGGTGAGGCGTCAGCGAATAGACGTACGCGAATTCGGTAAAGGTACCGAGAGATGCTTCCGCGCGAAAGAAGCCGGGCAAGATATCGAGATTGTAAACTAAACTGCTTACGCTTTGCGTGGAATCATTCCCTACTGAATAGATAAGTGTGAGAAAGTCGTCATCATGGTAGGTGCCAATGTAGCGACCCGCCGGCAAGTCCTGCTTGGCCAACAGCTCCATACTATCCGCGTCACGCACTCGAATTTCTCCTGTCAGGGCATTGTCGAATTCATTCGCATTCCAGAATCTGTAGCGATTTGGCGTGTAGAGCTCGACCAAAAGGGAGTCATGTAAAAAGAGGGAGGTGACTGGATCGAGAAGGTCGACCTCGCCCGCGATGAACGGAGCATCACGATCATTCGCATTGATCGACACAAACCGCTCGGAACTCACGGTGAAAAGTCGATTCCCTTGGCTGGTCGAACGGCGAGGGGTATAGCGATGTTCCACGACACCACGTTCAACCAACTCGTCTTCAAACAGATCGATCAGCTGCAAAGCGCGCTGCCCCCTTGAAGTGAAAGGAAGCATCACGAGGTTCTCTGATTCGATTACCTGAAAGGCCTGCTCTTCGTAAATAGACTCAGAATACGAATACGAATTACTGCCGGGGAAAATACGACTCAGCAGCGTCGGGTTGGTTGGATCCTGCACATCAAATAAGGAAACCGCTACCTTCCGTTCTTCACGACCGATGGTGAGCAAACGCCCGTCCATCGGGTGAATGTAAGTCGAGAAACCGGGCACTTCGAGCTCGCCTTCTACCGACATCGCGGCTGGATCAGAAATATCAATCACCCACAACGGATCAATTTGTCGAAAGGTGACCGCATAGGCGTAAGGCCCATGAAAGCGGGTTGCAAAGAGGCGCTCGCCCAAGCCAACTTCAACTTGGTGCAAAGCGACGGGAGCAGCCGGATCCGTCATGGAGAAACTATGCAACCGCGTAACCGATGTTTCGTTGTGCCACGCAAAAATAAACAGGTGCTCGGGGGTGACTTTAATTTTGTACTCGTCGCTAATGCGGCCTCCAATTTCCATCTCCGTGAGATCGATTAAGTCACCCGCTGGCGAACGAATATCAAACAGGCTTAAGGTGGTTTGCCAGTAGGACGTAAAGCTGGTGCTTCCGAGAATAAGAAATTCTTGGGATGCATGCACAAAGCGAGGCCAGCCCTCTTTGATCACCGAATCAACCGGCTGTGCATTTGAGGGATCACTCAGGTCAAAGGAATCGATCACCGTGTCTAGGGTGTAGCCATCTTCCTCTATGTAGGAAGAACGATAGCCAACCACATAAAGCGCGGTGCCAACCATGCGGGCTTCTCGCACGCCTCCGCGAATCGCAAAACGATCCACGATCGATGGCGAATCAGCTGCGACATTTAAGATAAGAACTTCTCCACGGCTGTCTGGATCGCCATAACAATAGGTGGTAGTGAAGAGGGCAACATGCTGATCGTCGACCAAGAACATTCGCTCGCCACTTGCATCGACATCAAGCGTACTCAGCAAGGCGGGCTCATCAGCTGAGGTAATGTCAATGATTTGAAATCCACGCGATCGGTTAAAGAAAAACGCGCGCGTGTCGGTGAGAGCCCAAATATCAGAATCCACTACCTCGCGATCACCGCCCTCGCTCGGAGCGGGATCCTCTCCCCCTCCCCCGTCAGCATCAACTGATTCATAAGCGGTAGGTGGATCGGGTTCTTGAACCACAGAATTTGGCGAAAAGTCACTTTGCCCAGCTGTCAGATCTACATCTAAATCAGACTGGGTATAACAACGCACTCGAAAAGTTTCGTTCAGGTGCTCGGCTGGAATCACGAGCGGCATCATTTCTGCGGCGCCACTGAGACTGACGACTTTGCGAGGAACCCACCCGAGATCTTCGTCTTCCGTCCCGCTCTTCACTTCGAGCTGCAGGATGTCGTATCCCGCTTCAATCAAGATCTGCATCACAACATTGGAGCCAGACAGTTGCATTTCTTCAATCTCAGGCTCCGAGCTTTGCGCGAAGGCGGTCGAAGCCGAAGCCAAGCTCAGCAATACAGGCAGAAACCAGCGAGTCATATTCATCTTAAACATTTTCATCATTTCTCTCTCCAAAGGCGAAGGCTTCGTTCCCTAGGGTACACAATTTGTACCCGATGGGGCAAGTGAAGCCTATTACGTTCTCTTACTCTTCTGGATATGATTAGATGCAAGAATCCTGCCAAAATTTGACCCTGAAGAAAAAAATGCAAATCAGGTATTCAGCTCATGCAAAAACATGCACCAATCCTAAATGCGGGGCCGAGATACTGAGCTTTGGACCACCAACAGCGATTATCACCCAATGGCACTTAGATAAGCCATCAAATCTTTTTTTTTGCGACATTTTACGCCGTGGGAATCCGCCCCGAAGTGGGCGGGATATGGTAGCCCATGTGCAAGGCCGCGAAGCGGTCGCAGCGCCGGGTAAGCTGCAGGCGTAAGAGGCAACGAGGGATAAGCCCTGTATTTGAAGAGAACTCGGAACGAGGCGCAGCACCGCGCCAGCTGGCTAAAACCGTACAATTTTCAGTTAAAAATCGTATTCTGAGCACGCATCAGTTGACCTCTGATTTTTTGAAAGGCATCGCCCATATTGGTTTCTATTCCGACCGCGCTTCCAGCGCTTCATATAATTTCCCAATGAATTCCGGTGGTTCCCTTCGGCCACCGACCGGCTAATTGCCTTCAAGCCTCCGGCTTTCTTTTCAGGGCAGAGCGAACTCCTTTCCATACAAATCGGCTTAACTAAGTGCCATTGGATTATCACCGCTATCAGGCTATCAGGCCTGTAATATTGAGCTTACCAGTTTCAGGCCGAACTTAGCTTGGATATTTCATCAGGGCTATTAGATGACTTTGAAAGGATCTATCAGGCGATGCCCAAACTCTGCAGCCATTCGGGCCAGGCAAACTTTCGGATATGAGAATTTACTTGGTAAATCTCTAGGCTTCCTCTAAATTTACGAGCTAGGAACGGTTTGGACGATTCATGAGAACAGTTGAGGCTATTTGATCGATTCGTCCGGATCGTATGGGCCAAAGTGAGGAATTCGCAGCCGAATCTGCTAAGTCCGACAGGCTCGTAGATCAAATTTCATCGAGATCAAAGAAAGCACCACGTTGACCGTTAACCCTCAATTAAAAGGTGCCTCATTAGATGAGGACCGGCCAGTTCCCAGCTCTGTTATCCCAGAAGCTATCTGGACTGCGTTTGGACTAAACCCAGCGACAACCAAAGTGTTTGAGCACGGGCATGGGTTGATCAACCTGACCTATAAATTCTTGGTCGAAGATCAGCCACCACTCATGGTGCAACGGATCAACACCCACGTGTTTCAAAACCCCGAAGGCCTCATGGGGAATTTGGTGCAAATTCTCGATAAACTCAGCGGGCCACTACGATTGATCAAAACTGTAGATCAACAAACCCACGTGACCCAACCAGAAGGGGTTTGGCGGGCCTACAATTACATCACTAATTCCTATGTCCTCAGCCAGCTTTCAAATTCAAAGCAGGCCGCCCTCATCGGAAAAGCCTTCGCAAATTTTCACCGCGAGCTCTCGGAGCTTCCGGTTGATAGCCTCGAAGAAACCATCCCAGGTTTTCACGATACGGCAGCGCGCTACGAAAAGCTTCTTCAAGCGGTTGATGCCGCTGAGCCCGAGCGCCACGAGCTCGCACAAGACGCGATCGAAAAAGCGCATGCGCTAAACGACCTCAAACACGCCTACGAAAAATACGACTTGCCCCTGCGTATCGTGCATAATGACACCAAGGTAAACAACGTCCTGCTCTGCGCTGACACCCACGATCCCATTTGCATCATTGATCTCGATACCGTGATGCCCGGAACCGTCGCCAATGATTTTGGCGACCTGGTGCGGACATCCGCCTCGCTTTTACTCGAAGATGATCCAGACATTGCGGGACAAGGCTGGAACCGCGACATCCTCGGCTCGCTCAAATCCGGTTACCTCGAAGTGGCAAACGACTTCCTGACCGAAGGTGAACGCGCCAGCCTCGAGGAAGCCCCCAAAGTCCTCATCTACGAACTCGCGCTTCGCTTCCTCACCGATTACCTCGAAGGCGATCACTATTTTAAAACCGAATACCCCACCCACAACTTGGTACGGGCTCTTAACCAATTCGCCCTCGTCGAAAGCTATTAAACTTCTCTCGTCGAAAGCTATTAAACTTCTCGTCGAAGGTGATTCAGTTACGGCGCAACTCGCTAACCCCAAACGGCTCATATGCAACAACTCTGCAAAGGCTGCGGCCAACAATGCTTGTTTATTTCCAAGCCAGTTTTCGATGGCTTCACAAAAGTGGGCGAGGTCGAAACCTGCACCGCCTGCGGGCACAGCCAATCCCCTCTCGCCTCAGATAAACCTGAACCCGCTAATAAAACCCCAGCAAAAAATGAGGCCTTCGATCGCATTTTCGCTGATGTCGAACCCGAACGAATTCGCATCGAAGGACAAGACGACGAGGTCCGCTTTTGCCGCCACTGTAAAAACTATCTCATCAATGCCTGGAACCAACGTTGCGGCATTAGCCTAGAAGAAGTTAGCGCGACCGATACCTGCGATAAATTCGAACGCGCAGATCCGGATGACGATACGCGCGACGAATCCAGTCCGCTTTAATACGTGGCGTGGTAGCTCGTATCTGCATGTCACTGTCGGCGGTTGGAAACCGCCGCTCCTTGGCCTGCGGCGCATCCTGCTTCTTAAGAAAAGGATTTATCCCGTTGGACGGCGCAACGGTGCCGTTAGCAGCTAGGCTGACAACGGCACTAGGTTGAGCTGATCTATATGGAGAGGAGTCCGCTCTGGCTTGAAAAAAAGCCGGAGGCTTGATGGCAATTAGCCGGTCGGTGACCGAAGGGAACCACCGGACTCAATCAGAAAACAGCTCTCGAGCGCTGGTGGCGCGATCGGAGATCAAACTCTACGCAGCGCTCTCTTTCAAGAAAGCAGAAGGACAATTGCCCGCTCGGGGTTGAAGTTTTGGCGGTACATTAAACGGAATTAAGCCAAGGGGCTAGGATCTGCGCCTCGTTCAGAATGGGTGTGCTAGACAGGATGCATGGCTCGTTGCTGGGCATCATTTCTCAGGTTCCCGGGGTTCCGCTCCGCTATTCCCCGCGCTGCACCCCGCGCTATTTTCTGCCGTCCCTGCCGGGACTTTTTACACGTCATTAGATATGAGGTAACAACGAAGATCATGGCTTTCCTAAGCCCGATTGCAGTCAGGCTTACAACGTGCCGACTCATATTGCATAAGAAATACAGGCTAAACCTTCTGCGTCTTGGCAAAAACACGAATCGCTTTATCCATCATCTTACAGGCCTTCTTCATCTCAGCCTGGGTGACATTCAACGGCGGGAGAAGCCGAACCACATCGGGTCCAGATGGGATGGTGAGCAACCCTTTCTCCGTAAAGGCCGCCCCGAGCTCCTTGGCGCAGCCATCAACCACGATGGCACGCATCAGCCCCATGCCCCGGAAGCCATGAATAAAGTCATAGCGCTTCACGATCGGGTCGAAAAACTGTTCCAAAAGCTCCCCCATCGCAGTGGCGTTATCGAGTAAATTTTCTTGTTCGATGGTGCGAAGCACCGCGAGTGCCCCCGCGCAGACAATCGGATTCCCACCAAAGGTGCTTCCATGGCTTCCTGGCCCAAGCACATCACTTAACCTAGGCGATGCAATCACCGCTCCGATTGGTAATCCACCGCCCAAGCCTTTGGCCGAAGACAGCGCATCCGGCTGGACACCATACTTCTGGTACGCATACCAGGCGCCGGTCCGCCCTGCCCCACATTGAATCTCATCGAACAACAATAAAATGCCTTTGCGGGTGCAGAGATCCCGCAGCCCTTGCAGGTATTCTTTTTCAGCCGGAATCACCCCGCCCTCACCTTGAATGGGTTCGATCATCACCGCTACCGTCTTTTCGTGAATCGCATCTTCGACCGCGGCGAGGTCACCAAAGTCAACGCTGACAAAGCCTTCCGGCAGGGGATAGAAACCGGTTTTCACCTTTTCCTGCCCCGTGGCCGTGAGGGTCGCAAGCGTCCGCCCATGAAAGGATTTATTCATGGTAATAATTTCGTAGCGCCCCTGATCCGTGCCCCATTTCCGCGCCAACTTGATCAACCCTTCGTTGGCTTCAGCTCCGGAATTCGCAAAAAATATCTTTCCGCCCAAGCTGATACTCGACAGTTTTTCGGCCAGAGCCCCCTGCGGTAAGGTGGCATATAAGTTGCTCACGTGCAGCAGCGTCTTGGCTTGATCCCGAATCGCCTTCTGCATCGCAGGGTGGCAATGCCCCAGCGTATTCACCGCGATCCCAGACGTGAAATCGAGGAATTTTCGGCCTTCTGCATCCCAAACGAAACTCCCCTTGCCTTTGACCAAGGCGTGCCAAGGCTCACCGTAGTTCGGCATAAGGTGCTGTTTGAATTGCGAGGCAAGCGCTTGGCTGCTCTTCGATGTTATGCTGCTTTGTTTCATTCTAAAACCTCGTGGGTTTTGCAGATTCAGATGCTAAGCCGTGATTTCGGTCCCCACACCCTTTTCGGTAAATAATTCGAGCAGGAGTGAATGGTTCATTCCCGCGTCAATAAAGTGAACTTTTTTGATGCCAGACTCAATCGCCCGAACCGCGCCTTCAACCTTTGGCAACATCCCGCCCGCGATAACACCCCGCTCGATCAGTTGCGAAATGTCCGCCCGATTCACCGAGCTGATGACGCTTTCCCGATCCTCGGGGTTGAGCAGAAGCCCCGGCACATCGGAGAGGAACACAAGTTTACGCGCGCCTAAGGCCCGAGCCACCGCGCCGGCCGCCTCGTCAGCATTCACATTGTAAACCCCTTCTGGGCCTTTACCCAGCGGGGTCATAACTGGAATGCACGCTTTAGCCTGCAGGGCCCGAATCGGGCTGACATCCACATCGGTCACGGTGCCGACAAAACCCCAGCTCCGTGGATCTCCGGTCTCGGGATCAACCCCACGCACCTTTTCCACCGAGAGGACATCTTGGCCAAATACGCCTTCGGCCTGACAGCCGTAACTCTTCACGATCTCAACCAGCTCCGGATTCACCTCGTGGTTTAAAACCCGATCAACGATCTCGACCGTCTGGGCATCCGTCACCCGCAATCCATCAAGAAACGTCGCCGTAAGACCCGCTTCGGCCATGGCCTTATTGATTGCCTTCCCACCGCCATGAACCACCACGGGGCGCATCCCAACACACTCCATAAAGGCGATGTCTTTCAAAATATCCCGACACGCCCGCATGTCGTTGAGCAAGGAGCCTCCAAACTTCACCACCACCGTTTCGCCACGGAACTGCTGAATATATGGAAGCGCCTCAATGAGAACAGCTGCTTTTTCAATCGCTTGTTGAATCATAATCCCCTCACGGTGCTTCTTCGTCTTCGACGTATTCCGCGAGATTAATCGCGACATACTCCTCGGTTAAATCATTGGTGTAAATCACCGCCTGACCGTTACCCAATCCAAGGTCAATATCAATGGCGACATCCGACCCCATGGCTTGAGCCCGGTTTTCGTTAAAGGCTTCAACTCCGCTTTCAACCAACACCACCCCATCACATGAGATGCGAATTTTACTCTCATCGACCAAAGCAGGGGCCCGGCCAATCGCGCCAAGAATCCGTCCCCAAACGGGGTCGCCTCCAGCCCAACCCGTTTTTACCAACAAGGAATTGGCCACCGTCCGTGCCACCGCGTCTGCATCGGCATCATGTTTTGCGCCGCTTACCGTCAAGGTCAGAAACCGTGTCGCGCCTTCACCGTCCCGCACGATCATATGCGAGAGCTGTAGGCAAAGAGCATCGAGGGCGGACTGGAATTGGGTGAAAGCATCGCTTCCTGGCTCGATGGAAATTCCCGAAGCACCGTTCGCATAGAGTAATACTGTATCGTTGGTGCTAGTGTCCCCATCCACGCTGATCCGATTAAAACTGGCATCTACCGCACGGGTATGCGCCTCCCATAAGGCGGGTGCAGCAATCGAAAGGTCACAGAGGATAACGCCAAGCATCGTCCCCATGTTCGGCTCAATCATGCCGGCGCCTTTGCAAAAGCCGCTGATCCGCGCCGTCTTACCGTCAATGGTCAACTCTGTGGTCAGCGCTTTCGGAACTGTATCCGTGGTCATAATGGCTTCCGCCACCTGAGCCGCCGAGGTTGAAGAAAGTGCCTCGGCCGCCAGAGCAATCCCCTTGCGTACCGGTGCCATATCCAAGGGCTTTCCGATGTGACCGGTAGAGCAAACACTGACCAAAGACTCGTCGATCCCAAGCGCATCTGCCGTGAGCTTCCCCATTTCAAGCGCGTCAGCATGACCTTGAGCTCCGGTGCAACAATTGGCATTGCCACTGTTGATCACCACCGCTTGGCCTGCACCACCAGCTACGCGTTCCCGACTAAGATGCACCGGCGCAGCCGCCACTTGATTACGAGTGAACACACCCGCAACCGTCGCGGGCAGATCTGAACGAAACAAAGCTAGGTCAGGTAATCCGCTAGGCTTAATACCACAGTGAACCCCAGCAACCTGGAATCCTTTTGGAAGCAAAATGTCGTGATTCATGAGAGAGAGATAAATATAAATTGATCGGTTCCGTCGAGGCGAGATACCTCGAATGAATCCAGTTTTAAAAAGCAACAGCTTGGGAAGCGATAAAAAGTAACCCTGTAGAAAAACAAAAAACCCCGCACCAAGATGGCCGGGGTTTTGTACAAACAGAAAGCGAACTCTCTGCTGGTATCGTTTCGGTTTACCGCTTGGAAAACTGGAAACGTTTACGGGCACCCGGTTGACCCGGCTTCTTACGTTCTTTCATACGTGGATCACGTGTGAGGCAACCGCTGCTTTTCAACGCTTCGCGTGATTCAGCATCTTGGTTTACCAATGCACGGGAGATACCGTGGCGAAGTGCCCCGGCTTGCCCAACTTTTCCGCCGCCGTGAAGCTTAGCGTAAATGTCGAACTTATCGACGTTTTCAGTGATACGAATGGGTTCTTCGATGAACATACGAAGAGACTCTACTGGAAAGTAGCGTGAGATCTCTTGTCCGTTTACGAAGATTTTTCCTACGCCTTCGCGTAGGCGTACACGCGCTACTGCGGTTTTCCGGCGTCCGGTTGCTGTGAATTCTGTTACTGCCATGGTCGTTCTCGCGAATCGTTAAAAGGTTCTGGGCCTAGCCGTGATTTTCTTTGTGCAGGTCTTTGGCTTTGGTAATCCAGTCGTCCCGCTCGATCCGCCCTTTGAAGGCAAGACGATCGTCGAACTCTTCGACTTGACGCGCTTTCCAAAGGGAAATCTGTTTAAATGTGTAGACTCCAAACTCGTGGAGTTTCTTCTCGATCACTGGTCCAACTCCGACGATCTCTTTCAAGTCGTCAATTTGATCCGGTGCTTCGTCGTAAACCAAGCCAAGCTCTTCATCAACCCGTGTACCAGCAATGGTTTCTTCAACCACTTCAACTGGTGCAGGCGCTGGTGTAGCAACTGGTTCAGGTGTAGCCGCCGCTGCTGCTTCGGCCGCCGCTTTGGCTTTTGCTTCAGCATCGGCTTTTGCTTTGGCATCTGCATCTGCCTTAGCTTTCGCTTCCGCGTCTGCAGCCGCTTTGGCATCTGCATCTGCCTTAGCTTTCGCTTCCGCGTCTGCAGCCGCTTTTGCTTCGGCGTCTGCTTTTGCTTCGGCGTCTGCTTTTGCTTTTTCAGCTGCCTTATCAGCACCCGCTTCTTTAGCTTCAGCTACGGCTTTGGCTTCTGCTTCGCGCTTGGCATGGATCGCCGCCGCACGTTTTTCAGCTAGAGCTGCTTCTTCAGCCGCTTCTTTTTCAGCATATGCTTTGTCTTGAGCTGCTTTTTCGGCCGCTTCTTTTTTCGCTGCTGCATCACGCTTGGCTTTGGCCGCTACTTCGGCTTCTGCACGAGCGATCGTCGCTTTCGCAACTTTCTCAGCTTTTGCATTCGCGCCTTCAGACGCCGCTGCTTGCTCTTCGTCGTAAATCGCACGAAGACGTTTGCGTTCCTCATCATTAGCCGCTTTCTTAGCCGCAATTTCAGCGCTATGGTCCGCAGCATGTGGCTTAGCCACAAACAAGGCAGGCTTGGTAAATAGTTCGGTTGGGTTCTGCGCCGCATGACCGTGCTCAGCACCAGCGAATACTTTCAAACGCTTCAACATGCGACGTGCCAATTTGTTCTTCGGCAACATCCCTTTGACCGCTTGCATAATGATACGCTCAGGGTTCCGCTCACGGATGAAATCCGCTTTAAACTCACGGAGACCACCGGTCCAACCCGTATAATGTTTGTAAATCTTTTGGCTCTCTTTGTTTCCAGAGAGTTTAATTTTGTCCGCGTTGATCACAATGACAAAGTCCCCTGTATCCACATGGGGAGTATATGTTGGCTTGTGACGGCCGCGCAACACTTCAGAGATGCGTACTGCTAGACGACCCGCAGGAATGCCGGTTGCATCTACAATATGCCAATCTCGTTTAATATCCAGTTCACTGGCTACGTATGATTTCATAGGAAAATCCAATTTAAAGAGCGCGTAACATAGTGTTCGCGACCTTCTTGTCAACACCACTTTGCAGGAAAATACCTTCCCCTGACAAAGCTAAATTTTTGAGTGATTTAGCGGTTAAAACCTAATGATTCAGGCCTCAAATCCGATAAAACGAGCCGTACCTAGGTATGGAACGGCCAAAGAACCAAGTCTAAAGGCGTCAAAAGGAGAAGAATTTTCGCAAGACTCAGAAGAACTCGACCAGATGCCCCTGCAACCAAGTCAAAACCCCGTAAATCTCAAGGTTTACCGCTTCATGATCCGGCAATTCCTGTGACATCTGCTGAAAATCACTGTCCTCTTCAATCCTTAACTCGGTTCCAAGCATCAACCGCATGTCGTTTAGAAAGCCGATCCAACGCGCGATCCCCGCATCACAAAGCACCAATTCTTGCTCGCTAAAGTAATCTTCTTCGGTCGCACCGTGACTCAAGGCCGACAAATCCTCGCGAGCATGCTGCAAATCAGCCAATTTCTTGTTCTGAATCTCTTCCACCGCGTACTTCCTGTAATCTGCCTCCACCTCATCTTCGTTGTAGGTGCGGGGAAACAACCGATTCGCGACATTCGTGGCGTGATCGGGGAGATGTAAAAAGGTCTCTAGGCGGTCGGGCAACTCGAGCAAGATCTGCCGCTCCATACTATTAAGATGGAGAGTAATCCCCTTCCCATCTGAATTTGGTTCAATTTGCATCGATTACAATACCGCCTAACCGTCTTGCCGCTGGATCGTAGCCTGCAGGCCAAATTCATGTAGCTTCTGCGCGTGCATCTCCGCCTGCTCACGCGGTTCGGTCGCGACCAAGGCCTTGCCGCCCGCATGCGCTTCCATGGTCAATTTATGAGCCAAATCTGCCTGATACCCAAAAACCTTCTGCAACACCTTGATGACGTATTCCATCAGGTTAATCGGATCATTCCAAAGAATCACATTCCAAGGCAAATCGTGCTGCACGATCGGCTTGGTCTGGACAACGGTCTTGGTTTGCTCGCTCATAATCCTCTTAGCTATACCGCATGCAGCAGGAAACCCGCAACTATATATAGTGAGGGGATCACCGCCCCGACTTCATCAACACCGTGATCCGGAGCCTATGTTTAAACCGTCGGTTCCCGACGATCATTTGATTCGGCGAAAGCTTCGTCGGGAACCGACGGATTAACATAGGCGGAAATTTCAGCCCGCGTACCTAGGGTGAGGATTTCAGTCATTGCGTACCAAAGATTTGCGTACCAAACGAAATCGATTCGGCGGAAGCTTCGTCGGGAACCGACGGCTTATCATAGGCGGGGGTTTCAACCCCTGTTAAGAAGCGGAGCAATCGTTCGTCAGGAACTGACGGTTTATTAAAAGAGGGCTTCAGCCCGCGTACCTAGGGTGAGCGTTTCAGCCATCGCGTACCAAATAAAATCGATTCGGAGGAAGCTTCGTCGGGAACCGACGGCTTATCATAGGCGGGGATTTCAACCCCCGTTAAGAAGCGGAGCAATCGTTCGTCAGGAACTGACGGTTTATTAAAAGAGGGCTTCAGCCCGCGTTTCTAGGGTGAGAATTTCAGCCATTGCGTACCAAACGAAATCGATTCGGCGGAAGCTTCGTCGGGAACCGACGGCTTATCATAGGCGGGGGTTTCAACCCCCGTTAAAAAGTACGAGCCATCCTCGTCAGGAACTGACGGTTTATTAAAAGAGGGCTTCAGCCCGCGTACCTAGGGTGAGAATTTCAGTCATTGCGTACCAAACGAAATCGATTCGGCGGATGCTTCGTCGGGAACCGACGGCTTATCATAGGCGGGGGTTTCAACCCCCGTTAAGAAGCGGAGCCATCCTCGTCAGGAACTGACGGTTTATTAAAAGAGGGCTTCAGCCCGCGTACCTAGGGTGAGAATTTCAGTCATTGCGTACCAAACGAAATCGATTCGGCGGAAGTTTCGTCGGGAACCGACGGCTTATCCATAGGCGAGGGTTTCAACCCCCGTTAAGAAGCGGAGCAATCGTTTGTCAGGAACTGACGGTTTATTAAAAGAGGGCTTCAGCCCGCCCTCATGTCCAAAGGTATTTCGAATCATATTCAATTTCATGACGTTCGATAAACTGAATAAACTCCTCCTTGAAGGTCATACGTTGATGATGTTTTCTTTGTCCGTGGATATACGAGAGGACAGCCTGCTGGTTTGATTTGCTAACCGTGAAAGCCGCATATCCGTCTTGCCACTGTAACTTGGCGCCCAACAAACCCTCTTTGTTAATCTGCTTTGACGAGCCGCCCTTTACCCGCTTCATGGCTTCCGATACCGTCATGGTTTTGGGGATGCGAAAAAGCGCGTGAATATGATCATCAAACCCACCAACTTGAATGACAGTGATGTCATTTCGAGTAGCAACTCCACCGATGATTTTCCAAACATCGGTTTCGATGGATTCCGTGAAAAGAGGTAAACGATCTTTAGTGCTCCAAATACAATGGTAGAGTAAGTTGGTTAATGTGCTAGCCATGGTAAATAATCATTAAGGTGGCTTTTAGAATCAATCTTAAACATTCTGTAATTGATCAAACAGTTACTCCCTGGAGATATGTGGGGCGGGCTAAAGCCCTCTTTGATAAACCGTCGGTTCCCGACGTGGATTTCGCTACCGTTTCCACGGGGGTTGAAACCCCCGCCTATGTCTAAACCGTCGGTTCCCGACGACCATCTGCTCATCACCGGTAAACATCTTGCCTAAGGATAAACCGTCGGTTCCCGACGTGGATTTCGCTACCGTTTCCACGGGGGTTGAAACCCCCGCCTATGTCTAAACCGTCGGTTCCCGACGATCATCCGAAGTCATCCGAAATCATCTAAATACTTCTTCATAGCATCTGTCCACTTAACTGGAGACCGGTTATGTACCGCTCCGACCAAAAGCCCCAATTAAAACAACCTCACCCCAAACGCGCAATGCCCTCACGGGTTGGCAAGGGATCACGATTCCCTTTGCCCTGGCACTTTATCGCGGCTCCAGCCGAGGCAAAGGCCAACGACTCGCGTGGCGGTAAGCCATCCAATATCGCAACTGCCAAAGCGCCGCAAAAGACATCTCCAGCCCCGGTCGTATCCACCGCTTGAATCGAAAAGGCGTCCTGCTGGATCCGCTTTTCCCCTTTGCGAAACCAACTCGCACCCGCCGCGCCTTCGGTCCGAATCACATGCGACACCCCGAGATCCCAAAGCCGTTCCACCGCGCGATCCGCCCCAAACCCAGCGATAAAACCTTCCGACGCTACGACAACATCAACATGCGGAATCAAGGCCTCAAAACCCGGCTTGATTGACCCCGCATCGAGCAACACGGACACCTCTTGCATCTTTGACTGCTTCAGCCGCTTCACCCTTTTCACAAGCCCAGCCGCCGCTTCACCGCACCACCCATCCACATGCAACAAGCCGACGTCGTCTAGCTCGGCTACCTCCGCTTCTCTCAGCTCAGAAATCGTCCCCTTCCCGCGCATGTAGGCAATGCTTCGCTCCGCTGTCGCCCGACTCACCCACACCTGCGCCACCCCAGTCTCTAGCTCGGGGTCTCGAACACTCAAACTGAGATCAACCCCTTCACTTGCCAGATCCTCAGCAATAAACTCGCCCGCGGTATCCGTCCCCCACGCACTCATAAACGAGGTCGCAACTCCCAGGCGTTGCGCCGTGACCAAGGCGGTCGGAACCGGGCCACCCACCTGCGACCAGGTTTCATCCGCAGCACATTTACAATCCGGTGCCGATAGCCCAGGCAATAACATCACCTGATCCAGCATCACGGATCCAATTCCAAGTAGTCGTTTAGGCATAGCTCAGCCAATCAAAGTCGTTCCTCCGAGGCAATTACCGGAACGGCTTCAAGGTTGAATTCTTCCGCGCAACGATTTAGAGAAGACCATGAATTCAGTTTCCATTGGCCCCTCTATCACCGCCGGCGAAAACCAGCCGCTTTTCCTCATCTCCGGTCCCTGCGTGATCGAAAGCCGCGAGCTTTGCCTCAAGATCGCCCGCGCCTTGGCCGAGCTGGCCAGCACAGAAAACATTCCCCTCGTGTTCAAAGCTTCCTTCGACAAAGCCAATCGGACGTCAAAAGATAGCTACCGAGGTCCCGGCCTCGAAGCGGGCATGGATATTCTCGCAGAGATCAAAGCCGAAACCGGTCTTCCCATCCTCACCGACGTGCATACCGAAGAACAAGTTACCGCCGTGGCCAAGGTCTGCGACATCTTGCAAATCCCCGCCTTCCTTTGCCGGCAAACCGACCTCGTGGTCGCCTGTGGCGAAAGTGGCGCGGTGATCAACATCAAGAAGGGCCAGTTCCTCGCGCCCAAAGATGTCGGACACATCGTGGAAAAAGTGGTTCAGACCGGAAATAAAAATGTCCTCATCACCGAGCGCGGGGTGTCCTTCGGATACAACAATTTGGTGGCCGACATGCGCTCCCTCGTGCAGTTGCAAGAGCACGGCTACCCGGTCATTTTCGACGCGACTCACAGCGTACAACGGCCCGGCGGCGGCGACGGCTTCACCGCCGGCGACGGACATCTCGCCCCAAATCTAGCTCGGGCCGCAGTCGCTACTGGCTGCCAAGGGGTGTTTATCGAAACCCACCTCAATCCAGCCGAAGCCATGAGCGACAAAGAAAACGCCATCCCCTTCGAACGGATGTCGACGCTCTGGAAACAACTAAGCGGTATTCACGGCATCGTTCAGGCTGGGTAAAAGCGCGGGACGCGCGGGTGAAAGGAAGCGGAACCTCGGGTTTATGTCGAAGCGGAAGTGCAACGAGTAGTGCACCCGAGCATGGAGCAAACCTACAACAAGACGCAGCCGCCAATCGAACTCCGAAGGGATAGCCAGTCGATGTATCGACCCCATCTCATTGGCACAGACGCGGGACGCCCCTGCTACTTTAACGGCCTCGGTACAAAATAGGACCGTACCATGTCCTTCCAGGGCGTGTTCGTGCCATCGCCTTCCTAGGAGCCTGTCGGACTTAGCAGATTCGGCTGCGAATTTCTCACTTTGGCCCATACGATCCGGACGTATCGTCCAAACCGTCTGGTCTTAAACTGAGAAACTCTCGCTCGAAAGCCTAAGTCCGACAGACTCCTAGGCGGTGCCCAACAAGCGCTCAAATTCCGGGCACCATCCCTTCTCGTAAAACATAAAGGCGGGGGCGAGCAGGCTTGCTTGGCCCACAAAAAAAGCCCCGCTAGAAGCGGGGCTTTTGTCCTAAAAACCGGTTCGCGTTAGCGGCGGTTTTTGTATTTTGGGCTATCGATGTAGACCTCTGAGCGGCGGTTACGCTGCATGTTCGTGTCGGTTGTGTTTGGCACGAGAGGACGATCGAAGCTAAAGCCTTTGGTGCTCAAACGGCTACTCGCGATGCCTTTGTTCATGAAGTATTTCTTCACGGCAACCGCACGACGCTGCGAGAGATCCAAGTTATACCCGTGATCAGACTCAGGACGCTTGTCAGCGTGACCTTCGATTTTCGCGGTGCTGTTAGGATCTTCGAGAAGGATGCGAACAACCGCATCAAGCTCAGCGAAGTCAGAGGAACGAATGGTGTCGTTGTCGTAGTCAAACTCGAGGAGAAGCTCAAAGCGAATCAAGTCATCGCTACCATCCAATGGATTGGTGTTGTCTTCGATGACTTCGTGTCCGTCATGTACGCCACCCGCGTCCGTGTCCTGATTGAGAGGATCGGTGCGATAGCTGTTCACTTCTTCACCGTCTTTAAGCAAGTCGTAGTCGGTGTCCGGGTTCAATGGATCGGTGCGGTAGGTATTGACTTCTTCGCCATCGAGGAGTCCGTCGCCGTCCGTGTCTTTGTTTTTCGGATTGGTTTTGTGAATATTGACTTCGTCACCATCGTTTAGCCCGTCACCGTCGGTATCAGGGTTAAGTGGGTTGGTGTTGTACTTGAAGATTTCGTCGTAGTCGCTGAGTCCGTCACCATCGGTGTCTGGGTTCAATGGATCGGTGTTGTACTTGAAGATTTCATCGTAGTCGTTGATTCCGTCGCCATCGGTATCAGGATTCAACGGATCGGTCTTGTACTTATTGATTTCGTCGCCGTCGGATAGTCCGTCACCGTCAGAGTCGCGGCTGTTCGGATCGGTACCAAGCTGGCGCTCTTGTTCGTCAGACATCCCGTCACCATCAGAATCTTTAGGGAAGTTACCCATGCCTGCCAAAGAAGCAGAACCAAGTGAATCAACACCCAAGCGGTAATTAACCCCAAGGGTATAAATCAAGTTAGCTTCTGTGTCTGGTCCAACCAACTGAGAAAGAATGTCGCCACGCAATGCCCAACGATCCGCCGCTTGGCCACGCCCGATGTGCCACATCATCCCGCCACCGGCGGTCAAAATGAACTCGGTATCACCGGTGTCCACTTCTTCTTCGTAGTGGATTACGCCCACACCAGCAGTGAGGAACGGGTCCCAACGCAAGTTGCGGATGGCCCGCAAGTGATACATGCCGTCAAGACCAAGGCGAACCGCCCATGTGTCTTCACCGGTCAAACGATTCCGCTGCGGATTAAGACCTTTGCGAGCATCTAGCTTCGGCATGAAGTCCAACAAACCCTCAGCCGCAAAACGACTGTTAAAGTTGTGACCGAGACGAAGATTGAAGAGTTTGCCGAAGCCCCCATCTTTAACTTCTTCATCACCTTCATAATCAATTCCACCAATACCAGCGGCTACATACCACGGGGCACGGTCGAAAAGAGTTTCTTGGGCCTGCGAACTGAGGCTCCCAATTAAGAAAAGACTGAAAAAGGCTCCTAAAAAGAACCTGCTACCATTTTTATACATCAATGACTCCTGGAGTTACCATTTTTCCGTTGATACCAATTTTCGGATGCTTGGCAATGATATTTCTTAAGCTGACACAAGTTAGCTTAAATAGGCCCTTTTTTGACAAAACAGAAACAAAATGGACCTTACATTTACCAAGCGGGCTATTCCGGCGATTCGACTCGGATCCGCAGGGACTTCCGGGCCCCATCAGCGGTCCCGCAACTGATTTTATGCCGCCCTGGCTGTAAATCCCACATCATGATCTCGCCTGAATCAACCGAACCAAGCGGAATCCCATTTACGAACCAAAAGATACGATGCGCCGAAGTTTGAGCCCGTAGCGGAATCTCGGTTGTCCGCGATGTTAACGCAAAGGTTTCCCCAGGAACCGGAGATAAAATTCGAAGCTCGCCCCCTCGTACCGCCGCGTTCGCTCGTTTCGCTCGTTTGGCTCCGCCTGCGCTGGAGGACTGGTCATGCGGATGTCCATGCGACGTAAGCGCTCGTGCCAGCTCCGCCGGCCATTGCTCCCCACCCCCTTGACTTCGATGCACCGAGCAGAGATCCGAATGCGACACCACATCCACCGCCCACGCGTCCACCGCCTGCGGACAATGCGGCGAAACCGAATGACCGCTCCGGGCACAGACCGAACGTCGAACCAGATTCGAGGGCGTGGCCAGCCCCTCCCCACCCTCAGGCCGAAGCAAATCAAACAACGCATGCGCCAGAGGAGCCGCCACCTCGACCCCAACCAAGGAAGACGCCGGGGCACGATTTGGATTCCCCAACCAAACCCCAACCACGGTTTTTGCATCATACGCCACGCACCAGGCATCTCGATGCGCGGCCGAGGTTCCGGTTTTCCAAGCCACATTCGCCACCACGGCCCGGTCTTGAGTCAGCATCTCCCACATCAGAAAACAGGTCTCGGGCGAAAAGAGGCGTTTACCAGCACCGGCGCGGTCACGATCGTCGCCAACATCGTGGTTGGAAACCTGCCACTCAATGGCAGGCTTTTTTTTGGCGCTGCCACTCAATGGCACGTCTTGGGAATGAACTTGAGACCGGAGTTCCCAGGGCAAAAACTCGCCGCCGCGTGCGAGGCAGGCGGTGGCGTTCACCAAATCGACCAAGCGCACATCGCATCCGCCCAGCACGAGGTTGAGCCCGTAATGGCTTGCCGGCTGATCAAGCGTCTCAAAACCCAACTCGCGAAGGCTCGTCAAGAAGGGTTCGACCCCGAGTTTCTGTGTCACCCGCAAGGCAGGAAGATTAAGCGATCGAGCCAAAGCCTCGCGAGCCGGGACCATGCCGCTAAAGGTGCGGTCGTAATTGTCGGCCACATACCCACGAAGCGCCATGGGCAAGTCGGCCAAGGCGAGTTGCGGTGTCAGCATGCCCTTCTCGATGGCGAGGGCGTAGGCGAAAGGCTTGAGCGAGGAGCCGGGCGAGCGCTTCGCGGTGGCAGCATTGACTTGTCCCGCGTGATCTTGATCGCGAAAATCGGGCGAGCCGACGAGAGCGCGAATTTCTCCGCTGGCGACATCGAGCACCACCGCGGCGGCGCCGAAGATTCCCTTCTCTTGCCAGTTGGGGCGCTGCGCGAGCAGATGGTCTTCAACCCGGTGCTGCCAATCGAGATCGAGGCTCGTGGTAACGCTTCCTTTGAGCGGGGTATCGAGAACCATCTCACAGAAATGCGGAGCGGAGAATGGGACAATCGGGTCGCGGAGCTCGATCGGGGCCTGCACCGCGGCGTCATGCTGGGCCTGGTCGATCCATTCGTTGGCCAGCATGCGTTCGAGCACGAAGTCCCGACGCTTCTTGGCTCCGGTGGGATTCCGGTCGGGGCGCAGGCGTTCGGGGGATTGAGGTAGCCCCGCGAGCAGCGCGGCTTCGGGGAGGGCGAGGTCGCATGGCTCTTTCGCGAAATAATGTAAGGAGGCGGCGCGGACCCCGAGCCGGTTGCCGCCGTAGGGAGTACGATTGAGGTACTGTTCTAAGATGCTTTCCTTGTCGATGGCGGCCTCCATTTGCAGAGCGCGGAAGGCTTCGATCACTTTGGTGCGCAGGGTGCGCTCGCGTGGTTCGGTGAGACGGATGACTTGGGTGCTAATGGTCGAGGCGCCGCTGATGCGTCGGAGGTTCGAGGTGTTTTGCACCACGGCGCGGGAGATGGCGATGGGATCGAGGCCGGGGTGATTGAAGAAGCGTTTGTCTTCCACCGCGATGAGTGCGAGGGGCATCCAGTCGCCGGCTTGTTCGAGCGAGATCGGGAAGCAACGTTGCTCGTCGGGGCTTAGGGTGCTGCGTAAGACCTGACCGTTGCGATCGAGCAAAGTGACCGATTCAGAATAGGTCGCAAGCTCGTCGCCTTGAAAAGGGAAACGGTGATTCAGCAGGAGGGCGCCGAGGACAAGCACCGCGCAGGTCGCAAGCGCGAGGATCCGATGCCGCCAAATAAATTGGCAGGGCCAACGCAGAAAGCGGCAGAGACATTGGGAAATTCGGCTAGAAGAAATGGAAGACATCCGAGTGGATGGTGCAAATGAGGAACCGGGTTTGTAAGGGAAAAATTCCAGTGGGGCTTGGAGCTACGAGGAGAAACCTAGAAAGATGTAGCTTGTGTCTTAGCGGAGGTTTAGATGGAAGGAAAACTAAGCTCTGACACATCCAAGCACCCACTGGAATTTGGTATTTAACTCAACAAATTGGTTCGGTTCATAAGGGTCTAAAGTGAGAAAGAAGGTTTAAGGAGAGAGGAAGGCCTAAAAGAAGGTAAGGGAAGGTAAGAGAAGGTTTAAAGCGGTGGGATTAAAATGCGCTCCCCGACACGGACTTGGTAGCGGGAGGCGAATTGATTGATACGGCGGAGCTGGTCAATGCTGGTGACAAAGGAAGCCGCGATGCTTTCCAAGGTTTCGTCCTCCATTACGGTGTAGGGAATGCTGTCGGGCACACCTCCATTACGCCCTGTAGAATTCCTCGCAGCAAAACTGACGTGATAACTGACGGCCGGCACCTTGATACGATCGCCGGTTTTGAGTGGCTCGGCTTTTTCTGCATCGGCTTTTCCTGCATCGTTTTTGGCCTCGCGATTTAAGCCTTGTAGTGCATCCGCTTCGATGCCGAATTGCTCTGCGACGGACTTCCAGGAATCGCCTTTTTGCACGAGGTACTGCTGCAGCTTGGGTTGGATTGTTTTAACGGCAAGCGCGCTGGCATCGGCTTTGAGCAAGGCGCTTTGATCGAGATCTTTATCGCTTAAAATGGTGACCGTTCCCGCCCCGTGGAGGCTGCGAATCTCTGCATCGTACATGCACTCGGCGCGAACCGCCGGATAGACAAAGCGGCCTTCGCTGACCGCGCGCACCGCGACATGGGTTAGGCATTTGCCCTTCAGTTCATCTGCGAAGATCAAGCTGCGGTCATCCCGGGCCTCGATGTGGCGAATGGGAAGTTTTTTCCATCCCTTCTCGGTTGGGGCTTTCCACTGGCCACGATACCGAAGCGGCTCGGGTTCGAAGCCTGAAGGCAGGAGGTCTTGGATGACGAGATTGTCGATACTCTGATTGCCGGCGTCGAGGCGGAGTTCGATGAGCAAGAGGTCACCTTTGGCGATCCGATTCAGGTCGACCGCTTTTCCTGCGCGGTTGAGCACGCGTCGGCGAATGGAGATCAATTGATCGAGCTCAGGTTCGACACTCACCTTGGGCACCCCAGAAGACTGCCAGGAAACAAAGACGGACCCTTCGCTGGTGTTCTCGACTTCGACATCAGAAATGTCTTCTTTCAAGCAGCTGATGCCCGCATCGCCGTCGAAGAACCGAAGTCCCGAATCCGCGACGTGGATGAGCCCCGTAATGTCATCGCTTTCGTCCGCGAAGCGTTCGGCGTAGGCACCGACCGCGAGCAGCACTTGCGCGTGTTCGTGGGTACTGAAGCGACGTGCGTTTTTGGTGACTCGGCTCAACTTGGTCACGAGGTCGGGCACGACATTACGATCGGGATCAAGCAGCATCCAGAGCTGCAAGCGTTTTGCGTCGTCGATAAGGGAAGAGCTCAGCACGCCAGTGGTGCGACGTGCTGAGCTGGGGTTTTTCAGAAAGTCTTTATGGTTCGCGAGCTCGAGAGCAGCCCGACGATCACCGCTATGAGCGTAGGCGAGCGCGAGGTTCAACTTGGTGACCAAGCTCGGAGATTCCAATTCAGCAAGGCGGTGCATCCAACCGCGATCGGGGCGACCGGCCTTGGCCAAAATCAAACAGTAGGTGGAGCGCAGATCATCCGCATTGGCTTCGCGAATGCGTCGATGCAAGCTGGATTCGACCCAGGCCAGAGCGCGGTTGAGTCGGGTTTCGGAGACACGATAGCCACGGCGTTTGGCTTCGACTAAAAAGTCAGTGGCATAGCAGCTCGCGAAAGCAGAATAGCTGCTGCTGGAAGACCACCACCCGAAGTGGCCGCGTGAGCTTTGCATTCCTAAAATGCGTTCGATCCCGTGGTTCACATACTGCTCAACGTCTTCCGGCGTGATGCTGTCGGGACGAATCATGGCCGCGAGATCGGGCAGGACGAGGAGAGGAAAAGCAGAGGAAGTCGTTTGCTCGAGGCAACCGTAGGGATAGTCGAGCAGCGCGTCGAGGGAGGAGCGAAACTGCAAGGCAGGGCGAGCGGAAACTTGGAGCTCATAGCTCCCCGTACGTCCGACCAGTTGGTCTTCGAAGGGTACGGAGAAGCGCTGCCCAGGCTTGACCATGGCAGTGTGAACGAAGCGGGTTTCGCCGTGTGGTGGGCGGACGGAAATCTCGGTTTCCTCGATGCTCCGGTCCTGCTTCATGCGCGCGTTGAGAATGAAGGTCGCGACGCCTGGGCTCTCTCCGGCTTTGATCGGGATGGAAACAATCGCGCTGCCTTGAGCGGGGACGTTAACCTTCCGCTTTAGCTTTCCGATGAGCGGCGCGGTGGTTTGCAAATCGAGGGCAATGGATTCAGCCGCATCGGTATTGTTGTAAAGACGAACCGGCACATGCAGCTCATCGCCAGGAGCGAGGAAACGAGGAATACTAGCTCGAACCGTCAAACTGCGGCGGCAAGTCGAACTCGCTTCGCCACTGCCAAAACGATCTTCGTGATGCGCGATGACGACAAATCGGATGCGTCCACTGAACTCAGGAGTTTCGAGTGGAATGGTGAGGACACCGTTGGCATCGGTTTCGAGCGAGGTCTGCCACACCACCATGGGGCGAAAGCGCTTGGCCTCAAATGGATTGAGAAATTGGCCGCGACCGCCAGGGCCTTCGTCGCCCCCTGCCCCCGTTTGCAGGCGCTGGATTCCTTTGGTGTCAAGCTCGGGAATCAGGTGCTTGTAGAGGTCGCCGTGCTTCACGTCGGCCCGACGATCGGCGTAGAACCAGCCTTGTGGATCGGGAATTTTGTAGCCCGACTTGAGCATGAGCAAGCCTTCGTCGATGGCCATGAGAGTACAGCGGGCGCGGGTGCCTTTGCCCGCGTGGTCGAGAATATGAATCTGCACCGGAACCGGCTCTTTCGGGCGGATCACCTCGGGTACATCGAGTCGAACCTGGAGCTGACGCGCTTCTGAATTGAGTGGGATATTGATGCGTTGGGTGGTGCTGTGACGGCGCCAGGTTTTCTCGCGAACCGCGGGGCGAATCAGGGTGACGGTGGCGTAGACATTGGGGAGGTGTTGCGCGGTGAGCGGGATGTCGATTTCGATCCCGTCGGCTGGCACGGTGAGGCGACGTACATCGAGGATGCGGTCGGTTTCGAGAGTGAAGAGAGCTTCGCCGGCGAAGGGGGGCTTGACCCAAAGCTTGGCGGTTTCGCCGGGGAGGAAGCTGGGTTGATTCAGGGTAAGCTCGACCGCGCCGAAATCTTTTTCTGCACTGCCATCGCTATCATCCCAGAGGGAGGATTTGTCGGTGGCACTCAAGGCAATGCTACTCGCGAGCTCGCGCTTGCTGTCGGTGACATGCAATTCGTAGCGACCCGCTTTGGGTAGAACAACATCGATTTTGCCTTCACCTTGCTGGAGCGAAACGGGCCATTCTTCCAAGGTTTCCACCACGCGTTGGTCTTGGTAAAACCAAGAGCCGGAATCGCTTTTGGTGAGGACTGGGGTGGTGCGAACCCGGCGCAACTCTGCTTTCAATTCGCGTGGAGCGGGCAGCAGGCTGCCTTCTGCATTCACGCAAACGAGCGCGACGGAACAAGCTTGTTCAGGGCGGATTTTTTCGCTGGGAGCTTTGATTCCGAGGTAGGCTTCACGAAGGTGAATGGGAAACCAGTGGGACTTGCTGACGGTGCGCCCGCTCGGCTCAAAAGCGGTTCCGTAAAAAACCGCGAGCAAGGAGGCGGGGACTCGGAGTTCTGGGTCAAAGTGCGCTTCAAAAGTGGCGAGTCCGTCTGCATCGGTTTCGGTTTTGGCCAGCTTCATGCTTTGTGGGTCGAAGGTCACTTCGTTGTCGTGAAAGCGGTAAGCAGGCCACGCGCTACTGTTGAAGGCACGGGCTTTGAGCTTTACTTTCGCTTCGGCTTTGAGCTCGGCCGCGCTGCCCCCGAAGAGCTGGCGTACCTGCATGCGGCAGGCAAGGTGGCCAGGTGCGAGGAGCTCGGTATTGAGTTCGGTCTCGATGGTGGGAGGCACCAGTTCATCGACCTTGAGACTGGTTTTTCCAAGCAGGCGGCCGGGGGTATGAATCTCAACCGAGTAGGTCGCGAGGGCGGCGCTGCGCGGGATGTCGAATTCAAAATTCACTTCGCCTTTGGTATCGAGAATACCTGGGCGCGACAGGAGGAGATCGCTGGATCCGGACTTCACTTCGAGCAAAACCGGAAAGGCTTCTGGGGTTTTCCAGGCGTCACCGCGAACGATGGCTTGCACCAGCACCGGCGTGCCCGGGCGAACCGTGGGACGATCGGTGAAAACAAAGGCTTCGGGCTTTCCCGCCATGTAGGGTCGCGTTGCTTTTGACGCGAGGGAATCCGCCCACTGCGGGGTCAGGTTGACAATGGAAAAATCATCGCCGTGGCGAACACGAATCATCCAAGCCCGCGCGGGGGTATCGGCATCAGGCCCCTTCAGCTTGACCTGTACGAGGCCCATGGCATCGGTGCTGCCCTGCCCCAAAACTTGGTGGGTGTGGCTGATCACCTCGACCTGCGCGTTGGTAATCGCTTTGACGGTCTGAATCGAATTCGCCCATACGAGAATGCTTTCATCTCCGTGGGTGATGTAGGAGTTTCCGCCTGCAATGGATTCGGTAATGGGAGACTGCTTGGCAGTGATCCCAATGTCGGTGAGGACGATCACTTGGCGGCTGGAGGTTTCACGGCCAACCAGATCGATATGGAACACCCCTTGAGTTCGCCCGCCAAGCAGCTCCTTTAAATCAAGCGCGTAGGTCTTGGCTTCGTCTTTTTCACCGCTGAGTTCGATCTTCTTTGTCGCGATGGTGTGGCTGTAGCCTTGATGACTGTGGCCATAGTAAGATGGGGAAAGTCCGTCAGAATCCTTGGTAAAGTAACTGAGGTTATTCGGGTAAATTTCGTGTACCGACAAGGTGGCTCGATCGAGGTTGACCGCCCGTACTTGCACCACCTGATCACCACCTGGAGACAGGAAGCCCTGCGCTTGTGCGAAGAGAATATTCGAGGGGCGGCTGTCGACAAAAACATCACGCTCTATAGGCTCTTGCAATCGTTCGCCAGCCTTGTTCATGAGGCCTTTGTGGAAGGTAAAGGTGTAGGAGGTACCGGGTTTAAAATCCCCGTTGAGGGTGATCGGGTAGTAGGAACTTGGCGTGAGGGTGAGATCGAAATCAACCCGTGGGGCGACGGAAATCAGCTCGTGAAGGTTGCGGTTGATGAGGGCGAGATTGGGCCGAAAACGAATGGTTGGCTGGCCGAAGGATGGAGTGTAGCTGCTACTGCTGCGGATCTCGATGCGCTTGCGGAGATTCACCGTGTAGCTAAGCGATGCAGAAACGATGTCCGGATTGCAGCTACTGGCGAGCCCGGGAAATAGTTTTACCGAAACCGATGTGGTGTCAGCCGCGTTGAACTTAAGTCGATGCTCCTTTCCGACCGAGGCTTGAGCCACGGTGTAAGGCACTAAATCGTTATGTGAATCAAGCAGGTCGAGGTGCTTGCTGAGGTTGGCTGAATCCACGGGGGCATTCAATCTAATGCGGACTTCTGCATTGCGATTGGGATCGAGTGATGCGACGCCAACTTGGTCGAGATGAATTTTGGGAGCTTCGTATTGGATAGAGGCCTTGGCCATCTTGATTTTGCGTGCGGTAAAATAGGCGGGGGAGATGGAAACCTTGTGAACCTTGCAGGCATTCCATTCGGTGGCGGGTCGGAAGATGACCGTGCTGCGATCGCTCCAAAGATAGAGGCCGCCTTGGGGTGGCTCAATTTTTAGCGGGCCGAGAGCGCTCCAGGTGTTGAGGTCTTCTTCTTCGACAATCGGATCGGAAAACTCCCAGCGCATGGAGCCACGGGCGGAGAGACCTTGCTGAGCGGTTGGGGAGATACGCGTGACGGAAGAGATCACAGAACGAGGAGCCTTGCTGCGCTCGTTAGCATTGGCATCGGCGGCGGCTTTGGCTTGCAGGTCGATATAGCCTTCGCTGTCGGTGTAACCTTCGCTGTCGGTATAGCTTTCGCTGTCGGTATAGCCTTCGCTGTCGGTATAGCCATCGGTTTGAGCTGCTGCGAAAGCATCCAATCCGGATGCAGATGCGTCCGAGTTCGGAGCCGGCCGTAAGACCGCCCACGTATTTAAAATTAAAAAAGCACAGCCGAGAAAAAACCATCGGTACCGCGTTAGTGCCTGCTTCATGTTCTACCATTCCCTTTTTTGTAGGATGCAGAATGACAGAACAATGTGTCAAAAATATGACAGGCCTGTGAAACAGTGTTACAGAGGCATTTTTCTGACTGATTGAACGTAGATAAACCAAGGGCATGTCCTGCGCCTCGCTTCGAGTTCCCCTTTAGGACAAGGCTGATTCCTCGTTGCAGCCTTTGGGGCGGATTCCCACGGTGTAACATGTCTCGAAAAATGACCACGATAGCTTATCGACGTGCTATTGGTGTCACCTGCGTAACAGGCACTAATGAAACTAAGATAAGCCGATTTGTTTGGAAAGGAGTTCGCTCTGCCCTGAAAAGAAAGCCGGAGGCTTGAAGGCAATTAGCCGGTCGGTGACCGAAGGGAACCACCGGAACAATCGGCAATATAAATTTCGAGCGCTGGCGGCGCGATCGGAGAACAAACGACACGCTGCGCTTTTATTTCAGGAACACAGAAGGACAATCGCCCGCTCGGGTTTGGAGTTCTGACCAGAAGTCAAACGGGATTAAACCAAGGGGCGAGGATCTGCGCCTCGTTCAGAGTGGGTGTGCCAGATAGGGTGTATAGCTCGTTGCTAGGAGCCTGTCGGACTTAGCAGATTCGGCTGCGAATTCCTCACTTTGGCCCATACGATCCGGACGAATCGATCAAATAGCCTCAACTATTCTCACGAATCGTCCAAACCGTCTGGTCTCAAACTGAGAAACCCTCGCTCGAAAGCCTAAGTCCGACAAACTCCTAGGTTTCACTTCACAGAGCCCCGGGGTTCCGCTCCGCTGCACCCCGCGCTACTTTCTGCCGTCCCTGCCGGGACTTTTTCAGGGCATTAGACCTGAGGTAACCACGAAGGCCATGGCTTAACTAACCATGTGCCATTGGTCTCCGACTCTCAACCGTCCCCGGAGGGGCCGACGCCTATTGCTTGGGGTTTCAACCCCAAGATCGTCCGAGCAAACCCACCGCGCCCCGGAGGTGGCGCACGCCGTTTTTCAAGTCATGCTGGTATTCACCCAGACGGTTTTTCACCACTGGAAAGGGAATGACACCAATCGCACGTAGATAAGCCATCAAATCATTTTTTTGCGACATTTTACATCGTGGGAATCCGCCCCAACGTGGGCGGGATATGGTAGCCCGTGTGCAAGGCCGCGAAACGGCCGCAGCGCCGGGTTACGTGCAGGCGTGAGAAGGCAACGAGGGATAAGCCCTGTATTTGAAGAGAAATCGGAGCGAGGCGCAGCACCGCGCCAGCTGGCTAAAACCGTACAATTTTCAGTTAAAAATCGTATTCTGAGCACGCATCAGTTGACCTCTGCTTTTTTGAAAGGCATCGCCCATATTGGTTTCTATTCCGACCGCGCTTCCAGCGCTTCATATTATTTCCCAATGAATTCCGGTGGTTCCCTTCGGTCACCGACCGGCTAATTGCCTTCAAGCCTCCGGCTTTCTTTTCAGGGCAGAGCGAACTCCTTTCCATACAAATCGGCTTAACTAAGTGCCATTGGGGAATGACACCTTACAGCATACGTCTGACGGAACGCAGGTTAGTTAGTCAGTTAGTTAGGTAAATCGCAGGGGAACATGGCGCGTTGAACCGTGCCGCCTCCGAGAACAACTTCGGACCAGTGCTCGGCCTCGAGTTCGATATGAATCACTCCGGCGGTGGGAACGTTAGCAAAGCCAGCCCCTTTGAAATTATTGGCAAACATGGTGGTGCCTGGATTGTGGCCGAGGAGGAAAACAACCTCGTCTGCGTCATCAAATTCACGCAGGACTTGAAGCATGTCATCTATCCCGGCGAGATAGAGTCGGGCGTCGAGATTGAGATTCGCTTCGGCGACCTTGCAAGGCGCAGCGATATAAGACCAGGTTTCTTGAGTGCGTTCGGATGTGCTGATACTAGCCTTTTGAATCTGAGGTAGCTCGGCCGCGATGTACTCGGCCATGCGTGGAGCATCGGTGCGCCCGCGTAAATTGAGCGGTCGATCGTGATCGGATAGATCGGGGTGATCCCAAGAGGACTTGGCGTGGCGCATGAGGATCAGGTGTTTCATAGAAGGAGATGTTTTACTGGCTGAGAATGGCGAAGTTGAATGAGAATGCCGAAGTTGAATAAAACCTACAAGGTTTGACGGCACAAAAAAACGGGAGCCCGAAAGCTCCCGTCCAAGGTTTGTACCCTTATTGTTTCCTACTACAGAAAAGCGTTTTAGAGACCGACGTCTTACTTGATTTTTTTGTCCATCCAACGGCCAACCGCTGGGTGTCCGCCAAGACCAATGGCAATTGCACCACCCACACCGAGGGCAAATGCAGCCGCGATGACGAGAGCCATGAATGGGGTCTCGGTGATGTTTTTGGAAATGCCGGTCATGCTCAAGGCCATGAAACCAGCGAAGATCAAGATGCCCCACTTGGCGATGTTGGCCAAGAGTGCGTTGTGTCCAGAAAGGTTGCTGTGCACGAGGTTCGCAATGAAGATCGCGATACCGAGAACAATGACCGCTCCCAAGATGTGGAAGTATCCACTGAGGAAGTTTTGACCGAGGTCAGAGATGAAACCGAGGTTCATCAATCCCAACGCCTGAGTAACCACAGTCACCATAATGGTGATCATAACAAGCATGCTGATGATGCCCGAAGGGGACTTGGTACCGGATTTGGCCATGTTGCCTTTGAAGCCCATTTTAGCTGGGAAGCTGTTTACGTTGGCTGCATTGAGCAAGTTGTAGATCAATTTTTGAACCACAGAAGCGATCAAGTAACCGATGCCGATGAGGATCAATCCGCTCACAACATTTGGGATGTTGTCGGTGATCTTTTTAACCATATCGGTCACAGGCTCGGTGATGCCTGGGATGTTGAAGATCGCCAGGATCGCAGGAAGCATGATCAAGATGATGAAGTAGTATACGCCGTTGGTTGCTGCTGTGGTGACTGGAGCACCGTCCATCATGCCGAGGCGTTCGTCGACTTTTGCGCCGGACATCACACCTGCAAGAAGGCCTTTAACGATCTTGGCGATCATGAGAACGAGGAACAAAACAATGCCACCGGCAATGAGGTTCGGAATGTAGCCCATGAATTTGGTAAACATCGCTTTGAGAGGCTCAACCGCGTCGTTCATACCCGCGACGTTTAGGGCAATCATCAAGATGAAGAGAAGAAGAAGGTAATAAACGAAGGAGCTGACGCCCTTTTCGATGCCTTCGGATTTAAGACCGAGCTTAGAAGCAACTTTGGTGTCAAAGTCTGTCTTACCAAGGCCTTTACCAACCATGTTGCCAATTCGTTTAGCAATCCATTTACCAACGAGGAAGATGACCAAGGCAGCAATATACTTGCCGGCTGGACCTAGTTTACCGGAAATGAGATCAACCCAATCCATGATACCGCTACTTGCGCCTTCTGCCGCCAGATGTGTGAATGTATTCATATCTACTACCTATTTTCGTGTTTACTATCGATTATGCCGTCAGGATAATAGATCACTCAGAATGTAATGAAGTCACAGAGAAGAGGGATTAATGGGGATGAATCACAACGGACAAAACGTGTTTGACAGCGACCGATTTACGAAGTAGCCAATTCATTCCCTTGAAAGTGGGGGGTTAGCTCAGTTGGGAGAGCACTTGTATGGCATACAAGAGGTCGTGGGTTCGAACCCCATACCCTCCACCATTTTTTTTTTCATGGGATCTTTTTCTTCACGGGATCTTTTTCTTCACGAGGTCTTTTTTCTTCATGGCCTGCCGTTTGGCGAATGCCATTGTTTTAGCATGTGCTGTAGCGTGGAATTTATTCCGTGTCCGTCGGGGCGGAATTTATCCCGCCAGCTGCTTCAGCGGCTCGGGAGAATGATATCTTGATGCCCTTGGTTGAGAAGGTCCTCGTCTACGACTTTCAAGCTGGGGCTGCTAACTAACTAGCTAGCTAAAGCCCATCCTGAAGAGACGAATTTTGGATAGGTGTCGGACGACGCATTGATCAGGAAGGGCTCAGTCAACATGACCAACCGAGGCCGAACCGCGAAGCTGTTCCATTTGACCACCATGGACGCAAGAGACTGAGTAATCGTTAGCAGGAATGACGGAGCTCGTCGGGAACCGACGGTTTACATATGGGCGGGGATTTGAACCCCCGTAAAACGGTGGCAAAATCCACGTCGGGAACCGACGGTTTATCATGAAAGGGCTTTAGCCCGCCCCAGGCATTCGAGGCTCAAAATGATAGAAATTTACATTATCGTACTTCTGATACGACCTTTTTGGATGCTTCCAATTACAATACGGATTACGGGCTAAAGCCCTCTTTTGCTAAACCGTCAGTTCATGACGAGGATGGCTCGTACTTCTTAACGGGGGTTAAAACCCCCGCCTATGATAAGCCGTCGGTTCCCGACGAAATGTTCATCGAACTCATAATCATTTATTCCGATACGACCTTTTGGGATGCTTCCAATTACAATAGGGTTACGGGCTAAAGCCCTCTTTTGCTAAACCGTCAGTTCCTGACGACGGATGGCGCGTACTTCTAAACGGGGGTTAAAACCCCCGCCTATGATAAGCCGTCGGTTCCCGACGACATGTTCACCGAACTCATAATCATTTATTCCGATACGACCTTTTTGGATGCTTCCAATTACAATAGGGTTACGGGCTAAAGCCCTCTTTTGCTAAACCGTCAGTTCCTGACGAGGATGACTCGTGCTTCTTAACGGGGGTTGAAACCCCCGCCTATGATAAGCCGTCGGTTCCCGACGACATGTTCACCGAACTCATAATCATTTATTCCGATACGACCTTTTTGGATGATTCCAATTACAATACGGATTACGGGCTAAAGCCCTCTTTTGCTAAACCGTCAGTTCCTGACGAGGATGGCTCGTGCTTCTTAACGGGGGTTGAAACCCCTGCCTATGATAAGCCGTCGGTTCCCGACGACATGTTAACCGAACTCATAATCATTTATTCCAATACGACCTTTTTGGATGCTTCCAATTACAATACGGTTACGGGCTAAAGCCCTCTTTTGCTAAACCGTCAGTTCCTGACGAGGATGACTCGTGCTTCTTAACGGGGGTTGAAACCCCCGCCTATGATAAGCCGTCGGTTCCCGACGACATGTTCACCGAACTCATAATCATTTATTCCGATACGACCTTTTTGGATGCTTCCAATTACAATAGGGTTACGGGCTAAAGCCCTCTTTTGCTAAACCGTCAGTTCCTGACGAGGATGACTCGTGCTTCTTAACGGGGGTTGAAACCCCCGCCTATGATAAGCCGTCGGTTCCCGACGACATGTTCACCGAACTCATAATCATTTATTCCGATACGACCTTTTTGGATGCTTCCAATTACAATAGGGTTACGGGCTAAAGCCCTCTTTTGCTAAACCGTCAGAAGCGATCAGGACAGACACTACCTAGCGAGTAAAGGCATCGACGGCTAATTGCTTTACCTTTTTCAAGTCGAGCTTTCCGGATCCGAGGATCGGAAGCTGTTCGATTTCGGCCCAAGCTTTAGAGGATGGTTTCCATAGATTAGGGAGTGCGCTCGTATCTAACTTTGCTTTTAAGGCATCAAGATCGAGACCAGGAAGGTGCAGGACAACAAGCCGCTCCCCTTTCCGTTCGTCGGGAATACCCGCGACGACGAGTTTGGCTTCGTCGGCTTCAAGCAGGCGGTGAAGCTCCTCCTCGACTCCGATATGCGGTACCATCTCTCCACCGATTTTGCTAAAGCGAGAGAGCCGGTCGGTGAGGGTTATGAACCCATCGCGCCCGAGGTTGGCAATATCTCCGGTGCAGTACCAACCGTCTTGCAGGACTTCAGCTGTTTTCTCGGGCTGGCCGAGATAGCCTTGCATCACATTTGGCCCTTTGATCCAGAGCAGGCCGGATTCCCCTTGGGGCAATTCGGAGCCCGTATCGGGGTCGCAGACTTTAACCACGATGCCAGGAACCGGTTGGCCGACCGATCCAGGCTTGGCTCCTTTCTGGCGGATTCCGTCCAACTTTACGTCGGGCAGGTTCACTGCGATCACGGGGGAGGCCTCGGTCGCGCCATAACCTTCGAGCGGGCGTACTCCGAATTTTTCTTCGAAGGCATCTGAGATATTTTGTTTCAGCTTTTCAGCTCCGACAAGACAGAAGCGTAAGGTCTTAAAATCTTCGGCGGAGGCCTTGCGCGTGTACATGCTCAAAAAGGTTGGGGTGGCAACCAGCATCGTCGCCTTTTGGTTTCGAGCCAGTTCTGCGATCTTGGCCACCTCGAGTGGGTTTGGGTGATAGGCAACCGCGAAACCGCTGAGCAAGGGAAACCAAATCGCGGTGGTGTATCCGAAGGAATGAAAAAATGGGAGGGCGGCGCAGAGCGCGTCATCTTCCTGTGGGCGAAAGACCATGCGAAAGGATTCGATGTTACTGAGGATATTGTGATGGCTGAGCAGGACGCCTTTGGGTGTCCCAGTGGTTCCAGAAGAGAAGATGATGCAGGCCAAATCATCTGCATGAAACCCCTTGGTGGAGCAGAGCATCGAGGCCGGAGCGAAGCGAGCTTTGGCCCATGCCTTTGCTTTGGCCGCTTTACTGATTCCGCGCGAAAGATCTTCCAAATAAATCAGCTTCTCTTTCGGGATAGGAAGCTCCGGAAGCTTTCGCATGAACAGTTTCGATACAATAATTTTGTTTAAGCCAGCTTGCTCGATGGCCGAGGCAAAGGACTCGGTACCCGCGGTGTAATTAAGGTTCACTGCGACTTTCCCGAGTATGGCGACCGCGACATTTGCCAACGCTCCCCCCGCGCTTGTCGGCAAAATCATGCCGACGTTCGTTTCCCCTTTGAGTTCTGAGCGGAGGGCATCGGCGAGAGCGACAGAGCCGACTAAACTATTTTTGAAGGACAAGGATTGGCCGAGGCTATCCGCGATGGCGTGTTTGCCGCCATTGGCTCGGGCGCTTTTGACATATTCATAGCCAAGGGGTTTCCGAGAAGGTTTCTTCTTTTCGAAATAGTCGACCGACAATTCGAGCACGCGCTGCCGGACTTCGAAGGCTTGGCTATTGGCCGGCATGGGTTCGCCGTAGAGAACGCTTACCGGATAGGGTAAGCGAGTAGGGCGACGGGAGAAAAGTTTTCCATAGGCGTAACTGGTAATACTTCCCCAAGCCCCGCCGAGATAAATCGGGATGATCGGCTCAGAACGGCCTTCCATAATCCGTTCAAAACCACGTTTGAACTCGAACATGGTCCCGGTGCGGCTGAGGTGGCCTTCGGCAAAAATACAAACCAGGTAGCCTTCAGCGATAGCGTCGCGTGCGGCGGCGAGGGATTTTTCGATTCCGTCGCGCGAGTCCGACTTATGAACCGGGATGACATTTAAGAGGTGCGCGAAAGGACGCATCATCGGATACTGCTTGAGCATCACTTTTGACATCATGAATCGGACTCGCCGTTGGTTGGTGGCGATGATCAGCAAGGCGTCAATCCAAGAGACGTGGTTGCAAATGAGGAGTGCCCCACCCTTTTGCGGGACATGCTTTAGCCCATGCACATCGACTTTGTAAAAGAGTCGGGTCACGACAAGCAGGAAGAAGCGGAACATGAAATCAGGCAGCTTGATGACCGCAAGATAGGCCAAGACACTGCTGAGCATGGCGATGACAAAAAATCCTTGGCGGGGATTGAAGTCTAACTCCTTGAACAGCTTGACTACGAAGGCGGCGCCAATAATTCCGACCCAGCCAATCCAGTTTGTTGCCGCGAGAATTTGTCCTAACCGATCGCGCGGGGCCTCTTGCTGAATGAAGGCGTTGAGGGGAACGATGAATAGCCCGCCGCCAAAACCGATGAGGAACATAAAGAAGCGTGTAAGATTGGGCGAAGGCGTAATCAGGGCGAGGGATAACGTTCCGAGGACAATCAGCACCGCGCCTACGGGGACGATGCCAAATTCGATGCTTTGCCGAGAAAGGCTACCGGCGATCCAGGACCCCATACCGATGCCTGCGGCGGCGAAGAGAAACAGTAAAGCGCTTTGTTCCAAGCTAAAGTCGAGTTCGGAACTCGCGTAGGGGAAGATATAGATCTTCACGAAGGCAGCGACCATGAGAAAGAAGGCAAGGCCGTAGACCGACGCGGTCAGATAAGTGTGATGCCGGATGCTTTTCATGGTTTGGAAAATATCTACCACGAAGAGCGGGTTGATTTTTTCCGTGGAACCAGCGGCCGGTTGCTTCGGGATAAACAGTGAGGCACAAAAACCGAGGAACGCGAGCGCGAGGCAGGCAATCCCCATGATGGTGAAATTCTGGCCGGTGGCTTGGCTGAGAAACGACGCGAGCAGCACGCCCGTGATGATCGCGATATATGAAAAGGCTTGGATTTGACCGTTGGCTTGAGACAGCCCCTTTTCCCCTACGATCTCTGGGATAATCCCGTATTTTGCGGGAGAGAAGAAAGTACTTTGGGTGCACATTAAAAACAGGACCACGTACATCATGGTGGCGTTCATGAGGTACATGGCAACAACCGCGAGGAGCATGGTACCGACCTCGAGGATCTTGGCCATGACAATGATCCGACTCTTGCTGATGCGATCCGCAATCACTCCGGAAGCGGCCATAAAGAGCAGAAACGGCAGGGCGAATACTAACCCGACATTGGCACTGACGGTTTGCACAATATCCGATTCATTCGTGCCTGGCGACTGGATGACGGCTAAACTGACCAGGGCAAAAACAATGACTTGTTGCCAAAAATTGTCGTTCAGAGCGCCGAAAAATTGAGTGGCGTTAAGCCATTGAAACGATCGTGGCAGGCCTGAAGGTGCGGATTCACTCATGGGCTAATTCGTAGCACGTCTCGCCGAATCGAGCCACTGCTTTCAATTGGGTTTTTACAGGTCGGCAGGCTCTGGTTCTGTTTCGACCACGGTATGGTCGAACAAGTTTGGCCCGACGGGAGGAGACGGTCCATCTTGAATAAAGCGTACGATGGCCAAGGCCACCTCCTCCCAGCCGTAATCGATCGGGATGACATGGCCTGCGTCTCGGGTGGTCATGAGCTGTCGGGCGTCGGCGGGGGTTCCGGCTTGCTCAAAAAAGGATATCGATGCGGTTGGATCGACCACGAGGTCATCGGGACTAACCACCATCAGCATAGGGGCGGAAATTTTAGACGCTCTGGATGGAAGTCCTGAGATCACCTCGAATAGAGCCGCATGAATGTTCCGAGGTATGAAGACATCACGTGGGAGTTCATTGATACGTTCGGGGTCATGTACATCTGGCGCATAGATGCTTTCGATGATGTCGGTAAAGTGCAGCAAGGCGCTTCCGACCTGGAACCAGGTTTTTGCGGTGAGAACCGGGCTGCGTTCGTTGCCCACTTCGATGAGGGGCGCGAGGAGAACCAGACCAGCGGGTTGGATCCGTTTGGACGCGGTTAGGTTTAAGGTAATGGCGCAACCAAGGGAGTGGGCGATGATCCAAACTGGCTTTCCATCTTGCGCGAGCTCTCGGTAGGCGCGTTCGACTTCATTCTGCCAGTCTGCCGCCGTGGTTTTCTTCATGACCTCTAAAGGACGGTTGAAACCTGGTAACCCAATCGCCTGGATGCGATGTCCCGCACGGGTTAACACAGGGCCGAGATCTTTCCAGAGAAGTGGGGAATCCGCAAACCCGTGCACGAGGAGGCAGGCAATCTCGCTATCGTCTGGACCAGATGCGTAAGGAGTGCAACCGACGCGTAGCCCCTGTTCATCTCGCCGGATTTCCTTTTCCCAGTCTGTGGCCCGTTTACTTGCCCGTAGGCCAAAACAGAAATCTGCGATGAGCCATAGGGCTAGTAAAATCAGGAGACCGATTAACAATCGCTTCATGTGGATCTGGGAAATACGGATGTGTAACGCGAGGCGAGGTTCGAAAACACCAGCTGGCTATTTACGGCAGTCAAAAACCATGCCGCACCATTCTTGATCCGAATCCACGGTTATCTGCTTCACCCCGAGATCCGAAAAAGCAGTGGCAACGGAATCGGCTTCGATGGCTCGAATCCCGGTGCAAACCAGAAAGCGATTTGCCGAATGCACCAAGTCTTCAGCCAACTGAATAAGCAGAAGGGAATAAATGTTCGCGAAAACGATGTCGAATCGGGCGGGCCGAATCGGAGTTTGACAAAGATCTTGGACCTTTAGTTCAACCGAATTCACGACCCCGTTTAATTCAAGATTTTCTTTAGCCGAATCGATAGCCAACGGATCATAGTCGACGCCGATGACTGGGGAGGCCCCCATTTTCGCCGCCGTGATGGCGATGACCGCGCTTCCTGTACCGGCATCAAAGACAGAGGGCGGATGCCCAGCTTCGGAAATAAAGGTTGGGTAGAGATGCTGAATCTGCTCGAGACAGAAACGGGTGGTGAAATGTTTACCGGTACCGAAGCTCAGGCCGGGATTGATGCAAATGGGCATGCGTGCATCCGGGATGGGCTCCTCATGCCAGGGGGCGTGAAGCCAGAGACCTTCACCGATGGCAAGCGGTTGGAAATGGATTTTCCAAAACGAGGTCCAGTCTTGCGCGGGGATAAATCGGATGGGACCGATGGGGGTGGCGAATTGGTTTTCGATCGCATTGCCGACGAGCGAGGCTTCGACTTCACTGGTGAGATATACTTCGATCAAGACCTCACGTGAACCGGGCTTTTGTTGCTCAATGGGATAGATCTCAAAGGCTTCAATTACCCACTCGATGATCTCTGGAGCCTGTAGGTCATCGACCAACAGGTTACAGATAAAAAAATCCGGACCCGTCGAAGACGGATCCGGAGATTCTGTAGAGACGTCTGACAAACGTTACTCTTGGGTGTCGATTGGAGCAAGACGGTTGATGTCTTCTGCTCGGATAACGACGCCGTCGTTGTCTTGTTTGTTGATCGGCTTACCGGATGGATCGATGAGACGCGCGGTAACGAAGATCAAGAGATTCCGTTTATCGCTCTTTTCGCCTTCAACGCGGAAGAGACGACCGATGAGAGGAATATCACCAAGAAGTGGAATTTTGTCGTTTACGGTGACGATGTCTTCACGAATCAAACCACCCATTACAACCGTGTGTCCGTCCCAAACAACCATGGTGGTGGTTACGTTACGAGAAGCGAAGATTGGCTGTGGGATATTAAATCCGAAGGATTGTCCGTTTGGAAGACCGACAGTTGAACCGTACTGAATCCAGTCAACGAGCTCAGCGATTTCAGGAATCAAGGCCAAGTTGATGGTGTAGTTGTCAGGAGCAACGGTTGGGGTTACGTTGAGGATAACACCTGTTTCACGGGTTTCGAAAGCACCGGGGGTTACAGCAGGAGGCGTGAAAACCGCTAGGCCGTCCTGCGTATTTTGCTGTCCGCCTCCGCCACCCAAGGTCGCGTTTTCAACTTCGAACTCAGTTGGATAGATGATTTCACGTACAACTTCGATCTGGGCATTCGCACCAGATAGCGTGGTGATACGCGGAGCTGAGAGAAGGTCGCTGGTTCCTTGCTGATCGATCGCATGTAATACGGCTTGTAGCTCTGGGTTGGTGAGAACACCACTGAAGCTCAAGATGTTACCGGAAGTCGCAGCTGCAGATGCACGTGAGACCACGGTTTGAGGATCAAGTGTACCCGCATTTCGGTCAAAGGTGAAGAAGCGGAGTGCTTTGGAGAAACCTTGAAGGTTCTGATCAACTTGGAGACGTGGGCTGGAGCCAATGGGTGCGATCCCATTTTGGTGAGCCAATTCCCAGTCGTCGAGCAGACGCCAGTCTACACCGAGTTCGCTCAGGTCGCTTTGCAGAACCTCAACAAAACGTGCTTCGATTTCAACCTGTGTTGGTGGCTTGTTCACTTTGTCGAGAATTTCAGCGAATCTACGCTGCCCGTCTGGGCTATGTACCACAACCACTTGACCGATGGTCGGGTTGTAGCTTGCAGAGGTGCCTGCAGGGAAATCGACACCGAGAGCGCGGAACTGATCGGTTACATCTTGGCCTACACCACCGCCAGCAGGAGGAGCTGCGGCTGCACCTGGATCGGCAAAATCGTCGAAGCCACCGAAGTCATCAAAGTCACCGCCGCCACCGCCGCCGCCGCCACCGCCTGCGAAGAGGGTCGGGTCAACTGGGTAGAAACGAGTCACTACATTGTCGATGTAAGATTTTGGTGTGATGACCAAAACTTCGTTGTCGATGCGGTATTTCAGGTCAGCGATATCTGTGATGAAGCGCATTGCGTCGAACAAGGAAACACGACGAATATCAATGGTGATCCGTGGGACATCATCGCCACCACCGCCGCCACCGCCGATGTCGGCGCCAACGTCACCGCCACCGAAGCCAAAAGGATCATCCCCGCCGCCAGCATCGCCGCCACCGAATCCAAATGGGTCATCGGCTGGAGCAGGAGCAGCTGCACCACCGCCACCACCACCAGCACCGGCTTGGTCTAGACGAAGAATCATGTTCACACCGACGCCCTCACCTGTGTCAGGATCTTGCTCTGGGTCACGAGCACGAGAGGTGTCGATCAAGAATTGGACAACATCACGAATGTCTGCGTCTTTGAAGGCAAGCTGAGGAATCAGGATGCTTTTCATTTTTGTTTCCATCATCACATCCGCCTCATCTGGACCTGTCTCTGCAACTTTTTTCGGAGGCTCGATAATGAGGCGTTCGCGACCGAGAGGTGGATTCCATTTGTCACGTACTTCAGCCATACGCTGCTGGTAGAATGCTTCACGTTCGATTGTGTTGATATTGTATTTTACGCGATGGATTTCTTTGAGGAAACGAAGCGCGTCTTTATTCCACTTGTCGTAAAAGATAACATTTTCGAATGCGATCTCCGCATTGTCGTAGTCGCGCAATTTGAAGAGATCTTTGCCTTGGCGAATCAAATCTTTGACTCGAGCATCCCGGTTAGTGAATTTAGGAAGACGCTTTGGGCCTTCTTTTTTGATGTAATCTTGCCAAGCCCGAACCTCTTGCTCAAGAGCGAGGGTTGGGGCGTGCTCGTCGTCGATACGAAGGGCTTCATCCATCCACTGCTGTGCGTCGTCAATGATAATGAGGTTTTCGCGATCGTTGTAAATCGCTTCCGCCAATTTGTAGTAGCTATTGGCAATTTGGTCTGTCGCTTCTTGAACTTTCCATTCGACATCTTCGTGCTCAGGGAAAAGGTTGATGGACTGTTTGAAGTTTTCGATCGCTTCTAGGTATTGGCGATCAGACATATTTTGGAAAGCGCGCATGTAGAGAAGGTTAGCTTGGTGCTTTTGCTCTTGCTGACGGATTCGCTCTTTCAACGCGAGTTGATCAGCGCGACGTGCAAGATCTTTTTCTTCTTGGGTCTGAGCTTGAGAAACATCTTCTGGATTCTCAACTGTACTCTGAACACCTTCAAGCGAAGCACCACCAGTTGCAGGAACTGCAGGCGTGGCTGGCGAAGCAAAGGGATCGTCGTTCACCGCAGGCGCATTGGGAGCAGGGGTAGCGAAGGGGTCATCATTGCCCGCAGCAGGAGTAGCTGAATCACCTAACTCTTTTAGCAAGTCGCCAAGTCCCGCATCCGCAGCTGCGGCCTTCGGAGTAGCAGGGGCGGCTGCAAATGGATCGGCCGCTTCTGCAGCTGGAACTGCTGGCGTAGCTGGAACGGCTGGCGTAGCAGGAACGGCAAACGGATCGTCGCCCGCCGCAGGAGCTTTGGGAACCGCAGGAGCTTTTGGAACCGCAGGAGCAGCTGTTGCATCGAGGCCTTTAAGTAAATCATCTAGATTTTCTTTGGGTGCTTCGACTGCTGAGGCAGCTTCTTTGGCGGCATCTTTCGCAGCCTCAGTTGCTTTAGCAGGAGCGTCACCGAGACCTTTGAGCAAGTCGTCGAGGCTGTCTTGCCCATCGCCAGCATCTGCAATCATGTTCGCTGCATCGGATCCAGTTATGTTCGCATCCGCAGGCGGTGCGGTAACTGAGCTACCTAATTGAGTGGGTGCATCTGCTAGATCTTTAATCAGATCGTCAAGATTTAATTCATCTGCTTGAGCAGCGAACATCGTCAAGATTGCGCAGAGGAGCGCGTGAATTCCAAAATTTCTATACCGGTTCATTATCATGTTACTCCGACCTCCAACCATCCTGGTGAAAAACCTGTTGGCAGTTATCATTAAGCGTTTAAAATTGTCTACAAGATTATTGTAATAAATCATCATGGCCCACTTCGAGGGGTTCGACGATTCGGTGCACTATTGGCACCTCGGCGTGTTGGTGTGGCTTGACGCCGTGGAGAGGCGCTGGGCCTACGAGTGGGTGTGTACCCTGGGCCATAGCCTGGTGGCCCACCGAAACCTTGGTAGGGGTCAAATCCTGGCTGACCAGTTGGATTGAATCCTTCAGGTCCAAGGTCATATTCGGCAGGGTACCCATCTGGGGCGCCGGGAAGGCCTGTATCTAGCCAAGATGGTTGTTTTGCCGCAAGGGCAGTGAGCGTGTTTGTTACACTGTAATCATCACCGATGATGAAGTACACTTCCCGTTTCTCAACATCCACCCCCACAACGGTGTACGGGATTTGCTGCGCAGGACGCACTTTGATTTCGGTATTCAGTTCAGAATCAACGACGGCGCTAAAATTGGTGTCGAGGTTGCATTTGATCAAGGCGATCTTAATGCCTTTTTGGATCTTGGTGCTTCCCTTTTCGAGACGAATCTCAGACCCGGTTGAAACCTGCTTCAAGGTAAGAAATACATTTTTCTTTTTGCGCTTCAGCTTTTCATCAAAAACTTCTTCTTCGGTCGCACTCATCAACTCGTAATCACCGATGACATCACCGATCTTCTTATTATTTAAACGACCAGCCTTCGTGCGCAAATTGAATGCGTACTTCCCTTTGGTTATTGTGATTACGTTTTCAAGCAGGATCGGGTGCGACATTTCTTTCGCATTATCGACGTACAAGTAGGGAAAGTAGTCTGGCATTGAACTATCGAGTTGAGGCTCCGTACCTTCATCAAACTCAACTTTATTCGGGAAGAGGTCACCGTCTAAATCTTCGTAGGCATCTGAAGGGTCCTCAGGGTTGAGGCCATGTTCACGCTCCCATTCATCGAGCATTTCATCATCATCGACGTCGTCAGGCTCAACTGTACGAACAATGTTTTTGGTTTTGCAACTTGGGCAGACAAGCTCGGTGTTTGTTTCGTCGAAACGAATCAAATAAAGGCAATTGGTGTTTTCGCAGGTAACCCGACGCTGCGCAATAAAGGTATCTGAACCGTCTTCGTTATACGCCACCTCAAATCGATTTTTGAGTTCTTTGATTTCTTGGTCGTAATCCGCGTCAATGGCCTTTGCCTCCTGCCCTTGATTCCGATCGTTAGGTCCAGCAACCCGTTCGCCAGTCAATCCTCCGTAGACCTTAAAAAGAGAGAAACCAACGAGACCTAGCGCGAGGATAAAAAGTAGTTTATCAAAATGACTGAATAGATTCTTCATCTTGTTCCTTTCACGAGGGCGTTGTTAGAGTCCAATTGAGCTTTCGCTGCAGGATCAACCGCTGCCTCTTTTTTAACCGGATCCGGAGGACGGTAAAAGTCAAGTGCGAGGAAGACCATGACGTCTTCAAGGCCCGTAATAAATTCAAGTTCCTCAACTTCGTTGGCGACGGATGAGCCGGATGAAAATGACTGCATCTCTTTGGCAATTTGTCCAAGTCCAGCAAGGTCTGATGCAATCGATTCCGGTGCAAAGGACTCATTGGTATTTTGAATGAACAGGGATTTCACCGCGACAGGATATGGAAGGTTGTTAAACTGGTTGATCACATCCCAGATGCTCTCTTCTTTGGCGTAGAAGGTAACTCGGAAGCGCTCGATCGTATACAGTGAATTTGCACCTTCTGGAGCCGTATCGGCGGCGCCTGCTGGTTTGGCTGCCGCAGGTTTGGCAGCTCCTCGGCCCGCTAAGCGCGGGTTCACCGCGCGAGAAGCGGCCCGAATCGCGGCGATAGAGGTATCAGGAACATCAAATTCGTAGCGTTTGATAGAGGCGATTTCTTCAACATTTGCGTTATAAAGTATGGTCTTGATTGCTTCAACGCATTGTAGCTGAACGGACAGGCGAGGCACATTGACGGTTGCAGGGGTGGTCCCGTCTGCTAAATTTTGGAAACCAAATAAATATGGATCCTCTTCGAGATCATGCGGTATTCCGTCAGGGGACAAGGGCAAAAGGATTTCTTTGGCACCCGCAGCTGCTTCCTTCATCCATCGTTGTGACTTACTACGGAGTTGCTTCAGAAAAACACGGCCGTCGGTGATGTTGGCTTTGATTGGTTTAGCAAAAAGAGAGGCCTCATACTCCTTGCGAGCTTCTTTTAGGTTATTGCTGTTTTCCCGCAATGTCGCCATATTTTCCGCATTGGGATACGGCTTCGTTTTTTCCAACTTGGCAAACTTTGCCTTTTCTGAACTATACGCACTCTTTGCGCTTGATAGCGCGCTCGTGCCTTTGAATAGGTACCAGGCTGCGCCGAGAATAAACAGCGCGGCAATAACACCACCAATAATGAGAACTTTGAAACGGCGCATCATAGTTGGATCGACTCCGTAAGATAAAGTTTAATCCGGAAGGTTTCGGTCAACTTCCGTACGGAAACAACCTCTTCTTCAGGTGGGGTGTCTCCGAAAAGCTCATGGTCCTGCAAGCAGTCAAACCACTTGTATACCGTACCCTCAGAAGCCTGATCTGGCTCGCGAAATTTGATTCCCTGAAGCGTGATACCAGTGACGACCTGACCATCGAGTTCCGTTAGATTTGATGCTCCAGCAGTCGACTGAGAATCGAGCAAGCCAAAACTTTCGTCATACATACTCGGATTACCAGTCGGACCAGCTCGGCTCAACGCGGGCATATCATCGGCTTCAGATAATACGGGATTGAGAGAGGTAATCCACATGCCTTCTTCCTTTGCGACGCATTCTTTTACCGCAGCGAGAATCAAAAGCCAGCGTGACCGCTCTTTGTTTACCGACAAGAGCGTATCGTAATCTTTTTTGACCTTCCCGTAGACCGTGATCAACTCTTTGTTATCATTGACTAATTTGGAAAGACCGGCCGAACGCTCTTTAAATTTCTCGGCCTGCTTGGTGTACTGCGCAGCCTGCTGGGCCTTGCCGAAACCGAGGGCCGCGAGAGCAAAGGCGACCATAAAGAGAGCGGCCACAAGCCAGGGTTGCTTGCGCTGCCAACCGGCCTCATCCACGAAGATTTGAGGCAGGAGGTTGACATTCATTGATGCCTGATCATTCCCACGTAAGGCCAGTCCAACCACCTCACTGAGATTCATCACATCTTGAGAAACTTCTTCGTCGTCTAACCCTTTGCCCAATTCGATATTCGCGAAAGAATGAAGGTACTCTACATCCATCGACATCTTCTCTTTAAAGAAGGTATCGGTATGCGGAATGATCGATGCTCCACCAGTGAGGAAAATTTGGGTTGGCGCGTTGCCACCTTGCTGACCACGGTAGAGGTTTACCGTGCGCATGACCTCGGAATGCAGCCGGGTCATTACGTTACGAACGCATTTCGAGACAATGCGCGTCGCTTCGTCATCGGGCTGTTCGTAAGCTCCACCAAAAGAAACAAAGGCAGATTCTTTCTTAAGTTCTTCCGCTTCAAGGAAGGAAATCCCAAGTTCTTTAGCAATATTGCGGGTCATCTCGTCGCCACCAACTGTGACATTTCGAGTCCACATTTTGCCTTCATCAAGAAAGATAAGGTCTGTGGTCCGCGCCCCAATATCCATAATGAGGGTTGTTCCCTCTTGCTCTGGATAGTTATGCTGGAACGCATTAACGATCGCCATAGTAGAGACATCCACCATGCCTGGCTCGAGTCCAGCCGCTTCAACGTCTTCAACTAAACCGCCAACGAGGTCTTGCTTTATCGCAACAATAACCGCGTCGACTTCACCGTCGTCTCGCTCACCTTGAAGCTGATATGACCATTCGACTTCATTAATCGGAAACGGAATATTTTCTTCCGCCTCGTATTTTACAATTTGATCGAGCTTCTCTTTGGCAACTTCAGGGAAATTTACATAGCGCGTGAGCACATTGTGAGGGGCAACACTCATCAAAACGGCATCACGGTCACGCGCGCCCAACTCGTCCATCGCTTGTTCAACCGCAACAACCGTTGCCTCCGGGCGACCATCTTCATCAGATGGCTCGATCAGCAGCGGAACGATCGAATAATCGAGTAGCTTGGGCGTCCCGCGACCAATCTGGAATTCAGCCAACACGACGCGGTTCGTGCCAATATCTAGGCAAAAGATCTGTTTAGACATAATGTGTTTCAGCGATCATCAGATGAGAGGCGAGCAAAGCGACCGAAAAGGCGCAACGAAAAGAGGACAAGAGAAGTCGAAAGAGGACAAGAGAAGTCGAAAGAGGACAAGAGAAGTCGAAAGAGGACAAGAGAAGACAAAAGAGGCGGAGAGCGGATAAGAGCGACTACCGAGCGGAAGACTCGTCTTTGATGTCGGGATAGTAGGTGCTATCAATTAATGCGAACGGCGTTTCACTGCGCTTGAGCAAGCGACCTTTTGGTTCCTGCGCACTCCACCAGGGATTCGGCGTCTCAGGAAGTGTTTTCGCTTCAATCTCTTGGCCTTGATACGTGATCTCGACCCGAATCGCCTTGTACTTCCCATAGCGCTTCAATTTAGCCGGACTCAGGAACATCGTACTTGCCAGGCGTGATCCTTTTTCAATATCCTCGTAAGTCACCGATCCCTTCCATAGGGAATACTGCTGCCCCGCGGTGGCTTTCGCATCACGGGATTCCAGCATGAGATAATACGTGAACGTGAGTTCATCGAGCCATTCGGCGCGATTAGAATACTCGGCACGTAGCTCAAGAAATTCACTGGCCAGCTCGGTGGAGGGACGATCCGCGCTTACGCTAACGGAGAAGCGAGGCGCTTTCACGACACTCGGCTTGAACGTCTTCAATTCAACGGTCTGCTTTGAAGACTTTTCTGTTTTTTTCGTTTGAGCGCTACATATGACCCCACTCATGAGGACACTGATACCCAAAACATATATACTACGAGTTACATTCCAATTCATCGCTAAATTCTACCCATGACTGAATTTTACCTTAACGGATACGTCGAAAATCTTACCGAAGAAAGAAGACAGATCCGAACCTGCATGAGTTAACCATACATCCTGACAAATTGTCGCGAATAAAATAGCAAAGGTGTGACTATTTTTTTTGCAGGGACGGCTTGGCGGGAAATAGAGTCACCTCACTTTTAGCTAGCGGAGGGCGGGGAATTCTTTCAAAAGCGGGGGGCAAAAGCTGTTAAACATACGAAAACAACCGCAGTTTCATCAACCTCTGCTAAATAGTTCATCCCAAGAAAATGACATTAGCCGCAATTTTATCAGCTTGAACTCTCAGACCTCATCCCCCCACTTCTCCCCTTTCTCTTCTCTATCTTTCGTGTTGGCTTGGTATTTTGACCGGATATTTCATTAAAATCTCTGGAACACCTAGGTCCATCGCATAACCCAAGAACATTTAAATTGCCGGAATCTTAAATTCGGGACGACAATTTGGGAGTTGGATTTAGCGCCGCGAAGCGACGGCAGGTGATGGTCATGTCTTGATCCCGCGCTATCCCTTCGCAAGATATGCCTCCCCATATTATGGTATTTTGTGTTCGCGCTTCCATTCACGAGTGAGTAAAAACCCGCCTTAGCTTCCATCACAACCGGTGTACGCCAAGCTCTTCACCTAAGATTATGCCCATCAAAGTACCAGAAACCCTTCCCGCGCGCGCCACCTTGGTGGCGGAGGATGTCGACCTCATCGACACCCATGCTGCGTCACGCCAGGATATCCGGCCCATGAAGGTTCTCCTCCTCAATTTGATGCCGAAAAAAGCGCAAACCGAGATCCAATTTGCTCGCCTGCTGGGCGCCTCGCCACTGCAGGTGGAGCTTACCTTAATGACCACCGCCAGTTATACCCCGCGCAATACGGGCAAAGAACATCTCATCGAATTTTACCGCACCTTAAATGATATTCGTGAAGATTACTTTGACGCCTTAATCGTCACAGGCGCGCCGATCGAAACCCTTCCCTTCGACGAGGTAAAATACTGGGATGAGCTCAGGGAGATCATCCAATGGTCTCGGCACCATGTCTTCCGCCGCCTCGGCATCTGCTGGGGAGCCCAAGCCCTGATGAAGGTGCTGCACGACATCGAAAAACACGCGATATCGGAAAAACTTTTCGGGGTGTTTGACCACCATTTGGCGCAAGATACACACAGCCGGTTGATGCAAGGATTTATCGATCGCTTTCCCATGCCCGTTTCACGCAACACAGAAAACATGGCGGACGAAATTGGACGCAAAGGCCTCACCGTCCTGGCCCACTCCGATGAATCGGGCGTGGGCATGGCACGTTGCCCCAAGAGCGGAGATGTCTACATCCTGAATCATCTAGAGTACGACGCCGATACGCTAAGCCAAGAATACCTCCGCGACCGGGATGCGGGTGTGCCCACCGCCATGCCGGAAAATTATTTCCCCGGCGATGACGATAGCCGAGATCCGATCAACCGCTGGCGCCCCTACGCCTTTCTGCTGTTTAATAACTTCCTCAACGAACTCTACCAGGACACCCCGTTCCAACTAGAGGAAATGAGAGACCGCCTTGACGCGTAAGCTATATCGGAAGCTACATCGGAAGCTACGTCGAAAGCCAAGCTCTGGAACCTCAGGCGACGTCTTCTAGAGAGTGTGTAACACATATCGCGCAACATCGCGCTACTACGGCAGCACGCTTCATCGTTGGTTTTTCAGGTATAAAAGGCTCCGAAGGAGTGAAGGTACTTAGCCCCGAGGCTTGCCTCGGGGTTGCGAACCGACCAAAGCACCAAGCTCCGAAGGTGCGTAGGCACTCCGGCATTAAACGACAAAAGGTCGAAATCTATACACGTCTTTCAGACTTGATTCCGCCGCCGAAACCAATCGATGGGCGTCGCCCCATCACTACCATGCCTTGGCCTTTCAGGCGAAGATTTACCTCACGACAATAGGTTCCACAGTCTCTCGAACCATCGCCCAAAGGATCGAAAAATTGGGGTATAAAAAAGCCGCCGTTGCGAGAAGCAAGGGCGGCATTATTGTTAAACGATCAGCGTCGTCGCTTTAGAAGCGAATGACTTTGGTTGATCGAATAAAGATATTGTGAGGACTGTTCGCATCAGTTGATTTCCAGCCATCGCGCCAAATTGTCGAGTAGGTTTTTTCCGCACCGGTGACGAAGAAATCATTGTTTCCAGTCTCCATAAAACCGGCTTGAACCATCATGAAGAGTCCGTAGTTATTATCGCGGGTACCCGCTTTGTGCATGAAATTCCGGACGATACTTTCGCGCTGCCATTCCTGATTGTAACCGACATCGCCGAAATCTTTTTGCGTTGAATGCTGGCGGAACACGCCGACTTTATCGGTGAAAATATCGCCACGATTTACCACACCATTAGCCGGTTGCGCGGTGCTCAAGAAGGCCGAGGCAAGATCACGAGCTTTGATATCGGTTACCTCGGAGGGATCTGGTGAGTTGGGCGGATTAACCTGCCCGGGGTAGAGATCGATAGGCGAACTTTTAATCGCGAAGGCAAGCACATCTTGCTCGATGGTATTCACGTTAAAGCGACCGCGCGCAATGCTATTTGTGGCCGGCATTTCGAAGTAGTTCCACACATTATGGAAAACAGGAGACGTGTCTCCCGGTGGAACCCCGTAATCATAGGTTCTCAAGGTTTTCCACGGTGCGTAAGGCAACCAACCGAGCTCTCCGACCTGCGTCATGGGCTTGTTAGCCACATGCATGTACACGTGAAAGGCGGTCATATCATCAGTGTGTGGACTTGAGAGAGTTTGCTGCGCAAGCGTGTTAAATCCATTCAAAGTCGGCCCTGCAGCCACTTGCCACTGAGCTGGGTCATCATCTAAATTGAAGTTGAAACGTGGGTCATTACATTCGTAATGAACCGTCGTATCGCCAGTGCTAATATCGAGCCTGATCTCTGTAGTTCCACCCACGCGATCCACTACCTGACCGCCCTGCTTTAGCTCAAGCTTTGACGTGGCAATCTTAACCACAAGTTCGACAGAGGTTGGGGTTTTGATCTGGCTACCACCAAAGCGAAAATCCTCACTTCCGCTATGCACGAAGTAACCTTGGCTGACATCTCGGCTGACTGTAATTCCTGTCGCAGGAAGTGCCGGCATAGTGAATGGACTTGGAGCGGAGAGAACTTCATCTGGACTCATTCCATCTTTGACATGAAGTTCCACGTCTAACTCAATGTCTTGGGAAAAGGCAACGCCTTGATAGTTTGAGGCGAAGGTATACCAAGTTTCATATTGGAAATCGAAGGTTGCTTCATGGGTGTATGGTGCAGCAGCTCCAGTGGGGGCTACATAATCATCCCCTTTGAACAGAAACTCGTTGAACATCGGGGCGATCTCCGTTCCAAAATCAGGGTCACTAGGTGTACTATCCGCATCGTAGTAATCATCCATGGCGAGCATGGTGATTTCAGCGGCAGTAGCAGGATTCCCAGGGAAGGCAGGTGCATTATTTGTTATACCAAGCCCATTTTCAAAGACATTGATAAGGTGCCCTTGAGTCGCTCCTGCAGCAACTTCAGCCGGTGTAAGGTCTAAATTGAAATAGCTCTTCAAATTCAACACATCAGACGAACCGATTCCAGTTGTTTTCACTGGCGGATTAATAAACCCACCAGGCATTCCATCCCAGCGCTCACCTTTTGCGGGCTCGAGAGAGTGGTGCCATAAATTGTAAGGGCGTTTGGAACCACCGGTATAGTAATCGGTGGTAAAGATTGAACTGCCGCTATAAGCTCGGCCAAGAGACTCGCTAATTTCACAGAACATCTCTACGCGAGGCGCAAGCATCTCAAGGGTTTCAAAGCGGGTTTGGAAAACCGCTTCGATCTCTGCAACTCGAGCTGTTTTAAATTCTGGCAAAACGGTAAATGCGGTGCTGTTGGTAAGGTCCCAGTACTGGTTAATATCAACGAGACCGGTCGCATTATAGGCAATATAAGCATAGCGTCCCACCACATCGGTATTCCCGGGTACCGTGGAAGATGTGTCGAGTACAGTATGCAGGGGAATCCATTTCAACCCCGTGGTACTCACAGAATTCGCCATGGCCTGAACCGAGCCTAAGAATTGCCCAGGAATGTAATCTGGATATTCCTCTTCCTTGTGGTCGCCATACGAAGCAGACGCGATAGCGTTGGCCATATCTCTAAACATCGATGCGTCCTGTGGAGCGTCAGTTCCTGGCACTAAGGTCAATGTATTGTTGGTTGAGGCAATAATATCTTGATCATACACAATGTTGTTGCGGGACCTGAATTCGATGTCTTCAAGGGCTTGAGTAAGCGCCGCCCCGGTTAGTCCTCGAACCGCAGCTCCACGTGAGTAGGTCGATGCGGCCAAGTACTCCGTCCGCATCAAGGTCGAAAAAGTCACGGCCATGAGAAGGAGTAGGGCCAAGGCAGAGATAACCAAAAGTAAGGCGACCCCAGCTTTAGAATGTGCACGCATAAGAAGTGATTGCTTAGTTTTCATAGCCACTGGTATACCCGTTGTAATTTTGGAAATAAACTCGCGAGAAATACCCACGCTGCTTATTCGTAAGAAACTCGTTTTGTGCAGCTCCAGACGGGATAATGAGTGCCTGAGTAGCATCTTCATCACTCAACATCGTCAGATGGATATCCGCGTAGGCAGGCATCGTATTATGTGTCCCAGCAGGCAATTGAATGCCGTTCGCCTGGTAAAAAATAACCGCAAATGACGTAGTGGTTTCAAGCAACTGATTTCCACCCGCGTTACAACGCTGCTTCCGTGAGAGTGTACCTAAAGGGCCAGAGCCAGATAGGTCAAGATGGTAACGCTGATTTTGCACCGCGGTAAAATGGTCGGATGCCGAGGTTGATGGTCCCTCTCCTGGGCGAACCTCATGGTCTAAACTCCAAAAGCAAAAACTGCTGGGTGAATTGTATTCGAGTTCCAAACGGTCATCAACCACCAAGGCGCTTAGCTGGCGCTCCATAAACCCAAGAACGGCTCGGGCTGAAGAGTTTGCATTCATACTGGCACGACCTTGAGTCATCGCGTCGGTGCCACCTGCAATGAGTCGAGCCAGAATAAGCATAAGAATGGCAAGGACGAAAACAGCGGTGATAATCTCGATCATCGAGAAGCCAGCCCGCGAACGCGCCCCATTCAAGGAAGTCTTACGACTAAGCGGAGACATCCGATGTCCAGTGGGCGAACAGATAGGAAATAATTTCTTCACGGTGTAGGGACCTCGCTGCGATGAATCTCAGTATAAAAGGAATATTTTTTTCCGGCTTTGAATTCGTTCCCCCAGAGCTCCAGCTTCATTTTCACAACATCGCCTACCGGGACGAATGAAGCGAGATAGGTAAACGCATAGCCCGGACGTGGTGTCGAATTGCCGTCAACATAGCCGGGAGCCATAAGCTTCATCGAAATAGGCAGGCCAACCGCGTTATTAGCATAGGCGGAAACGGTTAGAGCCGTTGCCTCGATGGTATTCGTATTGCTAAAGCCAACGGGCGCGAGGGTAAGAGGGTAAGGGGTGGGGGGAGACGGAAGAGCTCCAGGCGGGTTATAGTCGACATCGGTAAAATCGGCGACCGTAACATTGTTCCAGTCAAAAGTCGTTTCAAAAGTGCGGCTCCGGAAGGTGTTCATTAAGGAATTACCGACCATGGAGGCGCGAACCGCTTCCTGAGCGTCCGTCCCCATTCGCAAGGCGTTGGGAATCATAGCAAAGGCGGACATCACACCGAGCGCTACAACCATAATGGCAAGTACGACTTCCATCAGGGTGAATCCAGATTTTTGTGACTGTTTCATAATCATCGTTTCTAAAGTTAGATCTTTGCTCGTTTATTTATGAGCAAAGGGATAATAATCGACTGCACCCGTGAAGCTCTTCACGCGAATGGCACATCCTGTGAGACCTTTTTCGCCTGGCTCGCCTTTAAAATATGTAATCTCAGGTCTTCCACCGCCAGTTCCTGGAGGACTCCCTAGAGACTCGGCACTCGACATTCCCGGTGTAATCAGGAGATAAACATTGCTATCATCGCTACATGATCCATCACTATGAAAGGTGACTCCACGGACGCTAATAGGGCGACCTTGATATCTAATTGGTACAATAGGACCGTCTGACGTTAACTCGTCGCCAAGCTTAGGGTTCGCTGGTGAATTAACTGAAGTTTCCCACCCCTCCCCATTTATTTTTTTGATCCGGTCTGGAGAACTTGTACGTCCATCCGGACAATTCGGATGGGACGTATCAAGATCGCTAAAGTAGAGACCTTTGGGTAACGACTTCCATGTGGAGACCAATTCCCCCCTGGTGCTATTACCAGCGTAGACAGTGTAGGATGTCAGGCAACGGCGACTTGCGACTGGGTCTTTATTTAGGACGGGAGCTGCACCATCGGCTGGAAAATAACTATCTGGATACATTACGTCGTTAAATTTATTGGTGGGTCCGTCCTGGAGGGTATCGTCGTTATAATCAGGCACAAAGAAGGTGGCCGAGACCCCATTCACAATGGCCCATTCACGAGCAAGGCGGATGGTCGAGCCCACATCAAAGGCGGCTTGCCGAGCGGCCACATCGCTTGAGTTCTGAACGAACATGGGCACCGAAATGGCAAACGCGACGACCATCACCGCCATAACGGCGATAAGTTCGATCAAGGTAAATGCAGCCTTATGGGTTTTAGGATTCATGGTGACTCGATTGCGATTTTAGGGAGAAGCGTGATAAAGAGGGAACGGGGAAGCTTGGTTGGCACAGGTATCTATTTAAGATTTTGTGAGCCGACATTGTCTTCGAAGGTAGTAAAGTTTTGGTCGGGGCCTGCACTCACAACAACTGCAATCGTGCTGTAGGTTTTCCCCCCATTGGATTCGGCAACATTAACTTTGCCATCAAAGCTGTTGTCGAGATAGACGCGATATGGGGTCCCCCATGGGTCCATGAGGTCGGTTCCTGGAGCGCTGCCCTCTCCAGTATCTAAAAAGGGACGGTTTTGGGGGTTGATTGAGGCGGAGCTCCCTGGATTGCCGGTCAGGTATAGCAACATATCTTGGCCGCTGGTGAGATCGTATTGTCTATCAAGGCCGCCTTGTTCAGTCGGGTCGACTGGCAGTACACTCAGGCTCGACTTAAAGGACGCAATTGAGGTGACGATGTTAGAGCACATTGCTTTCGCCTTTTGGTTTTCGGCCTGTTTCATCGCCACGATGACACCGGGGACTAAAATGCCGGCTAAGATCGTGATAATGGCGATGACGACCAAGAGCTCAATAAGGGTAAACCCAGATGAGCGCGCTTGTTTTTGTTTCGAGAGAAAATGTTTTTGAGTGAGTGTATTCATACCTGCCCTTTGGGGTGTGAACGTCGGGTCCAATGGATTCCGAGCGCTCTCTGCCTGTCTTTAGCCTGTTTTCAGCTGATGTTTCGCTTGTACATGTGGTCTATGCACAAGGTACACGCGGGATAAAATCTTGTTTAATAAAACTGTAAGGTTGTTGTTTGAACGGCTACGGTTAGTTCATGGTTCCGTTAAAATTGGTGATGTCGTCTTTACCGCCCCAACTTCGACCATCTGAAAAAGATCCAGTTTGGGTACCCCACAATCCATCAGGGCCGCGAGAGCCAAGCTTATAATTTAGTTTTGAGGATTGCCGAGCTGCATGGCTAGCGCCCTGTTCGACGCCGTCATGATCGCAGCAATAGCGATAATCGTAACCCCAAGGGTCAAGATAGAGATCTTGGAAATCCACGTCATTTTTATTCAGCTTCGGGCCAAGTTCGTTCGCAATGATGGTGCTAACCTTGGTAGTTGGGGTGGGATGTTTCAGATCACCAAGCGCCTTCGGGTAAAACCCATATTTCGCCCGGTATTCCTCTAAAAGACCCTGAATTTCGGTTAATTCCTTCATGGTTTGGGCCATGGCAGCTTTTTTGTTCGCTCCGGCCGAGGCGGCGATCAAGATTCCGGCGAGAAAGGCAATAATCGTAATCACCCCGAGGAGCTCCACAAGCGTAAACCCTTGGGTGTTAAAGCGAGTTCTCCTAGCAGGACACGGGAAACTGGAAGCAACAGGGGAAGCAACAGTAGAAGCAACAGTAGAAGCAACAGTAGAAGCAACAGTAGAAGCAACAGTAGAAGCAGAACGGGAAGCAAATTGATGAGGGTGCGTTTTCATATCTAGAACTTATATTTAAGGATACCCGAAAAAGGTTCACCTGTTAAAGCGGATGTTCGGAGCGACGTGGAGATTCCGAGTCTTTTATGTAGGAATCCCCCTTCTACACAAGTGGATTCCTATATTTGATGAAAAGTAATCATTGTTCCCGGCGGCAAAAACCTCTCCGAAATAGAAAAATTAGCGTTTGGGAAATTCTTCTCTATGCAAAATGCATCAAATGGACTAAAATGGCTTAATAATGGGAGAAACATGAGGAACTTGAGGGAAATCAAACCAACGAACCAGCGGGCAAGCCATGCACGTGAGGGCCAAGACGGCGAAAACACCTGCTTTTTAAACCTAGGCACCTGCTTTTTAAGTCTACGCGCCTGCTTATTAAACCTAGGCACCTGCTTTTTAAGTCTACGCACCTGCTTTTTAAGTCTACGCACCTGCTTTTTAACAAAGTGCTACCACCTGCTCATCGCCTTCATCTTTGCATCGTTGCTGTGTTCATCAAGCTTGGCGCAGGATGTCAGTAAAATGAAGTCGATTTACGAGAGCAATCGGAGTCGGATTGAACAAACCCACATGTCAGCCAAGGATCGGGCTCAAATTGAATACATGGCCGATTTGGCGGTCATCCAGGCTGAGGCGCAAAGCAATGGAGAGTTGGCGGGTGTTTTGGCGGTAAAAAAAGAAGTCGAACGGCTTCGAGTTGAAGCCTTTGGCGTGATGACACCAAATGCAGACCCCAAAATCGTGGCCTTACAAGACCAAGCAAATGTTGCTCTGAAGACGGCGGATAAAACCGCCACCGCAGATCTATTAAAACTAGAGACGCAGTATATGGCCGGACTTGAGCGTAGCATCAAATCCCTAACGGTTGCGGGTAATTTCGATGACGCGGTCGTGGCTCAAGCAGAATTTGATCGGATCAAGGCGCGACATTTTAGTGCCCCAGCGCCTGTAGATCGGATGGCTGGCGTAGAACAGGACCCATCCGGAACGGGAGAAGGGGCGAGTCTCAACGACACAGGCCCAGAGATCGATGCCGAGGGCTACCAGACCATCAATACCAAACTGGGCAATACGTCCCAAGCTGTGACCTACCTACCCGGCTTTGGTGAAGCGCCACCAAAATTTCGAAACGCCAAAACTTTGCCGGTGTATTTTCCCAAGGGAAGAGTCGAACAAAACTATGCCTTAAACGTCACCGTTTATGCCATCGAGCAGAAGATGAAAAGCAGTTACTATTCCTCGTCTATCGGAGGCATGACAACATCGATCAGGACGTATTATTTTCCTCGGATTTTGATCAATCCGAAAAGCATGCAGATTACCAGCGCCCCAGAAGTGGAAATCACCTATTACAGAGAGAACAATTTAGGAAACTACACGACAAAATCAACCGTATCCCTAAAGGATTTGGGGCGGCAGTTGATTGACGGTAAGGCTTCGGGCTTTTCGGAGGGTTCTGGAGTGAAGATTGTTATTCGGGACCGCGATCGGGTCTTTTGGGAAGGTGGTACAATGCCGGGATTCAGAGAAACCCCGGCGACCGTCATGCGCGTCAATAAATCGCTATTACAGAGGCCGGGTGGCGGAAGTTACCCGTCGACAATGGCGACACCGTCCTCGTCACGAAGCACAACCACCCTGCCCCGCGACACCGTTACGGCTCAGGATTTGCGTTATTTCAAAAACAGATACAGAAAGAGAATCTCCCCCACCCGTGGGTTGAAAGAGTCTGGACGCATGGGCGGTGGAGCGAACCGCACCCAAAGTGGGTTTAAAAATAGTCGCGGATTCTGACCCAAATATTTTGACGCGCTGTCGTTGAATTCGATTTTCCGAGGAATCGCCGAAGGCCAAGGAGCGGCGGTTTCCAACCGCCGACGGACGGAAAAGGTCAGTTCAGAGACGGAGGGTTTTAAGGAAGGGGTTAAGGAAGGGCTCAGAGTCATTACGCCTCTTGCATTCGGTTTACCGAGGAAATCGCCGAAGGCCAAGGAGCGGCGGTTTCCAACCGCCGACGGACGGAAAAGGTCAGGTTAGAGAAAGAGGGTTTGACGCTCGCGGTCCTGCGCCATGCAACCGAGGCAGAGAAAGGGATCACATAAGGGGTCAGAGTCCAATGGCACTTATATAAGCCGATTTGTATTAAAAAGAGTGAACATCCAGACGACTAAAGGCGCGTAGCGCTGACCCATTGATAGCCATGGTTGACGAACGGAGTGAGGAGGCCGTGGTCCTGGCGGATACCTCCTCTAAGCCGCGTAGCGGCGACACCCTAACGGATGAAAAGCGTATGATAAACGATTCCTGGTAATTTTGGGGAGTTCGTTTTAGTGGATTTCAAGCATTACGATATACACTTGGCGGGGCTAGGTTCTGCGCCTCGGTTCGAGTTCTTTTA
>Ga0209187_1000404_pt1 | contig 79265 bp, 69 predicted proteins | sample BantaG_FD_187430 | JGI IMG/M metagenome (GOLD analysis project Ga0209187, IMG submission 187430) | Marine algal microbial communities from Bantry Bay, Ireland - BantryBay_4 metaG (SPAdes) (version 2) | ecosystem: Host-associated > Algae > Red algae > Unclassified | place: Bantry Bay, Ireland...
TTGCGACCTGCTTCATTTTCTTTAATCGCTTTGATAATCTGTGTCTCTGTAAATTTTGACTTTTTCATACTCCTGAATTTAGTGTGTTTTTAAATTATAAGTCGGAGCATTTTTGGGTAAGCCTTCAATAGGCATAACAGATCTATCACCTTATATAAGTGCGATCAAAAGTAGTATCGACCAGTACTTTTTACTCAAAAAAGGTAATAATCCAGCCATAAGACTAGAAAGTATTAAAAATGAGATCGACCAAAAAAGACAAACTGTTGAGTCAGTAAAAGATTCTAAAAATCCACTTAGGAGAAGCCATAGAATAATTATGGAACAAGTGCAATCTGATAGGTCATTATATGAAGATGGAGTAATCTCAAAGAGGGAGTTTGAGTTATCCTACAATGAACTGCAAGAAACCGAAAAGAAGCTTCTAGAGATAGACAAAGAAGTAAAGATCATACAAGAACAGATATTAGCTCTGGAATCTAAGATTGCGGAGGTACATTCTGAATACACGAGATTGCTTGCATCCTACAAGCTCAAGATCTACGATAGATTAGACGAATACAAAACTTATTACAGCCTTATCCGTGGTAAGAAAGTAATCAGGTCTCCAATTGACGGAAATGTCTCTATAGAACCCCAGATGCAATCTGGAACTGAGGTGCCATTAAATCAACTGATATTGAAGGTTATTCCTACAGAAGCTAACAATGGGGATAAGTTATATGTATTGTCGGATATTCAAAATATTGGCTTGGTAAATAAGGGACAAAAAGTATACATAGATCTGCTAGAATACAGCTCCCAAGACTTTGGTTATTTAGAAGCACTAGTAAACCTTAAATCCGAAATCCCATATAATGAAAAGTATATGATAAATATCTCCCTCACAGATGGTCTTAAGACAACGAGGAACATCACTCTCCCTGAAAGAGCTTTTTATAAAGGAAACGCAGAAATCATGGTAAATAAAAAGTCTATAGCCACTAAGATATGGGAAGAATTAATTTCCGAAAGGGAAAAAATTTTCAAGTGATATGATTTAAAGGCACTGGTCATTCCATTCTTTACTCACCTACCCTAATCAGCAATAAAAATCTTAAAAAACATCAATATCTTACCGTATAAATACGGGAATTTGCCTATTTCAGAACATAATTTGGATTAAATAGTGCTTTAGGCAAGGGTTTTGCTTCATGAGAGGTACCCTTTAGTAGGAATACGATGGGGTACATAATAAGCAGATGGTTCCCCCCCTTCCCCCCTCCGTTTGTAAAAAAAATTCGCGCTGATGGGCAATGCGTTTTCTGGAGGAAGGATATCGTTTGCAGAACAATATTTTGAAATCTGATGAACTCAGCACAAGCAACTTCTATACCGCTACTCAACAAAAGGGATCAAGATACCTTGATAGCCAATGTATCAAGGAATCCAAAGCACAAGCTCATGGCCTTGCTTATGCTAGATTGCGGGCTTAGAGTTACAGAAGTTGCTAAGCTTCAAATCAAACATTTCAATTTTAAGGAAAACAAATTAGTCATCCCATCTCTGAAGAAAAGGACAGACAAACCTGTTTACAGATCAATACCTATGACAACTAGAGTATTGGAAGCCATGTCTGATTACTATATTAGGATCAAGGACAAGACGCCTGATGCATTTATTTTTCCGACTTCTTCTAATACTGGACACATATCAAGGATCAGGATCTGGAGGATGATCAAGAAGTATAGTAATTGGTCTGCAAGCCCCCACGTATTGAGGCACACTTTTGCTACTAAGGTTGTAGCGGAAGGAAACGATATAAGAGTAGCTCAAGATCTACTGGGCCATGCTTCCTATAAGACCACCGAAATCTATCTACATGTGCCCGAATCAGACAAAAGAGCAGCAATCAAGAGTATTGATAAAAGGACTACACTTCAAAAAATAAAAGATAAGCTAATTCCTCGAAAGAATGTCTTCTATCTAAACCATCTGACCAGTAAAAATAAAATACACGTTGGTAGGAAAGATGAGATGAAGATGATCAATAAATTATTTCATCAGAAAATAAATATCCTGGTAACAGGCGATCAAGGAATTGGGAAGTCATCATTATTAAAAGAAGTCCAAGGCGAAAAGATATTAAGAATAGATGACTTTAAATCTGTCAAAAAAACGCTAGGTAATATATTGCTTAAGCTCTATGATGGCGATAAGGAAAAGATTATTGATTTACTAACAGACCAAGCAAATATCAATCAGATCATAACTAAAGAGAATAATACACAGCTCATTAATTTATTGAAGCGAACAACTAAGCCATTAGAGTATTCTCTAATCATTGATGACCTTTCTCACGTGACTGGATCTGGAGTAACTGTACTTGAAAAGCTGAAGAATCACTTTCATATCATAGCAGCAGCTAGGCAGATTAAAGTATCTCAGTCTAGTTTCTTGACTAATTTTCAAAAAATAAATCTTAAGCCATTAAGCAGGATAGAATCCACAAAGATGATCTATCACCTAAGTAAAGAGATGCGGAATAGAATAGAGGATTATGAAAGCTATAAGAATCATGTCTATGATCAGACTAATGGTAATCCGTTATTCATAACAGAGATGATAGAGCGCTTTAGTAAAGAGCCAGAGATAAGCAGAGATCATATACAAGATATACGGCATACTGCAGCATTGACAGAAATAGATGTCAGTATGCCTTTAGTGATCATGATCTCTTCGCTCATGGTGCTAAGATATATTGGTGGAGAATTTAACGACGACACAGGAGCATATAGATTATTTGGTGGGGCATTCTTATTGTTTGCCCTTTATGCTCGAAGTGTGTTCAATTTTGGAAAACGTAAATGGGTTTAGATGTAATAGTAAAGTAAAAATAAAAATCTCATGACTGCGCCAAACCATATTGTAGGAGGATTTACTTTTACTGGAATCCTTGCATCCATCGGTGGAATAAATATTCTGCAAGACTATCGGTTGATACCTGTAATTGTTTTTGCATCCTTGTTGCCAGACATTGATCATACAAGATCAATAATTGGTAAAATATTCTTGCCTGTAGCAAAAATCATTAATAGGCGTTATGGGCATAGGACGATCACACATTCACTGATCGCATGGTTTGGTCTTTTTGCATTAGTATCTGCCTTTCAGTCAAACTTCTTCCCTAGTTTAAAGATTGCACAAGTATTTGGTCTCGCGTATGCTAGTCATATTATATTTGATATGATGACTGTACAGGGAGTTCCTTTGTTTTTTCCGTTTAAAAAAAATGCTTGCGTCATCCCTGGGAATCCACAGATGAGATTACGTACTAGTAGTATTAGGCAAGAGACTATGGTCTTCTGTATATTTATCATGTCTGCCATTTTCATGAAGCCTCTTTTTGCAAATGGATTTTGGACTTCTTATAACAGATTATTTGGTTCTCTTAAACACATTGTGAGCGAGTATAATAAATCAGATGATCTGATCCTAGTGGATTTTGTTATACAGCATGGGTCTGTAAAGAAACTGAGTCAAGGTCTATGCTTAGCTGTGAGCGGTTCTAGTATCACAGTGTTGACAGAAGATAAAAAACTGGAAGTGTATCCTAAGGACGGGCAGCTCATCTCAGACCTCTATCCTACTCATACTGGTAAAATGCTAGAATTCCGTAAAGGGCAGTTCCTGAATATAAACTTGGATTCATTTCAAAATTTATTTACTACCAATAAATTTAGCAAGATAGATCTACATGCTAATGGCTCTTTTATTTATAATAATAACGGAGTGGAAGTATCAAAACAAGAACTAAACTTGGACTATCCAAATCGTATGATTATCAAAGAGGTGATGGATCATACAATAACAGAATATGTTTCTAACCCAGCTATAGCAACAAAACGCTCAGAGATCATATCGCTGCAAACTAGGCAGCAAGTCAAAGTTGACGAGTACAACAATAAATTGAAAGCGTATAATGCTTATCGTGAACTAATGGAAGCAGAAACGGATGAGGTGAAGAAAGAATTATTGATGATCGGTCTCACTACTATGAAAGCACCTAAAAAGCCGTCAAGTATAACTAGCAAAATAGAAAATATAGAAGCGACCATAAAACAACTTAAAACGGAAGATTATAATAAGTATCAGCTAGAGATCAAAAAGAATATGAGTGAGCCATTACAATTATCGGGCAGCTATGAAATGATCTTGATAGATGGAAAACCAGTTAATAATGAATTTGATTACACATCTATTTCACCATTGATCACTAATCAAATAACTGATGAGTAAATCTATTTCATTTTTGCTGATGATTTTATCAGTAATCAATATTAATGCACAAGATGCTACCCTACCCTCTCTTGAAGAATTAGAGTTATCGCTTACAACTTTTACTATGCAAGAATGTGACGCGAAGGTCAAAGCATTTGAAGTATCTGGAAATTCTGATTGGCAGGAATTACTGCCAAGCTTCGGTATAGCCTACACTCCATCAGGTAGTCCTCGTCCTTCGGCAAGTTGGTCGCCACTACAGTTATTGGATAGGAAGGATAAGAAGAAAAAGTTAGAAGCAGAATGTGCCTCTATACGACTCTCCTATGAGCTTATACTACATGAGCGCGTCCATAAGCTGAGACAGTTGTATAGGGATTATCAAATCGATCTAGAGATGGCCAATGTGGATATTGAAAGCATGGAGATAGAAGAAAAGTTATTTGCAATAGAAGAAGAGAAATATCAACAGCACCTCACCAAGCCTAGTATGTATTTAAAATCTAAAAAGAAGATCCTTGACTTGAGAGCAAAACGAAGATTGGCTTTGATGGATTTGGAGAAAAAGAAATCTGCTTTGATCTACCAGAGTATGGTGATATGATTGAACTTTAAAATTATGTTTTCCAAACTCCATTATTGTAGCTTGAAATACTAGCTATACTAGTTAGTTCACACATAAGACCTATGCTTTCTCTTAAATCATCAAACTCTTGTCGTCTTTCATATTCTTTACATCTATTGAGTAGTATATTTTCAGAATAGTATTTTTCAATAATATTATTTATTTCAATTGCATCCTTTACTGAATTATTATTCGCTTTAACTTCGATCCAATACGCATCAAAAGAACTTTGCTTGAAATTGACTTTTCTAACTTTGAAATTCAATTTTAATAATTCTAATAACTCTTCCCACTCTGTGATTTTAAAAGGTACAGAGAATTTCTCAGGCATTATTAAAGGAAAAATATCTACTATAATAATTTTGCCTTTTTCAGTTAAATTTTGCAATGAAAAAGTAAAGTATTCAGCTATTGACTTTGGTGTTATTTCATGAAGAATGTTTGGGTAAAGAATAAAGTCATACTTTTTAGTGATACTATTTAATGTTTCGTGAATATCACAATGAAAGTTTTTGTACTTAGCTTTTACTTTTTTAAGCTCATTTGCTACTTCTTCAAATGGTTCATATAGTGACCAATAGATATTTTCTTTTGAAACACCAGGATCTATTTTGATTAGCTCTTCTAATAATCTGCCATAACCTGCTCCCATCTCAAGAATGGATATTGTATCATTGCTGATTAAACTCTTTCTAAAATATTCGTATAACTCGTCTGATTGAATATCTGGGTCATTATCACTATTGCTTCTGATAATACCATAATTAAAGAGTGAGGTAAAAATATTAAGCAGTTTATGATCTAAGTTTTCTACAACTGAGCTTGAAATCCTCAACAGTTTATTATCACTGTTGAGGAATAGTCGATATACTTGAATTAATTTTTCATAATTGTTTTTAAGCTCAATACATTTTCTTAAGTGTCCTCTATTTAAGTTTTTAATATTTTTATTTAATGTTTTTTCCAGTTTGTGTTGCTGTTCAATTTCCTCGATATACCAAATAGAGTCTGCATATCGAGAAAAGATAATATGAGGATGATGCGTTGCAATAATTGTCTGGGATACATGTTTTGAGAAAAAATTGAATAATTTGGATATATATTCTGGATGTAAATGGTTCTCTATTTCATCGAATAGAAGAATCGAAGGACTTCTGTACATTACCATTAAGAAACTAATAAAAGTTACTTTTTGGCCAACACTCCAATTACGGAAAGTTATCGTAGACTTATCATTTTTACAAAGATAGAGTTCAAAGTAAGAGGCATTCCCCTTTTTATTTGTTAGGCCTATATAAAGTTTTCCATCTACAAAAGACTCGAATATGTTTACTAATTCAAGAGAGTCTGGAATTCTATAAACTTTAGCTACATCGAAATAACTGAAGAATGATTCTCTGTAATTATTAGTGTCTTTATTATTCCATTTGTCAATGTCAAAGTTGAAATCAAATAGAGAATCTTTTTGAAATTCATTTAGTACTTCTCCAAAAAAATCTTGTAAATTTTGCTGAATAGATACCTGATTACTTATTTCAGATTTTCTGTCTCTTACACCTCTCCTTACTGTTTTTGCAGATGCAATTGTATTTATTGATTCCGCATTTCTAGTCAATTCATTTATATCAGAAATTCTTAAAACACTTCCAATTACATTTTTAAAGTCATTTGGATAAACTGTTACATCATTGAACTCCAACTTCTCTGTATCATATGGTTTACCTTCTTTTACTTTTAAATCATGGTTAATACAACATTTTTCTATAGCTTTCAGTAAGTATGATTTCCCAGTACCATTCTTTCCTGCAATAATAGTTATGCTTCCTCTTTCGTCATATGGAGGTTTGAATGTAATTGTTCTTTTAGATGCATCAATTCTTTTCCTGCCTGGTAATCTTACTTTTAAAAGATGATTTTTCATAAAACTATATTTATAAATAGTATAATAACATTTACAGATGTACTGCCAATATTAGTTAAAGTACCTTATTTATAAATTATGAATAGTAAATGGAAAGATTAATTGATTATACTCCCCTGCACTGTCTCTAAGCCATAAGCAGTCATTAACCTAATCACCGCTTCATTGATAAAATGATCCACACTCTCAAAGTCTTCATATAATACTCCACCAGCGACAGAGCTTTTCAATGTATTGCGATCTGTCTCTTGTAGCTGTGTGTATAGCCGCACGTAATTGGCTCGGTTGTCTTTCCAGGTATTTTTAGGACCTGGTTTTTTACTTGCCTTTAATTTGCTAGGCGGTAGCACCGTAGTCGTTTGCTTACGTACGGTCTTAGCTTTTGGGCTTGATGATATTTTAGAGAGTCTACTTTTAAGATCTGTCATGATTTGGATTTAGACAACTATACAACTAATTGTATAGACAATTAAACGATTGATTTTATTTTTTCCTTAGCGTGATCGACTGCAGTCGTTACGTCAGCATCAATCACAGTTGATTCTATTGGTGTACCTATTGTTTGAGTTTCAACTCCTTCCAATTTTTTAAGGATATCTTCTGCTAGTGCAGCTATTTCCTTCTGTGCTTTCTTATCGTTGCTCTCAAAGATGCTACCTGATAGAAAGCTTCTCTGGAACTCTGTACGCTTAACGATTACCGTATCTTGGACGATCACTCCCCTACCCTTTAAGTGTGATTTGATATGATCCAAGAATCCTTCAGACTGGTTAACTAAGTTGATAACTATCCCGACTAAAAGTTCTGGTTTCTTTTCTTTGACATCATCAAGTAACTCGATCGTTGCCTCTATCGCCAACATATCTAATGGACTGATCTTGGTAGGCACTAGTACATAATCGGCATTAAGGAATATATCATCAAGATCGGTAGATAAGTAAGGTGGCGTATCTATAAAGAGGATATCTTCTGGACGTTCTTTAAGTTCTGAGAACTGATCATATGCTGTGCGTGGGATCAGTCGGATACTTCCAAATGTATTACCTTCTCCAAAGGTCTCTACAAGATTGGTGATCGATCCTTGGATATCTGCATCTACAACAGCACTATTGGTACCATTCTTTACAAAGTATGCTGAGAGATTAGCTGCCAAGGTGGATTTCCCTACTCCTCCCTTCTGATGAGCAACTGCGATAATTATGGGCATAAGGTGCGATCTTTAAATTGAGTAATGATACAATTACACAATTATACAACAAATTATGATTTTCTTTAATGTGTTATTCTAATTTTCTATTTAATATTGGAGCTTCTAACATTCTTTAGGCGATGATGAGATATATAGATTTCTCGACATCGCCTTTTCATTTTGTATGTAGAGCTCAGCATTTACAATACAACTAGTTGTATAGTTGTAACATTATAGTGCCATAAGCAGTTATTGTTATACATTTGTTATATAATAGTTATCAATGCACGCATCACATAGGAAGGAATTATTGAAAGCTCTGAAAGCTAACCTTGAAGCAGTAAAAGGCAATAAACAAGAAGCCTTGAAGCAGCTCGTATCTGTGGGTATCTTAAATGCTAAAGGTGAAATTCAAGCACCTTACAAAAATCTATGTATTCCACAAAGTCAGGCTTAATCCTCGGATTTCATGGCTGTGATCAATCTGTCGTCGATAAAATAACTTCTGGCAAAGATTCTCTAAACAGGAGCACGAATGATTATGATTGGCTAGGGCACGGCATCTATTTTTGGGAGAATAACCCATCTAGAGCATTTGAATATGCTAAGTTTCTAAAAAAATATCCTGGCAGATCAAAATCAAAGATAGAGAAGCCAGCAGTACTTGGTGCAGTAATCCAACTTGGCTATACCCTTGATCTTCTTGATCATGCTAATCTTGAGCTGGTTAAGATTGCTCACAATATTCTTATTGAGTCTTCTATAGAATTAGATAAACCATTAGCTAGTAACAAACCAATAGGTAAAGAGAAGGATCTTTTATTAAGACCTCTTGATTGTGCAGTTATAGAAAAAGTTCATGATATCAATAAGGGAATCCAATTTGACTCAATAAGAGCTGTTTTCTCCGAAGGAGAAACATTATATGAGAATGCTGGATTTAGATCCAAGGATCACATCCAGATCTGTATCCGAAATCCTAATTGCATCAAAGGGTACTTTATACCTCGAAAAGAAGACAGCAAATATTTACCTGTCTGAACTTGATGTTGAGAATACAACTTGTTGTATAAACAACAGGACAATTTGATGTATGGTCTGATTTATCAAATTCTTAATTCCAATGTTGCAGTTCGTAAAAATTTAACCGCTAAGCTCTTGGAGGCTTAAATCCTGGTCAATGTCCAGAGAAGGGTAGAAGTGGCCCTACATCAATTATTTGGTGCCTTAAATTCACAATGAGTGATCATCCTTTCCTTTAGTACTTGTTCACGATCGATCATATCACATTTTGATTCTCAACTCTGATCTTATCACCTCATTAAATGCTAGAACTTTTTCTCAGCATAATGTCAATGTATCATTGTCTATACAATTATACAATAAGTTGTAGTAGCCTCTATTTATTAATATTTTGAATAGTGTTCTCTCATTGTTATTAATTCTATACTGATGTACTAGCAAATGATATAAATATGAACCAATTGTATGTTTATCAGGTTTTTTTATCTAAAGCCTAGAATGATCATTAACTCATACCACACAGGATCGGAATTTGAAACAAGAGAATTTAGAACAAGTATTTCTTTCTTGCGTTACTTGACTTTTAGAATTGGTTCTTCACAATTGCCGAAAAGAATAGTAATTATTGAATGTGAGCGTGAGTTGTTACAGGATGCAAAGTCCATATGCAAGTATTACTCTGTACAGATCGATATTAGATCAGAAGAGACAAAGCCTTATAACTTTCTGATCCAGAAGCTATGTGATGAGAGTAAGAGTAGCTCCATTAAATTGTTAGATCATATCAGGAAGCGATCAAACTTAGCTTCTAGATAAGTAATTACCAAACTGGTTTTAACTAACTGCTTGTATCTCCTATAGCCACTTCTTCTTTGATCGCGTCTTCTTCAAAACTGATGATGGACTCTGGATTTATTTTGAACCACTTATTTAAGAATGAGAAGTAGTCTTGTTTTTCTGAATTATTCATTGCTTATATTCTGTACCTCGCTAATGTACTCATACTTTCTTTAGATCTCGACAATTTGTTGTTTATACAACTATACAATAAGTAGGGATCTATCTTTAAATGGTAGCTCATAGCTTTATTTAGTTTTTTAGCTAATAACAATTCAATGACTCCAAGCCTGAAAGTAAAGCTTGGAATTGTCAGAGTTGGTATCCTGCTCCTTGATCATAATAGGAGGATTGCTACCATATCCTTGCATTATAGATGAAGTAATATTAATAGATGCAAGAGCTAGGATAGAGTTCGATGATAAAGGATGAAAATAAAAAGCTATAAGTATGATTCTTTATTCGGGCAACATCGACTAACTGCTAGATTTTAGTCTTTAAGTTTATTATACTTATTTACAGATAAACTAATTCTAATTCTAGAAATTGAAAATCATGGATAAAGGAAAATTGGCCGAAGAATACACAAACTTTTTAGCATATAGATCTTACTTGAGATTCTGGTGCTACCCAAATCCAAGTGATGAAGAAGGAGATAAAAAGGAGATCTGTGATCTCTTGATCTTGTTTCGAGATATATGCTTGATCATATCAGTAAAGAATTATGACTTTAAAGGTAATTACTCTAGATATGAAACAAAAGTGGTCTATAAATCTACAAAACAATTATATGGTGCAGAGAGAAAATTATTTAAGCTTGACAGAAAAATTATAATCAAACATCCAGACAAAGACCAAGAAGAATTCGATCCAGATAAGTTTTCCAAAGTATTTAGATTGACTGTTAATATGGGAGAACAATTTGAATATTACTCCTTAGGCGATCAAAAAAAGGAGAAAGGATTTATTAATATTTTCAATAAGGAAACTTTAGAACATCTTTTACAAGAGTTAGATACAATACCCGATCTTGTAAAATATTTAGAAGCCAGAGAAGACTTACTTACTCAACACAAAGAGATTCACTTAGTAGGTAAAGAATCTGATTTGTTAGCAGTCTATATGTTGAATAAAAGATCATTTCCAGAGAAGTACTTTGGTGAACATGAAATTCTTCAATTGGACTTAAAACAAGCTTGGGAAGATTACGATCTAAAAAATATTCATGTTAAGGACAGAAGGGAAGCTGATAAAATATCATACCTGATTGACAACTTAGTTGAAAGAGATATCCTTGTTGAAGATTGGGGAGAAAAGCTTTCCAAAGAATTAATGTCATTCAATAGGTTGGAGAGAAGAATTATAGCACAGAACTTTGATCAACTAATTAGTAAATACTCTGATCAACCCGAAATTGTTGCCAGGAGGCACTTTGTATATGATGATCTCACGCTCCTTCTGATGAAGTACCCAAACAATATGCAGGTAACAGATAAAGATATGCTTGTCAAAAATGCCGGTGATATTTATTTCCATAAACTTGGAGTCAAGAACAAACTAATTGTACTAGCCGCACCACCTGATTTAAGCGAATCTAAGTATGCTCTGCTGGTAAAAGATGGAGAAGCAGATCAGAGAGTCAAGGAATATTTAGATAGCTTATGTGAAAAATTTGGCTGGTTTAAGAACATGAAGGAAACGGAGGTTGAGTACAAAGAATTTCCTAATGAGGAGTGATCCACCATTAATAATAATGCAAGCTCAGTGAAAGTAGAAAGTCATTATTTGTATGATTAAACAGAGGGATTTTTTTCTTTCCTCATAATTAGTTTACATCATGTTTCCTCAACAGAGGAAACGCCTATTTATTCAAAGCTCATCTCCTTATAGGAGATAAATGCTTGTATCTAAATATTTCATATTCCAAAATCCTATAGGAAAAAACCTAATATTCTATAGGTGAATTCCTACGGCTAGTTATGCATCCTATTATTAATCTTGAGTATTGAACAATTAGATCCATTATTATGATAGTTTCAAACTTCGAATTATTAATCAAAAGAATTGCTACTGTTCCGAATTCAACTCCTACAAGTATATCAACTGTATTTAGAAGAGTTGTTCAGGGATATTTCCTCTTAGTCACAAATCTTGAATCCGATCGAACTATAAGATTGAACTTAAAATTGACGATCACCTCAGCCTCAGGGAATAGAGCAATTAATAGTACTAATACACAAGTGTTTTTTGATAATGGGCCTTTAAATAATTTACAACTCAATGTTACTCAACTAACATCTGTTAATCCAAATTATACTGAATTCAGGACGAATAATTTTAGTCTAAGGCCTAGACAAACAGGATTAATTACAGTCTTGCCAAATGTGATTCCATTTATAAATGATCTAAATCCTGATCTGGAAATTAGGGGGTATGTAGAACTAAAACAGAGATTTAGTTTTTTACCCCCATTTGCATTTATTACTCCAGCTGCTGATGTTTTAGTTACTCCAGAGACAAGAGGAACTTTTTTAGATAATGACTACCCAACATCGTCTACAACCGAAGAATTAGATTTTGATCAAATCTCCTATGGAATACAAACAGCAAGTGGTAAAAGCCAAAATGAAGTTGAACGAGTAGGTCCATTTATTTTTGATCCGGTTATAGTTGGTGACCTGATCAGAACGAATGCCATCGCAAGTCTAGAAGAGCAAATAATGGCTGATAATCCAGATTTAGACTCTCAAGAATTAAAGAGTGTAATAGATGGTTTAATTAGCATGAAGGGTAATAAAGAAGCAAAAAGCTTAATGGATGAAATAAATAAAGTGAAGAAAAGAAGAAAGTAATTTAAAATCCATATCTGCATTCTCTGGAGGTCAACAGGAAAGGGAAATAGGACAGATTAGAAATGATAACTAGGGTGAACAGGCTAATTCTGTAATAATTCATTACGGCCAGATATTATTTGATCTGGTCTGGTGCTGTATTCGAGTGAATAGATCGACGACGTACTTGACATTAGGAGATTACACTTTATGTTTTACCATTTTTTGATATAGTGAATTCTTAACTACGGCCTGTCAAAGTAAGCGTGATATAAATATAATATGAGTTTTATTTATACACTCCCTATAAATAAGCAATAGGAAAAATCCTGTTTTTAATGGATGCTTCGGTTAGATATAAGTTTCATCTTTAAATTCTAATTAAAGTCTATTGAAATGAAAAAAATATTTTGTTTATCCTTCTTCATTCTTTTTGTAAGTACTTTTTCCTTTGCTCAAAATTTTGGATTTTCAAATTCTCCTGGTGGGAACTTATTCCTTTATTCGGAAGAGGAAGAGTTAGTAGAAGAGCCAAGTTACATTAGGTATGATCAATTACTTTATAACTATGCAAGCGAATTTAAAAATGAGCAGGGTGAAGAATTTAATGCTCTAAATTTTGATCTGATATATAACAGAGCAATTGATTCAATTTCTGGACCTTTTGGATCATATCGCCAAGTTTTCGCATCAGATATTCCAAGCTCACAAGACGTTTTTTCCTTTGGGATAAAAATGGAGGACAGTATTTTGAAGTTTGATTCATTGATGAGTGTTTCCCCGCTTGCACAAGGTGTTTATCAAGCTCTTATTTCTGATGTAGAACAAAATCCTGATGCTTATAACAGACTTGGTAAAAAAGTTACTGAGAGATTTATAGAACATACTATCTCAAATGAAGAAGTAGTAATTAACGCTGATACTAAAAATAAATCTATTTCTGGTTCTGCGTCAACTAGGATTTCCTTGAGTGACAAGCTTGAATTAAAAAATCTAGGAGGACTCATTGGTATATCAACTTTTGTCAAAGCTGAAAAAGATTTTGCTAATATTTTTGAAGGTGGAGAAATATCTTCGACAGGAGGTATAAGCGGGACACTTGGTTTTGGTAATATTCCTAAACGTTCAACCTTAAAAAAAGATAATACTATAGAGAATAAGATTAACAAATTGTACTGGTTAGTTTTTGCATCTGTAAATGCAGACTTCGTAAAAATTGCTAATGTAATGCAACCGGAAATCTCACTTGAAAAAAATACAATAAAGGATCAACACTGGGGAGGTAGATTTGGTATTAATGGATATTTTCCAAAACTTGACCTTACAACTGGAATTACTTACACTTTTGGAACGACCAATAATATTTCTCAATTAACTAAGCAGAAACTTACAACAACAATTACAAGTGCTACCGATTCTACGCTTACTATAATTAAACAAGATGATGTGCTTACTGGAGGCTATAGAGAAATAGGGTTTAATAATCTCTCGTTTGATGCATTATATTCTCCTAACTATTTTAAGTCTATTGCTCTTTTCTTAAATTTCAACTACAACAAATTCAAAGATCTTCCAATGGGAGACGATATATCATACAATTTCAATTTTGGATTACTCTTTAGAAAAAAAGACAAGGATACTAATGCATATAAACCAGCTTTTGGCTTTGTAATGGGGTGGAATAATCTTTGGGATGATACCAAGACCAAGAACCTCAATTTTGGAATTACCACGACTTATGGTTTTGGGTCATTTAATAAGGCGAAAGTTCCAAAAAGCGAAGTACAGGATTAGGAGAATCCCTGAATTTGGATATCTAGTATCACTAACTACGATTTTGGATAATTTTCACCTTTCTAACTTTCGGCAATAACTTAAACTATTTTGAACAAAATAAAGATACAATGTAGGATATCCTCTTTTAGGAAGTGCTAATTTATTTTTTAAGATTAAGGACAGTGACATGCTTTTGAGTTATGTGTAATTTTTGATAAAATGCCAGAGAAGAAAAAACAACATTACGTTCCTCAGTTTCATCTAAGAAACTTTTCATATGAACAGAATAAAACACATATTTCAATATACAATATTGAAAGTCAGACATACAGGGCATCTATACCGATAAAACAACAACTTCAAAAACCCTACTTCTATGGTAAAGATTTAACTCTTGACAAGATACTTGAAGAAAATGAAAATAAGTCTTCAGTAATTATTGAGAAAATCATTGAATGCAAACTACTACCTAAAGAGAATTCCCTTGATCTGGGAATATTGTTGAAGTTTATATTGCTAGCAAAGAATCGAACTCTATTTAGCTCAGACCAAATGAATGAAATGGTTGATAAAACCATCAAACAAATTTGGAGTAAATCAGAAGAGCATAAAGACTTCATGGAGAGTCATAATTTCGGAATGAATAATGCAGTCTCACTTGTTCTCGAGCAAATATTTGGGATGATAGATTTATTCTCAACACTTAAGATAAAGATTTTAAACACTAAAAATAATTGTTTCATTACTTCAGACAATCCAGTAATACCATACAATGTATTTCTTGAAAATAGAAATCACCCAGGAGGTCACTATGGAATTAATACAAAAGGCATAATTTACTATTTTCCTATAAACTCGAAAAACTGCCTATTGGTTTATGACTCTAAAACATATAGAATTGGGAATAGGAAACAAATTACAATTGAAATCGATTCTAAAGACCTATTAGATATTAATTCCATAACATTTATCAATTCGTATAAGAATGTATATTTTGATGGAAGTATAATGTGTGAAAGCAAACTGAATGATATTCAATTGAATTTGAAATATGTATCATTACCGAACGGGCTAGTTTTGAAAGAGTATTTACAAGAAAGGATTAACGATGACCAAACAAGTACACTGATGCATCAATATAGATCAAATTTAAAGTTAAATCTCAAACCTAGCTATCTGAAGATTACTAAAAAAGCAAAGAAATACGTTATTAGGAATGAAACGGTTGTTGAACGATAGAAAGGACACAATATGCTATAAATAGGGAACCACTCCTTCGTCGTAACTCCAGTTATAGCCGTTAATCTAGTCGCACCAGAGTAAGGAAAAAGTATAAGGACAAAGAGTATCTGCTCAGCTTACTAAAAAAGAGATTTACAGAAAAGTAATTAGAGCAGATCATAAATCATAACCAGTGGTAAACAACCTCATTCAATAGCAAGTCCCCACAGCCCAATATTATTTGATCTAGCTTCCTGCTGCAGCCGGGTGAACAGCTCTACATACTTAACATTAGGAGGATAGGTAGAGACCCGTGCAAATCCACCAGCAACAAGCTTAGCATTGACTAACTCCTTATCAGCATCATATACATAAGCGAGCGCACGATTATACCTGTCTACAGTCTGTATATCATACTCTATGTATAAAGTATCGTTGGCGAGATAGGAAGTCAAAGCGGCAGTAGCCTCAGCACTATACGGCTGCACGGGCTTACGAGGATGACGACTCTCAGGAGTATCGATCCCTATCAATCTAAACTTAGTTGAGTTACCTGTACTATCTATGGCATATAGCGTGTCGCCATCTACTATCTTGGATAGCGTCCACATTTCTAGGTCTTGACTATAGGAACTAGAGAGGGTAAAGACTAAGAAGCTTATGATCAGGTATCGCATGTGAGTGTGCTATTTTGTTATAGTAACGATAGACTTAAGTACTTCTTGTTATTTAGTTGAGCGTTGTGATATATAACCCTTGACTACAACCCATCATATTACTAAATTTGTGATTCATGATTCATGAATCGTAAACTTAATATGTGTAGATGATCACAAATCAAGATATACTGATACTCCTGATGCTGAGCATGAGCAAGGAGCCAATCATGCAGAAGGATATTGCAGATAGGGGACAGATCAGTCGTGCAGCTACATCCATAGCTATGAAACGCTTAATAGATATCAAGCTGCTAGCTAGTGATCGGCAGCAAGTCATGAAGCGTAATTTTCTTGATTTTCTGATCTATGGTTTGCCATATGTATTTCCAGCCCAGCTAGGTGCCGTGACTAAAGGCATTGCTACTCATCTAACCGCTATACCCATGAGTGAACATTTCTCTGCTGAGCGATCGTATGTATGGCCATATGCAGTAGGGGAGACAATAGGTCAATCCATATTACCTATATATCCTAGTGTCCCAGATATCATCGGCAATGAGCCTGAGTTATATTACGCATTGGTGCTGATAGATACCTTACGTATAGGGCAAGCGAGAGAAAGGAAAAAAGCGATCTCCTTACTTAAGAAGTTGCTGGCCGTATGAGTCATCATACTAATGTGGTTAGGATCAAAGCGGTAGCAAGAGCACTGCAAGAACTTAATGAGCAAGTAGTGTTCATAGGTGGGGCTGTAGTAAGCTTGTATGTAGACAAACCAGATCGGATAGACGTACGTGCTACAGATGATGTAGATGTGATCATCGAGATCGCAAACCGTGGACAGTATATGATATTACAAGAGCGTCTTCGAGCAATAGGATTTAGAGAAGATGCAGAAAGTGATGTTATTTGCAGATGGAGAATAGATGGTATAGTGGTAGACGTCATGCCTACTGATGCAGCCATTCTCGGATTTACCAATCCATGGTATCAGGATGGGATCAATAATAAAATAACGGCGGACCTTGATGGCACAGCTATCAACCTACTCAACATACCTTATTTCTTGGCCACAAAACTAGAAGCCTTGTTTAATAGGGAAGGAGGATTGGATTGGCGATGGAGTTCTGATTTTGAAGACATCATCAAGTTGATCCGCGAATGTGATCTAGAGACGATATATAATAATATTGAAAGTGAAAAACTTAAAGCATACTTGCAGAATTCTTTTGATAGACTTATGAGAGACGAAGGCTATTTTCTGGAGGCCTGTATGGCACATCTAGTAGCACCGTTTTATGGAGAGGAGGATAGGAATATTATTAGTCAAAGAATAAAGAGATGTCTGCCTGGTGCTTAAGTATACACTTATCCCTAAACGACGACTTCATAGACACGAGCATCATAAGAGCTTAGTCGTGTCCACATGGTTACCGACAAGAAGTATGAATATAAAGCAGGATTTGGGGCATTTTAGTGACAATGAATAAATGAGGTTCAACTAAGCCTATACGAATCGACACTAAAACTTTCTAGAAAAAAAATACTCGACAATGGAGAAGTACTAGGGTATTATTTGGCTATTTTAGAAGAATGGAAATGAGGTGCTTTTGTGTTATCTAGAATCAAATTAAAAATAGTATGAATAAAATAGCATTTGGGGTTATCATAGTAATCTTATTAATATCATGCAATAGAAACATAATTCAAATTACTTGTCCTGATGGAAACATTGCTATCATCGAAAAGGAAAGTCCATTTCAAAAATTCCAAGATGAAGAAAAAGAGAAAAATGCAAAGCTCTCTATTGAAGTATCTGATTTCCTAAAGTCAGATGCCATAGATTTCTCAACCAAGAAAAAAATCATGACTAATATGGAAAAGCTAAATCAGGTTTCATCAACTTATTGGATTTCACTTAATGCGCTTTATCTTGATAGAAAGATGAATCCTTGTGATAAAGAACTAAGTCTTGATTATAGGAACAGAATAGAAAGAATGCATAATAGACTAATTCAACTTGAAACCTTAAGATTAAATATTGAGAAAATCTTGAAAGAATCGGGAATCGGAGGGGGTAATGGTGAAATTGTAAATCTGGAGTTAATTAAATTAATTAAAGTATCTAAATGAGATTTATAATAACTCTTCTTTTACTTCTGACATGTTTGTTGCAATTAAATTCTCAAAGAGATTCCATTAATAGTGACCTCAAAGAATTTTCAGATTCTATGTCAATCTGGATGAATGAAGCATTTGATTCTTTCATTATTCCTGAAATGGTGAAAGCAATCGAAACTGAAGATTTCGATAGTTATACAAGGAATTTGATTTTTATGCTTCATTATAATCCAGATAAAACTGAAATTTTAAAAGAAATTCTAACAAGTGAAGAATTTCAAATTTATAATAGAATTGAAATTGAAATTAGAGATTCGATTTTTTCTTATAGCATATCGCCTGTAAACTCTTCATATAAGGCAGATGGCTCACCAGTAATCACATATAATTCTCCATTTCTATTAAGGTTTATGAATTATATTCAAAGCACCTTAATAGCTCAAAACGAAGCATTTAATCGACCAACATATATTTATCCGTTTATGCAAATTGCATTAATTGATGAATATGCCGATCCTTTTGAACAAGCCAACTTAGAGCCAGATATCCTAGAAAAGTATGATGACCCATTATATCAATTAGGTTATATGATGAACTTATTGTTTCTAACTACTTTTTATGAGCTTCATGAATTATATCATCTAACATATGAAAAAGACAATTCCACATATAGCCATAGCAGTGAATTAGCAGCGGATTCTTTTGCTATAGAAAAATTAAACAAAATTACAACTGGACTTTTTGGCGGTATAGAAAGTGAAGATGATTCAAATTTTAGTTTGGGAGGAGAGATGGATTCATTATTGAATGTAAATGATCTTAGTACGACATATTTATTGTATTCTACTGGCGTTCACACTTATCTTTCATTGCAAGGCTTAAATCAAGCAAGCTCATTTAAGAATACTGTGGATGAGATAGCTGAGCGGCACATAGCAATCCTCGACAATATTATTTCAAAGTTGAATTGTTCAAGTGATGCATGGTTATGTACTAATCTTCAAATGAAGAAAATGGAAATCAAGGGGAACTTGGAATTAAACAATGAATTGTCTGAGAGACTAAATTCGGTAGATAAAATGATAGATGTTCATAAAGACACCTTGTCAGCATTGTCTAAGATAATCTTATCACCAGGGAATCAAATTTTCACTTTTGGAAACAAGCTTTTAGCAGAACGAGAATTTAAAGCAGTCTGTAAGATATTTGAGCACGCGTTATTTACAGGGCAAACTGATAACTCTTTCCAAAATGAATACTTTAATTTTATTTTATCAAAAATTTATGAATTAGAATTTAACAATATTGATAAAGCAGTTTATCATTTAAAAAAAGCCAATAGTTTTGACAATAGACTTTTACCTAAGGATTATTACGAATATGGAATATACAAACTAACGAAAGTAGATTCCAGATAACGAGCCGTGATTAGAGAATCACTCCTTGGATGTGACTCTCGATATAACTGATTCGACATCCGTTAATAAAGAACCAACAAATCACCCCCTCCAAAACCGCTCCCGCAATTTCTCCAACCGCTTACTCCTAAGCGGTTTCATCGCCACATACCCAGGACGAGGCGCACGAGCATTATACGCATTAGTAGGTACGAGCTTAGCCTTGTAACTCATGGCCACTTGACCAGGAGTATGAAGATCACGTAGGGCAGGGGGTGCATTAGCCCGATACTCCATACCGAATAGGGTGGACACAAAGGTCTTGACTAAAGACTGCATCCGGGTGTTACGCTTAGGCTCGATGCTGAATACCTTGCCGTCGATATCTAGCGAATAGGTCCATTTGCCGAATAGCTGATTGAGTACCCGGCAGATGAGCTTGGTCACGATGTGCCTATCGCTTTGTCTGCAGAGGATACTGTCATGCTTAGAGAGGACCTTAAGCTTGCGTTTAAAGCAGGCTGCAAGGATCTTATCAATGAATACTCGGCTCTCGATGCGCTGCAGCATAATGGCGAAGGAGGCATTACCCTTATCCCTGGCGTCTGTAGGGGAGAAGCCCTCTTTTTTATATCGAACGATACAATTCTTTTTAAATTCATCTATAAGACCAATGATACTAGGGAAGTGCTTGCGTAGGATGTGCTTACCAGGAGGATTATATCGATGGGAGCTGAACAATAGTTTAAACAAGAGGCTCTTAGCTTCTTTACGGGTGATCTTAATGCCTGTTTCATTCCAGTGTAGTTGCTGAATATACTCATACAACTGTCCGGTCTTTACCAATGTCTTAAAGAGCTTATAATCTGCTGTGAATGAAGGACTTGATTCGCCTTTGGTGACACAGTAATCAGCAAATAGTATAGACAATAATGTTTCCATTTTCTCTTCTCCTTTTCTCTTCTCTTCCTTCTCCTTGCTTTCTCCTGATTTTGCGGTTTCCGCCAAAGGAAATTTGGCTGCCGGAAAATTTGAAAATTTTGACCCTAATAAAATTTGGCGTTCCGCATTTTCGAGGAGGTAGACGAAAAATCTGAACTGGCTGTTCTTAAGATCGATGGCACTGAGTCGCTGCCCGTCGATGCTGAGAAGACTCAGATAACTACTTTTGAGATTTGTGATATTGCTATCGAGCCGATCATTGGTCTCGTTACGATCAGCATATACATTGCGGTGCTTGATCCGCAACAGCTGATCACAATAGGCATGTGTGAGTTGTCGTCGCTTACGCTTAAGGTAGATATCAAGATGCTCGATATGACAATACTTCCCATCTTGAATGAGGGATCTGTTTCTTAACTTGATCTTTTCTCTCAATATGGGATATGAATTGCCCTTGAGCGTGACGTATTTGTCGGTGATCTCATCATCTACCCGTAATAAGCTACGTATACGCTGATCTGTGAGCGATATTTTGACGAATTTGATGATCTTTCGGCTGTTCATATCAGGGATACGTACTTGGCGGAGTATCCGCTTGGTCTCCATGGTGACTTGATCGCGGCATCGCTGGCGGCGCTTTTCTCCTTTATAGGTGACTGTGACGATCTCATCATCCAACAGCTCAGGATTGATACGATAAGAGAGACATTGTCCTTTGATGTAGCATCCTTCATCATCATTATAACCAGGTCGATAATAACCAGACGACTCCAGTACCCCGTAGTCGAGTAGCGGTTTGATGATCTGTCGATATTTGCTTCCTAGTTTTTGTAGGAAATAGACATAGGCAAGATCAGTATATTCTACAGGTCCAGTATTTTCCATGTGCCGCTTGCGGAATAAGAACTTGATGAATGCAATAGCACGCTCCTGTGTGATACGTGACGGCCAAGGGATGGCCAGTACCTGATCTAATAATGGACGATATATGATAGTCGACTCTCTCATCCCTGCACTTGCGCACAGGCGAAACCAGTATATCGTATTTACAGAGAAGACAATAAAATCCCATATTACTCAGTATGACTAAGTAGCTAGATGCATATAAATATGCAGCCCATTCTGGGTAATGTCTACGATGATGAATTAGAAAATAGAGAATTGCTGCTTGATAACGGACTAAAGAGAGTACCGTATTTATACCTTATAAATTTTGATAATATGAGGCATAACAATTATATTTGCATCATCGTCATTACGATATACATTAGAAACTAAGAATCAGGAAGTACGGTCGCCAAACTCTCTTCCTTTTTTCTTTTATAGCTGTTTCTTCTTTCGTTTCGCGCTTATAGGCAATTCAGTTTATGAGCATCCTTATAAGGAATACTCTGGTTATTAATTATTGTAAGTAGCTGTTCATCAATGGGATACGCCATTGGCATACAGCAATTCATTTTTATTATACTTTGATCAGCTACCGGCCAGCAGTTGATAAATATTCTTCTGATTCAAGCTATGCTTGATCTAAGAGATGATAGAAAATTTTAATATGTTTTACTTGGAAAGACTGGGCAATACAGTTATATTTGACGTTCAAGTACTTGAATACATTTCAACAAACTATAACAAGGAAGTAAGAATTGGCCGTTCCGCTTCCTTTTTTTCTGCCTTATACTCAGCTAAAAGCTAAGCTCGTTTCTCCTCTCTGTTCTTTACATTGTCTACTTCACTTTTAGTTAGTAATTCATATTTGTTATCCTTCACCACTAGTGTCTCTACATACGCTGTTACGGTCATGCCTAGGGCATTAGCTTTCTCTTTGATCATATCTTTGATCTCTTTGGGCATACGTAGCCTCAATTGTTCTGAACGCACTAGTGGTCTCATCCGACAAATATAGTTTAATGGATACACATTAAAGAAAGTTTGATATATAAAATTCTTTAATACATTTTGCCATAGCTGTTCCATCCTTTTTTTATCGTTTTTAGATATTAAGGATATTGGTTACAGAAAAATAAATGGCTTCCTATCATCAGGCTCTACTACTGCTTTGAATGCAGTCATTGATAGGTTAGTTTTTTGGAGTACGTGCAAGTGTTTCACTTGTTGTTACTATCTAAGATAATAAAGAATGTCTTGAAAAAGGCAAGTTTTTGTAATTCCCGTATATATACTATATTACCTGTGATATATATAATTGATTCTAATTGGGTGATTTACAAGGATATAGGGCTTGGCTAAAAATTATTATTCTAGCTGTTTGTTACTAAGTTAACAGTTGACTATTTATAGGATAAATAGCCAACTGCGAAATCATTTTTTGGTTTTGGCTCAGATACTATCTATGTCCTCACCTACGATAAAGTTTGCTTGCTTGCTCATAATGAAAGAGATTTTTGCGTGATGAAATATTTTTTATCATCAGCAAATCTCTCTCCGTGAGAAGCCTAAAAGAATGCCTTATAAAGGCAGTTTGTATACCGTATTTATACGGTATGTATGAACTATAATCAGGTTAAAGAATTGATTGTAATTACTTCAGATATGTTAAAGATGTTACTGCACGCAACTTTTATATCTATTAGCAATGAAGGAATTATTAGATCTTATTCATGTATTGAAAACTGTATTGAGATTTACAGACTCTCAATGGCAGAATTTTGAGTTGAAACTCAAAGCCCAAGAGCTAAAACTTTTTAATAAACTAAGACTTGAAGATTGTGAAGATGAAGAATTGATATCTACTGAGTTGTTTGATCTAGGCCCTTCATCTTCTATTTACAGAAGAATTAGACGTAAACTCAGAAGGAAATTATTGCTTGAAATAATTCAATTTGATCCAAGTATCAATAGCTACACAAGCTTCCAGCGAGCTTATTATAATTCACAATATCTATATGCTGCATATAGCATATTAAAAGGTTTGGACTACTCTAATCTTGCAAAAAATCTAGCAGATCAATTACTTAATAAATCTAGGGAGTATCACTTAAACATAATAAGAGCTGATGTTTCTCAATACCTTTCGAGATATTATAAAATTAAGGAACTTGACATTTCTAGATCTGAACTATTACACCAAGAATCCTTAGCATCAAATGAATATGTCAGACTGGAAATATTAGCAGAGAATTATTATTCTGAAATTTTATCAAGCTTTATTGGCAACAAAAGCAATAAGAAGGATGTATCTAGTTTAGCCTATAAGTATCATTTAGATTTGACGACATATGTAAAACAACAAATCCCTTCTTACAGGTTTTATGTTTGCTATTTCAGATTAGCATGTTTTGCAGCAGAAGGAGTTGGGGATTATGCAAAGTTATTGAATTGCTCCAAAGCAGGTCTTGCGTACTTTGAGAATTTAAGCTATAATAATAAGTCTGCTAAAGTTATTTTCCTAATAAGGATAACTACTGCATATCTCCAGTTAGGTAAATTAAGACAAGCAAAACTCAATATTTCTCGGTCATTGAAATTGTTGATCCCGGGTAGGAACAACTGGTTCATGGCCAAACGCCTATTAGTACAAATACTAATCCATGAGAAGGATTATGAATCCGCTTATAATAATTTCTCAGAATTAATAGGCCATAGAACTTTTAAGAACCAAGGGAATGACAAGCAAAAGGTTCAGCGGATCTTCGGTGCCTATCTAGATTTCCTGGCACTTGTAGGTAAGATACCATCGGTAGAAAAGCCGAAGAGATTTAGGATCAATAGATTTATCAATGAGGTGCCCGACTTTGATGCTGATAAGCGAGGGATGAAGATACCGCTGATAGTAGCACAGCTCTTGTACTACATCCATGACCGCAATTATGATGCGATAGAGAATCGGATCCTTGCGCTCAAAGATTACTGCAGTAGAAATCTGAGAAGAGATAGTGCTAACTTCAGGTCCAATTGTTTTATTAAAATGTTGCTGCTTATCCCTGTGAATTTCTTTAATCCAGTAGCAGTACGGCGCAAAGCGCAGAAGTATTATAGAAGACTAGAATTGGTACCATTCAAAATATCAGAGTCACCAGCGGAGGTAGAAATAATTCCTTACGAAGATCTATGGGAGATCGTCTTGGAACATCTATCAGCACCTAAAAGAAAGCGTAAGAATCCGATGGACATATCATCATTCGAAATTAAATAAGAAAACTGCTTATGGATTCAGTTCATGTCAATACTTATAGTGGTTTAGTGTACAAGTATAGACAAGCTTCTACTGGCAATGAGATCAATGAATTCACAAGACGAATGATCACGGATCAGGAACTGTGGTTCAGTGAACGTAGATCATTCAATGATCCATTCGAGCTATTGCCTAATATGGATGATATCGATGAAGGAGGTATGGTTGAGATGGCACGAGAGGTTTTAACTTCTGCTCAGTTCGATGAAGCAATAATTAAGAACATATTCAAGAATTATGAAAAGTTGGATGCTACTACAAAGGATATGATGAAGAACTTCTCAATTTCTCAAGTGGCCGGGAAGACAAGAATATGTTGTTTTAGTAAAGATCCGTTAAATATTCTTATGTGGTCATATTATGGAGATAATCATTTTGGACTATGCATGGGGTTTGATACTAATAAGGATAAGAAGACCTTCACACCAATGCTTGAGGTTAACTATGATGAGAATATGGAGAGAACTAAAGTATCAACTATTGATCTTATAAAGGGTAAACAATCTACTTGGGGAATTACGCATACCAAGTCTCATATCTGGTCGCATGAGAAGGAAGTAAGAACCATAAAGCTCGATACAGATCAAAATATATTTAAGTACAAAAAGGAAGCTCTAGTAGAATTGATTTTTGGTTGTAATGTTGCTGATGAGGTGATAGATGGTTACATCAAGCTATTAAAAGATCATGATTATATGCATGTAAAGATACGGAGAGCCGCAAAGCATCTTAAGGACTATAGTCTTATTTTAGAAGAACTATCTTGAATAGCCATATCAAAATTAAACGCAACGCCGACTATAGATGTCAGATCTCTCCGAACTTCAAAAACAGCTCAAGGAATTAGACGATTTTGAATTCGAGCCATTTGATGCAGATAAGCAAATAGCATATAACAAGTTATTCGATGAGATATTTACAGGTTGTAAGACATCAGGACATATAAATGTATATAATAAGGGACAGCACTTTCATAGGATAAGAGTATGGGAAGATGGTATTGGATATCACACAGTAGGAGAGATATGGTATCCACCTAAAAAATTCTACGTGCCTGGTCGACTAAATGCTCCGCACCAGCGACTCTTGTATACAAGCATAGAACCACATATCGCACTCATAGAGAAAAGCCCTGCCACAAGTGAGAAGGGTACTTTATTATCCATAGGTATAGATACTAAGGAGTTGATCTGTATGGAACTCGGCATAGATGCTATGACTGATGATCAAAGAATGCTACCAACGCAGCGAGACTTGAACCTCTTTAAATATATCTGTGGTAAATGTAGACAAAGGGTGCCATCCGATAAGCCATACCTCTATCTGCCCACTATAAGATTTAGATCAGGATATGCAAAGGCTAAGTTTAATGCTTATATCTACCATAGTGTCGCTGCTAATCTGAAAGGACATAATGTGGCATTCAGACCTGACTATATAGATGATCATCACAAGTTCCGATGTGCGAGAAATATAGAGATCATGACAAAGCGATCTGCCGATGACTTTGACTTTAAGTGTATTAGTCTAGCAACAACGTTAGATGCTGAGGGCAAGTTCATTTTTAAGAGGATCAATAATTGTACAGGGCATAGGACGATAGGGTTTCGTGGGTTTGATTGTAGTTAGAATTAACTTTTAGCTTTCCATTTAAAATAGGTATAAATACTGTTTTACAATTAGTATTCTCCTTTTAACTGGATTATGAAAAAGTTACTCACTAACTTAATAAAGTTATACTTATAAACGAGTATCTATTTTTGACATGGCGAAAGTGTATTATTTCATTGGTTTATTAATAGTCTGTATTCCTTGTGCATCATACTATTGTTATAATCATGGGTTTGAAGAAGGAGACACTGTAGGATACGAAAGAGGATTCTCGGAAGGATTTAGCGAAGGGCATGATAAGGGTTATGCCGAAGGTGAAAAGGATGGATATAAATTAGGAGCAGAAGAAAATAGTACCGCAATAGAATTAGCTCTTAGAGGGGCAGCATTTGTATTTGTAGATGAGGATGCAGAGACCAGTTTTAAATATCAGTTTATAGTTGAAAAATTAGATACGTTGAGAAAAGCTAGCTCTATTCAAGAAGGAATTGATGATCTAGTAGAAGTATCGGCTGTAGAGATCTATGAATCTCTGCTCAATTTTGCTGGTTTAAACTCTTCTTATACTCATGAGCGCTTCACTCAAGATTATCTTCAGAAAAAGAATTTGATATCTGAAACAGTATATAATTCATACATGGATGGAGTTGCTGTTGAGAACCAAAAGTCTGACGATCATAGAAGCGCATATGAGAAGACAGAGAAATTTACTGATGGACTGTCTTCTGCATTTTGCCATATTGTTGACCTGCTGTCTCCTGCTGAAAAATATAAAATAGCATTAACGCTACTCGAGATCGGTGAGTACGCTTCACAAGAGTTAAACTTAAAACTTAGATCTCCTAAACTGGCAGTTGATTTTATCCAGAGTAAGTTATGCGGAATAATTTTGGAAAATTCATTTGAGTTTATCATTCAACTATTTTATGACCATGCCAGAGTTAAGGATTTTGTAAGTAAGATCACAGTGCTTGATCATTCTCGAGACTATGTCAAAAAGATCGTAACCATTGAGGATATGGTGCAGATTTCTTTAGATACCTCTTTCCATAGGCCATTTGCGTTTGATCCAGTATTTAAAACATCGATCAGGGCTAAGGTGTCAGCATCGGTTGATCTCGATAAATTTTTTAAAATAGAGGTATTTCAAAAAGATCTAACACATAATGGTATAGCAGAGATAGTAATCACTCTCCCTATACCTGAGATAGAGAAACCTACACTTGACTTAGAGCTAAAAAGTGTCAGAGATTGGTTTGGTACCACACTTAGTGCCAGCGAGATAGAAGCCTTGCTAAGTAGTAGTAGATCAAAAGCAATACAAGAAGCTAAAAGAAGAAATATTATAAATGAAGCTAAGTTGAGTACTGAGAAGGCATTTAATGCATTGTTCTTTCCAATGATAAATAATGCCAAAGGCAAATATAAATTGACTGTTAAGTATCTTGAAGTTGAACTCTCTTCATCCAATGTTAAAGGATAGCTTTTATAGGAACAGTATAAATACCTATTTTTTAGTTTGGCGATGAAGAAGTTTTGGTTTAATACTTCAAAATAGATTCTCTATTATATATTTGGTTTAACCCCAAATTACTATTGCTAAATATATTTTAAAGACAACTTGATATGAAGAAGCTGATAGTAACTATCATCGTGTGCCTTGCTATAAGTATTAATAGCCAAGCTAATACTATTTATGAGGGTGAGTATGGTAAGATAGAGATTCAAACTAAAGTAGTTGATGGCGAGATATTAAATTATGTATTTGGTTGGATAGCTGGCGAGTTTATAGCAGCTGGAGCTGAATCCATCTGCTCAGGGATGGGCGGTAGTGACAGTATGTGTTCTTTTGTAGGTGATGTCGCCGGAACACTGTCTGGTCTGAAAAGGGGTAGAATCAGAACAACAAGACCCCAAAAATATACATCTAGAAGCAGGACGGCAACATCAGAAGTAAAGTATAATAGGAGAAAAGATAGAGGAGAGGTAACGGTCTCTACTCGCTCATATGATCTCGCAAATCTCTTTGCTAATAGTTTAGCTAGTCATTTTTTTAGCTCTTCGCTTAATTATGAAAGTATAAAAGTACCTAGGAATAAGTTGTGTAACCAACATACAGCAGCGAGGATATATGGTAATAGCAATAATCTTTCTTGGGGACGAGTAGTTAATATTGATAGGGAGCCAAGCATTTTCTCAAAGCTATACCATAAAGGAACGAAAGTAAATGTAGGGTTGACTTTTGCTACCACTGATAGTGAAACGATCAATGAGTTCCTGCGTTCTAGCAATGCATTCTCAGGATATAGTCTTACACTAGAACAAAATTTTGGTTATCCATTTGTTGAGCTTGGAGGGAGGTATTATGAAACATCCAACACCGCTTATGAGCTAAATAAGTATATCGATAAAAGTGCTTTTATTAATGCAGGGCTAACCATCCCATTTATAAAATATATTTCCCCTTTTGGTGGTATTGGATATTCTTATGCAAAGGTCACGATCGACGAACCTATGCAGATCAGTAACTATTCTAATTCTGGGTTAAGTTTTTTTGGCGGTCTTGATATACGACTGGCAAAGAGATTTTATCTGACTAGTAGATACACTAAGGTCAAAGATGCAGAGACTTTTGACTCTCACTTCTTTGAAGGCGGGCTAAAGGTTCGTTTATAATCAAATTTCATTTAATAAAATTTATTGTTTTTGATTAGAGCAACACTTTGTGTGATGGTTATTATTTTGGTCGCTTGTAGTATTCAAGGCCCTAAGAAATTCTTATCTAAGAAGTTTGGGAATATAGAAAGCATTCCAGATAGTGTTAAGACTAAGTTGGCTTTTCAAATGTTTGAAAAGGCTAAAAAATGTTATGCTACAGAGAAGAAAAAAGGATGTGAACAAATGATGCAGGATGCTTATGAGTTATCTGACCAGCACAGTTATTTTATTCAAGAGATAGTTGATTTTTTTATAATGGAAGAAGATTATAAAGAAGCAACAAGATATTTAAGGCGTCTAAATACAGAGACGCTATCGTATGCCGTACGAAGTAGATATTATTTTTTCCGAGGTATTTTGGAATACAAAGAAGGGTGCTCTTCCTTTACGGATGCTTACTATTCCTTCAAGAGTGCAGCCTATTTGGAAAATAAAAGAGAGTATCCTAATGCAGAACATTTATCGATGGTTTATAATGCTATGGGTGTGATGAAGATGGTATTTGGGGCGACAAGCAAGACTGGCCCAAAAGATGATTCTTATAATATATGGATCACTAAGGACATTCAGAATGCCCTCGTACTTTTTAAGAAATCCCTTTATTATAATCCTGATAATATAGATGCATTAAATAATAGGGACTCCTTAACAGCAAAGGTAGAGGAAGGAAATATTCCAATTGACTTTGATACGATCATGCTAGAAAACATGATTCAAGCTTACTCAGATACTACAGAGTCTACCGAGTTTGATATAAACGCAAGTGATAAAATTGATACGCTGGATGAGGTCAACATTGCTTATCTGCCTGGAAATAGAAAATTGATCCTAGATGCACTTAAGAAATATGATGAGCTATTAGTAGTAGGTGATATTTCTGGATCTATGACCTTGCGTCAACCAAGCAAAGGAGTATCTAGATTTACTATAATGAAAGAAACAGTTCTTTATTTGGCAAGTAATCTTAATAATAAATTAAAAATGGGGATGATCTCAGTAGGTGGTTCTTGTAATGGCTCAGCTTTATTAGATCATCCAGTTAGTTCTATTACCAGAGTTGGCCTGCTAAATGAAGTTAAAAGCCTGTATCCCAATGGAGGGACTCCCTTGATAAAGACCTTGCGAAAAGCAAAATGGAAATTTGATACAGAAAAAACAAACCAGAAAGCGCTCTTACTAATATCAGATGGCTTAAACTCGTGCTATGAGAATAATCTTGATCTATGCCTATTAGCAGAGGAGCTCCATTCCTTTGGAATTGATATCCATATCATATCATTTATTGTAGAAGGAATGTGGGAGTATGAGTACGCCTATGAGTTGTATAATTGTATGATTAAAGTAGATCATGGTAGTCTATACGAACTACAAGACGATGGAGAATTTAAAGATAAATATGAGGGAGATGACGATATCTTTGATTCTTTTTTATTACCTAGTATAAAGGTGGGCGAAGATCTTAATATGAATTATTTGAAGATCTATCACAAGGAATTGTGTAACTAATGAATTTATATTTAGAGCCAAAGTACCTACACTATTTTTTATTAGTTATATTTTATTTGATCGAAAAAATTTCATGCTATTCAATAACTAACTTGGTATAATAAGAATCTAAATCCTTGATTATTTGGATAAAATATATTCCTCTAGAGAGGGTAGAGCTATCGATTATTACTGAATTTTTATAGGTACGATAATGTAAATTGAATCTTTGACCTACTTCATTTGAGGCTAAGAGTTTTATCTCACTATGGTTGAGATTGGAAGGCAGATCTATAAAAATATCTTGACCTCTATTTGCAGGATTTGGGTAGGTAACAAGGCTATAAATATTTTCTACATTCAGATTGTTTGCTATAAGCTCGCATGGAAGGTCGTATTTATTATAAGACAATGATTGACTCTCAAAACATCTAAGGTCATAGTGACATGATGCATCACACTGTAAACCATGTTGGGGGATAAAAGTATTCAAATTGCCGAGTGTTTCATAATTCCATCCATCAAAAAAGTAAGAGCCGCCAGTATTTGCAACTGTTGAAATATGTTGAGCTCTTAAAGTTTGGCCGTTTATTTCTACAGTCTTTACAGAATCTACTCTTACCTGCATGTTAAGCACAGTATCGTTTTCTATATCGTGATAATAGGCAACACTAAGTATATCACCTTGATTTGCTGAGAAGTCATATAGCAAATAAAAGTTATCATTGATCAATCTAAATATTTTATAATCTTCTTGGAACAGTATAAACTTATTAATCAATTTCGTTTCGATGTCCCGAACTTCATTCATCTCTAGCACGACAGCATTTAAGTTGTTAACAACGGTATCTTTAGTGGTTTGCATTTTTATATAAGCATCGGATGGACTACCGATGCTTATATAAGAGTAATACCATTCTGTCCCAATTTCTGTCCATTTACTTTGAGATGATAGATCTGTAACTAATGCACAGCAGATGAATATCAGGAATGATATATTTTTCATTATCAATTAATTTTTAGAATTTTCTGTTTAATTATTAGTTCGTCATTATAAATATTCACATAGTATGTTCCATTTCTGAATTGTGATAAGTCTATTCTCTGGTTGTCACTTTTAATATACTTTTGGGAAAATACAAAGTTTCCGTCTTTATCTATTAATTCTATTTTATTAATCTTTGCTGTTGTCGTTTTAACTTTACCTCTTGGATCTAACAAGGAAATTTCTTTTGTGATATCTCCTTCAATTTGAACATACGAAGAAGTAGGATTTGGAAAAATCCTATAATAGTAGGAAGCATTATAAAAAGTTAACGATCTAGAAAATGGTTGACAGTTTTCTATCCACTCAACCTTCAAATTTATACTTCCTAGATTACTCAAATATATAGTTGAGCCAGTACTATTCTGCGTAAAACTTCCAGATGATCCACCTAATAATGTCCATGTAAAATTACTAGTACTTGGAGCACTTACATTTACTGTTCCACTTGATGATCCCACATTAATAGTACTCCCTGAGGCATTGCCGTTATTACCTGAATTGCTTAGTGAGATATTTAGATTTCCATAGGTAATTCCACCCTGTAGGATTGCGGGTTCTTTTGTTAGATAATAATGCATCCTTCCTACTTGATCCTCAGATATGGCGTGTTGTTCTGCATTATTATTCATCATATAGTTAGAACAGCTAAAGCACGAGTTTCCAGAAGGTGTGTCATCACAGTAGTCCTGTGACATAAAGGCATGCCAAAGCATAAAATTGTGGCCGAATTCATGTCTTAAAACATTCCCAGGTTTCCAATATTCATTAGTTCCATAAAAATGATAAATGTCTTCTAACATTGACCAGTCACTACAACCGATTTCGCAGGCTACTCCAGATTCGGCTGGCATCCCATAGTTTCCTGGTAATAACAAATGGATTGAATTATGTTTATAAGGTATGCTTTGACTCATAACGAAGTCGTAAAGATCCTCTGTGTGCTGAGTAGATTTATGATCTCCTTTGGCCCATAAGTCCGTATCCTGCCAGAAGTGCCTTTCAACTATTACGTACCTAATTTTGGTATCAACTATATGTGGAGAAGGAGAAGAAGGATCCATAACTTTCATATCAGCCATTAAACCACTTGCATGCCCTACAACATAATTAATAAAGTCTATTCCATTCTGATTATCAGGTATGTTTTCTGAACCGTCATCTTTCTGGAACACATGAACAGAAACTCTTACTGTTTTGATAGGTATAGAACTTAAATCAATGTCACAATTTAGATTTGTTTGTGAATCTGGATAATGATTAGGAGAATAGGTACCACACATTTGGGAGTATAGCGGGCTTTGCAGTATTAGAAAAAAAAGTAAAATCGATAGTTTCAAGTTAATCGTCATTTTCAAAATTTAATTACTAAATAGAATATCCTTATTAAATTATTTCTAAATATTTAAGTAAGCGAGCTTTTACAAAAGATCAATATGTTAAGCAGTATTTATACTCTTAGTGATCTTAGACGATATTATCACTTATTGAAAAGCTTAAGTAAAGTACAATCAATCATATCTGTACTTTTGAGAATCAATAGTTAAGCATTTATGATAAGGGTGAACAGTATGAGTATGTCTGTGAGTTATATAATTGTATGATTAAAGTAGATCATGGTAATCTATACGAACTACAAGACTATGGAGAATTTAAAGATAAATATGAGGAAGATGACGATATATTCGATTCTTTTTTATTACCTAGTATAAAGGTGGGCGAAGATCTTAATATGAATTATTTGAAGATCTATCACAAGGAATTGTGTAATTGATATTATGCTAAAAGATGTTCCCCAATTAATAAATAATAAAATGAATATTTCTAATGATAGTTTCCTGAGTTACCAAGAAGTAAAAGAAACTATTGATAAGTTCGAAAAGGAAGAGTGGCCAATATATGATGGCATTGACTTAGACACATATCTAAATAAGGTCAATAATAGGATCATTTCCATTTGTCATGATAAGAATTATGTATTTCCGGCTTTATTTTTTCCTGGCAATGAAGATTTCGAATTTAAATACTTTAGAGTGAGGCCAGTAGATGAGATCAAATGTAAAACGCTAAGAGCAGAATACTCCTATCCACCAGTAGCATTTACAAAAAGCCTAAGAGCAAATCTTCATGGGTATCCTGTATTTTATTGCTCCGACCATCCTACAGTAGCATTGCTAGAATATATTCAAAGATGGGATAATGACAATTATAAAAATAGAGAGTATGCTATCTCAAGATGGAGTATTAAGCCAAATACTAAATTCCTTTTTCAACCATTCATCCCAGAAAAATATAATGCTATAAATGAGTACGGAATGTTTGCTGAGTATGATAATGATGATGTACGAAAATTAAAATGGGCATCGCACCTTACTGATGATGTACTTGATGGCTTAAGGCTATTCAGAGATTATTTTTCTGATCTTTTCTTAAGAGATGATAAGAGATCTATAAGTTCTTTTTTAGCTCACAGATTTCTTTATGGTAATGGGCACTCTATAGATATGCTAATTTATCCTAGCACGAAAGCAAAATTTGGAATTAATAATTTTGCTTTCCATCCAAATTTTGTTGATGAAAAAATGCAACTTGATCGAATTTATAGATTAACAGTAAACGATATAAGCGAAAAAGTAAACAGAAAGTTTGAGTTTAACTTAACGCACGTAAATGAGTTTGCTATCAATCATAATTCACAAATTCATTGGTTTCCAATAGAACCCAATAAAGCCAAGTTTGATGAATTTATCAAACTTGATTTTAAAGAAAATTTCAAGGAGTTATAATCTCTCAGCAATTAAAATTTATTTACATTCACAAGCCCACGAACCCATTTTAATTAATTATTATTTATCATTTCATGTCGTCGATCGGTAAGCTAGGAGAGGGAGTAGCAGAAGTATTATTATTAAGCTTAATAAGTCAAGGCATTGATATAAGAGTGGAAAAGATTGGTGGAGATTTCCCAACCATAGATATTTATGCGGAAATCGATGAAGCAGGATATACTTATGGAGCATGGTTTCAAGTTAAAACAACGGCAAATGATATTACTGGGCGAGATACTCTGCAGGTACAGGTCCCATTTGAAAAATTAAAGAAATTGTCAAAATTATTAGCACCAACATATGTAATAGGGATTCACTATAATGAAATGCAGCCGCCAACTTCAAAAGGTTACTTAAAGTTTGTCAAAGGAAGATATACGCGTGGCTGGGGATCCATAAGTACACGATATCCAATGGACGAAAATAACCTGCTTAGACTAAAGGATGACATAATTAGTTTTTGGCAAGGGACTGATGTTATCAATGCAAAAACTAACTTTACATCCACATTCAGATGAGTATAACACACGAAGGTAAAACACGATACGCTAATGCAATTGCAAGAACATACTTGGAAGGTGCTGGCTTTAAGAATATAATGGAAGGTAGTAATGCTAGCGAGGATTTTATTGTTACTCAGAATGGACGTATCAATCGTACCATAGTTGTAGATGTGAAAGCATCTAAGTATGATCTATCAGATATTGAGCGTAAATATAAAAAGCTACGGTCCAAGTATAATAGAATGAGTGGCCCTAGGGTAGTGATGTATATTAACTATGAGAATCGAACTGGCTACTTCGAAGTTTTAGGAAGAGGTGTTAGACAACCAATAGATAAATTGAATGTACCTAGATTAAGATCTAGATTGTCTAGACCTACTAGATAGAAAATTACCCCAGCTGATCATTGCACTTAGGTAATTTCCCAAATACAGTTTTGAAGGCTGATAGTAGTGAGCGCTCTTCTGCGGAAGGATCATCCACAAATCGGAAGCTGAAGTACTTTGCATCTTGAGTACACGATCCTTCATCACCTTTATAATGAGCAAGAATTCTTGAATAGAGATTTACATCTGTTTTACCATAATAAATTACGTCTTTGTATCTGTTATAGAGAATATATACTCCTTTGGTCACAGGCACATGTAAAGTGATCTGGTCTTTTGCAAATAGGTAAATGGGTACTTCAGTCATTCTATTCTAGTAATTATACCATAGACTTTCTGATACCTCAAACCCACAATATTTAATGTTCTAATTTCTACACCTCAATGATCTCCAGATCACTATCTTCAGGTTCATTCCTAAGGACTTCTTCATAGTACTTATCATAGAGATCATAGTAGCTAATATTAGCCTCCTCCAATAATTTTAAGATACTTTTAGAAGCACCTCTAAACATTACCCACACGACTTTGGCGCACAATTTTTGTTCAAGAAGATATTTATCTTTCTTTATCTGCTTACGTACGAATTTGTTTGATGTGACCCTAGTGTTCTTTGATTCTATGGCGATCTTTAATGCCTCATGATAGTTGTCTATTCGACGATTACCATAAGGAGTAGGGAAGACCATTTTATCAATGATCACATTGTTGCGCTCTGATCTAGGATAAAGCATGGTTGTCATGAGTTCCCCTAAGTGACCTCTGGTATGACTGATCACACTCGATGCCTTACGGTTATATTCTTTTCTCAACTTATCTAAAACATCTTTGAGTTCATCAGGTCTATTCATGATTTGCACAGCGTTATTTTTGTATCATATTGTGAATCCAACATAGGTATAAATACTCATTTTTGAATTAACACTTTTATTTCCTAATTGAATTTAATACTTTGATCTAGAACAGAACATTTCTAAGATGAGAACAACAATTATTTTATTGCTATTTGTTATTTGGATGCCCTTGACTTTACAATCTCAAGATGATATATATGAGTATGCCAAAGCAGTACTAGGATATACTACGGAAGAAGAACTAAAAGAGGTTTCTGATTCTGATCGCAAAGGACTGTATAGTCTATCCTTTGTAGGAGATGGCAATCTTCAAAACTCTCTTAACAATGGGGAGAAGCTTCAAGCAAATACCGGCATAGGAATTATTCTTAGTAGGTTTTGGGTAAATAGTGACCCTTTTATAAGAAGCTTAGATCTGAGTTTTAATATCAATGTGGCGACAACTGCTGATTCCCTGACTACGATTTATGAGGAGGATCGATTTATCAATGCATCAGAATTTGGCACCTACCTTTTATTACCGCGTTCTGCAAAGCAATCAGGTATGATCAACCTAGATCTTTACTTCAATGATTATGAAACTAACAAGATATTCCGTGCAATCAGTGGGTGGAATGCGCAGCTGATTGCATCCACTAATTTCTGGACAGATACCAAACAAAATGTCTCTACTAAGCTGGCAGGCTTATCATTCAGAACTGGACCTTTCTATGAGTTCATTAATGATAAGATAAGAAAGGATGATGGGTACTCTATACAGATGGGACTTAGTTATAGTTTTAGACAGATACTGGGTGATCTATCATTTAGGTCCAATGAAGACCTCAAGCACAGTTTTCTTAATAGCAGAGAAAACTATTACTCAGGCATAGAAATTACCGGTCGGTTTAAAATCAATAATATCGTGGCAGAGATAGCACTACCACTACTAGCCCGACGAGATGAAGTGTCTGGACTTACTAGATCCCAATTTATATCATCGATATCATTTGTAGGTGGATTCCCTATAGCAACATCAAAAAAGACAAAAGATGCACCTAGGTTTGATACCCTAGGTATTTGATAACTTAATTATAAAATCTCAAAATATGATAAAGGCCATCATTAAAATATTTTATAACCCACTAGATAAATGGCGATGCTGTGTTTGTAGCGAGCATCATCCTTATGATAGGAATTTTTGTCCCCAGTGTGATCATGAGCGGTGTAGTAAGTGTAAGTTTACACAGGGCTATTAACAAACCTTAGATAAACTAGATCGATGATCACGGCAAGCAAACTATTTAATTATCTCCAGTGCAATCACAAGGTGTGGCGTGATGAATACGGTCCACAAGAAGAAAAGATAAAGGAGATAAATCCATTCGTAGAGTTACTTTGGAATAAGGGAGTCGCGCATGAAAAGCAGATCGTGGGAGAGCTAGGCGATTATTTAGACCTGAGTCAGGGCTCACTGGAAGAGCGAGAACAACAAACTACTGCCGCTATCAATGATAAAGTACCCATGATATACCAAGGTGTCATCAGTGCAGATGATCTGCTAGGGATACCTGATTTGCTGGTTTTAGAACAAGATGTCTATTGCCCAGTGGATATCAAATCGGGTATGGGTATGGAAGGCGTAAGTCATGCAGATAGGGAAGAAGGAAGACCTAAGAAAAACTATGCAGTACAACTCGCAGTATATCTAGATATTCTCATTCGCAACAGAATCACTGATAGAAGAATAGCTTACATAATAGATAAACATGGGCATAGAGTAGCTTATGATCTCAACAGCATCGCCAATAAAAAAACTGACACTACTTACTGGGATCTGTACCAAGACTGCTTGGCAGATGTCAGACAATTAGTGAGTGGAGGAGCAATCAATGATCCGGCACTTTCTTCTGTTTGCAAATTGTGCAATTGGTATTACTCTTGCAAGACATGGGCAGAAGACACGCAAGATCTCACTAAGCTATATCGCTGTGGACGTAGTGTGAGAGATACACTATCAGCTGATACTGGTGTGAAGACGGTAACAGACCTTATAGATCTCTCCATAGAAGATCAACTCAGTAAGAAGAAAGAAAATAGCGATCACCTTAAAGGAGTGGGGGAAAAAACACTAAAGAGCCTACAACTGAGAGCAAAGTTAATGCATGAGCAACGATCGCCAGTTTTGCATAAGGACATAGTTTTACCAAAAGTCGCATATGAACTATTTTTTGATATAGAAGATGATCCCACTCAAGAGTTCGTCTATATGCATGGCATATATGTCAGGACTTCAGAGCAAGAGTATTTTATGGACTTTACGGCCAAGGAGATTTCCGCTGATGCAGAGAAGAAGGCTTGGATGGATTTTTGGGAATACATCAGGTCTCTGCCTTCGGGTGACTATGCGGTATATTATTATTCGCATCATGAGAAGACCACTTACCTGAAGATGCAGAAGAAATATCCACAGGTGATCACTGAAGCAGAGGTGCTTGACTTTTTTGATGATTCCAATGTCATTGATCTATTCAGGTTGATAGATAGTCATACTGACTGGCCTGTAGGTAGTTATTCTCTCAAGGATCTAGCAGTATATCTGGGCTTCGAGTGGCGAGATACTTCTCCATCTGGAGCGCTGTCTATCAAGTGGTTCAATGAGTATATTGATAGCCAAGATACGGATATTCTTACTCGCATCTTAGAGTACAACGAAGATGACTGCAAAGCAACCATGGTATTAAAAGATGGATTACAAAACCTCATAGATCAACGATCATAGAATTTATAAACCCACTAGATAGGCTTACCAAGATAGCAAGGGCTAACCACGCGATAGTAGCCCATCACCAAGATTATGACTGTAGCATAAAAGACCTCATAGTCCCCATAGCTACCAGTGCGAAGGTACGATCATTCCCTACTGATGATCATGGTAGAGTGATTTACCCTAGCAAGGAATTAGCAGGAGTCGCAGGGCTTTACAATTACTTAGCCGCAGAGCCGGATACAACAATTCTATTCTCTAATGATCTAGGCTCATCACTCAAAGGAATAGATTGCATCGCCAAAGATGATCAGGGATTTATCATCTGCGAAGCTAAGGGAACGAGCGCAATTGCTAAAAGTGCTTCATACTATCTCAGGAAGACTAAAACGAAAGGGAGACAACTATCCTGGGAGTGGATATGGAGTAGCTTAATAGATGCTGCTGAAGATGGGCGTAGTGCAGCTGCATTTCTTACACTTTATTCCTCTATCATCAGACAGCAAAACATAGGACGATTGTTATCTATCTCCGCACTATCAGATTCACAAGATGGCTACACCATCAAAACTACGTCCGTTGTAAATGAGAGCGACCTCTGCCAACTTAATAATATGAATGGCAACCTACCATATGCTAAACTGAGGAATTGGCTCGATGAGATTGATCCAACAACTTGATATTAAGCTATATGCTTAGCATGTTTTACAAGTGCATTATACCCTAGTAGCTGAGAGATCTTCTTGTGATACTCAGTAGCTACTATTTTAAAATCCTTATTGTTTAAGTGGATCTCATTATGCCAACTGCTGTTATGAGGAAACATACCTCTGATATCAAGGTGGTGAAAATTGCTGTATTTCCTATCCAATTTTTTCAGCATCGAGTTGAACTCGTCCACAAGATATTTTATGATTGCTTTTTGAGCTTTTAGTTGTGTAATATTCTTCTTACCCATCGAAGGTAATATCCAAGGGCCACTTAATTTTAGGATGCCTCCTAACTTATATGGTGTGCCACTAGGTTGTGCATAATCATATCCATCCATGATGATCTGAGTATGATCATGTGTCTTGCTGATAGCAGTGATATAATACTCTAGGGACGCCTGCATCGATCTTAGTTTTTGCTCAAAAACTATCTTATTGATCGGTTCCCTTTTATTGGCTGTCCTATGATTAAGATAATTTAGGATCTCTGATCCTACGATGTCATTACCACCACCGCTAAATAGAAATATCTTAGGCTTGTACTTCCTTACTGCATTGAGCGTTTTCTGTAGAGAGCGAGGACCCTTATTCTTGATCGTGTTATTCCTGATTCGTTCTACCTCAGATCCGTAGATCATATTCTCTAAAGTATCTCCATGCTTTGCCAGCTCCTTGACTGCGTACCCCATGGAGCGTAGGTGATCGATGATATCTATTTTGAGAGGATAACTAAACCAAGAATCACCCTCTGCAATTATTTTTAACTCATCAGGGAAGGTCTTCCTTTCAATTTTCTTCTTAGAGTCATTAAGGTAGTATTGTTTAAATTCATCTCTCTTCATAATTTAAGTTGTTGCCCTGGTCTAAGTTACGTAATAGGCTTGAATCAATAAATATTTATAGATCAGAAAAATATCTTCACAAAGTTTTCCTGATAGCTCAATTAGCATTTAAATCTACTTTAAGCAATGAGTATATATACCTGATTTTATTCAAAATAAGTGAAACAATTTTACTTGCTGATTACTTATTAGTACTTTAAAATACCTAGTTAATAAAATATTACCAACCCATGAATAACTTTCGAATATCAATTTATTTTTGTTTAGGATTAGTATTATTCATTTCTGCATGTTCAGGTTGTGTTACAACCACGACCCCAACTAATCCAGAAACCCCTCCAGTAGATGATAGTTTATTATGTGATAATAATCTTAAGGATACAGTCAATGGGGAACTAGGTATTGATTGTGGTGGACCCAATTGTCAACCTTGCCATGATGTTGATCCTTCTAAGGAATTGGTCATTAATGATCTTGCTGTAGTTAACTCTGAAGCAGCACAAACAGGTTCTCTTTCATTTGGGCGGTTGTTAGAGAAAATGTCTGATGATAATGAACACTATAGAAAAATAATCAATAGTCTATTTAGAATTTGGTCTAGAGACACTACAATTAATCAGTTCTTGGTTCGGCAAAGACCGAGTATGGAAAACCAAACTATCGGGAGATGGTTGTCTAATCAAGGACTACCAACAACTACAACAATAGATCAATGGAATCCTGATCCTGATAAAGCCCCATTTAGATTATTAGCCATAACGAATAGAGTTGATCTCAGTGATCTACCAAACAAGGCAGGAGAGGGTAGATTAACATTTGGACAGGATGATAGTGGAGGAAACGATTTCACCTTAATTTTTGAGTATAAATTACCTGGGGATTCTGAGGATGATGTGATAGAATGGGCTCAAAGATTTCATGCACTAAGCGCACTAGATATTACCTCAGTTGAATATCTGAATACATTAATAGGAATAGTAGAAGACTTCACCCGCAATGGTAATGATCTAGCTCAGATCAGAACAAATAGCGTCATTGGAGGTTCCTGGGAATTTAGAGAATTAAATTGGAATGACTCTTCAAAGTTATTGGAAGAGGTAACAAGAAAACAAAATCCTGATGTTTCACTTCAGGGACAACCGACATTAATTAATTACCTAAATGATCCTACAAACAATCAAGAGTTACAAGATGGAGATCATCAAGTAAAATTATCTGATGGTAGTGGTAGTCCTATCTTAGCAGGTAATACAACATATGGCAGTACTTTTACTTGGTCTGCGCCAGGTGTCGATCAAGAAGTATTGAATACACTTAATTTTATTAGCTGTACAGGTTGTCACGGTGGTTTTACTCCAGGAGGTGTGGATTTTACTCATATTAAACCTAGGTCAGAGAATAATACATCAGAATTATCTATTCTTCTAGAAGGAGCTAAAAGACCAAGAAGACAAAATGTTGAGACTTTATTAGAGCTTCCTAGATCAGCTGCTGAGTCTGTTGCATCAGGTGAATTATCAGAAATCATTGCTTTGATAGAAGCTATGGAAGGAGTAAAGACCGTACACTAATTCTATAACCAACAAAGAACAATCTATTATGCTTAAATCGTCAATTGAAAACATTGTAAAACAAACATTTAAAGACTTTAGCAAGAAAGACATTTCTAATCTGAAGAAGAAGGTTGCTACATCCAATATAAAGGAACTTGTAGATAACCAGGACAGACTGGAATTGAGAAAAGCGAGATTAAAGGAAGCAGAGATAATTCCTTCACGTGTTAGCATAGAAAGAATACTTGGCATAAATAATTTATTAGATGTAAATTATTTATTAAAAGCTTATCATTATTCAAAGGCAGTATGTAGAGTTATAATTAGAAATAATTCTGGAAGGGAGATAGGTTATGGTACTGGATTTAAAATATCTCCTAATTTGGTAATGACCAATAATCATGTCTTGGAGACTATTCAGTTGGCCGCTGATGCTTTGTTGGAATTTAACTATGAAGCTGACCTTGAGGGTAGAAGTAAACCAACTACAAGATTTAAAACAGATACTGATAGTCTGTTTTTCACAAATGTGCTTCATGATGTTTCTGTTGTTGCCATTGATCCTGAGCCTATTCAAGGAGATTCAGAACTGGACTCTTTTGGTTTTTTGCAACTGGTTGATGATGTAGGAAAGATAAATCCAAAAGAATTTGTTACTATAATTCAACACCCTGGTGGTCAGCCTAAACAAATAGCATTAAGGGATAATCAATTGTTAGAGATCACTCAGTTAAAATTGCTTTATCAATCTGATACTGCCCAAGGTTCAAGTGGAGCTCCTTTATTCAATGATTCATGGCAGATAGTAGGTTTGCATCACTCAGGCGTTCCTAGAACAGATAGTCAAGGAAATTGGTTACTAAAGAATGGACAAGTTGCTAATGCTAATTCTGATGACTCAGAAATTGATTGGATAGCGAACGCAGGAATTAGGGCCAGTAAGCTTGTTATACTTTTAACTGAACAACTGCCCGCTGGTGAATTGAAATCCGAGCTACAAGATGTTTTTAATGATATACTTACCAATCGCCCTTCTGCTACCGAGTTAAGCTTGATTCCTGAAAGCAATCGTGCAGGAGTAGCGGTAGTGCCCAGTACTAATACAAGCGATCATATCATCACACCACAAATAGGAGGAGCAAGAATTCATTTGCCTCTCACTTTTGATGTAATGATCTCTAGTGATACTGATCAAATAAAAAAAAAAGAGGAATTAAGATCAGCAAATGAAGGGCTTAAGATGCCTGAGATTGATTATGATTATAGTTCTAGAACTGGTTATAATACAGACTTCCTTGGTATAGAAGTGCCCCTACCTAAAGTCATCAATAAAAGAAGAATCTCAAAACTCATAGAAACTAATGACATTTATATTCCTTATGAGCATTTTACTGTTGTAATGAATAAAGTTAGACGTCTAGCACTTTTTACAATTAGTAATGTGGATGCAAGGCGTAGCAGCAAAAGGCCAGAGCAAGGAATGTCTTATTCGAGAAAAGCACTTGGAGGATTAAGAAATGGTGATAGTGAAAAATGGGAAATTGATAGCAGGATCCCAAGCGGCGATCAGCTGCCAGATGCTTTTTTAACAAAGGATAGACAGTCATTTGATAAAGGGCATTTAGTTCGTAGAGATGATGTCACTTGGGGAGACTCCTATGATCAGGTGAAGAGAGCAAACGGAGATACATTTCATATGACTAATTGCTCTCCTCAAGTTCTTGCTTTTAATAGATCTAATAAGAGTGGTCTCTGGGGCAAACTCGAAAATAATATATTTGATCAAGCAAAGCATGAGAAGCTAACTATTATAAGTGGGCCCTTACTACTAAAAGAAGACCCGGTCTTTAGTGGAGTAGATGAAAACAACGACGAATTGAATGTACAAATTCCAACTGCCTATTGGAAAGTTGCAATTGCTAATGAAGGGGGAGAGTTAAGATCCTATGCTTTTGTTTTAGAGCAGGATCTAAGTAATACAGATCTGGAGTTCGCAGTGGATTCAGAATGGTTGGAATATCATGTATCTATAGAATACCTAGAGGATATCACAAAGAATATTGTGTTCCCCTCGGTAGTAAAAGATGCAGATCAATTTGTCTAAAGCATTCGAACAAGTTGCTTTATTCACTTATACCCGCAGTTAAAAAATTCCTCCAAGGTCAAACCGTGGGCTGCTGCTAGTTTGATGAGGGTAGAGACTTTCATATTGTGGCCAAGCTCATACTTACCATAACTTCCTCTATTGATTTTATGCTCGTAGGCAAAGTGCTCATAGTTCTTAATACCTGATGCTATCCTCAGTCTCCTTAGGTGATCACCTATTTTCTTTAGCTGTAACTCTGCATCTAATTTGTCCTTGGCCATTATGCAAATGTCAAGAACATACATAATATAAGGTACTCACTATTATGTACATGTTAAAGTATGTATTATATTTGTTAAGCTATCATAGACGCCCCTATTCTAACATTCAGCTGATCAACAACTGCGAATCAGTTATATACATCAATCAGTCTGTGATAGCACTCTTTACGTCTTTAGCGCATTAGGCTACTTACCAAGGGTAGATTAATACGATACTATTCATATCACCTATGAAGTAGTTTCATAACATTCACATTATCAAATGGATAGAAGAAAAATTATAGTACACAGCGTAATTATGAGGAATACGCACTGCTGTACTTTACCAAAGTTTATCTGAAAGGCACTACATATTTTGATCTGACTAAGAAAAATGTTAGAACAATGATCAAGGTAAAAAACTTAGCTGTGGTTCCTACCGCTAAAGAAGTCCAAATGTTACAACTCTTATCTGATGGAAAAACTCATGAACAAATTGCAGAAGATATGTTCTTAGCTAAACGAACCATCGATGGATATGTCGCTATCATGTTTAAGAAGTTTAGTGTTAAGAATGCTTGTGAATTAGTAACTATAGCTCTCAGAAATGACTGGATCAATTAAGATTGATCCTCATTTGCAATAGTGAGAACCCCTGGTGGTGTTTTTGAAGTGAGCGGTTGAGGGGTGGTCGCTACGGCCAATTTGGTGGCCACCTCATTGTTCACCGATATAAATTTTATTGGTCATACACCATTTAAGCTTTATTATGAATCTAATGAATATGTTTCATTCTAAAATCTGTAATAGCGTTTTATTCTTACTGGTGTATGGTTTTGCCTTAACCTTAGGCCATGCCCAAGAAGTCGTAAAGCCAATGATGTTTGATATCATGTTCAACAAAGATGGTACCTTATATTAAATCAAATTCTACGCATAAAACGGTACTAATATCTATTCAAGATATCGGTGCTACCCTAACTTTAGATGATGCACTTGATATTAAACAATTTACTACTTCGGAGGGTGATCATGGATATATTTTTGGGCCAATTAGTAATGTTTCAAACTCTATAGACCTATTTGAATTCTTATGTAAGCATAGTGATATTGAATATGGATTAACGATATTTTCAGATACATCAACTAATCATAGTATAGGGTATGTTACCTATACATTGCAAAGACCATTCAATGTAGGAAACCAAGTTATTATAAAGTCGATCATGAGTGATGATCGTTATACCTTGACTAAGAGTGTTCATTCGTTTAAAAAAGACCATACTACTATTTGGAGTGATTATAAATCTTACCTTGATAGTAAACCTTCCGAAATTAATTTTTTAGAAGAGTTTGATTCGGATGTTACTTTCATTTACGATTCTCATGATCATATATACTTTCAGTATAGGAACAATGAGCTAGTATTTGATTCTTTTTCATTTGATCCAGTGAATGAATTTGGTAGGACAGAAGAAAATTATACTGTTAGTCGTGAAACAATAACCCAAAATAATTGTCCATCAAAATACTCAAAACCTAAGTATACCCAGAAATACTTAAACCAGTTTTTAAAGAAGCATTTCGGGAAAGTGGAAAATCTGGAGAAGGTACATATTGGTGAAGAACTACCAAATAATTATCATATAGACAATGGGTATATAAATAGGGAGTATGACCCAACTAAAATTCTTGGATTAACTGCCTCTCTTGGAAATGGAGAATATCATATTTTTCTAAGTCCAGCATCATTTGATTCACAAGAGCTATTATATATTACCCTAGGTCACGAATTGATGCATGTCAGACTTTATTCTAGTTTTCTAATGATCGATCTACAAAGGGAAAAATTATTAAGCAAAAAAAGATTTCACCATCATGCCATTATATATGAATGGCAACTTATGCAAGCCAAAGCATTTAAAATGTGTCATACAAGAATAAAGGAAATTGAAAAAAAACTTAAGAGTTCTAAGGTCAATACCGTATTAAGTATCGACAATTATAAATATTTATCCTGGTCAATTATCGATAAGATCGGACAATAGCTGTATCCATTTCATATCCTCAAGAAAATATAGGAAAAATCCCCTATACCGTATAAATACTATTTTTTATATATTGGAATCGAATGTTAGAAAAATCTACAGCGCAATGTTAGAGTTGCCTGTGCCCCGATTCAGTTGCATCCAACTAACACGCTTTTAAGTACAACTATCAGGATAAAGGATTTTTCATTTTTTTTATTAGATATCAAATAGATTCTATGTTGATCATAGAATAGCAGGCTTGCTATGTGCTGCATCCTAAGCATAGATACTATGAGGTATTGACCAAACTAAAAATGAAGCTATGCACAAAGTCATCCAACTAATCCCTACCGAAAAAGAAAAAAGGATCATTGATTATCTCTCAAAAGGAATGACACACAAGGAGATTGGTACCGAGATCTGTCTCGCTAAGAAGACAGTCGATGGGATCATTCTCAAGATGCTAAAAAAGTATGGTGTTAATAATGCCATCCAATTAGTAGCTACCGCTGTGAGGAATGATTGGATCTAATCGGCTCAACTAAGGTAGTGTGACCTCTGTGATTATGTTGTATTCTAGTCTATGAGTATTTATACTCATTAACATTTTACACTATGGTATTTATACCACAGTTAAGATTAAACTTTATAATTTTCTCACATCAAATAATTATGGTGCCAGCCATTTACTAAAAATAGCTTCTTCCATATTTATAGTAGAAGGGTCTCAGAACTAAAGTACAGACCAATAATTTTTTTCAATTTTAAAACTAACCTAACTATGGAAAGATTACTATTCCTATGCCTATTCTCATTATTATTCGTATCTGCTAGTAGTGCGCAGATCTTCGTAGATCAAGATAATGATGTAGGGATCAACAAATCGAATCCTTCTAATCAAAAATTATATATTTTGAATGATAACAGAATATTTTCAGGATATTATTTAAATACGTATCCCACATCAAGTAACAAATATGGTGTCTTTAATGAGATGGAAAATGGAACTGGAGAGATGGTCGGCTTTTATAGTAAACTGCGAAACGATACTGGCAAGAAAATCGGATTTTATTCTAGTATAGAGCAAATCGGATCTCAAGGTGTTTATGGAGCTTATCATTCAATAACTAGTAACGGTACGGGTAATATTGTAGGTACCAACAATAATTTAAATATCAATACTGCTAATTTGTTTACTTATGGGACTCAGAACTCTATAACTGCAAATGAGAAATCAAAATTTATATATGCCCAGTCTGCTCATGTGAAAATTCATGATGGACCATCAAACTATTACGCTAGAGGAACTTATAATGATATGAGGTCTTACATTGATTATAGTGGTAGAGTTGTTGGTATTCAAAATAATATTTATGGTGAAGGGACTGGATCTTGGTATGGATCAAGATGTATAATGAATGTAAATGATAATTCTGATCGGATATATGGTTTTGATGGTGCAATTAATAAGATGAATTCCCATGATGAAGAAACTTATGGAATACATACATATACCCGATTAGGTCCCAATTCTGCGGGTAAAAATTTTGGTGTAAAATCAATCATATTAGAGGCGGGAAATGCAAATACCAATAGTAGTACTGATGAAAATTATGGTATTTATTCCTTTGTTGAAGATCATTTGGCAGGTTACTCAGGATACTTTTCTGGGAAACCAGTATATATCATGGGCACGACTTATAATGGTTCTGATGAAAGGCTAAAAGAAAATATAAAGGACCTTAATGGATCGTTAGATAAACTCAGAATGATTAATCCTAAATCATACAATCTAACTCGAAGATCAAAGGGTGAGAATAATCTTAACTATGGCTTTATAGCCCAACAAGTCAAGGAAGTATTCCCTGATCTTGTAACGCTGGTAAAACAACCTGGGGAAGTAAAAAGTATACAAATATCAAAGGAAGAGATTATAAAGAATGAAGATGGTACAACTACCATCATACCAGCTGAATATAATAATGTTCAAGATATGGATGGCGAACCACTTCATGCGATCAATTATGATGGCTTCATTGCACTCATAGTAGATGCCCTCAAAGAACAAGATGACAAAGTAGCATCGTTGAAAGAAACTGTTAATACTATGCAAAAAACATTAGCTGATTGTGGCTGTGGCGAAAAGCTAGGCAAAAGTAATAATGGCTTACTAGAAGACATGGGCTACATCCAAGAAAAGACACCAAACTATCTGACCCAAAAACTACAAGTAAAAATATATCCCAACCCAACAGATAGAGACGCCACCCTAGAGATCAACGCTGAGGAGTCAGGCATACACCAGATACATGTCTATGATGAGCAGGGTAGGCTAGTACACAAAGATGAGATATATGTATCATCAGGCACGCATCAGCACGAGATCGCCTCATCAGGCTGGAGCGGTGGATTGTACTATGTCAATACCACTTACCAAGGCATCAGTAAGTCACTCAAGCTGATCGTAGCAGGGAAGTAAAAGAAATAATAAAATATCGAAGTTACTTTCTGCATGGTAGTAAGCCTTTAAGGGTCTGCTATTGCGATAATTAATTAATCATTTTAATACTAAAAAATGACGGACTACTCAACATATAATTTAGGAAAGATCAATTTACTAAGCGGTTTTACAGTATCGGTTTTCTTTTTATTGATGTTCGCTAATATGCAATCCTTTGGTCAAAGTGAGATCAATAGTACTTTCTATAGAGTACTCTCTTCTAATAATTATAACCAAGAGAAGTTTAAGGAGGATAAAGAATATGCTGACCGATGGATATCTAATGAAACTGTGGTAATAGCAGGGCGACAAAGCCAAAAGATAGAGCCGAATGGTTTTACATTATCAATAGTTTTTCATGCACTCTATACCGATGACAAAGCAAAAGTAGAGCAAGATGTGGCATTACAATTAGATGCACTTAATAGAGATTTTGGAAGTGTCCATCCCGTAAACAATACAGACAAACATCCTAGTAATATACATGCCACACTTGCAACAGCTCCTAACATAAAGTTTGAATTGCACCAAAGCGGTCAATCTAAATTTGAGTCACCTGGTATATCGATCATAAAAGAAAGCAATGATCGTTTGCAAGGCTTTGATGGATTAAAAAAAGAGCTCATCAAAACGGCCAAAGCAATCACACCTAACAAAGTGATCAATGTGTGGGTAGTAAAAAGTGATGATGATATTGGCTCATTTGCTCAGATGCCGGGAGGTCCTTCAGATGTGGATGGAATAGTCATCGATCATAGAGTATTTGGAGTAGGGACAGCGCCTTTTGATCAGGGCAAGACTCTGACCCACTTAGTAGGAAACTACCTCGGTCTCATTGACTTATGGGGGATCTACCCATGCCAAGATGATGGTGTGACAGATACACCCGTCCACAACACCCCTAATTTTAATTTTCCTAATACAACACACATGAGTACATGCCCAGGCCAGCGTGAAGAGATGACGATCAACTTTATGGATGCAATGGCTGATAAGGAGATGTGGATGTTTACCGAAGGACAGGTAAAACGAATGCATTATATGTTAGGGAAAAATGGCCCTAGAAACCTATTAGCCAAATAATAAAGAAACAACTATGAGATTCAATAAATATAAATTTAGGTTCATAATATTTTGCTGTAATATCTTAATAGTAACAGCGATCTTTGGTCAACCGATCAATAATGGGAATGGGGATGTAACATTACCTACTGCAGATGCATCTTCTTTTGGTAAATTTTCAGAAATTCCAGTTAGTCATTTTAATGGTACTCCATCTATTAGTGTACCTATTTCGACTGTGCAGCAAGGGCCTTTAAGCTTACCTATTACTATGAACTATAATGCCTCAGGTGTAAAGGTGGCAGAGGTGGCAAGTTGGGTCGGGTTAGGATGGACCTTAAACGCCTCAGCTATGGTATCGCGTACCGTGGTAGGGATTCCAGACGAAGGGATTAATGGCTGGTTTGATACTAACCTAACAGTAGGGGCCATGATCCCTGGGCTTGTAGCTGCAGGGAGTGTAGACTCAGAACCCGACTTATTTAACTTTAGCGTAGCAGGATATTCAGGTAAGTTCGTATTCCCGATGAATGCAGGTACTGATCCTGATGTAGAGGCATTTATCATACCTAAGCAAGATATCAAGATCACTAGGATAATAAGTAGTACACTTTTTAGTGGAATTAAAATTGTTACTCCTGATGGTGTTTCATATTATTTTGGTGTAGGGTCAGAAGGATCGTTCAGTGAAACAACTCAAGTAATGCCAAATGGGGATGCAGACGTAACTGGGTGGTATCTAGCCAAGATCGAAAGCCATGACCAAAAGCATCAAATACATTTTGACTACGACGAACAGCATTATGCATATTATGCACCAGCCTCAGGAGAACATTATAGCACTATATCTGCATCTAATTGTGGTACACAAAATAATAGTGGCACAAGATATTTGGGCCCTCAAGGGGCAGCTTTTAGTGTTACACAAGCTAAAGGGTGGAGACTGACCAGTGTATTCAACTCCAGCGGCACACAATCCGTTGACTTTATGCCTAGCGGTACACCAAGGACTGATATCTCAAGTATAGGCAGTCATGCACCGCAGTCACTTAGCTCCATTGAGATCAATAATGGTAGTTATAATAAGAAGTTTGATCTAGAATATACCTACTGGCAGAGCTTAGCAGATAACAATGATATCGCCAGTGGTACGACAGCTTCTCACTGGTATAAAAGATTACGATTAGAAAGCATACACGAAAAACCTATCTCAGGGACTGAAACAACAAGTCCATACGAATTCTTTTATCACGGTGGGATCAATTCTTTACCACAACGATTATCGAGAGCTATTGATCATTGGGGTTTTTTTAATGGGAAATCTACAAATGGAACAGGAAATAATAATATCAATGTGCCACCTACGATAGTAGGTAATATCTCTTACGGTAATGCTGATCGAAATAGTAGCGAGACTCATATGCTCAATGGCGTATTGAATAAGGTGATATATCCTACTAAAGGATACACAGAGTATGAGTATGGTGCAAATCGATATCTATATCCGATAAGCCAGACATCACAGTTATCGCAGATCGACAAAGTTACTACTTGTATAGGTTTAAGCGAATGTTGTGATCTACATCAATTTACGGGAGCCACATTTACTATGACCGCTGACGATTTTACTTATGGCCAGATAAGAGTACAATTAAGCAATGGTATGGGGTCTTGTGCTACGGCTGGTTGGCGTACGATTAGCTACGAGGTACACAGCGTTGCTAATGGTTTTCTGTTTAGTAATACGATTACAAATTATTTAGGCGATCCAGACATGGATAACTATTACAACCTGAGTACACAACATCCTACTTGGAATACGCCAGGAGATTATTTTATCAAATTGATCACAGTAAATGGATTCGGAGCGGTCACTATTTTTGGACCTGAGGCTAGCGAAGAAGATGTTGGAGGTCTACGCGTAGAGCACATTACTACCTACGATAGAGACAGTCAGATAAAGAATGAATCTTTGTATGAATACACCGAGGATAATTCGACAGAAAGTAGTGGTAGCCTCTATAGTGTACCTGTGTATGGCTCGGAAGTCGAAGACCCAGGAAATTTTTATCTAACTTCTTTTAGGGATTTTCCAGAAATACCCTTAGGGTCTTTTGATGGTTATCATATCGGTTATAATAGAGTAGTGGAGATAAAGCCTAGTAATGGTAACACGGAATATAATTTTACTACAGAGCCGAGAGTGCCTAACACGACTTATCCTCAGATACCTGATCTGTATCTGGCAAAGCATGGCAGAGTAGATGACATCAAGGTTTATAGAGAAGGTGCAAGTACACCGATCCAGCAATCAGAAAATGCTTACTTAGGGTCGGGTTATGCTAATTTTCCTTATAGCCCACGGAAAGTGTTTTACACCGCAGTAGCTAGTGGTAGTTCATTTTGCGAATACTCTATTCTTCAGCCATATAGTATTAGGAATGGTTATAACCTTCTCCAGAGTAATGCGCAAACCCTAGATGGACTTACAACTAATACCAGCCATAATTATAATACGGCCAACCAATTAATGCCTACAGAGACTACCATTATTAATTCTGATGGTACTGCTCATAGCACTTCTTATGAGTATGCATCGACCTATCAAGGGAATGTCGGAGACAAGCTGCGAGAACAAAATCGCCTGGTACCTGCATGGAAGACTATTAATAATGTAGGAGGCAATGATGTAGATGGTTCGCAAACCACTTACAGCTTTTTTGATACTGCTGGCAATCCTACTGCATCAGTAACAGATCAGCTATACCCATATAATATCAAACGATATGAAGCTACATACCTCAATGGAGCCTATCAAGCTGGCAGTTGGAACGATCAGTATACCATAGATAAATATCAAGTCGGAGGTACAGCTGATGTAGGGATGCCTTCTGAGATCAGCACTTTTGGATGGAATGATCCGATAGAACTTACATGGGATGCCGCAAACAACATGACTCTTTGGAAATTTAAAGACTTCGAGAAAAATTATACTTATTATAATACCAATAATATGCAAAGCAACTTGGTAGAAACTTTCGAAGACATCGATGGCATAAAAAAACATTATCAATATGATGGCCTGATAAGAGTCAACGAAATAAAAGATAGATATACTACACCCCAAGAAGTAACTACTGACATTACTTATAACTATGGTACGCAGAATACCATCAACATCAACACCAATTATGGGGCCTATAATACAGAGTTAGAAAAAGTAATAGACGGCCTAGGGAGAGAAATAGAGATCATACAAAAAGATCACGGCAATGGTGGAGTAGGAGATGTATCATCTACTATAAGTTATGATGATCTGGGAAGAAAACTATCAGAGACAGACCCCAGAAATCTGACAACTACATATACTTACTACACTTCTCCCCTTAACAGAATAGAGACCGTATCTAATAGTGCAAACCTAGCTTCACAAACATTTACTTATAGCTCTGGTAGTGCACCAATATCTGGAAAAACTGATCTACGTATCCAATCAGTGACGGATCAAGACCAGAGAATTACTACCAGTTATACTGACAAGATAGGAAGACTGGTGCAGCGTGCTACAGGTGAGGCAGGCAATATGGCGCACACAGTAACAGACTATGACGGTAAGAACAGGGTAGAAAAGATACATCCTCCTGATGGATTCAATGTTGCATCGCTAATGTATGAATATAGTTATGATGGTGATGATAATATGATCACGAAGAAAGTACCTGATAAAGGCATGATCAATTATGAATATGATGATCGTAATCTAGGAATAGCTATGAATGATCTCAATATAATAGCAGAAGGGAAAGTATGGCTAAGCACGATGTTAGATGACTATGGAAGAGCGGAGCAAGTTGGATTTGGATCTTCACCAGGGGCAGTAGCAGAGAAACTCATAGAAAACTTTTATGACGGTACAGGCACCAGCAATACAGCTGATAAAATATACAAAGGCAAGATAGACAAGAAGATAGTAAACATCTTGGATGGTTTTGATAGAGGAGGCACTGATTTAACCACAGAATATACCTTGGATCAAGTGGGTCGAGTAGCCAATGAAAATATACCTATGAACCACATGAGCAAGGAAGTAGATATAGATTACCAATATGACAATGCAGATAATATATTATCAATAGAAAAGGATGTTGATGGTATCATTTCAAATACGGTGAATACTTATGACGGAGAAGGTAGATTGTTAACCACGACCTTTGATGCAAATGGGAGCACCCCAGAAGTGATCACTAACATTACGACCTACAGCAATGCCGATGATATGCTCGAGAAGATCGTGGGAGGAGTGGAAACCTGTACATTTGCATACAATGGTCTTGGATGGCTTACTGATATCAACCCCAGCAACATTCCTTCAGGTAGCTCCATGATCACTGCATGCCCACCTCCAGATCCTACCCCTACTAGCAATAGACTCTTCTCTATGAATCTATCCTATACAGGAGGTGCAACACCAGAGTATAGTGGCAACATATCACGACAATCATGGAAGGTACATGATAGAGATGCCATGGCATCAGACTACATCTATGATCAACTGGCTAGGATCACAAGCTCAGTGACAACATCAGATATATATAATACCTCATACACCTATGCTGATAGCAGAGGTAACATAGAGACTATCACACGAGAGGGGCTAGTAAGCGATGGGACTTGCTTTGAGGAGGAGACGATAGATGATCTTACCATCCAGTACGAGTCTAATACTAATAAGATCTCCAGTATAACTGATGCAGCTATGAGCGGAGATGAGTGTCCAGATCATTATCATGTCGGAGGTCCTGTAACTCAAAGCGGTATCTGGGCGGCTAATATAGAACTCACCAGTGATGCTCTAGTAGAAGGACACACGCAATCCACTATGCAAGCGGAGCAAGAAGTAGAGTTGCAAGCAGGCTTTGAGTTTTCTTCAGATGGTACAGGCACCTTTCTGGCACATACAGATGATTGTGCTAATGCCATCCCTAATCTGGCAAGTGGAGGAGGAAGTGCAGCAGGATTTACAGGTAATGGAGGCACTTACCTATACGATGCCAACGGTAACATGACAGAGGATCCTAACAAAGGATTTACTTTTAAGTACAATCACCTCAATCTCATTTATGAAGCGGAGAAGGACGCAAATAATAAAATAGAGTGGTGGTACACAGCAGAAGGAGAGAAACTAAAGAAGACCGTCACAGATGAAAATCTAGCAGCAGCAAGCGTGCAAGATTATGTAGGAGAATACGAATATACGGACGGGAATATAGAAGCGATCTATCACAGTGAAGGGAGGATATCGGCATCAAATAATAATGAGGCACAATACTTCCTAAAAGATCACTTAGGTAATACCAGAGTGGTCTTTAAAAAAGTCGGCAACCAAAAAGAGATCATCCAGGAATCACATTATTATCCATTTGGTATGGCACTATCAGGTCCATGGTTCGAAGCCCCAGATGTCAAAAATGATTATCTTTATAATGGAAAGGAACTGAATAAAGATTTAGGTTTGAACCTTTCTGATTATGGAGCTAGATTCTATGATCCTGCTATAGGGAGGTTTACTAGCATAGATCCTAAAGCTGATTCACCAAATCTTTTACCGTACAGTCCCTACCACTATACCTATAACAATCCTATCTTATATATTGATCCTAATGGAGAAACTCCTATTAAAGGTGGAATTAAGATTATCAAGGTCGGCTCTAAGTTTTTCAAGAAATGGAATAAGGCCAGAAAATCCAAAAAGAAGTTTAATGCTAGAGAGGCATTTGATGAAACGATTGCAGAAGAAATTGCAGACATTGTAAATGATGCGCAGACATTAACTGATGGAGAGCTTACAGTGGATGATATAGCTGCTGTAATTGATATGCTTGTTGATACGGACTTAAACAAGAAAAAGCCGAAATACTCGAAAAAGAAGGCACGACAAGATGCAAAGGATAAAAGAGATCAACAGCCAGCTTCAGAAGACTATGTAAAATATAAAGATAATAAGTTGGATAAAGCAAAAGGGAAAGATGCTGGCCGTCGGGCTCATGATAAAAAAGAGGCTGGAGCACCTGATCGTACAAAGAAACAGATCGATGAAGATTATGATCCAAATAATAATTAGAGAATGATTGAAAAATTTGAAAAGAAAGTTATTAAAGCGATTTGCGAAAACGATTTAGTGTACTTATTAAAAAATTTGGATGATATAGATGTTAATATGCGATTAAAGTCTGAAGACAACGACACGTTATTAATGTATTCAATTAGTGATTCCGATTCAAATGTTTATAAGCAGTTTATTGATAAAGGAGCAGATCTAAATTTAGATAATGATTTGGGTGAGAACATATTACACAGTGCGATATATTCTGGACAACTAGAAAGAGTTATGGAGGCTTTTGCTTTAGAAAGGCTTAATAAACAATCGATTGAAGGCACAACTCCATTATTGTTATCAGTTGGTTTAGAAGAAGAAGTTATTGCGAATTTTTTAATAGATAAAGGTGCGGATATTAATTGTGGTGATAATGATGGAAATAAACCGATTCATTTAGCTTCTTACTTTGGATTGACATCTGTAGTTAAAAAACTCATTATACACAGAGCTGATATCCATGCTAAAACAAAAAAAGGAAATCTACCACTTGCATTAGCGGTAAATGAAGGACATAAAGAAATCATTGAATTGTTATATAGGTTGATGTACCCCGCTGTTTGAAGTTTGTAACTTCAAACTCATATTAAGAATAAAGAGCCTCACTTCGGTGGGGCTTTTTTAATATTCTTAAATAGGGAGGTTCAAAATATTCGATTTGATCAAACCAAAAGTGATCATGCATATCCAATATATAATTTGGATTACATTGAGTAGGGGATTGGGTAAAGAGACATCGATATAAGAGAATATTTTGGTGGGTAGCTTAAAGATAAATTCAAGCCAGTAGAAAGGACTATATGATTGATGCATGCGGTGACGAAAGATGCCGATTGCTTCTTCGAATTTGAGTTTGATGTTACTTACAATATCTTCTCTGTAGGCAGTAATATTACTGAATCCACTAATGTTAGTTCTAAGGCCTTGTGAATAAGAAAGATGCTCTATATGAAGAACAGTAAAATCATTAAGGTCTGCAAGTTTAAAGAGTTCAATGATTCGAGGTTTAGATTGAGCGAAATCATAATTGTTGTTATGGAGGTATTGATGATAGACTTCTTTAAGCTTAGTTATCTCTTTTAATCTAAGGAAATAGAATAGAGCTCTTAATAGCCAGAACAATATAAAGATGACAGCAAGGATCAGCCAGCTCACTAAGCGTAAGCTTTTTGAGTTTTGACATCACGGATATAAGCATCGACTATTTTAAAGATGGTAGATTTTTCATCCTCATTGAGAGATTGCATACCGACTATTCTATTGATCGTTTCTTTATCAAACTTAAGATCGGAATTACCAACTAAGTAATCGAGAGAGACTTGTAAGGCTTCTGCAAGTTTAGCGGCCATCTCTACGAATGGTCGAGCTTCACTACGTTCATATCTGCCGAGTACGTTTGCATGAATACCAACCATTTTAGCAAGCTCACCCTGAGAGAGCTTCTTCTCTTTGCGAATCTGAGATAATCTTTTTCCAAACTCCATAGTAGTATAAACAACTAAAAATCAATGAATAGTGCAAAGATAACAAACAAGTTAGGTGAATAAAAATCTACATCGCTTGAATAAGTCAAACACAGTTGTTAGTTTTGCAACTACTTAGTTGTAAAAAACTTTTTTTTAATGACCATCGAAGAAATCAAAGCTAAGCTCACATTATCCCAAGTATTAGATCACTACAACCTCAACCCCGACCGTAACCAAAGAGTCAAGTGCCCGTGGCACAACGACAAGACCCCAAGCCTACAGATCTATCCTAAGACAAATACCTGGACCTGCTTTAGTAGCAACTGTAATGCGGGAAGCGGAGATCAAATAGAAATGATACAGCGGATGGAGGACTGTACAAAGCATGAAGCATTATTGAAAGCAGCAGAGTTAATAGGAGGAGATCAAAAGAATTACCATAAAGTAATACCATCTGTAGGAAGATCAATGCCAAGAGCTAAAACTATAGATCAAGGAAGACAAGCGATCCTAACGAAGTATTATCAGAATAGTATCCACGCGATGCAGCGCAGTAAGAAAGGAAAAGTCTATAGTGCAAAGAGAGGACTAGATCATGAGAAACTAAATATTGGTTACTGTGGCTATGAGGTAGGCAAGACATGGAATAAGAACCTACAAGAGAATGCAGAGCAACTAGGACTGTTCAAGATCAAGAATTGTATCATCTTCCCGATGAAGAATAAGGAAGGACAGATCGTAAGCATCTACGGAAGATCAGTATCAGCTAATCCCCCGACGAAAAAGTCGGGGCAGGCTAAAGCGAGACATTTTTATCTGCAGGGAGGACACAAAGGATTATATCCTAACTATCCGAAATCAAATACGACTAAGTTGATCTTGACAGAAAGCATCATCGATGCTGCTACGATCAAACAATACCTGCCTGCCGATGAGGCAGGCACAGAGTGGCCAGTGCTATCCTTGTATGGTACGAATGGATTTACAGCAGAGCATGAGATAGCGATCAAAGGACTGATCAACTTAAAGGAGATCATACTCTTCTTTGATGGAGATGAAGCAGGAGTAGCAGCTAAAGAGAAATACCAAAAGCAACTAAAAGTACTAAGACCAGATATTAAGATTGGTTATGTAGAGACACCAAAGGGAGAGGATATTAATAGCTTGATACAGTCACACGATGACAAGAAAGTTTTATCCCATCTGATAAGTGATAGGTTACATTATGGTAATAGTGTAACCCTAAAAGATGAGTCCAAGGTTAACATAAAGGACAAGTTAAATACCGACAATCCAGAACTGATCTTATACGAGACGGATCTACTACACATCACCATACTAGGAGGTATCAAGATCACAGGACTGGACAGGCTCAGAGTAACTCTAAAGATCGACAAGAAAGAATACAGCCACCATCTACCAGTAAGACATAGTCTAGATCTATACCACTCTAGACAAGTAGAGCAGTTAGCGCAGAAGATGGGAGAAAGCTTAGAGATCGGTACAGCAGAAAGTGAAAGGACACTTAGTAAACTAACAGGATCATTAGAGCGCTACCGACAGAATAAACTGGAACTACTAAAACCAAAGAAGAAGGAGAAAAAAGAAATGACGGAGGAAGAGAGAGCCGAAGCGATCAAGTATCTAAAGCGAAAGAAACTACTCAGAAATACCTTGCAAGATATTACCAAGAGTGGGATCGTAGGGGAGACTAATAACTCCTTGATAGCTTACCTGGCCTATACATCGAGGAAGCGATCTAAGCCCTTGCACATCATGTGCCTGGGAGCAAGTGGTACGGGCAAGACCTATCTGCAGGAGAAAGTATCAGAGCTTATGCCCGAGGAAGATAAGATAGAGATCACGAGTTTATCAGATAATGCCTTTTACTATTTTGGTAGGGAAGAGTTGAAACATAAGTTGATCTTGATCGAGGATCTGGACGGTGCAGAGAATGTACTATATCCACTCAGAGAATTACAAAGCAAAAGGAGGATCAGCAAGACGGTAACACTGAAAGACAACAAGGGAAATCTAAAGACGATCACATTAAAAGTAGAAGGGCCAGTGTGTGTAAGTGGCTGCACAACGAGAGAAAGAATCTATGAGGACAATGCGAATAGATGCATCTTACTTTACATTGATGCTAGTAACGAACAGGATAAGCGGATCATGAGCTATCAGCAGAAAGCCTCTGCAGGGAATATCAACGCATCAGAAGAAAAAGAGATCACCGAGAAGATAAAGAATGTGCAACGCCTACTAAAGCCGATCAAAGTAGTGAATCCCTATGCTGAGATCATCGACTTACCACAAGAAGTGTTCAAACCAAGGAGGACATTATTACTACTGTTGAGCTTCATAGAGACGATCACTTTTTATCATCAGTATCAGAGAGAAGTAAGGACAGATCCGATCACAGGCGAACGATACATCGAGAGTACAAAAGAAGATATCCAAGCTGCATTTAGTCTGATGAAAGAAGCTCTGTTTAGTAAGAGTGATGAGTTGACGAATGCGAGTAGAAGTTTCCTGGAACGGCTTAAAGATCATGTAAAAGATGGAGAGGTATTTTATGCTAATCAATTACGAAAGAAGCTGCGGATCCCACCAAGTACCTTGAAAAGATATCTGATAGAACTTACGAGGAATGGCTATATGAAGATCAAGGGAGGAAGTAAGTATCGAGGTTTTGAATATGAGATCTGTGACTATGATGAATACCAAAAATTACAGAGTAGTATTGATGATAAACTAAAGGAGATCTTATCTAAGATCGATGAGATAAAGATCGCTCCGCCCGACGGCGGTGGCCCAGTGGCTCACCAGTGGCCCACCACGGTTAGTGAGCCAGTTAACGAACTGAATACCAGAGGCTAAAGTCCAGTGGCCCACTAAAAGTCGAAAGTGCTATATAAGGAAAAATATGTAGAAGGTTATCGGAGGTGGTTGGAGCTGATGAATTATGATAGCAGTAGTCAACGTAGAGGGCCAGTAAGGTTGAATGAATTTTTAGAATGGATGGAGGCAAATGGCGTAACAGGGATAGAGCAAATAACTGGTAGTAAGGTGAAGCAGTTCTTTGAAGAATTAAGTGTCAAGAAAAGTGATCGTACAGGAGAAGTTTTGAGTGTATCGACATTACGGAATTACCTGATGATCATCAATCGTTTTGCTAAGTACCTAAGACAGTCAGGCGAGGGGAATATAGAAGTCCCGATCAAGTTCAAAGGCGGGTCAAAGAAAGAAGTCGTAGTGCTGAGTAAGGTAGAGATCGAAAAGCTATATGATAGTTGCGATGATAGTTTGTTAGGGATGAGGGATCGAGCGATGTTAGCGGTGTTCTATGGATGTGGAGTTAGAAGAAATGAAGGTATGAGTATAGAGATCAGCGACATACTACCAGACAGGAATCTACTGTACATCAGGAAAGGAAAAGGCTACAAGGAAAGATATGTGCCAATGATCGGACAGGTAAGAAATGACATCATCAATTATCTGATCACATCGAGACCGATGATGATGAATAGGGAAGTACACGAGATCTATTTTGTAAGTATACACGGCAAGCCATTAGGCGCACAGAGTCTGTATGATAGGATCAAGAAGTTAGTCAAGCGATCAGGGATAGAAAAGAAAGTTGGGCTACATACCTTACGTCACAGCATAGCGACCCATCTGCTGATCAATGGGATGAAGCTATCGGATATTGCGAAGTTCTTAGGTCACAGTTCACTAGAATCTACACAGATCTATACCCACTTGCGTGAAAACATATAAGTACAAAAAAGAGATAGAGAAGAAGCTCAAGGAGTTCGATAAGTACCTACGTAAAAAGAAGTATGCAGTGGATACGATCAGACAAACCAGAAACTATGCAGGAGTATATTTAGAATGGTTGGATAAGGAAGAAATGAGGGTAGAGGAGATCGATTATCAGGCGTTCACAGATTTTATTTTTCACTTGAAAAAAACAAAGTCGACGAACTTGACCAAGCGGATCATCTTAGCGGTGCGGCATTATTATGAGAGCTTAGAGATCGACAAGAATCCAGCATCAGGCATACACATCAGAGGCAGTATAAAAAGTATATTGAATGAGATCGTACCCTATAGTGATCTGATAGAACTATACGAGACCTACCAAGTATTAGACGACAGAGCAGCAAGGAATAAAGTGATCTTAGGTTTACTTATTTACCAGGGAATCACGACAGGAGAATTACATCAGTTAGAACCCCGACACATCAAGTCGAAGGAAGGGAAGATCTACATACCAGGAAATGGGAACGGGAGAACCTTGACCTTAGAAGCGAATCAATTACTAGAGTTGCAAGAATATATTTTAGAGATCAGACCAAGAATGTTAGCCAATGTAAAAGCTTATCGACCAGGAAGAAAAGTAGAGAAGATAGATCCGATGATCAATGATAAATTATTTTTTAGTGAGCAGGGTAGTGTGAGTATCAAGACGAGCTTGTATCATATGTTCCGAGCGATAAAGAAGACCCATCCAAAGATCAGTTCAGGTAAGATCATAAGGTCAACAGTGATAGCAGAGTGGTTAAAGAGCAAGGATATTAGGATCGTACAATACATGGCTGGCCATAGATGGGTTAGTAGCACAGAGCGGTATAATGTGTTTAATCTACAGGAGCTTAAGGATAGCCTTAGGAAGCATCATCCCCTTCGATAAACTCAGGGCAGGCTGTTGAAATAACATGAGGTCGCAAAATGCGACTTCAAATAAATATCTTTGTAATTATGAAAGAAGAGAAGCCAATATTACCAGATGAAGTAGTCATGAGTAAAATATTTATCCTCAGGGATCAGAGGGTAATGCTTGATAGGGATTTAGCTGCAATGTATGATGTAAAAGGTTTTAGATTAAGAGAACAAGTGAAAAGGAACCAAGAAAGATTCCCAGAGACTTTTATGTTCCAGTTAACTGAAGAAGAAGTCGATCTTATGGTATCGCAAAATGCGATACCTTCAAAACAAGTGCTAGGAGGTAGTCTTCCGTATGCGTTTACGGAGCATGGAGTATTGATGCTTGCCAATGTTTTACGGAGTGGTAGAGCGGTTCAAATGAGTATCAAAATTATAGAGGTTTTTGTAAAGATGAGAGAGATGTTATTGACTCACAAGGACTTGATAATGAAGATTGAAAAAATAGAAAGAAATGTAGAAGGGCATGGACATGAAATAAAAGTACTGTTTGAATACATCAAGAAATTGATAGAAGAAAAGGAACAAAAGGTAGACCAGGAATCAAGAAAGAGGATTGGTTATAGTCGAGATGAAGATAAGTAACAGCCTACTCCCTCCGGTCGCAGAGATTGTTTGATTGATCTGCTCGGCTCAAATGCAATCGCAAAGATCAAAGGCTCCCCGCGAAGCAGAGAAGCGGCGTTCGTCGGGTTCCCTCAGCATATATCCCGCCATTCCCGACCTTCCCTTTGGTCTGTCGGGACACGGTATTATCAGCTCTTCACAAAGCCAAACTCTGATAAAACCTTGTCATGATATGTGCGTTCTCGGTCAGCTCCTCACACGACTGTTTAACTGTCTACGACAGACTATGATTCCACTCCGCTAAAGCTGCGTTACAGTACGCTTCGCCATAGACTGTCACATCCACCACAGTCTGGATTATTTGGCGGACTGCTCTACTCACTCGGCTGCATGATCTATCTTTAGTTCGTTCCGTTACACTTCACTGGTTTTTTAAAGGTATCATTTGCTGCACGCTACCAATGCCCTTACGGCTCGTCATTCCATACGCTTCACCAGCCTCTGAACCTACGCACGAATCCAAACCCGTCTGGTTGTCGCTATTCCACTCCTCCTTGCTGCAGCAACTTCACCTACGTGCTGATACGAGTCAGCACTCTCGGTTCAGACCTCGTTCGTGTCCGCAGTTGTCCGCCCCCGAAAGCTTGGCTCGCTGAAGGCTCTTTCTCTGCTTTTAAGCTCACACTAAAGAGATGCTACCCATAAAAAAACAAAACCGAAAAGCGAAGGTAGGCTACCCACGGATAGCTCAATGGAGCCTCTGATCCACCCACTTAGCTGCGAGCTCCTCCATTGACCTATCGCTACCCTCAGAAAGTTGCTTATCGTTTTTGTTTTTGCCTACGCTCTGGTTTAAAAAAAAGCAATAACTTATATATTAAAAATAAATGTAATGTTATCCACAGAGTGTGGAAAATTAACAACCCAACATTGGACTTTTTTGAACGTAAATTTGTTAGAAATGAATAGCAGGTTAAAAGAGGGTATGACCTGGCTTCTTTTTTTTATTTGTCTTCGCACCGCAAATCTATAAAAAGAAAATAAAGATGTATGCTCTCACTGAGAAATGTCTACTCAGATGGTTAAGACATAAGCTTAAATTTAATAGCCATGGCTAAAACAAATGAAGGCAAGAAGAAAGTGTTCGTGAAAGGATACAAGTTCAAGACGAAGTCTGGAAAGACAGTCAAAGTTCCTGATCACTATCGTTCAACGCCTAACTAATCGAATGATGATAGACCCTGCGGGGTCTATTTTTTTCTTTTTCAATTGAATCTTCAAATGAAAAAAGAAAATGGCTAACTTTGGCTTAGGAGCAGAAAGAAAAAGAGGTATACCGCTAAAAAAATGAAGTGCGCTAAAAGTAGTGTGTGGCAAAAAGTTGAGAGGCTGAAAAGAGGTTTGTAGTTAATGAGATTATGGAGCAAGGTTCTATGACCCGAGTATAGGGAGGTTTAGCTCAATAGACCCTTTAGCTTCAGACTACTCAAGTTGGACGCCTTACCATTACGTACATAATAATCCGATTCTTCTTACTGATCCTACTGGGATGAGTGCCGACACACTGCCATCTGGCAGACAACTGTATGATCAAGGAGGATACGAAGAATTAAGATATCTAACCTCTCCAAATTCTGATGGATATGACCCTGATCTAGAAATTGACTTATCATTTAGGGAACAACTATATTTACTAGGTACCTTAGCTGGACTTGTATCGCCTACTGCAAAAGTTCCCAAAGTTCCCAAAGTTGCTGGTGTTGCTGATGAAGTAGTTGATGTACAAAATAAGGCACCTGTAACAAATGATATTTATGTACGTCCAAATAATGCAACAACAAAAGCACAGAGAGAAGCAGTTCAAAATAAGCCTTGTGTAGATTGTGGAATGAAGGGACAAAAAAATGTGGCTGATCATAAATATGAACTAGTCAAAGAACACTATGAAACTGGGACTATTAACCTAACAAGAATGAGAGATGTTAAATCCGTTCAACCACAGTGTAAGACTTGTTCTTCTAAGCAAGGTGCAGCAATGAGTAAATATTCAAAGCAAATGAAGAAAATAATAAATGAAAGAAAGAAGAAGCCATAAATCAATTGATGTAGAAATTGATCAAAATTTGATCTGTAAAAAATACGGTGCTGATTTTTTGTTGTGCAAAGAAGATTATAAAATTGGTATATCTCAGGATGCGATAGATGGTATAGAGCCGATTCATGGTATGAGACATCCCTCAGAAGGAAATACTACTGGTTGGTATATTTGGAGTGGAAAGTATTCCGATAATTCAGACTTCTTTAAGCCACTACATGTGTATCATTTGGAAGATATAAAACCAGATATAATCAAGTATTTAGGATTAGCAGCTGGATGGCGGTTTATGTATGCAGAAAACCATGAGGATGTTTGGTTTGATGAAACTCTACTAATCGTTTAAAGAATTCCCCCTCGCTGTTTGAAGTTTGTAACTTCAAACTCGTATTAAGAATAGAGAGCCTCACTTCGGTGGGGCTTTTTTAATATTCTTAAATAGGGAGGTTCACAATATTCGATTTGATCAAACCAAAAGTGATCATGCATATCCAATAAATAATCTGGATTAGATTGAGTAGGGGATTGGGTAGAGCGACATCGATATAAGATAGAATTTTGGTAGGGAGTTTAAAGATAAACTCAAACCAATAGAAAGGACTATATGATTGCTGCATGCGGTGACGAAAGATGCCAATTGCTTCTTCGAATTTAAGTATAGTGTTAACTACAATATCTTCTCGATTAGAAGTCATGTTGCTAAACCCATGCAATGTGGTCTGCAACCTTTGGGTGTAAGAAACCCTTTCGATATGAGGGACTACAAAATCATTGAGGTCTGCAAGCTTAAAGAGTTCAATGATTCTAGGTTTAGATTGAGCGAAATCATAATTGTTGTTATGCAGGTAGTTGTGATAGACTTCTTTAAGCTTGGTTATCTCTTTTAATCTAAGGAAATAGAATAGAGCTCTTAATAGCCAGAACAATATGAAGATGCCAACAAATAGATGATCCACCAGGTGATAACTACTATGGTCTAAAGGTTTCATACTTTGAAGATCTTGGGTTGGGTATTAGTCTTCAAGAAGCGTCGTATACTATACTTAATCCAGAAGAGGTGACCTCATCATTCGAGTTATTTACCGATGAAGAATTCAGAGATAGTTCAAAGGATTTCTTATTGATACTTCAAAGGTGCTGCATCTTTACAGAAAGTGAGGTCAAGAAAGTTAGGCTTACGCTTTCTAATCTTTCCGAAGAAGCATACTTATATCGAAAGTCGGTTATTGATTACGAGAGCGCTAATTCTAATCCATTTATTGATCCAGCAAATACTTACTCTAATATCAATGGGGGTTATGGTATTTTTTCCTTTACTAATGAATCTATCTATGATATCGAAGTAGAGTGATAGTATATTATTAATTTGATTAGTCTATTTGAATCCTAACATTGTTTGGAACTCTTACTTGTATAGTGAAACTATATAGACCCTATGAACATATAGGAAAAATCCCCACAGTTTAGTGGATGAGAATTAGTAGAATTTTTTCATTTTTGATGACTCTAGGACTGTACAACTTCTTAACCATATTAAACTAAAAATTATGGACAAATTAGTTCAAATTGCAATTATAACTGGTGTAGTAGTATTAACAGTAGTCTATATGCTAAAAGATGTTATGGTAAATGCAGGATGTACGGAGATCACATTTTTTGAATCAAAGATTTCAATTTGCGATGATGCGACAGCAGAAAATCTTAAAAAAGAGACAAAGCAATTGACTAACCTAATTAAGGAATTAGAAGCTGACTACGAAGAATTAAGTTCGTTGAATGAAATTATTAAAACTGAATTGAAAGACTGCAATGAAAGTATCGAAACTAAGGCTATTCTTAAAGCAGATTCATCAATCAATAACAAGTTTCTGAGACTTAAACCAAGTATTTCTATTTACAAAGAACTACCAGACTTCAGATCATTGCAACCTAATCTTAATTAAATAGACCAGTTTATAGAACATTCAAAGCCAATAAAAAAGCGCAGCTGCCATTCGTTTACAAACGCCTATTTAACATAATGTCGTTTATAGGCAAGTAAAATTAGGTTGGAAATTGGGGATTTTTTTTACCTTTTTAAGTATTTTAATTCTTGGAGAAATATCGTTTTTATTTTCTACGATCTTGAGCCTTCTATCTTTTGTGGGAGACGCAGCGTGAGCTTTATTGCTCACGGCCGTTTATTCGATTAGCGTTTCGGTTGTATGTCAGCTAAATTTATATCTTGATAATTTTAATGACTCTATCTTTTATTTTGATAAAGTAAATACCTCCATTCAAATTTGAAATATTGAAAGACGATATATTGCCCCTTACAGTTTCAGCAAAGTAAACATTACCATTGCTACCTATTAGTTGTATGTTTTCTCCAATATAATTATCTGAAAGATGGCATTCTAAAAGATCATAAACAGGATTCGGCTTAACCGTTATAAAATTATTACGATTTAAAATATTCTCTGTATTGGTTGCAATGCAACTTTGTAGTATTTCTTCACCAGTGTTACAATTCTGTTTATTGTCACATACAATTGTTCCTATTGGGTTCCTATCAATAAAATCACAAAAACTTTCTATATCACACATTGACAGTTTTGGATTGGATTTAATGTATAGTGAATCACTTAAATATTTTACACCGCTCACACCTTCAAGGTTATCAAGATTGTTATTGTTCCATACTCCAAACAATCCTATAGTATCTAAATTTTCATATTGACCTATATTTTCAATTAGACTACAATCTCCAAATGCAAAATATCTTTCAACTTTTGACAATAAATTAAGGCCATCAAAACTCTGAAGATTAGGCAACTCAGAAAAGAATAAGTCATAAAGATACTTTGACCTATTCTTTTGTGAATTAATTTTCAAAAGGCTCGGTAGATTTCGCAAAGTTATTCGACCCCTATTTTTAAAAGTAGTTTTAGGTAATGTAATTTCTTCTAAGCTCTCATTGCTAGAAACTGTAAACTCAATTACATCGTTTAAATTTTCTTCTATTTCAATTGACTCCAAGTTATCATTAAGTGTGATTATGAATGAATTGCACTTTACTAGGTTTGGCAAAAAATCAATAGTACTAATTGATTGATTACCGCTAAGTTGAAAGAATCTCAAAGAATCTATAAGCGGTATTTCTCCTACACTTAATAAGTTGTTATGACCTATAATTTTAATTGAATTAGCTTTTTTTAGAGATTGTAGTATGTTTATCCTTTTTAAATCTGATAAGAGGAATCCTCTTATCTCAATATCATGTGCTTCCTCTAATGAATCTAGACCTATCAACTCATTAAAGCCTTGTCTAGTGAATGAAATACTTAAATCGTGATTTATCTTCTTAAGGAAATTCATCTTCGTCAGATCCGAAACATTCTCAATAGTAATTGGATAATTTAAGGTGTCGCACATTTTTTGATCTTTGAAATAATGATCGAAACCATCTGAGTCATCTATAAATACAATTGGAAAACCACAGTCTTGACACAGTCCAATAGTTTGAACCATCATAACAAACCATACAGTCATTATCGTTATCTGATACCTCATTCAAATTTTGATTTTAATCGTATTACTAAGTTTATAAATGTTTAAATATATTTAGATAAGATATAATCTATATACTTGATTTGCAAGGTTGAATTACTGCATACTGTGGGCTTAGGACAATTGATTTCAAGTGGAAAGACTATAGAGATGCCGCAAAGGTAAAAGTCATATGTTTAGACACAACAGAATTCTTGAGACGATTTCCTTTACACATACTTCCACATAGATATGTACGCATCAGACACTATGGTATCCTGAGCTATCACGGGAGAAGCAACTAAAGATAGAGCACCATGATAACTATTAATAATAACAGAACAGGAATTAGTCTTAAACAAATGAGTGTATCGGTGATGCACATAGGATACTATTGCCCTGCAACATCTATGTAAACTCAACTATTGCTAGTAGTATCGTGTACAAACTCTTTTAAGCCTGAATACCAATAGATTATTCATTTGTATGGACGGACGTCTATCGATCGTCTCTGTGAGGAACGAACAGATATGATCTGATATATATTGTTAGCGATTCGTTATTCATTTATACTTTCAACCAACGCTTCATATTGATCTTTATCTGTTTCTTTTATTCTATCTAAAACAGCTTTTGCAATTTTACTGATTGCTTCTGCATCTATCGGTTCCATTCCTCTTTCAAAATGTTCGCCCAAATGAGAATATTCGTTTATCAATCTATTTATCAGATTTATTGTGATACTATCTTGGTCGAAAAACTTTTCCAATCTTTTGTCCAATCCTATTAAGTGACTTGGGTACTTGTAGAATAAATAAGCTTCTAAAAACTTTCTCATATTATTACCAAAATTATATTGATAAGTATGACTGATTGTTTCAACGTCAGAGTTTGCACAATGATGTATTTGGTTGAAAAGGTAATTAAATTCTGTAATATAGTTTTTCAGGTACTTAGGTGCAAGTTTGATATAAGTACTTGATTTATCTTTTCTTTCAATGAGAAAATGCTGTCTTCCATCAATTGCCTTAACCGTTGATATTGGTTGATATTTTTCTGGCGAAGTAAGTTTCTTTAAATACTTAAGGAAATCCAGATTATGAGTTGATATAAATAGTTGACCATATTTCTTTGGTTTTCCAATAATACTCTCAATCAAACTATACATAAAAAATATATGGTTGCTATCAAGACTTGAGATTGGATCATCAATATAAATAATGAGTTTTTTAAGGTTCAATTCATCTTTCATCTCATCTTCCATTCTTGCTATGAAATAACAGAATGAAATTAAACTGCATTCCCCTTCACTCAAGTTTTTGGCGTCGTCGTTATCTCGTGTGATTTTGAATTCTATATCTGGAGAATCTCCAATAGCTTCTAATTTGAGTTCCTCATGACCAAAGTAATGTGCCAGATGCTGATTGACTAATTCGGCACCTTTACTTTCATCCTTTGCCTCTGCTTCTAATTGTCTTTTTTCCTCTAAAAGTTCTTCTATCTTTTTCTTAACCAAGAGATTCGCTGCATTTTTTAGTCGCATATCTTCATCTAAAACTGCGATAGCTTTACTATGTCTTTCGAATTCTATAGTTTTAGCAAATTCTGCTACTTCAGACATTCGCAGTTCTAATCTTATTTTTTCTTGAGCTTCTTTTAATGACGAACTTGACGAATTGTGTTCATCAATTAATTTATTAAATTTCGTAAATGTCTCAAGAATGTCATCTGAAGGGTCTATGCATTCAGGTCTAATCGAAGCATTAAATATGTCTTTTTCTCTTGTTTCAAGAGAATCAATTAATTGATCAAGTGCTTCTAAGTAGGCCTCACAATTATTTTTCCATTCTAATTCTATGGTCTCATAAGTTGGGTGAAGCTTCTGATAAAAGTCTTCCTTTTTTAGTGACACAAAGGTATTAATTGCCTCTTTTGAGTTCTTTAAAGTGAGTACTTTGCTCTTAATTCGATTTCTTAACTCTTCAGATTCTTTATTAAAGTGTAAGTCTAATTTATCCCATAAATCTGCAGGTATTGGATTTCCGCAAAATCCGCAATCAGTTCTTGTGTTCTTATGGAGTTCTATTCCCTTTCTTGCCCATTCTTGTAGTACTGCATTTTCAATAAGATGCTTAAGTGTTTCAGTTGCTTTGATTTCTTGGGATAGAATTTCTGTTACTTCTTTTAAATACTTATCAAAATTTGGTTTCTTTTCGATTAGTTTTTTGATGTCTATTTTTGTTTCCTCTTTAAGAAGCTTGGTTTTGTTAAAAATTATATCATCAGTTAGAAAAGAGTCTGGTTTAACTTTACTAATGTCACTTTTGATTGTGTTGATTTGATATGTAGGGTAATTATAAATAGTTGATGTTCTTTTTATTTCAACTGCTTTCTCTCTTAATTTATCATTTAACGATTTATTGCTTTGTTCTTTTTGTCTTTTTTTATTCTCAAAAAGTTGTGTTTCAGTTTCATGCGTAAAAAGCAATCCTTTTTTTTCTTCAATACTTCCGAGTTGCTCACCTATTAATTTTATCTTTTTATCAAGTTCAATGTTTTTTGCTCCTAAAATGGTAAATGGTTTAATTGAGCCATCTTCATTGTGTAGCCAACTTAAATTTTCATTAACAAAGTCAGTGTTGTAAACCCTAATTTTACAATCAGCATCAAGTGAAAGTATATTGTCTTGTGTTATTTCTTTTCCGTCCGAAAATGTTACTTTGAATTTTGAATCCAAGTAATTTTTGTGAATTTCACCGTCCTGTAGAGATTTAAAAATTCTTGCTAATGTTGTTTTACCTGAATAATTTCTACCATATATAATATTTAGATTCCTAAATAATTCTTTGCTACCTACAGATTTCTTCCAATCGTAGTTATTAAAAAGTCCAAATTTACCTATGTCTATTTTTTGTATCACTTATTTTTGTTCTAATGATCGCTAACATTAGTATATAGTCCATACTGGACTATATATCCTTTATATCGACTTTATTCTAATAGGTCATCCAATGGACTTTGGAATTCCTTATTATTAATATTCAACACATGAGTATAGATTTGAGTTGTCTTTGCACTACTATGTCCGAACATGGTTTGAATGATACGTAAATTAATTCCTTTTTGTAAAAGATGTGTAGCACAGCTATGTCTCAGTGTGTGAAGCGTAGCCCATGCATTGATATTAGATTTCTTAACAGCGCTCCTAAATATATTACGCATGCTTGTAACGCCATATTGTCCTCCATCCGCTCCTTCGAATAACCAGTATGACGGCATATACTTTTTGTAGTATTGACGTAGTGTGATAACAAGTTTTTTACTCAAAATCGTTTTACGATTTTTCTTGCCCTTTGCCCCTTTTATAAATATGTATCCATCAGATGATCTGATGTCCTCTACACGCAGATTAATGAGTTCACTCCTTCGTAATCCCGCTGAGTATATTGTCATGATTATGGCTTTATGTTTGAGGTTGTCTATCGACTTGAGTAGACTTTTAATCTCTTCTGTACTGAGTACATTGGGCAGTGTTTTGGACTTCTTTGGTCTTTGTATATCATAATACGTGCGATCACGACCTAATACGTGTTCATAATAGAATTTTATAGCATTGATCATCCCATTTTGTCTAGACTCCGAGACATGCTGTGTTTTGATGCAGTGTAATAGATAGGCTTCTATCTCTGATTTTGTTAGGTTGGGTATGTCTTTCCCTCTATGATGTGTCATATAGTTAATCAACTCAGATCGATATAAGCTCTGAGTATGTTTGCTATATGCCTTGAGTATGATCTTGGATTCTACCGCGGCGATGATATCCTTTTCAGTTTCATTCAGTTCTACATAAGGTCTTTTTTTGACGATTTGTTCGTCTTTGATTTCTATGTCTTTACCGAATAAGGCTTGCAAATTATTCATAGCATCACTCGTATTGACTACACTCCAAAGCTTTTGGTTAGAATGGTAAAAGCTTCCGTTCATCTCCTTGACAGACGTTCGCCACGCTGCTTTTTGATAGGGTATGTGAAACTTGATTCTTCTAGCTGCTGGCTTTCCTTTATAAATAATCGCATTAGTGATGACGAGGTGCTGATTATTAGAAAGAAATAATGGTATCCAGAATCTACAATCGCCGAGCTCCTATGCAGAAGCTCCTCTCCTACTCAAAAATAATGGTACAGTAAGATCCTAATCACACAAGCTCCCCAAGATCATACTGTGAATATGTCACTGCACAAAGGTGCAAAGAACGGTATACCGCTGAGCGCCAGTGCCTCCCTACTCCCACCGAAAAGAAAGCAAAGCATTCCATAAAATAGGACCCAGTGAGAGCTCAACAACGAATGCTAGGCTACCACCAGCAGAGCATGGTGGCTTCTCGCTCACCCGCAGTAGGGAGGTACAGGCACAACAGCGGTATGGATTATTTTAAGTGTCTGATAAGCTGTCCTTACATTTAGCAAGCTCCACCGTGTGAGTCGAAAAAATATACGCTCCACAATTGCACCATTACAGGACAGCCCATCAGCCAGGAAAAAGTCGGCTGCTCGCCTCCGTCGCAGAGAGCATCAGAACGCTCCTTCCGTACCGGACAGACCAAGGCATCGCACAACTGTCCTACACTACATCCGCTAACCTGATGCTCACAGCTCCATAACCCCTACGATAGTTATTTGATAATTCAATGGTAGGTAGAGAGACATCAGCGGAGCTGATAGATAAGTTATGATGAGTGATAAGCTGTCTGTCCTACCCCACTCCACGCACAAGGTAGATTTGTAATAAAAGATAAATCTACCTAGCCACCCTCTCCCACCCCATAGCACATCCCTCATAAAAAAAGTCGGAACGACACCCGACGTCATGAAGAGTAGCTACAATGCGCAGTGCACGACTGCACACACAGCATTGCATCTACACATCATTCCATGCGCCCCTATATTTTTATTTATGATTCAATGGTAGGTAAAGTGGTATCAGAAGAGCTGACTTATAATCTATAAGAGTTAAAGGGCTCCAATTACATTTCCTGGAGTAGACTTATAACAAATAAAAAGTTAATTTCTTAAGCAGTTGGTACTGCCTTGAATTTTTAGAATAATCATGTTAAATTATGTCGGGGGTTTAGTGCACAGTAGATGATGATATAAGATTGATTCATAGATCTTAGTATATTCTAATAACATTAATTCTCTTTTTAGTTAATGTTTCTATCCATCCAGGGTATATATTCTTTAGTTCTTTTTTGTTGATTAACCATCTCAATCAAAAATCCTTTTGCTGCAATAAATCTAACAAAAGCTTCACCAGTTGCAGATATACTTAATATTCTATTATTGACTTTTAGGTATCCGAAATCAATATAAGCTCCTATTAATTTTCGATCAATAATTGTTGCAAACATTCCATCGTTTTCTGTATCATTTTTCCATTCTATTTGAAGTTTGTCTTCTAGCTTGACAATGCTTTCATAGAATTTGATTGCTGGTAATAGTGTCAATTGAGAGAGCTTGTCATTTGATTTATAAAGATTGTAGATTAAATTGAATTCGTCTTTATGCAACGTAGCCTTATCATTAAGAACTATTTTTAAAGTATTTCTAAAAGCTGTTTTAAATTCGACCGATCCTTGCATTGAATCTTGATATTTAATAATTCTAAAATGAGCTATATCAAAGGGAGTAGATGAAAAATTTTGATTTGTAATAATAATAGTTTGATCCTTTTTAAGCGTATGAGCAACACCTAATTCATAAAACACATTTGGGTTGTTATCTGTAATATCTACTATGATTATAGAAGCTGACTGAATTTCGCGAACGATATCATCGTAAATTGGTTGTGTTCCAAACACATCATCTGCCCTTCTTATGCTTAAGTCAAATTCATCAAAAACTGGTTTAATACAATTATCATAAACCGATTTTGATACTGAGTTTGAAAATGGCATGACCATAAAGGCATTTCTATTTTGGCGCATAGTACATTTGATTTTTGTTTTGGATAAGAATAAGCTAGTATAAACCTTCCAATATCCTGATTATTATTTTGTACAAATCTAAACTTATTAAGTCTCTTCAAGACTTACCCCCCCTAACTACCCCACATGATACCCATAGGTAAAGGTACAGCCACCCTCAGTAGCCTGTAAAGGTCTCCTGCCTCTCTATGCTTGACTAGCACTCCGACAGAATCGTCGGAGCGTTCCACCTTGACAGTCTACCCTACCGCACTTATTGGGTACCTATGGGTATCATTTTTAGCGCGAGCTCTATCATTTTGTAAAAAACGTAATGCTATGAGAAAAACAAAACATTCTAAACATCAGATCAGATTTCATCTGGTCTTTATTCCGAAATATCGTAATGACCTTTTGCGAGGAACTTACAAGAACATGGTCGAGGATCTGATCGTGTATAAGATCGCTCAGATGGGTGCTGAGGTCCATGAGTTCTCCGTACAGCCTGATCATGTGCATATCTTTTTTGAGATCAATCCAGCGATCATGTTGGCTGCGTTTGTAGGGCAGCTTAAGCAATACATCACTTCTCAGATGTTCAAGAATTATCCTGAGCTAAAGCGTAATCTTCCTGGTGCGAAACTATGGGCTAGAGGGTATTTTATCGGTTCTTGTGGCGTGGGAGAAGAAGTACTAAGGGCATATATAAGTAAGCAACAAACTGATAGAAAGATGCCAAGGAATTTAAGCAATAAATAATAATTTGTATCGTACGATACTACAACTATTCATACTTAAACTATGACACCTACCAAATCACAATTCGCAGCATTTGAAAACTCCTATCAGTATTTCAACGAGAAACTATTTGCCGGTGAGCTTCCGCCAGTCCTCCTAAACCTAAGCCGAAAATCCAAGGCAATGGGATTCGTTGCACCTAATCGTTGGAAGTCCTCCAAAAAGAAAAAAGGAACTGCGGGAGATATCCACGAGCTAAGTATCAATCCAGAGATCCTCTTTATGGGGATGATAGAAGTGTTTAGCACGCTCGTACATGAGCAGTGTCATATCTGGCAATTCACTTTTGGGAAACCCTCCCGAGTAGGCTATCACAATAAAGAGTTTGCTGACAAAATGATCAGTGTTGGTCTAATGCCTTCTTCCACTGGAAAGCTCGGAGGTAAAACAACAGGACAACACATGAGCGACTACCCCATCGAAAATGGTGTTTTCCTCAAAGCTTTAAAAAAACTGCCTAAAAAGTACAAACTGCCTTTTGTGAGTGTAGAGGCTGAGCAAAAAGTATTTGTCCAAGTTGGTGATGAAGAGGAAGGAGAAAGTGCAGAGGAAAAACCAAACGAAACGAAGAAGAAAAACAAGATTAAATACACTTGTGATAGTTGTTCAACCAATGTTTGGGGTAAGCCTGATCTAAATATTGTTTGTGGTAATTGTTATAATGTATTTATGGAAATATCATAATTAGTATAAACTCATTGATCGCTACTTCCTAGACTGCCTAGCATCTACCCTTGGGTCAATTAAATTATTTCTGCTAAGATTCTAGACACAGAATATTAATCTGCAAGAATGGTTGTGGCGATATTATTATTTTCAGGGTTGTAATCATTAGATGCTTCCACTTCTATTTTCATAGCATAGTATCCGGGTCCAAAGGGTGTTGCCATCATCATGCGGTCGGTACTGCTTGTACCTGGTTCAATGGAAGTTTGATCTGAGACACTTTCATCAAATACTTGGTACTGGCTAAAACGTTCTTGGAACGTTGGACTATAACCGCATGTAACTGTCACAGTTGCTGGATCAGATGCTTCACATCCACTTGCAGCACTGACTATGTTTTTTATGACACAAATAAGTGTAATAGGTTCTCCAGTGATAAAGGGCTTAGCTAGGTCAAGAGAAGCGATAGTAAGGTCTGCGGCACACTGAGTTGTTATACCTAATTCATCACAACTGCTAAACAAGGTGGAGGAAAAAATAGATGCGAGGATGAAATTGCGAGTTTTCATAAGTGTGTTTTGTTCTAAATTATACTAACTGAGTCTTTGATTCTACCGTATAAATACCTGATTTTGGGTGGTGGGTATTAATTAATCCTTAATAAAAATTAATCCTTTAGATAATTTCATTTTTTTGTAGCGGATTTCAGTGTTCAAGATGATCAGTTGAAGTCTGATACCCCAAAATGACTAGTTGGAGTTTGCCTTATTAAATGAATCGACTAAATTCTGGATAGAACGTTTCAAGCTAGATCCAGATGAAAAATTAATGCAAAAAAAAGAATCAACTTCATTTAGCTTTGGGTATCTACTTTCGCTCATGAGTCAATACCGTTCAGGTATTGCACTCATCATTCTATTCAATCTATTGTGGACACTTTTCCAGATCTGCATTCCATTTTTGACAAAAGCTTTAGTAGACAACGGAATTCAAAATAGAGACATAAGTGTTGTTTGGATCATACTAATTGCACAGTTAATTCTTTTTGTGGGAATCACGATCGCAGATATGTTCCGTAAGTGGCTACTGCGGCACATAGGTGTACGCGTCAACTTACAGTTGATACTTAATTATCTATCTGCTATCATAAGGAAACCATATGATTTCTTTAGCATTAAAGAACAAGGAAAGACGATTCAACACTTTAATGATAACCTAAGAATTGAGACTTTCTTGACCAATAAGAGTTCTGATTTCTTAGATGCCATCTTAAAGATCGGTACGTTCGGTATTTTACTATTTGTCTTTAATACACAGACAGGTATTATATTTTTTTCGTTTACTATATTTCTAGTGGTATGGATAAGCTTTTTTCTAGATACTCGAGAAGTTATAGACGAAGAAAGATTCAAAATATCATCTATTATTAGGTCTGAATTAATAGAGATTTTTTCTGGTATTATAGACCTTAAATCATACAATCAAGAAATAAAGCGCATCAATAGTTGGGATAAGGTCCAAACTAGATTTTCGAATATTAGATTAAACCTACTCAAAATAAGCCAGTTGATCTATGGTGGAATAGATTCGTTTGCGCAGATCAGGGATATTCTCATATTGTTTGTTGCTGCTAAAGCTACTATCGATGGGAACATGACACTTGGTACACTCATTGCCATCCAATATATTCTTGGCAACTTAAACCAACCTATTAAGCAATTAATAGACTTTGTACCTCAGTATCAGGATGCACAGCTGAGTATTTCTAGGATAAATAGTGCTATGGCACATGAAGACCTTGAGTCATCCTATATACTCAGTGAGGTAGTGCCTAAGACGGCGGATATTAATATTGCTGGTGTTTCATATGCTTACTCCCCTACTAAGCTTGCAGTCACAAAAGTGAATATTCAGGTTCCATTTGGTAAGTCTGTTGCTCTACTTGGGGAGAGTGGAAGTGGGAAATCAACTTTAATGAAGCTGATGCTGAAACTTCTCCAACCTAAGGATGGCCACATTGCTATAGGAGCTAAAAAACTGGACATGATAAAAGCAAAGAGTTGGTTAGAAAACTGTAGTGTTGTTTTACAAGAGAGTATCCTTTTTCAAAGAAGTGTATTGTATAATTTGACTTTTGAAGAGGATGTGCTTAATGTAGATATAGAAAAAGTCACCGAATGTTTAAAATTATGTGAAGCACAGACTATAATTGATGCCCTTCCTAACGGGCTTAGTTCTATTGTTGGTCAGGAGCATATAAATTTTTCCAAGGGCCAGGCACAAAGGATCATACTTGCAAGGGCACTTTACAAGGATGTGGATTATTACTTTTTAGACGAGCCATTCTCAGCATTGGATAGACTTACTTATAAAAAGGTTTTTAAAAATATCAGAAATAAGCTTGAAAATAAGACGCTGATAATTGTTACTCATAAAATGGAAGTAGCGATGAAGATGGATAAGATTTATTTACTAGAAGAAGGCTTACTGATTGAAAGTGGTACACATGATAGCTTGAGCAAACTTGGTCAACAATATTCAAAAATTTTCTTATCAGATGATGAGTGATCATGAAATTTAGTATCCGAGATTATAATATTGATAAAAGAAGGCTGTCGAATAAACTTATCCTGAAGGGAGTTCTTTATTTAATCATAATATGTATTATCGCTTTTTTGATCCTATTCATCATACCAATCCAAACTAAGATATCTTGTGAAGCATTTCTATACCGATCTGGCATTCCACGGATTATAAATTCACCTTCGCAAGGAATACTCTATTTAAATGTATTCAATACTCAAAGGGTTAACAAGGAACAGATCATAGCGACTATTGACTGGGAGTTAATTGACGATGAGATCGATTTACTAGATGATATATCTAACTATGTCCTACAAGCCAATAATGAAGAATCAATCAATTCGCTAAATGAAATAATAGGCTGGACAGCAGGCATAGTGAAGGCTTACCCATTTAGCTCCAGTTGTTAAATTAAATTATTCCATTGATAATTCGCATAGCTGACGGCCAATTGATGGAGGAGAAATAGTCAAGGTTGACTCGTAAGAGTCATTCATTTTAACCT
>Ga0209187_1000405_pt1 | contig 79186 bp, 77 predicted proteins | sample BantaG_FD_187430 | JGI IMG/M metagenome (GOLD analysis project Ga0209187, IMG submission 187430) | Marine algal microbial communities from Bantry Bay, Ireland - BantryBay_4 metaG (SPAdes) (version 2) | ecosystem: Host-associated > Algae > Red algae > Unclassified | place: Bantry Bay, Ireland...
CTAATACTGGCTTTTTACTGTACAAGTGTTCTTTTAAACGGTCATACATATCTGCATCCGTCTGGTTTTTTTGTTTTTTACTCTTCATTCTTTAAAGTTAACAAGACACACTTAATTGAACAGTCTCAAACTGATTTAAAATTTTATTTTGGAAGCCTATCCAAATAAAATTTCAATTTTAAAAACATGATTTTCAAAAATCGACTTTTTAGAGTGGACTCAAGGCTTACACGTATTAAAAGAAAAAACGATTACCTAAATCATTCATCCAAATAAAGATAAGTTCCTAATTTTCCTTCGCCTCAACAACCTCGTCTGTTGATCCAGACATTTGCGCCTCTATTCTATTCAGCCTTGATATTAAAAGCTCATTTTGTTTTATTAACTGCTGAATAGTTTCCTGTTGTTCTTGAACAGCTTTAACCAAGGGCACTACAAATTCTGCATATCGAAGTCCATAGGCACCAGCTTCATTTTCAGGATAGTCAACTCCATGAAAGTCAAAGTTAGTTGAGGCTGCAGCTGCTTCTACTTCTTGAGCTATAAAACCAGTTTGAATCTCTTGCTCTTTAAGCTTTTTTGATTCTATCATAGTTGGATCTTCTTTCTTATTATAGAATTTATTAACGGCATCAATATCTAATTGATAACTTACTGGGCGCAGCTTCATGACAAAGTTTAGTCCAACTATATTTTCTTTTACATTTTTCTTGAAGCGCCTGTCAGAAACATTAGTCCAGTTGGTATAGGCACCAACTGTACCTACTAGAAAATTTCCTAGGCGTATTCTATTATTACCATCTGGGGCAGCTTCATACCCAATCCCTGTTGCATTCGATAAGTTTCCAGAACTGCTCATGGCCTGATAACCAATCGCCGTATTATTATGCCCGGTAGTATTTCCGGTTAATGAAGCACCTCCAATTGCCGTGTTCCGATTTCCTGTAGTATTTCCATTTAATGCATCAACACCCATTCCGGTATTATTAATTCCAGTAGTATTTGAGATCAATGAAAAAACTCCATTTGCCGTATTATTATCCCCTATCGAATTATTCAACAAAGACCCTGTACCCGTTGCCGTATTATTGTTTCCGTCGCTATTTAGAAATAATGCTCGATACCCATTGCCGGTGTTATTTACCCCAGTGGTGTTTGAAAACAAACTAAATCGACCAATCCCTACATTATTAATCCCTGAAGTATTTCTATGTAAGGCTTCACTACCAACCGCAGTGTTCTCCACACCCGTGGTGTTTGCATGCAATGCTTCATATCCGAGTGCAGTATTGTCGACCCCTTCTGTATTTGCATATAGAGCAGAACGACCACTCGCAGTATTTTGATTTCCAGTGGTATTAGAGAAAAGGGCTTGATACCCATTACCTGTATTGTTAGTACCAATAGAGTTTGATGCTAGCGCCTGTCGACCAGTTGCAGTATTATTACTTCCAGTTGTATTAGAGGACATGGCATCCACACCACTTGCTGTATTTGAAACTCCTGTCGTGTTGGAGAAGAGGGCGAAAACCCCACTTGCGGTATTAAAACTTCCGCTAGTATTTCTATTCAAGGCTCCACGACCACTGGCGGTATTACTATTCCCTGAAGTATTAAAATACAAGGCCTCAAAACCATTAGCTGTGTTAAATGTGCCAATAGTATTATTGAATAGTGCTGACCTACCAATTCCTGTGTTATTACTGCCTGAAATATTATTATTTAAAGCTCCACGACCAATTGCAGTGTTCGCATTTCCAGTGGTATTAAATCTTAACGCCTCCACACCATTTGCTGTATTATTTCCACCAGTAGTATTAAATTCCAAAGCTCCTAATCCATTGGCGGTGTTATTGCTACCGGTAGTATTGTAGTTCAAGGCATAAGCTCCGTTTGCAGTGTTACTGATACCTGTGGTATTGGAGTATAAGGCAGAACCTCCGTTTGCAGTGTTATTGCTACCTGTGGTATTGGAGAATAAGGCAGAACCTCCGTTTGCAGTGTTATTGCTACCTGTGGTATTCGTGTATAGGGCGTAGCTGCCACTTGCGGTATTCCTACTTCCAGAGGTATTAAAAAACAAGGCAGAACCTCCGTTTGCAGTATTATCTAAACCTATTGTATTTTCCTGCAGGGCTGACCGACCATTGGCAGTATTATTGCTTCCAATGATGTTCTTGAAAAGGGCAAAAGCTCCATTTGCGGTGTTAGAAGATCCTTTGGAATTTGTAAAAAAAGACAATCGTCCATTTGCGGTATTGTTATTTCCAGTCGTATTAGAAAAGAGTGAAAGACTGCCATTTCCTGTATTTGAATATCCTGTTGTATTAGAGTATAATACAGAACTTCCCATAGCCACATTATCATTTCCAGTAGTATTTGAATATAGAGATTCATTTCCGCTTGCAGTATTGAAAGTACCCGTCGTATTTAAGAATAATGACATTCGACCATTGGCGGTATTATTGCTACCAGTGGTGTTGGTGTAAAGGGCCTGTCGCCCACTTGCTGTGTTATTACTTCCAGTAGTATTGAAAGAAAGAGCTGTACTTCCGATTGCAGTGTTTCCACCTCCTGAAGAGTTAAAAAAAAGTGCTTGATGGCCATGTGCCGTATTAGATTGTCCAATGGTATTATTTTTCAATGCGGAATGACCACTAGCGGTATTCGAATTTCCTGTGGTATTAAATACTAATGCAGAATGACCAATTGCAGTATTCGATCCTCCAGAAACATTGGAGTAAAGAGATAACACTCCGATTGCAGTGTTACTCGTTCCATTGACATTTGAGAACAATGCAGAATGGCCCATAGACGTATTATCATTTCCAAGGCTATTGCTTTCGCCAGCTGAAAAACCTATAAAGGTATTACGATTACCTGTATTATCGTCATTTATTCCAGCGTTTGTACCTAATGCAAGAACGGAACTATTATTTATACCATCAATTAAATCATTAATTGCCCCGGCTCCTCCAAAGGTAACAGGTATTCCATTCTTATATAAAATGCCTGTAAAATTAATATCTCCATTCACATCGAGTTTCCACTGTGGACTCGAAGTGCCAATGCCTACATTTTGTGATTCAGCAATGAAAGTAAAGGATAGAAATAAGGCCAGTAGTAGTACATGCTTTTTCATTCGGTGTGCTTTTGGTTAAAATTTATTATTCAATTACAAATTTAATTCTCATCTACGGCTTAAATTTGTAAAATGAGTAACTAGCACAATTAGATGTAGACAAGGTAGGTTGTTGAGGGTAGTTTGCTTTCCTTCAAATGCAAATAAAAGAGAAATGAGAAATGAGAAAATTTATTGGAATTTTCGTCAATCGGCCAAAAGCCCATTGGAGAATGATTCTTGCGAATCAATTAATATTTTTTTATCGGGAATTGAGACGCGAGGAGACTCGGAACTCGGAACTTGGAATTATAAAAAAGGGGAGCACGCGGCTCCCCTATTGCTTATGAGAAAACTATTGAAGAATTACTTCCTTATCTTCTACCATTTTACGGATGTTGATCAATGCATATCTCATTCTTCCCAATGCCGTATTAATGCTCACTCTAGTTAAGGAAGCAATTTCCTTAAAACTCATATCTGCATAATGTCTCAAAATCACCACCTCTCTTTGCTCTGCTGGTAATTGATCAACTAAAGATCTTATTTTATTATGTAGCTGACTGTTGATCATCATCGTCTCCATATTTTCTTCTGGGGACTCTAATACATCAAATATATCAAAGGTTTCTGTTGCTGAAACTTTTGTTCTTCTTTTAGATCGTCTAAACTGATCTACACACATATTGTATGAGATACGCATAGCCCACTGCACGAATTTACCTTCGTGATTATATTTACCTTTTCTTAAAGTATCAATTATCTTAATAAATACTTCTTGGAAAATATCTTCCGCCTTGTAGGGATCTTTGACAAATAAATAAATGGAGGTGTAAATTTTATCTTTGTGGCGATTTAGAAGTTCTTCGAATGCTGTTTCATTCCCTTCTAGATAATTTACTATTAACTGCTGGTCGCTTACCTTCGATTCTTGCATAACTATACACTTTTAATTTAAGACTTAGTATTTCTGTTTTAGTGTAAAGTTTATAGCTTATAAATCGATATTTTTATTAATAATAAATTTTAAAATTCGGTGGTTAATGTTCCTATCTGTATCGAATATAGATAATAATATTAGTTGATAGTAGTTTTAATTAAAAAATAACAAAAAATTAACTGTTACTGCAAAATTTTGTTCAATATTAAAATTATCTGCTTTCTTATTCAAATCACTTCCAAATGATCATTTCCTATTATATTGATATCTTTATGACGTGCAATTTGAAAAAAGTCTCCTTTTTTTAAATATTATTTTTCATATATATAACTATCAGACTATCAAAACTAAAGAATTGCAAAATTATAAAAGAGTCATTCATATAAAAGGCGCGAGATCCAATAATCTTAAAAATATAGAATTATTTATTCCAAAAAATAAGTTAATCGCAGTAACTGGCCTTTCTGGCTCTGGAAAATCCTCCTTAGTTATGGATACTTTATATGCAGAAGGCCAGCGTAGATATGTGGAAAGTCTTTCTTCTTATGCTCGTCAATTCCTAAATCGAATAAAAAAACCTGAAGTAGATTTTATCAAAGGGATTTGCCCCGCCATTGCAATTGAACAAAAAGTAGGCAGCAAAAATGCACGATCGACGGTTGGATCAATGACAGAAATTTATGAGTATTTGAGATTGCTTTACGCGCGAATTGGAAGAACTATTTCCCCGATTTCTGGTAAAGAGGTTACTAGACATAGTGTTACAGATGTGGTGGATTATATTCTATCCATGAAAAAAGGGACAAAAATTGAATTATATATCCCATTGCAACAAAACTATCCAGATCGAACACTTAAGTATGAATTAGAATTCCTGCTTCAAAAAGGATACACCAGAGTAAAGCTTAAAAATGAGTTGATTAGAATTGAAGATATTTTAAGCAATAAAAAGATTGGTCTAAAAAAATCAGTAACCCAAGCTGCTAACAAGAAAATTCAAATTCTAATTGATCGATTTGCCATTGATAAAAATGACCAGGATAATAATAAAAGAATTGCTGATTCGGTGGGAACGGCCTTCATGGAAAGTGAGGGGAATGCAATTGTACAAATTTATGGTGGCAAAAGTAAAGCATTCAATAATCGCTTTGAATTGGATGGCATGTCTTTTTTAGAACCTGTCCCTCAATTATTTAATTATAACAATCCGTATGGTGCTTGTCCTAGATGCGAAGGTTATGGGAAAATAATGGGCATAGATGAAAATAAAGTCATTCCCAATAAAACAAAATCTCTTTTTGATGGAGCTGTCCAATGTTGGAATGGTGAAAAATCTAAAACCTGGTCCAATCGATTTATCCTTAAGTCCGAAGATTTTAATTTCCCCATCCATAGACCTTACAATGAACTTACGAAGAAACAAAAAAATTTACTTTGGGAGGGTGCAAAAGGTTTGAGAGGGATTAATGATTACTTCGAAGAGCTAGCTAAAAAAACTTACAAAATTCAGAACAGAGTAATGCTTGCCAGATATCGTGGCCGCACTATTTGTAATGTTTGTAATGGAGCAAGATTACGACCTGAAACGAGCTATGTGAAAATTGGAAAAACCAGCATTGGAGAATTGATTCATTTGCCTATAGAAGAACTTTTTCAATTTTTCGAAAAATTACGATTAAATAAATACGATCAAGAAGTTGGCAATCGAATCTTATTTGAGATTAAGAATCGTTTACAAACTATGATGAAAATTGGGCTAAAGTATTTAAGCCTTGAGCGTACTTCCGCTACGCTTTCTGGAGGGGAAACCCAGCGTATAAATTTGACGAGAACTTTAGGGTCTAATTTAAGCAACTCTTTATACATTCTGGATGAGCCTAGTATTGGTTTACATCCGAATGATACAAAGAAATTGGTTGAGGTTTTAAAAAACCTAAGAGATCTCGGAAATACTGTGATAGTAGTAGAACACGAAGAAGATGTGATTATGAGCGCTGATCACATTATTGATATTGGTCCGAAGGCAGGTATTTTTGGCGGATATTTGGTGTATGATGGAAGCCTTAAAAAATTATTAGCTAAGTCAAATAAAACAGAAAGTTTGACTAGATCTTACCTTACTGGAGAAATGGAAATTGCTATTCCTGAAAACCGAAGAAAGAAAATAAATGCATTACAAATAAAAGGTGCCAATCAGCATAATTTAAAAAACATCAACGTTACTTTTCCACTAAATACTTTTATTGCAGTGAGTGGAGTTTCAGGTTCGGGAAAAACAACCTTGGTTAAACACATTCTTTATCCCGCATTGAAAAAAAACCTAGATGAACCTATCTCAAGTATTATTGGTAGTCACGAAGGATTGGAGGGAGATCTTTCGCAGATTACTCAAGTAGAAATGATTAATCAAAATCCAATAGGTAAGTCTAGCAGATCAAATCCAGTAACTTATGTGAAAGCTTACGATTCCATTAGAAAATTATTTACGGATCAACAAATTTCTAAAATAAGAGGATACAAACCAAAACACTTTTCCTTCAATGTAGAAGGAGGCCGATGTGAAACCTGCAAAGGAGATGGAGAAATAGTGGTAGAAATGCAGTTCCTTGCAGATGTAAAATTACAATGCGAAGAGTGCAGAGGTCAGCGTTTCAAAAGAGAAATCTTAGACGTCAAATATGATGGTAAAAATATCTTTGATGTACTCAATTTATCCATTGAAGAATCCATAGAATTTTTCGAGGGACATGCTGAAATAATTAGAAAAATACAACCGCTATTTGACGTCGGCTTAGGTTATATAAAATTAGGTCAAGCGTCTTCTACTCTTTCTGGTGGAGAAGCACAGAGAGTAAAATTGGCTTCCTTCCTTGGGAAAGACGGAACTCGCGACAAGGTATTCTTTATTTTTGATGAGCCCACTACCGGATTGCATTTTCATGATATTAATAAATTGTTGGATGCTTTAAATGCATTGGTAGAAAATGGACATACGGTTGTGGTGGTGGAGCACAATTTAGAGGTATTAAAATCTGCCGATTGGATTATTGACCTTGGACCAGGAGCTGGCAAGGAAGGAGGAAATTTAGTATTTGAAGGAGATCCAAAAGATTTGGTTAAAGTAAAAAAGAGTTTAACTGGCAAACATTTAAAAAGTAAAATGTAAATTTGCACTAAGAAAACACATAACAAGCAAGCAAATTAAAATGATATGTTAGACCCATTTAGCTCTCTAGCGCAAAAGAAAGGATTCATCGCAACCCTTTTTAAAATGATAGAAGCAGACCAACGTTTACATCCTAGAGAATTAGAATACATTTTTGAGGCTGGTAACCAAATCGGTTTTGATCGAGAAAGTATTATTGAAATAGGAGAAAATGTGGAGGCTCATCCTTTAATTATACCCCCAGATGAATCTCAGCGAATAACCATGCTTTATTATTTACTTTTTCTAATGCGGATTGATGGGACCATTAACCCGAATGAGGAAATTTTCGCAAAAATGTTCGGCTTTAAAATTGGCTTCAGTCAATTGATGGTTGATGATTTAGTAAATGTAATGAAGGAGCACGTAAATAAGCGATTGCCAGATGATGTGTTATTGGAGAATGTGCGGAAGTATTTGAATTAGTAAAGATCTCAGTACAAAGACGCCAGACATCAGACCGAGGCGGAGAGAAATGTTTAGGGTTTAGGGCGGAGTGTTTGGTGGGTTTATACTAGAATTTGTCTTCGCGCTAAAGTTAGGAACTCAGAAAACCTTGGAGGGAAATCCTCGCAACTTGAACTCGGAACTCAAAACTTGATTTTGAACTTTGAACTCAAAACTTTGAACTTTTCATTCATGCATTCAATAGATAGTTTTCAAAACAAACAAGGTTACAAAATCTTCCATCAATCATGGAAGGTAGCCAATCCCAAAGTTAATTTGGTGATTATACATGGAATTGCAGAACATTCAGATCGTTATTTGCACGTGGTGAAATATTTTAATGAGCATAACATTAATGTCTTTGCATTAGATTTACAAGGACATGGAAATTCTGAAGGGGAGATTTGTAATGTAAATCGCTATCGCGATTTTCTAGATGAGATAGAAACTTATATTATAACTATTCAACCTGAGTTTGACAATAAAGCCTATTTCGTTTATGGTCATAGTATGGGCGGCGGATTAGTAACCGCTTTGGCATTAGAAGACAGATTGACATGTAATGGAATAATCCTTAGTGGGGCATTGCTAAAAGTCAATGAAGACCTGTCTCCTATTTTACAAAAATTATCACCGATTATAAGTGCTTTAGCACCTCAACTCAAGACGGTCCAATTAGATGCCACATTGATATCGAAAGATCCTTCAGTGGTAGATGCTTATTTAAACGACCCAAGAGTTTATTACGGAGGAATAAAAGCAAGAATCGCATCTGAATTGCTCAAAATGAGTAAATGGATTCAACAAAGAATGCCAACTTTTGATGCACCCGTTTTAATCCTACATGGAGCTGAAGATCAACTTACCAAAACGGAAGGAAGTATCATGTTGCATGAACAAGCTATCAGTAAAGATAAAATTTTGAAAATTTACGATGGCCTCTATCATGAAATTCTAAATGAGCCGGAGCGGCAGATGGTGATGCACGATATGCTTGCTTGGATGGAGGCAAGAATCTAGTCAATACAATTTGCGCGGCGAAGCCGTTTACGCGACGAATCCGTTTTGCGCGGCGAAGCCGTTTGCGCGGCGAAGCCGTTTGCATGCCGAAGGCATTTGCGTGCGAAGGCATTTGCGTGCGAAGCACTTGCGCGGCGAAGCCGCTTGACCTACTCCTCTTCCTCACTAAACCATTTTTTAATTTTACCTGCAGCGGACATACCAACCACCATTCGAATTTCTCTCAAGCTCGCTTCTTTTAATTTCTTCACAGATTTAAATTCAATCAATAATTTTTGTGCGGTCTTTTCTCCAATGCCTGGAATGTTCGTTAATGAAGTTCCAGTCATTTCGTTCATTCGTTTTAAGCGATGGAAAGTAATGGCAAAACGGTGGGCTTCATTACGAGCTTGCTGAATTAATTTTAAGGATTCAGATTTTTTATTGATATATAATGGAATGGAATCTCCTGGAAAATATATTTCCTCTAAACGCTTTGCAATGCCAATTACAGTAATTTCTTTTTGAATGCCTAATTTATAAATGCTCTTCATAGCAGAACTCAATTGTCCTTTACCACCATCTATGATTACTAATTGTGGAAAATCCTTACCTTCTTCCAACAGTCTTTTATATCGACGATAAACCACCTCTTCCATAGATGCATAATCATCTGGGCCAACAACCGTCTTTATATTATAATGACGATAATCTTTATTCGCAGGTTTTGCATTTTTAAAAACTACACAAGATGCTACAGGATTGGTTCCTTGAATATTTGAGTTATCAAAACATTCAATATGCCACGGTACTTTTTTCATATTCAAATCTTCTTGCAAAGTTTTTAGAATGCGCTCTGCTGAAGTCTGTTTGTTATTTTTATTAATGGCTTCCTTTTTCTTTTGTAATAAGAAATATTTGCCATTTTTTTCTGCTAGCTCTAACAATTTATGTTTCTCCCCTCTTTGTGGAATACTTACTTTAATGGCCGGATCAAATAAATCAATTTTGAAGGGAACAATCACTTCAGTTGCAAAAGAATTGAATTGTTCACGAAGCGTACGTATACCAAATACCAATAAATCTCTTTCATCCGTATTTAAATTTTTTACCATCTCTAAAGTATGGCTATTAATCACCGCACCATTTACAACTTTTAAATAATTTACAAAAGCATCTTTTTCGTCAGTTACAATGGAAAAGACATCTGCGTTTTTTATGGTTTGACTTACTACCGTAGACTTGGCTTGATAATCATTAAAAGCATCTAATTTAATTTTTAAATTTTGTGCATTTTCAAAATCGAGCCTTTCGGCTGCATCTTTCATTTCTTTTTTCAAATGAACTTTCACCGCTCCGAAATGACCATTCAACATATTCTTCACTTGTACAATCCTTTCATTATAGGCCTCTTCTTCTTCAAATCCAACACAAGGTCCGAGACAGTTTTTTATATGATATTCCAAGCAAACTTTAAACTTGTTTTGATTAATATTTTTTTCAGAAAGAAATAAGGTGCATGTTCGCAATGGGAATAAACTTCTTATCATTTCCAAAACAATCTTAGCTCTGTATTTTGAAGTGTAGGGCCCAAAATAAGTAGACCCATCTTTAATCATTTTTCTTGTAAAAAATACTCGTGGAAATCGTTCTTTTTTAACACAAATGTAGGTGTACGATTTACCATCCTTAAGATCAACATTATACCTTGGTTGATATTTTTTGATCATTGTATTTTCCAAAAGCAATGCATCTTGCTCCGTCTCTACAATAGTGAAATCAATATGGTGAGCATTCCTCACCATAGTTCTTGTTTTATATGCTTGATTAGATTTATTACCAAAATAAGAGGCTAAACGCTTGCGCAAATCTTTTGCTTTACCAACATAAAGAATGTTATTTTCCTCATCCTGAAATTGATATACTCCAGGTTGATGTGGAACTTGATCAGCAATTATTTTAAAATCCTCAGTCTTCATGTATTGCGGATTATAAAAGATTTATTTGTTGATATGAGAATCATTACTGGCGCTCATAAATTATAAAGATTTAACTATTAATTTTGCAGTAGCTGGATTAGTAGCTAATGGAATGTTATGCACATCGCATAAACGCATTAACATTTGTACATCAGGTTCATGAGGATGCTTACCGAGTGGGTCCCTAAAAAATATAATCAAATCTAATTCTCCTAATGCGGCCATGGTTGCAATTTGTGCATCACCTCCTAAGGGTCCAGAAAGCAATGGAGTAATTTCGAATTCCGCTTTAATAAGATGAGCACCAGTAGTGCCAGTTGCGAATAGTTTTGTTTTATCAAATTTATCTTTATTTCGTAAAACGAAAGACACCAACTCCGTCTTCTTACCGTCATGAGCAATTAAAGCAATCCGAACCATAAGTTTTTATTATTTTGTAACTTAAGTAAAATTATCATCTTGCAAGTATACTTGTTCTCATAAATTTAACAAAATGAAAGCGCTTAAGTTTATTATAATTATTCTCTCTTTTTCATTTACAAATCTCCTTTTCTCTCAAGGAAATAAAATAATGGGCCCAGAAGTATGGGACATTTGGAATCAAATGAACGACTATGGAATTTCCAATAACGGGAATTGGGTTTATTACAACTACGGACCAGAAGCTGGAAATCCAACATTGGCTCTATATAATACTAGAAAGAAAAAAGTATATACCTTTCCCAGAGCAGAATCCGCAGCTTTTACCAATGATAATAAATTTATCATTTTCAAATTTGTTGCGGATGTAGATAGTGTTAAAGCTATGAAACGTCGGAAAATTAAAAAAGATGAAATGCCATTAGATACGCTCGGTATTTTTAATGTGGAAGCATTGCATCTAGAAAAAATCCCTCATCTGAAATCCTTTAAAGTTCCACAAAAATGGGATGGTGTTATTGCGTATGAACTGGAAGAGCCAAGTCCAATTGAAAAGGATAGTACTGGGAAAGCAATTAAATCAATGAAAGCAAAAAAAGAAACTTCTGTTTTATTAATTCGAGAATTACTTTCTAAAGAGGAGATGATTGTTCCTTTCGTAAAGTCCTATGTAATCGCAGAAGAAGGGAAAAGAATATTTATGACGAATACGGGGAGATCAAAAGATTTTCCGCCTGGTTTACATTTATATGATCACAATAAAAAAACGATTGAAACCATTCTTGAGAAAAAAGGAAAGTATAAACATTTGACAATATATAAAGACGGTTCAAAAGTGGCAGCTACTGCTGATTATGATACCACTAAAGCATTAGTAAAGGATATTAATTTACTGTTTTGGGAGGACGGTTTTGTAAAAACTAATCTTATTGCAAAAAGTGCTTCATCATTTCTCCCTAAAGATTGGAGGATAAGTGATGACAGGGCTTTGTCTTTTTCAGAAGATGGAAGAAAACTCTACTTTGGAATTTCCGCTCCTCTGCTAATACAAGACACTAGCCTCCTAGACGAAGAGATCGTTAATGTAGAAATATGGCATTATCAAGATCCCAAATTGTATACGGTTCAAAATAATCAAAAAAAGAATGAGCTTAAAAGGTCTTATGCCGCGGTCTATAATATCAAGGATAAAAAATTTACAAATATTGGAAATCAAACCTTTCAAAATACTCGAAATGGAAATGAAGGCAATTACGATTGGAGCCTTGCCTTTGAGGATATTAAATATTTAAAATCTAGTTCATGGGACGGCTATGCTTACAAGGATGTTTATTTAGTAAATCAGCTAAGCGGTGAAAAGAAATTGGTAGGTGAGAAAATTCTTGGCACCCCCTCATTTTCGCCTTCGGCTAAATTTTTATATTGGCATAATCCTCAAGACTCCGCTTGGTTCACCTATAACATTGAAAAAGCGAAGATTCAGGAATTACATAAAAACAGAGCTGGCATCTTTAGTGATGAATTAAATGATCGACCAATGAATGCCTCTTCTTACAGAACTATGGGTTGGACAAAGGATGATCAGCACTTTTTAATTTATGATAGATATGATATTTGGCAATTTGATCCAATAAAAGGAAAAGGTAGAAAACTTACTAGCGGCAGAAAGGACAAAACCTCCTATCGATATGTTAGACTAGATCCTGAATTACGATCATTGCCTAAAGACAAAGTTTTGTTGCGTACATTTAGTGAAGTCGACAAATCATCTGGATATGTTTGGTACTCATTTGAATCAAATACAGTCATCCCGATCATCAATGATAAGATGCAATTTTCAAATACGGTTGTAAAAGCACGAGACAGCGATGATATATTATTTACTAAACAAGACTTCCAGACTTTTCCAGATTTAATTCATTCTAATTTAAAATTCGAAAGCACACAGAAGATCAGTGAAATTAATCCTCAACAGAAAGACTATGCATGGGGTAGTATTGAAATAATGGATTATACGCTGCCAAATGGGAAAAAGATGCAAGCTTTAGTAGCTAAGCCAGCTAATTTTAATCCTAATAAAAAGTACCCGATGATTGTTAATTTTTATGAGCGTAATTCAAATAGAGTTTATAATCATCGATCACCTTACCCTCATCGGTCAAGTATTAACTATACGTATTATACTAATCGAGGTTATGTCATCCTCAATCCAGATGTTGCCTACGAAATTGGCTATCCAGGAAAAAGTGCTTTAGAAGCTGTCATGAGTGCAACCGACGAAATCCTAAAAAAAGGTTTTGTAGATGAAAATAATATGGGTTTACAAGGGCACTCATGGGGAGGTTATCAAATCGCACACATTGTCACTAAAACTGATCGCTTTAAATGTGCGGAAGCGGGTGCACCCGTAGTAAATATGACTTCAGCTTATGGTGGAATTCGTTGGGGAAGTGGTAGAAGTAGAATGTTTCAATATGAGCATACCCAAAGTAGAATTGGAGGAACCATTTGGAACAATAAGGATTTATACTTAAAAAATTCTCCATTATTTAACGTTGATAAAATCAATACGCCTGTCTTAATTATGCACAACGATAAGGATGGCGCTGTGCCTTGGTATCAAGGCATTGAATTTTTTGTTGCAATGAGAAGATTAGAGAAACCAGCATGGTTGTTGAATTACAATGATGAACCACACTGGCCCGTAAAGCGACAAAATCGATTTGATTTTAATATTCGATTAGCGCAATTTTTTGATCATTATTTAAAAGGAGAAAAAGCACCTGAATGGATGGTGAAGGGTGTACCGGCAGTTGAAAAGGGAATTAATACTGGTTATTAAAATACTTAGACCCTAACAAGGAATTAATGGAAGTTTATGAAACAGTAAAGCGAGAAGATAAAGAAGAAACGGCCATTGCTGTATTTTGGGATTGTAATCCATATGTTGCTCATCAGAAAGGACACGTTATGTTTGCTACTAAAAAGATAACACCAAGCAGGCACTAGGTAGGTATTACAGTGATTGCTTGTAAACAAAATAGCGCTTCTTATTTAAAATCAGCAGAAGCCTACGCCTTAACTACGGTTGTATTATTTAATGCATTTATTAGTTGTTGGGATGAAAATTGTAGAAGTAATTTGATTCGTCCTGAAACGGTTATTTATGATGATATTGATTCTGATTGTAAACCTACTTTACAAACTCCGCCATTTCCAGAGCATACTAGTGGACATAGTGTAATCTCATCAGCAGTAGCCTTAACCTTAATCAAAAAATTGGTAGTAATTTCAAATTTAAAGATACTGGAGAAGTTGAATTTAGTTTACCTGCCAGAAATTTCAATTCATTTTTAGATGCTTCTGCCGAGGCTGCGGTTAGTCGTTTATATGGCGAGATTCATTACAGGCCTGCCATTGAATATGGAGTCGAACAAGGAACAGAAGTAGCTACATATATTCTTGACAAGCTATCCGTGAATTAAAATTATGAACTCTGGGTAAGACAATAGTCCAAAATTTACAACTATAACTGCCATGTGGCTTCTTAAAATGACTTCTTCTTTCAGACTGCTAGCGAATTGACTGCTATTTCATCTATGCAGCCAAAAACTAATATCCAATAGAAAATATTACCTTGGCTGATAGGTAAATAAATTTTAGCAAGCGTGATAAACGCTAAAAAAAAATAAGAAGGTTTAATTTAGAATTAAACCTTCTTCAAAATTTTTCTACAAAGAAATATTAATTTTTATCCATTAAGCTTAGCCTCTGATCGCCTTCTTTTTTTCTCAGCTTTTAATGCTTTTCTTTCCGCTTTCATTCTTTTCTTCTCAGCTTTTTTAGCCTCTTTTTTCGCTTTAGCTTCTTGCTTTTCCATTTTTGCTAAAGTACTTTTAGCATTCTTTTCCTTTTCTATTTTCTCTTCTAAATCATCTTCTTCATCCTCAAACTCGTCATCATCATCGTCGTCTTTGTCTTTATTTTTAGTCGAATGTTCTTTAGATTTTCTTTTTTCGACCGTCATCGTCTCTTTTCTTAATTCGATTCCAGCTTGTCTTTCTTCTAACATTTTATCTCTTCCTTCTTTACGGATTTCCAACTCTTGTGCAGACCTTTTTTCCAATTTGGCACGTTCTTGTTTCTCTTTTACCCAAGTTGGTTTGGCCATCTTTTCAGTCTTTTCTTTTTTCTTTCCTTCTTTTTTGGATTGCGCTAATAATGCATTTGATGCAAAAAGCATGGCAATCATCATTGAGATCGTAAATAATTTTTTCATGACATTTAATTTTAATGAAAAATAATTTCCATTAAGACGCTTACGTCTTTCAATAGACACATTAAATAATGTTAACACTCATTATAAAAATGTTAAATACGTGTAATTACACCTAATTTAAAATTTAACCAGCGCTTAAAAAAAAGTAACAGGGTGAAAAGGACTAAGTTAAGGATCCTATTTTTACCGCCTCCACTATTTCAGGATTCAATAAAGTAGACACATCCCCTAAATTAGAGGTATCTCCTGAAGCAATTTTTCGCAGAATTCTACGCATAATCTTGCCCGATCTTGTTTTAGGCAAACCTGGAACGATTTGAATTTTGTCAGGTTTTGCAATGGGTCCGATCTCTCTAGCCACTACTGCAATCACCTCTTTTCTAAAGGCATCCACATCCTTAATTTCATCTCCTGGAATAACATAGGCGTAAATGCCCTGTCCTTTTATATCATGAGGATATCCAACAACTGCAGACTCGACTACACCGGGATGGGTATTGATTCCGTTTTCAACTTCAGCAGTTCCAAGCCGATGCCCCGACACGTTTATCACATCATCTACTCTGCCAATAATTCGATATCGCCCATCTTCATCTCTGCGACAACCATCTCCTGTAAAATACATATTTTTAAAGGAAGAAAAATAAACTTGTCTACATCTTTCATGATCTCCGTAGGTAGTACGAATCATAGAAGGCCATGGAAATTTTATGCATAACAATCCTTCCACATCATTGCCTTCAACTAATGTCCCTTCTTTATCGACCAGACAAAGTTGCACCCCTGGCATTGGATAAGATGCATAACAAGGCTTAGTATCAGTGATTCCAGGTAATGGAGTAATCATGATACCACCCGTTTCTGTTTGCCACCAGGTATCGATGATCGGAGCATTTCCTTTGCCCACTACCCTATCATACCACTTCCATGCTTCTTCATTGATAGGTTCTCCAACTGATCCTAATAATTTAATACTAGATAAATCATACTTGTTGACGAAATCATCCCCATGAGCCATCAAGGCTCTAATCGCGGTTGGAGCTGTATAGAATTGATTGACCTTATGTTTTTCACAAACCTCCCAAAACCGTCCAGCATCAGGATAAGTTGGTACTCCTTCAAACATCACCGTCGTGGCTCCAGATAAAAGAGGGCCATAAATAATATAAGAATGACCAGTAATCCAACCTATGTCGGCTGTACACCAATAAATATCTCCAGGCTTGTATTGAAATACATTTCTAAACGTAAAGCAGGTATAAACCATATATCCTGCGCAAGAATGAACCACTCCTTTTGGCTTTCCAGTTGAGCCTGAAGTATAAAGTATAAACAAAGTATCTTCACTCTCCATAACTTCAGCTTCGCAATTGGTAGATTGAGATGCTATTTCTTCATGATACCATTTATCTAGATCTTGATTCCAATCTATTTCTCCTCCAGTATTTTTATGAACCAAGATGGTTTCAACTGAAGTACAACCCTTAGCAATAGCATCGTCTACTACTTTTTTTACTGGAATGTTTTTCTTACCTCTAACATTATAATCAGAACAAATTATCATTTTACAAGTTGCATCTTTCACTCGATCGGCTAATGCGTTAGCGGAAAATCCAGCAAAAACAACAGAATGAATGGCGCCAATTCTTGCACATGCTAAAACAGAAATAGCTAATTCTGGGACCATTGGCATGTAAAAGCATACCCGATCGCCTTTTTCAATTCCATTCGCTTTTAGTGCATTTGCAGTTTTACAAACTTTCTCATGCAATTGGCGATATGTTATTTTTTTCGCTGCTTGAGAAGGATCATTAGGTTCCCATAGAATTGCCACTTGGTCTCCTCGAGTTTCTAAATGGCGGTCCAAACAATTTTCAGTAATATTTAATTGACCGCCATTAAACCATTTTACTTCAGGTTTTTTAAAATCCCATTCTAATACACTATCCCATTTCTTTTTCCATTGAAATGTATTGGCTTGTTCTGCCCAAAAAGTCTCTGGGTTTTCAATGCTGGATTTATAAACCGATTTATATTCTTCTAAAGATCCAATTTGCGTTGTCATATTTAAATTATTGAACCCTAAAATAATAAATTTGCTTGTTAATTTAGTTTTTCAAAGCAATTTGGAATATATTTGCGCAGATTTAAGGTGCTACTTAATACCAATTGAAAACGCGATATTAGGTATTACTAAAATATATAGAGGCGCTGAGCATGGTTCAGCGCCTTTTACGTCTCCCCAAACCCTCTAAATTGAGCATTTTGAAACTGTGCTTAAATTGTCAAATAAAAGGGTCTTTTGGAGGATTGATTTTAAAGAAGCCAACTATATAACACTCCGAAATTGCTTTTTAATTTCTATTGAGTCCGTTGTGCTTTTTTCTATAAATGGTTGCATTGGCAATTCTTTGTTGAGCTATAATTAATGCTTTCTTATTTTCTAAAACTCGACCGTCCGCTTATGCTATCTTTTTTGTCCTTTGAATTTTCCTTTGTTGTTTAGCTAACTGCTTAACTTCCTTTCTGGTTAATGCTTTATTTTGTACACCTTTTTTTATTCTCTTTTGCTGCTTAATTTGAGTTTTGGTTAATTTCGGTGTTGATTGTGCTTGTCCATTTAATGAGCATCCCATAATGAATGCAAGTGCTAAAATTAGATTTTGGATTTTCATGATTTAGCATTTTAATTGAATAATTTTGCTTTCAATTTTTTGATCACCATATTTTAATTTGGTTTAAATCAACTTTTAAATATGCTTATTTACGTTATAACACAAAAAGAACCAGCCCTAGCGGGCCGGTTCTTAAAATTCAGTCAAACCAATCAAAACCTAATTTCTTTTATAAACTTCTTAACTTATGGAGAATAATTTTTTTACTCTTAAGACGTAAAATTAAGCGGAATAATCTTTTTTATTTGTTAAGATATTTTATGGAAATGTTAAATACTATTTTGGATGAGTACGAACAGCTTAATAAAAGCTGTTTAGCCAATTAGGGAGCACTTAAAAAATAAGAAAGGTTTTAACTTTTTTTTGAAATGCTCTTAATAACAGTTTGAAAAATGAAAAAGTCGACCTGGAGAAGCCGACTATTACTACTATGAAAGATTCTTTTATTGGTGTAAAAGAATGCTTAACTACACCTTTGAGACGGTGATTTGCCTATTAGTAACACGCATAACTTAAATTGTGAATTTGGTTATACAAATCTTCAGGGAACATTCAATTCAACTTGTCCGAGCCCCATTACCGAAGCCTGCAAGTGAATTCCCTTTTTAATATATGATGCGGGCGTTGCGGCCCCTGCCATAATATAGGAACCTTCAATAATATCGAAGCCATATTGATGGGTTAGGCGACTTGCAGCTACAATCGAAGCATAAGGATCTCCTAAGATATCAATGGTATTTCCTTTTTGCATGGTTTCTCCATCAAATAATAATTCTACTTCTAAATTTTTAATATCCCTATTTAGACTTTCCCAATTCCCAACTACAAATGCAGATGAAGAGCAATTATCTGCTATTACATCTTCCAATGAAAATTTAAAATTCATATATCTCGAATCGATTATCTCGATAGCTGGAGCAACAGCTTCTATAAAATCTCCGACCTCTTCAATTCCTATTGCTCTATCAATAGTTTTAGAAACTAAGAAGCATAACTCTGGTTCTGCTCGTGGATGAATAAATTTACTAATGTCCAATCTATCACCATTTTTATAATACATGTCATCGGTCAATCTTCCCCAAATCATATCATGGACACCCATTTGTTCCATTTTAGCTTTCGAGGTAAAGCCCATTTTTATTCCAATAATCTCCTCGCCCCTATCAACCCGTCTTTGAATATTTTCATACTGTATGGTATAAGCTTCTTCAACAGTTATTGATTTACTCAATGAGATTTGCGCTACGGCTTCTTTTTCTAATGCAGCAATATCAAGCTGTTTTCCAATTTCTTTATAATTCATCTTCCATAATTTAGAATGTATAATAAGGAATTTTATGAATTTAAGAAATTTTAAATTCAATATTAGAAATAAACACGCTTGGAAATCTTAATTATTCCCGCGTATTAAAAAATACTCTAAAGCCAAATCGACTATGGATGCTTTTACTATCTAAAGAATAACCGCCATCCAGAAAAAATTCTGTGTTACGGCGGTAATCGAGTAATCTAAAAACAGCTAATTCGGCACCAATGTAGTAGTCTAGTCCTGAAGACTTGGCTGGTAAAAGCAATTCTGTATTTTCTTCTTTTGATCCAATGCCATAAAAGATACCTGCTTTTGCCAATAGTGTCAATACAGTTTGTTCACGCTTGCCACATTTACTATTATTGGTTCGCCACATCCCGACTCCAGCCTCTAGCCTTCCAAAAGGATTGAAAAAAATTGATTCAGAAATATGTCCTGATTCAAAATCAGTTGAGGCCATCAATCCAAGACTCGCCTTTAACATCAGATTATGCGTACCGATTCCGTAACCGAAATCAATAGCAGCTCCAGCATCATTTATGGCATTTCCAACATCATTGGTAAACACGTAGAAAGATGGAGCATCAATAAAAGATCGAACTTGTGCTTGAGTGATGAAAGTGCTAGCTAAGAAGAGAAGAGTTAAGCAATTTTTCTTCATGAATAAGCAATAATTAAAATTAAAATTAGGTAATATTTTATAGAGGCAGTTTGGAATGGAAACGTTGCCTAGCATGGAGTATTTCAGATTCGGGAAGTTTAGGAGTTTAGGAGATAGAGAATCAAATACTCCCCATGTACAGTATAGGAACAAGTTAATATGAAAATTACAAAAAGCGAGAAATCCTGAGAATGCTATTCTCAGGATGAAAGCCGAATATCTTATCTATTCTTCCTAGCATTTAAAATTAAAAATCTATATTTAAGAAAATAAAATCCAACGGCGATGCTTAAAAATTTATCAAAGACAAACACAAGTAGTAATTCAGATCTCGGTCTATTAGTTTTACGAATTATTGGAGGTGGATTAATGTTGGTTCATGGAATACCTAAATTGATGAAATTATTGAAAGGAGATTTTGCTTTTGCTGATCCCATAGGAATTGGCGCGGGTTTTTCTCTTGGCTTAACTGTATTTGCAGAATTCGTTTGTGCTTTGCTTATCCTAATTGGATTTAAAAGTCGATTAGCAGCAATCCCTTTAATGATTACTATGTTAGTTGCTAGTTTGATTGTGCATGGAGCAGATCCATTTGGTAAAAAGGAATTAGCCCTTATCTATTTCGGAATCTACTTAGCTATTTTTATGTTGGGCAGCGGAAAATATTCTTTTGATAAAATACTGAAGAAAGATTAATCCTAGATGTCAGGTTTAAAAGAGTTCCGAGTTCCGATTTACAAGTTCCGCTAAACAGTAAACACTCAACACTAAACTATTTTTCTAAAATCCAGTATTGATATCTGATCAAATTCCACTACACAACACTATACACTCAACAATAAACCAAACTGTTAATGATACTCAAATCGTTTTTAAAATCTCATTAATGCTTTTAAATTATGTTTCTTTGATTTAAATTATTTCGGTATTGAAAAAATCAATCTACATTCTCTTTTTATTTTTATGCGCTGCTTGTCAATCGGATGTTGATTATTTAGATAGCGATGTTTTTGTTGGTTCTTATAGAGTCTATGACCAACGCATTGCATTTCCATTTTCACTAGTATTTACTGAGGATGAGATATTGCTTTATAATCAGGACGGAATGGAAATCGACCAAGGCCCGCTTCTAAGTCCAATAAAAAATATGGATACGGTTTCTATGTCAAACCATGAATATTTTTTTAGTTATGTTAATCCTGAGCGATTGTTTGCTTTTGATCTTATGGATAGTTTGCGTTTTAAGAAATTTGAAAACCGAGGATTGAGTGCAAAAGATGCTGCAGTATTTTATAAAACTCAGCTTTCCAAAAATAATGATAAGTCAGCAGTAAAAAATATCCTAAAAAGTCAGTCCTGGCATTTTCCAAACGTTGAAACTAATCCAAATGATGATTTAGTGATTGATCAAGAATGGAGATTTTTAGAGCAAGAGGTTTTAGTCTATACTTATTATCATTATGAAAATCAGATGTTGCACATAGGATTAAAAAAATTAGCTTACCAAATTATTGACATCAATGGGGTAACTCTTTTATCTGTTCGAAATAAAGATAAAGTGAGAAATCCATTGCCTTTAATTCAGTTAATGGATGTCGATAAAAATAAATTGGTCATCAAATACTTTGGAGTTCGAAATCCCACAACCCAAATAATTAAACCTTTTACCCTTCCATATAAAAAGGCATCTAGAAATGATGCATTTGCTTTTTCAAATTGTTTTGATGGATATCAAGGAGAATATTATTACGGAGATGATGTAACTTATTTTCAAGGCAATCAATATATCGTTGATCAGATTTCGGCGGATGCTCCGCCAGCAGATGGAAACGGTTATTTAATATTGCATTTTAATATTAATTGTAAAAAGGAATTGGGGAGATTTGGACTTCTGCAAATGAACCAATCTTTTAAAGCTCGAAAATTTAATGCTGATTTTGTGGCACATGTATTCAAAGAAGTTCGGAAGATAAAAGAATGGCCATCCACCTTGTCTACGGAAGACTTTTTGCCTTATAAAGATGTGCACGCATTTTTAATGTTTAAAATTGAAGACGGAAAAATTACTGATCTATGCCCATAAGATTTCTAACCTTTATATTATTCATTACATTAATTGCATGCAATAAACCTGCTGAAATTAGTGAAGTCCCGGAAAGGGACTTTGCTGAAATGAGTCAAGCAGAAATAGATTCTCTTGGTGACTGGTACAACAATGTGTCTAATTATTTTTTGCAAGTGAGTGAAAATCATCGACGATATAAAGACTCTGCATTAATCGTGGCACCTGATAACATTGAATATCGGCAAGTATATTCTTATTTCTATAAAAAAGCAGGCGAGCATTTAAAGGCAATGAAAATTTTAAACGAAGCAGTTAGAAGAGATAGTTTGAATGGCAGTGTTGAGGCCATGAAGTATCGAGCATGGTCATTGTTATATTATTATCGAGATTATAAGGGCGCGATCAGAGACATCAACAACATAGAAAAGCTTACTGGGTTTAGATATAATACCTGTTGGGGAGAACCTTGTGGCTTTCAAAAAGGGCAAGCCTATTATCAATTGGAGGATTATGAGAAGGCAACAGAAACTTTACTAATTGTTAATGAAGAAGAAGCAAAATTAGGATTCGATACAAAAGATAATTTTTATATCCACTTTTATTTAGCAAGAGCCTACCATAAAAATGGAGATTTTGAAAAAGCAATGAAACATTACAATATTGTTCTAAACTTCGACGATGAATTCTCAGAAGCCATATTTTATAAAGGCTTATTATTAAAAGAAAAAGGACAAAAAGCAGCAGCTAAATTACTTTTTGAAAAAGCAAGACAATTATTAAAAGAAGACAAGAAGATGGACGAACCATACATTGAACGATTTGATGAATTGTTTGAATGGATGGTGGAAAGGGAATTGTGAGGAATTTGAAAATGTTTCGGGTGGTGGTGTTTTTTGGTTTTTGTAAATAGACGTTTTGAAAACGTCTCCACTCGGGAGCAAAGCTCCCAAGAGAAAAAAGTCTGATGTCTGACGTTTTAAGTCTGACGTCTATTTAGGCTCTTTGCGCATAAGGCATATCCTCAATCAGTTCAAATCCAGAGATTTCCACCTCCCTCATGGAGCCTTCCCAAATTACTTCGCCTTCAGCGCTTGCTATAAACATATTGCCATCAATGCCGCCATCGATTGCCCAGATGGTGTCCATAAATTCATTTTCTGATTCATCAAAATAGGCATCTACCAACTGTAAAGTACCTGTGGTTTGCAATGCGATGTATTCCATGGTTGTTAATGAAACGGTATGCCATTGATTGAAAAAGATTACTGAAATTGTCATTATAATTATTTTTAATGGTTATTAATTACAATGTAAATATGGGGAGGCATCGTGCAATTTATTTGCACGGAACAAAGAAGACTTAAGACGTTAGACGTCAGACCAAAAAACAAAAAGACTTAAGACTTAAGACTTAAGACAAAAAAATAAGGAAATAATTATGATTTTAACTCAAGACTGAGTCTTCTTGGTCTGACATCTGAAAGCGCAGCGATCTGAATCTGAATCTTAATCAGCTTTTACCTCATAACGACCCATCTTAGAATATTTATCTATTCTTTGGGAGAGTAATTTTTTTGTAGGAATAGCGGTTAATTCTGCTAATTGTGCTTTGATATGTTTTTTAAGAATTTTCGCCATTTGCTCGGCATTAGTATGTGCACCACCTAATGGTTCTTTGATAATGCCATCAATTAACCCAAAATCTAACATATGATCTGGCGTTAATTTTAATGCCTCAGCGGCTTGTTCTTTATAATCCCAAGATCTCCATAGTATTGAAGAACAGGATTCGGGGGAAATTACGGAATACCAAGTATTTTCCATCATGAAAACTCGATCACCTAAACCTAAGCCAATGGCTCCTCCTGATGCGCCCTCCCCTATTACATAACATAGTATAGGCACTTTCAATTTGGCCATTTCGAACATATTTCGAGCAATCGCCTCCGCTTGACCTCTTTCTTCGGCCTCAATACCTGGGAATGCACCTGGAGTATCAATCAAGCAAATCACTGGGTAATTAAAGCGTTCTGCTAGTTTCATCAGCCGCAGTGATTTACGGTAACCTTCAGGATTGGCCATACCGAAATTACGGTACTGCCTCATTTTGGTATTCACTCCTTTTTGGTGACCGATAATAACTACGCTATTCCCATTGATCTTGGCTATTCCACCAACAATGGCTTTATCATCTGCAAAAGTCCGATCTCCGTGGAGCTCTATGAATTTTTTACAAATGTTTTCTATGTAATATAAAGTGTAAGGTCTTTCAGGATGCCTTGACAATTGAACTCTTTGCCAACCTGTAAGATTAGAGTATATTTCTTTCTGCTTTGCCTTAATTTTATTCTCAAGCTCCGACAAACTAGCCGTTACGTCTATATCCCCATGTTCTCCTACCTGTTTAATCTTGTTAAGCTGCTCGTATAAGGACTCCAAGGGTTTTTCAAATTCTAAAAAAACCATATTTTTTGAATTTTGAATTTTGATGAAATCTGCTCTGGCAAAATGCCATCACAAAGGAATCGGGCGCAAATATCGTATTAAATCGGAATCGGACTCTAAATTTAAACCAATAATTGAAAATAAATGTATATCGGCGGGGTGATATTCTGCATTTATGAATATTAAATATGTAAGGGATTGTGATTCAATACATAGTATTCTATAAAAGCGGTAAAATCACTTCTTCTATAGATATTGAAAAAAAGCAATATTTTTTTCATCAATTGCTAGGTGAATTTAGTTAAAAAAATTACTTTTGCATCCGCAGCAATCGAATGAGATTGTAAAGAAAAAAAGGAGGTCCGGTAGTTCAGCTGGTTAGAATACCTGCCTGTCACGCAGGGGGTCGCGGGTTCGAGTCCCGTCCGGACCGCTTCTTTATAGTAAAGGGTTTCAGAGATATCTGGAATCCTTTTCTTTTTTCCTGGTGGCAACATAGTGGCAACATTCAGCATATCAAAGAATTATTTTAAGATAATCAATCTATGTATTTTTTACAAATAGGTGGATGTATTTAACAAAAATGCTTCAAAAAGCCATTTCTGACTTTTCCTCACCCTAATCAATCAACTTTTTTCAAGCAAAATTAAAGGAAAAACAACTTATCAATTTTGTTAACTACGATTAACAATTAGATGATTGATTCCTAATTGGTTAGTAATAATTTCTACATTCAACTAATTGAGCTTTAATGCTCTATCAGTCTTCGCCGGACAGGCCGTATGCGGAAAAAGGTTTCTTTTCGTTTTGGGAATTGGGTTTTGTTTATTTATATTTAAAAATCTTATTATGAGGCTGGCTGCCGATCTTGGTATTTTTACTATTCAATTTTTATGTTTAATGTGAGTTCAAATCAAGAATTCATTTAAGTTGGAATTTGTTGTTATCTAACATTGTAAAATGGTTGAATAGAATCAATTTAATATTAAAAGATTCATTTATCAAGCATATTATACAATGTATTTGTTCAAATGTGCGCAGTAATAAATATGAAATAAATATGAGTAAACCTATTATTCCTAACATGAGAATTTGGCCAAGAAATCTCAGTACCTCCCAAGGTGGAGGTCTTTCTACATCGCAATATGGAGGAATGGCCACATCACAGTATGGCGGAATGGCGACGTCACAATATGGAGGTTTATCTACTTCTCAATATGGAGGAATGTCTACATCTCAATATGGAGGTCTTTCCACAGCGCAATATGGTGGACTTTCCACTTCAAAATATGGAGGATTATCTACTTCTCAATATGGTGGATTATCAACATCGCAGTTCGGAGGTTTGTCCAGATCACAAGGAGGCGGAATGTCTACATCCTCCGCAAATGTCTATAAAAGCAATATCCCGCCTTGGCCTGTGTTTTTAAGAGAATTGGAAAATAGAGGATATGATTATCAATCTGAATTAATAAGAACCTATTTACCCGAATTTCTTTGGCCAGAAAATTTTTTTAAATAATTGAGAAGATAAATACTTTTCAATAGGAGTGGCAGCTCATGTACCTGTTGCTCATATTATGATCAGTTATAAAAAAATAATATGAAATATTGTGGAATAGAATTAAAATCCAATGAGGCTAGAATTGTAAGTATTGAAGTTGATGAATCAAATGATTATAATTACATAGCAACTAAAACAAAAAAAATCAAATTAAACGATTCGAAATCTCAAGAGTCGGCTAAATCCTTCAAAGAAGCATTTAATAAATTTTTTCAAGATAACAACTTTAATAAAATAGGGGTCAAAGAAAGGATGAAGAGAGGAAAGTTCGCAGGTGGTGCTGTTTCATTCAAAATGGAAGGAATAATTCAAACATTAGATTTTTCAATTGAAATATTGCACACTGCAACGATAAAAGCAAAAATAAAGGAGAGGAAACTAAAAAAGGACGAAATAAACGCTTACCAAGAAGAAGCATTGAAGGTAGCATTAAGTTTAATATGAAAAAACAATTAAAAGAATTAGGGTACCCAGAAGCAATAATCAACTCAATAAAAACAATAGAGACAGATATAGTATTTGATAAATTTGATACTAAAGGAGGAAACGGATATGTAATATTTGGATTTCACAAGATCCTACGTAAAAGAGTTGCTTTAAAATATTACTATTTTGGAGACAGAGAGCATGAAGAAGTTCAATTATTATCACAATGCAAGTCTGAAAATATAATACAGATTCTAAATGCAAGATCTGTTGGTGAAGGGTATGCATACTTTATGACTGAGGAAGTTAATGGAGGAGATTTAGACAACTTCATTAAAAGTCCAAATCAAAGCTTATTAAAGGCAATTAAAATCACAAGGAAAATTTTAGTCGGAGTATCTGATATGCATAAAGATGAATTTAGACTTCTTCATAGAGATCTAAAGCCAGCAAACATTTTATTAGATACAGCACTTAATCCGTATATAGCAGATTTTGGATCGGTTAAAAAATTACCAGAAGGGCAGGAATTTATAAATGGTTCAAGACATGCAGCATTATACAGACCTCCCGAATCACAAGACAATGAATACTATAAGTCTTCAGATCTATTTCAAGTTGGATTAGTCCTATATCAATTGCTTGGCGGATATCTTCCATATGAAGGAATGGCATACCTAAATAAAAAACAAACAAAAGAATATCATACCCTTGAAGGTAAATTTGAAAAGTCAAAATTTATCGACAACGTTTTAAAGAGCAAATCACAGAAAGGTAAATTGATGGACTTTAACTCATTACCAAGGTACGTTGGCAAAAAACTAAAGAAAATAATTAAGAAAGCTACGAACCCAGATCATGATTCTCGGTATCAAACAACATCAGAGTTTGATTTAGCATTACATGAATTAGGGATCCTAAATAATTGGAAAATAAAGGAAGGTGAATACATTTGTATTGATGCCAATAAAAAAGATTACAAAGTCTTGCATGAAGGAGTATTTTTTAAATGCGTGAAATCAAAAACAGGCCAAAACAAATGGAGAAAAGAAGGTCAAATTGAGATAGGAAATGAAAGTCAAGTTATTGATCAACTAATCAAACATATAAAGTAAATGCACGTAATATGATTAACAGTAATAGCTCTTCGACACGACTACTCTTTTTCATTATCAAAAGCTAAAGGAATGGCAAGAATAAAGAATATCACAGTTGAAAATTACCGATCAATAGGTGAAGATCCAGTTGAAATAAAATTTCCTGAGAATTCACCTATTATAATTATAGGCGAGAACAATGCGGGCAAATCAAACATTATCAGAGCAATAGAAATTCTTTTTGGTGAATTTCATCCTAAGTATAAAAAGCTAGACGATTATGACCATCACGAAAGAAACCCAAATAATAAGGTAATCATAGAGGCAGAGGTCCAAGGATTTAAAGGACGGCTTGGAAGGTCAAATCAATTTAGCTGTGGTGGATTCTGCTTTACATGTCAAAAAAATAAAGAAAACGAATTCGATGCAATCCAATTTGAAGATGGTAACAAGAATCAATATGTAAGCTCTGCATTAAGAGAAGAGCTACTTTGCGTTGTAGTAAACTCTGAGCAAAACTTAAACTATCAACTTAGTTATGCAAGTAAGTATACATTACTTTCTAAAGTAACTAAAGCATTTCATGACAAATTAACAGATGATCCAGATAGAGTAGAAAAACTAAAAGACCTATTTAATGGAATTCAAGATACATTTAAAGAAGTAGAAGAATTCAAGAATTTTGGAGCCAATATGTCTAGAATATCCGGTCAAATGTTATCGAATATGAGTCACGCATTGGACTTCGATTTTCAAGCATACGATCCAAGTAATTATTTTAAATCACTTCGAGTTCATCCAACAGAAAATGGAAATTCTAGAGCGATAGAAGAAATTGGAACAGGACAACAACAGATTCTGGCATTATCATTTGCTCATGCGTACGCAAAATCTTTTCTTGGTCAAGGACTTATATTTATTATAGATGAACCAGAAGCTCATTTGCATCCCTTAGCACAAAAATGGTTAGCAAAACAAATGTATCAAATGGCAAGAGATGGACTACAAATTGTTGTTACTACTCATAGTCCATATTTTATTGATTTAGATTATCTTGATAGTATCTACCTTGTAAAAAAGGATGATCAAACTACTGTAATAAATAATGATGCAGATAAATTAGCACAATTCTGCATAGATAGTGGTGCAAGTAAAGCGGATCCAAAAACCATAATTCCTTTTTATGCAGCGCATGCTAGACCTCACATTCTAAATGGATTTTTTGCAAATAAAATAATCTTAGTTGAAGGAGACACAGAGGAATTAGCTTTATCATATTATTTGGGAGCTGTAGGATTAGACACTTTAAAAGAGGGAATCGCCATTATTGGTGTTGGTGGAAAAGGTAATTTAGCAAAATGGTGGAGGTTCTATAAATGTTATAAAATTCCTACATATATATGTTTTGATAATGATCTCTCAGATGACAGAAAAGCCATTAAGAGAACAGATGCACTAAAAGCTATTGGAATTGATGATGCAGAACTGGAAGGATTACTATCAACGGATGATTGGAATATAGGAGATGGATACTGTGTGTTTGGAAATGATTTTGAAACTACTATGAGAAATTCCTTCAATCAGTACAATGAGATTGAAGAGGCACAAAAGGAAAATCTTGGATCCAACAAACCAATTCTCGCAAAATCAACAGCTATCATAATTTCAAATAAAAGCAAAGATTCTGATGATGAAAAAGCTTGGGCTAATTTTGAAGAATTAAAAGAAAAAATAATGGCTTTGTGAAAGCATATGAATAATCGGAACAAATGCCCGTGAGTAATACACTAACGATCCATCTAATACACTATTGATCTTTAAATATTTTCTTTTGCATTATTAAAATATCAATACAAATCTAATGAAGTATATAGTTTATATTCTAATTTGTTTATTTCTTATAGCTGGAAAAAATTCAAATTCGAATCTAGAGTCTTCGAATCTAGAAACCTTATGCAGTGGCATAGAAATTAAACCAGGTATGACCTTTATTTGTATTGATAGCCTTGAATTATTAGGAACATGTTATGGCTATGTAAATTGTTCAGCTTGCAGTACTTGTAATTATTGCAAATATTGTAATAGTGGTGGGAGTTGTGGAATATGTGGCAAACGCCCAATAAGGAAAGTTGAAAGGCCTGTAAAACAAAAGAAAACTTATATTAATAAAAAACCTAAAAGTGAACCTTTAAGATTAAATAATCTTGACAGGCAAAAAGAAACAGAGCTCTCAGCAAAAGCAAAGGTTCAAGAAAACTATCATTTAAAATCTTTTGACTTTATAAATAGTCATTATGTAAACTTAAGGGCATTACCATCGATTAATAGTAACATTATTTCTACTTTAAAGAAAGAAACTAAAGTGGAGATTTTGGGCAAGAGTCTTTATACTCAGACTATAAATAAATACGGTAAATACTATTGGATTAAAGTTAAAGCCTTAGGAAAAGAAGGCTGGGTTTTTCAGCCACTCCTCAAAATTAATACTCTAGATATAAATCAAATCTCTTCTTTAGTTTTTCCATCTAAAAGTGTTCATGTTAGGAAAGTAAACATTCGGGCAAAACCTACAATAGGCAGTACAGTATTATTCAATCTATATAAGAATGATTCAGTGGAAGTATTAAAACAATCTAATGCTACTCAGTCTATAGAGGGTTATGGTGTGCATTATTGGTTTTTCATAAACTACAAAGGCAAAGAAGGCTGGGTTTATGGCGCTTTAATAATTTAGAAATTAACCATCTCATTTAATTACAATCTAAATATTTTGTAACTACTTAGAAATGTGTCTAATATAAATTCTTAAGCTTAAAGGAAGGAGGAAAACAGAAAATATTTGAATTAGATTTCATCCAACTATTAACTAGTTTTATTTTTCAAAAAAAGAAAAATACAAACAATTATGCCTAGGCTTATAAAAATTTTATTTGTGACAACTACATTCTTTAGTTACATTGAAGGAATCCATTCTCAAACGATGGTCAAATATATCGAAAGTGAAATTCATGATATGATATATAAAGATTCACAAAGTTGGAAAGCCTCAACATACATTCATAATTCTGTCAATATAAATGATGCTGAATCAGAGGGTAAAAAAATTATTGTAAAAGGAACATTTATTGCTAACATTACTCAATGGCCATTTAGAGGGAAAAGAACCATAAATTTTACTGCAGAAGCCAAACAGGTTCTTGACGACATTACAATTAAAAAAGTTTATTGGACTCAGCCAATCACTGAATTATACTGGTGCATTGGCGACTGCAATTAAACTTATAAAAACCAACATTACTTTATATTGAAAATTCAAATAAATGAAATCTTACTTAATTGGCTATGACCTAAACAAGACTGGTCAGGATTACACAAAACTTATTGAACAAATAAAAAAGCTTGGATTATGGTGGAATTGTCTAGATAGTACATGGATTATCAAATCTAATTCTTCAGCAAAGGATATTAGAAATCACCTTAAAAAATACATCGATGATAATGATGAGCTATTGGTTGCCAAACTATCAGGTGAAGCTGCTTGGGCTGGATTTGATGACACATGTTCAAAATGGTTGACAGATAATCTTTAGAATTTTAATTCTTGATTTAATAGTCTAGAAACTGGGATCTGGGAGCCAGTAAAAATTCATCAATTGAAATTAGTTTAAACCAGATGTGTATATTTCTAATTTTATTTAAGGAATCTACCACAGCGCTCTTAGTGGCATTATTAATAAAAACAAACAAACACCGATGAGCTTTATTGTGTCCGTATTTTTTAGAAACACTTTTGGAATTCAAAGCCAAAATATGTTGCTTTACCTTTGCTACTGATTTTTTTGTAAAATCCTTATGCTCCAATTCCACACAAAATAATTTTCTTCCCTTTAGTGTATCTAACATAAATATAGCATCTGGCTCAATAAAAGAGCTATTAGGTAATTCCACCCTTGTCTTTCTCTTTAAGACACCATCTTTTTTAATACTCCCAACAGTATCAATTTCACGGTCGTAAAAAATAATTGGGATTTCTTCCTTGCTACATGCTTGAAATATCGCTATTTGTATATCAATCGCATAAGTTCTATGATGAATCGTTTGTGGACTAAGGTTAGGTTTGTTTTTGCAATAATTAATTTCGTGGACCTGTTTATATAAATGGATAGAAATATTTTTTGCTCCTTTTTTTGTCAAGAAATATATGTGACCCAATCCATAATTAGTCGCATCAATCTTCCCAATGAAATTAGCTTTAATTAAAGGATTTAATAAACGAGAAAATGCACTACTATGTTTAGCTATTTTTAACCTTGCCATTTGTTTTCTAGAAAGGAATTTGTATATGCTGAGGGCTTTTAGTGTTTCAATAGTTTTCGGTGTCATATCTAAAAATCATCGTATTAATCATTTTTAATTGGCGAATTACAGACTAATCAATTACAACTCGTATTCTAAAGACCTAAAAAACAGGCAAAAGCTATATTTACAATTGTCTTTTATAAAGTTTTGAAAACGAACTAAATTAAAAACGAGAATTAAATGTTTTGCATTCCCATTTTCTTTTACCTTCATTCATAATCGCACATAGGATTTTATTCCCATCAGTCCTTACATTTACTAAACCATATACAATACCATCGATAACCTTTAACTTCCTGAGCGGTTTTTGCAACGTTTGGGGCTTTATGGCACCTGATCTTACTCTTTTATAAGTCACTTTAACTGTTTCATTTCCATCCAAATCAATGTTACTAGCATTACCTACTTTAATTTTTGTAGGGTGACCAATCTTTAAACTTCGTGATATTTCAGTACTGTACACTAATGGGGTTTTTAATTCATCATCGTCTATAATAATATAACCAGTACTACCTGATGCGGCAACTATATTAGGTCTAGGATGGGCATGACTTTCGTCATCACCTGAGGAAATAATTGTAACTGCCGCCTGAACCCTCTGTAAAAAATCATAGGAACAGTCATCACTTCCATGGTGGCAAGCTTTAACTACATCGGCCGCTAATTCAGCACGATTGCCAGTCAAAGATTCTACAATATGTTGTTGGCTTTGTTTATTTAAATCTCCTGTGAGCAATATCTTTGCATTCCCGTAATCCAGTCTTAAGAGTATGGAATGTCCATTTGTATTTTGTGAATCATTCTTAAAGTCTTTCAGTCCAGGTTTTCCATTAATCGTATTTTCAATTGGTCCTAAAACTTTAATTGAGGTTTCCTTATCTTCTTCAAACCCTGGTAAGTAGTCGAATCCTTTTTCTGGATTGTAACTCAATCTAGAAACTTTTGCTCCACTTGATTTAATTTTATTTAAAAATTTTGCCCATTCTCCTTGCAACTTTAAAGAAGAAGAACTCCTTAAACCATTTCTAATTGAAGTTATTCCAGTTAATAAATTCACTAAATAACCATTTTCGGTTTTCCCTAAGAATCTTTTTTTACTATCAGTTTTCCACCAGGACACACCAGCATGATAAAAATGATCAACAATTGTTTCTTCTGTCTCTAATTCATTATTTTCTCTATCTAATAATAAATCCCACAGGCCACCATAATGATCGGCATCACAATGCGAACTAATCATGGCATCTAGTTTTATCTTGTCCTCATTATAATCCACTTTAAATTTCCAATCAATGAAATCAGCCGCGCTTTTTCCATGTGGTTGTTTAGATCGATTATAGCCCCCATCTATTAACAAATGTTTTCTATCTGGTGTAACAACTAACACACCGTCCCCTTGACCCACATCAATAAAATATAATTCGAGAAGAGGTTCGTCTCCTAAGTCTTCAGCTCTTACGAAATAGCCTCTAGCCCATCTTGCATTTATTTTGTATCTACCGTTAGCTTTTCTGTTATTTAGCACCTCTACCCTATCTCCCCAAAGTAATTCCAAAACTGCTTTCCTAGAATCTTTGGTTTCATAAACCTTTGTAATATTCTTATTAACATATTTAATCATAACTGAAATTTTTTATTTATAAAATTCCGGCATATTGTAATTAGTAGCTATATAACTTTAGTTATAATAGTTAGCACTATTACCTATATATTATAAAAATGTAAATTTTAATTAAAGATTTACTGGACAGTTTTTAAATCAGAAGTGCGAAATTTCTAGAAAAAAATCCATTACTTCAAATAACCTAACAAGCTTTTCCAAAGCACTTCATACTTAATGATTTCAACTTCCAAAGCTTGCTTTGATTCCCCAAAAGTTATTTGTTCCAATTGAGCAATATGTTTTTCAGTATGCCTGTTAATGGCAACAGGATGGAAGTTATTTCTATGTACTTGTAGTAACATCTTTATAAAGCAATGGCTACGTTTTAAATTATCTGACCTAAGATAACGTTGCAAATATTTTAAAATAGATTCAAACCTCATTTCCAAATTATCATAATCTTTTTTAATGATGAAATAAATGATTTGTAGAATAAGGATGGTTACGTTCATTGCTTTTTTATCCATGCTAAAGTTAGGTATGGAATTTATATACTTGCCAATCCTTAATGTTTTTAATGCTTTCTTATCCTTAGATTTTAATATGGAAAATATTTGACCGTAAATGATTTTTAATTCAATTCTAACTCGCACTTCTTTGCTCATAGCTTTATAAGCTTTAGAAGTTTTAATGGCCTTGGCTGTAGATTTGCATTCTAATAAACTACTTTCCCTCAACTGACAAAGAAGCAATAACTCCATTGCTCTTAACCATATTTTGCTTTGTATTTTAGAATTTGCAATTATAAAATTACATTCTTTTTTAGCCTTCTTATTCAATTCAGTTTTCAAAAGGTAGGATATAAAATGAAGTTTTATAGTGTGTAATTCAGAGGTTAAAAGAGGATATGATTTTTGGAAATTGAAGATGCCTTCTTTCAAAAATGGAACTAAATTCTTATAATCATGGCGGACTTCAAAATAAATAGATCCTACCGCTAAGTAGATTCTTAAGAACCTTGAGGTATGATATTTTTTTGCGGTATTTTGTAAGTCTATAAAATATTCTTTAGAGAGTGGAATTAGGGCCTGCTGTCTAGATTTTCTTTTCGCGTAAAAAGAAGACATTTTTGAAAGGTACCATTCCGCTTTTATTTCTAATGCAATTTGCTGATTAGCAATTTGATTTACTTGATAATAATATTCTGCTTTTTTTAGATTACCACTATACCCTGCAAAATGATGAAATAATCTTCTGGATGATTCAAGTAAGAAACTAGTTTCTTCTAATTCTTTTGCAAGACGATATATTTTTTCATAGTATTCTATTGAACTATGTCTAGCTTGTAGGCCTAGTAATATTCTCGCTACTGAATTCCATCTAACTAATTTAATAAGCTTCCGTTGCCTTGAGTTAAATTTATGACGCGATGGGAGGAAACAAAGTATTTCATTGTTTATTTTTTCAATTAGGCTAAAACTTATTTTTCTTCCTTTATTATTTTCAAATTCATTATCAAGGCTTTGAAGTCTTAATGATTTGTATTCCTTAAAATCTTTTTCTGATAGTTTCTTTTTTCCAATTTTTTTACCTCGCAGAACTATCGTTTCCAAGGTATTTATTAGCTCAGTGTAATGTATCATGTTAACTACTTTCAGTTCATTTCTTACAATAATAACATAAATTATTCTAATGATAATCAATTGTTTATCATTTATTTTTTGTTTTTCTAGCAAATTTTACACTCCACTACCATTCATTAAAATGTCCTAAAATCAACAAGCTATCAGTGCTAGTTTTCGAATCGAAAATACGATTCCTCAACTCTAAAAACTAGCACCATGACAGAAGCTATGTTACTTCTTTTAGGATTTATTCTTGAAGAAATTGATGCATTTTGAGAATGCAAACTAAGGTGGAGATTAAATCATCTCCACCTTCGTTTTATATATCTGGGCATGGTTTTAAAAGAAAATTTAATGGAACCTAAATGATAGGTAAGGATCAAATATTTTTTGAATATAATCAGTTAATTAGTAATTCATACACTAAGAATAAGTTTGATGATGTAGTAACCTTATCGAAAGAGTATCTTTCACTTTCTAGACAATACAAGGATAACTGGAATTATGGTAATGCTATTCATCAAGCTCATACATATTTAGGACTCGCAAGTTTAAAATTAGATCAAACAGAGATTGCCAAATATCATTTAGTTCAAGCAAATAACACCCTTGGCTCTCCCCAACTTAAGTCATTTGGGCCAAATATGCTATTAGCGAAAGAACTACTTGAGAGAGGTGATTTCAATACCCCAATATTTTATCTAAATGAGTCTAAAAAATATTGGAAATTTGTTTTTAGAATTTGGAAATTAAGAAAATGGATCAAAATTATGGAACAAGGAAAAATTCCAGAGTTTGGTCCGCATTTAAAATATCATCTATTGATATAAGTAGATTTGTTTATCTTATAAAAGATACCATTTTTATCTGCCCCAGATATCATATTGAACCCCTAACGAAAACTGGCTTTGCTTATGAATAAAATCAGCTACACTTATAAAATAGATACTTGTCTGCCTTTCTAGATGAATTGCTCCAGATCCAAATACTGACAATCTTTCCGTCAAACTAAAATTTAACTGAGCAAAAAACATATTTACTTCTTTATAGAATCCATTTGCCCAATCTTGGCCTTTAAAATCAAACTCGCTTTCGCTTGCAGTTAACTTTCTAGAAATACTAAATTCAGAACTATATCCAACTTTTATGGCAATCTTTTTCAATCGATATTGTAATGCTAAGCTTGGTGATAGGAAGATGACTCTCAATTTAATATTATTGAAAATTTCATTATCATTTGGCAATCGGTGTCTAGTAGACATAGGGCGTTGAAAATTTTTAATTCCAAAACCACCGACAATAGAGACGTTTTTCAAAATTTCTAACTCTTTATTAAGACCAATTTCAACAGAATGAATACGCCTCGATTTACGTATTTCTATATCTAAAGTGTCACCATCAACAAAGAAAAAATGGAAATCTGTAAAATTATTTTGATTTACTTTTAGATAAATACCATTACTCTGAGAAAGGCAAATATTAGCATAGAAAAGAAGTATAAATGGAACAACATAGATTTTTTTCATCTTATAAACATTCATTTATATCAAATTCAATACTACAATCCTTATCAAAAGTAAAATCTTTAGGGCTACCATCTATTGCGTGATGTTCTGTTTCAACATCAGTATTACATAATCCATTAAACAAGCATTGCCTTAGCGAACTACCAGCTGAAACAACTTTTGATCCATTTAAACTTTTATATAAATGTATGCCTTGGATAATTGTAATTGGATTCACCGGATCATCAGTATTAGTAAAAAAATCAAAATCGAGCTTAACATCTATAAAATCTGCTCTTGTGTCAAACCATATTCCTAAAGTCTTTTTTTGAAATCTTGTTACTGCCTCCAAATCAATTTCAACCTCTTGAAGACATGTTGGAGTACCGAACTCCAAAAACTCTGAATATAACTTTCCATTCACTCTCCACCTTCCATCTGTATGGGTGCATTGAGCAGTAAGTGCTCGGCTAAAATTATTATTCTCTTTAAATTCAATATCAACAAATCTAAGAGGTTGTAAAATTGAAAAATCCAAACTTGAATTATAATAAATTCGACTGTTTGTAAACATTAAATATTCATCTCCTACTTTTACAATACCATTCTCATTGGTTAAAAGATTTTTATACGTAAAATTGTATTTTTCTGTTATTTGATCTGTTATTGATAATTTATCTTTCCATTTCATTTTAAACCGCTGTAAGTCATCATGATTATTGATTTCTCCATCTTCGAATTCTTCCATCGCCTTATTAAAGTTATGAAATGAATTAGTAATTGGAGCATTTTCAGTAAAATACAATTTGTATTTTTCCAAATTTTTATAAAGATCCTTTTTCGTTTCATTAAATTGATCAAGCGATTCAAAAACATAAAGTCCATCCTGAGTTGGAATACTTTCAATCAAAAGCTTTAAAGCTTCTGCATTCTCAATTTTATTAATCTTTTCCTTTTGACAGGAAGATATCAAAAGTGGAATTACAAGTGCGCATAAAATTAGTTGTTTAAAATTTCTCATAATACTTATTTCTTATTGTTATTTGTAAAGTGCTATTCTTTTAAGAAAGAAAAGTTGTAATTAATTTACTAAGAATTAAGCATTGGAAACAGGACAATTTTTAAGAAAGCCTTACTCATATTTTAACAGCTCACATACAATTAAAATTCGTATCGTGCTGATTAGTAACAATATACATCATTCAAACTATTTTAAGAAAAGATTAAAAATCATCAGGGTGAAGTGTAATATCTGTACTTGAATACTTTTCGGTCGCTGTAAATGCGAACTCCTTTCTATTAGAATCATTTTTATAGTAATGACAAATCATATATCGATCAATCTTATCTTTAGCTTCTTCCTCGGTTAAATAATACTCCCTATCATTATTGACTAATTTATCATCACTCTGAAATAGAAAAGCATCTTGATCTCCTGACTTAAAATAGAATTGGTATTTTTTGATCTTCATCAACTCTTCTTTTGATACACCTATATCAGAAGCAATAGAACTCATGGAGTCGGCAGAATTTCTTCCTATAATTTTATTTTCTGTATTTGAAAGCATTGCCTTGATCATAGTATCATCTAACTGCTCTGCAAACTGATGAGCCAATATTAAGTATGTTTGAAATTTAGCGAATTCTGATAGTGCTCTTTCTACAGTAGGTGAAACACATCTTTGGCATTCATCAATCACGATAATTGTTTTTGGTCTTTCTCCTTTTGGTATTCGATTCCTTTGGGCAGAAATATTTTGGGCTTCACTAATAATTAATCTCCCTATTGCTTCGCTGCCAATATTCCCAAGTTTTGTAAAATCTAAATTAACTAAGACTATCTTTCCAGTGTTTAGATAGGATTCAAAATCTAATGAGTTATTTCCAACTAAAAATCTACGCACGATGGGATGGCTTAAAATGCTATCTACTCTTTCAATAACAGCACTGAGGGTTCTTGTATCTACATCTTTCCATCCATAATCAAAAAAGCTCCTGGTGATTGGATCAGGACTGTTCCTACCTACTTCTAGGAGTTTTAATTCTTCGTTATTAAATTCTGGTATTTTTTTATTCTTGTTTCTACTTAGTCCAGAAAGTAAAATAAATAAATCCATTAACGTAACATCTTCAGCTAAAAGAAGAACATAGATACAGTGCCTTAACAAACGCTTCATGTTCCCAGTCAAAGATTGATCTTTTATTAATTGTTGAAAAGCGTCAAGAATGTTATCCGTTGAATAGGCCAAATGAGCTTCGGAATTATTTGAAATATCAAATGGATTAAAGGTGGGGCTGTACTTTTCATCTAGTGCGGGATCTATATAGATGAAGTTTTCAAGCTTTTGATTAAAAACTTTTAATCGTCGAAGTTCTGTGGCTATTTGACCATGTGGGTCTATTATTAAAAGACTCGTATCACTATCTTTTTGTTTGATAATATTATTAACCATTAACTTTAATAGCTCTGTCTTTCCTGAACGCGTTTTTCCCACGCAATATGTGTGGCTATACAATGATTCAATGGGTAGAAGTGCTTTCATATTCCAATTAAAAAACTTACATGGTTCTAAGTCATGTTGTAAAATAAACTTCTTATAATCCTCAGGCGTAAATGAAAGGTGACTGTATTTGAATTTTCTGTGTTTATTATTTATGGTCTTTGTAAATACAAATGCCGGGTGCTTTAGAAATTCAAAGTCGTCATTTTGATCATAACATAGGTAGAAAAATTCATTATATCGCACTCCTCTTTGTTTAAATAACAATTGATAATGACTTGATTGATATCCTTCCGTTTCTTCAAGTATTGACAGCAATTGCTCAACACCATTTATCCATGCTTCCATAACCGCGATAACTACATCTGTTTCAACTGGACAGTTGATATGATTTCCTATTACAAAACTATTTTTAATAGGTTCGGAATACGAATGCTGTATTGTCTCACACTTTTTATAAAATTGTCTTAAATAGTTTGAGTTGAAATTCACATCGCAAATAAAAAGTAATTGACAGGACTTAAAAATTAAAACACTATTAAATCGAAATGTTGTTTCAAGAATCAACGAGGAAAATAATTTTCAGAAAAGTCGCCTTAAGCCCTAATTATCTTCATAGTACATAATATGATAACTTATAATGTACTGAAGTTTATGAGGAAATTACTGATTTTTGTGTCCAAAAATAAGCTAACAATAAGATAGTTTAGTAAAAATTCATCAAGCTATGTTAATCTTAGTATATACTTTAAGTTTAGTGGCCCTACTCTATTATGTATTCAAAGTACCTAATATCATACCAGATCAATTATGGCTCAATAAAGAAACTCCCTTTTGGACAAAAGGAGGGGTTGTGTGCGGAGTATTAATTACAGCAGCGATTCTATTTTATGGGATAGTGCCCAGCGCTGGCTATTCCTCATCTAATTTGGCTATTCCATTCATCCTTTTATTCACTACAACTACTTTGTTTTTCGGAACATTATTAGAAATAAGTCTAAAAATTAAAAACTACTACACAAATACTTATAACAAAGTAATGCAAGATTCTGAGGATGTTCAAATAAGGCTGAATCAATCAAAAAGTAAGTTAAAGGAAATTGAACAACGTGAATATAAACTAGTAGAAAAAGAAAAATTCTTTAAAGATTACGAGCTCAGAAAAGTAGAATTGATCAATTTGGAAAAATCCAATGCAGCCAAGGAAAAAAGATTGACAAGTATAATACAGGAGGAGCTTACTAAAAAGGAACTATTGTTGCAATTAAAATACGAACAAGAAATTCGGGCAGAAAAAGATCGCCTTTTCAAAACACACCAAAATCAGATTGAAAAAGTAGTTGTGGGAATGAACACCCAAATGAATGGGCAATTGCAACAAAACAAATTGGATTTACTCTCCTCTGTTTTAGATTTCAATTCTACTGAGGATAACAACTTTTATGAAATGCAAAAAACTCAAGAACAAATAGAGCAATCAAAGCAAGAAGTAAATAATCAAAAATATCTGCTAGAAATTGACAAGAAGATGGCAGATATGGGGCAACAAAATTTAGATATTAAAAATACATCCTTAGAAATCAAAAAAGATCAATTACATTTTCAGACAGACATTAAATTACTCGATCAAAAGTTTAGTCAAAACCTTGAGAAGGAGTATCTAGAAAGAAAGCATACAAATGAAATGTTGGGTAAGGAAATGCAACTGCAAACTCAGTTACAGAAAAGTGAACTGATAAAAGTAAGTCAAAGAATTGAGATGCTTGATGTACAAACCAAAGCAAGCCTAGTTGAAATGAATTCAAATCTTAATGGCAGATTGAACCAACTAGAAATAATGACTAAAACGGTCTACCAAGAAGTAAATAGTAAAATCAATGATCTGAAACTGCAATTTGGAAAAGAAATTATGAGAATCGATGGTCAACAGCAAACGATGTTGAACGAGCTTGAAAAATACTATCTAAAGAATCAACAGTTTGTGGAAAAATGTAAGACAATTGCAATGGAGGCAAGAGCTCAAAATCTGGAAGGAAAACAAATTTATCATCAAGTAGAACTTATGCGAAAGCAACAACTTCTTGAATCATCGTCAATTGAACAACAATTAAAATTATCTCTTGATAAAGTAGCTATAAAAGAACAACAGATGGCTAATACTGTAGGAGAATCGATGCTGAAAATCAAACAAATTTCCGATGAGCAATATTGTGCAATGAAAGAGCTAAGTCTGGAAAAGAAAGATCTGGATGTATTGTGGCGAGAAAAGAACATAGAACATGAAATGAATTTGCAAGAGGTTAGGCATCAAAAAACTGGCCTTGACCATACTAGACAGCTCTTACAACAAGAAAAAAGTGCTTTTTCAGATACTAAGAACAATGCCATGGAGAATGCGAGGCTTACTCATCGAAGTTTTATGCAAGAACAAGAGCATTTAATTTCTTTGCATAAGGTACAAAATAGTGGCGGTTGGTTGAGTCGATGGGCAAAAGCAATTGAGCATAACCTTGCCAAATAATATAAGAACAAGGATCATCTATTGTTTTATTTCTTTAATTTTGAATATGCACAATAGAAATGTAAATAGATTTAAAAATTTAGAATTTAATACTTGAGAAAAATTATTACTATTTGTCTTGGTCTTAAATGCTGTACTTAACATCTCGAGTGTGCTATTTTCTTTTGTTGACTTAGATTCCCAAATAAAATGGCCACTTCATGTTCCGTCTTCAGAATCAAACGAATTTGAATTGTAACTCAATCATTAATTAAATTTAATCTAATAATTTTTGTAAGTTCAATTATTAATATAGTATAGATATCCTTGTTTTATGTAAAATTATATTAAATAGTTCTAGCTATTGAAAGATTAATCTATTCAATTATGAATAAATCATCTATCTATTTTATATTACCGTTTGCCATTTTTCTTACTAATTTCCAATTTAGTTTTGCGCAAACTCATCAAGAGACCATAGATATAATTAATGAATACCTCCAATGTGCCTCCAAAAATAGAAGATCGAATTTGGAAATTGCAGATTCATGTGTGGGTAAAGCCTTGGTCTTGTCAAAACAAATAGGATATATTAAAGGTGAAATTAAAGGCCATAAATTAAAAAGTAATATTCTAAATGGATATAGTTTATTAGACTCAGCACTTTATCACATTAATTATTCTGCATTACTAGCTGAATCAAATAATGATACCACAGGAATTTTTGAAGGGAATTTGAATAAAGCATTAATCTTAAATAAAAAAGGAGATGTCAGCGAATCTATAAATTTACTAATTGGATTATTAAATTTTTGTGATAGTTTAAAACTGACAAGAGCAAAAGTTGGTGTTCTTTTAAATTTAGCTACAGGATATTCATATAGGGGTGATTTCCAAAATGCCATGAAATATTATTTACAAGCTGATAAAATAATAACTAATAATTTAAATCTAGGTGTTTCTCCACAAGCAATAGCAGCACTATATAATGGGTTAGGAGGAAATTATAGAAACATGAAAAATTACACTTTAGCTTATCAATACTTTTCAATGGGAATCTCTAAATTAGATACTAACAATACTACTATTTTCACATTATTCAATAATTTAGGCTATACTCTAATTGAATTAGATAGCATTGATAAAGCAACTTTTTATTTTAATAAAGTTTTAAAATATTCTAAATCTAGGCTATTAAGTAAACTTCATTCTTTAACTGGGTTAGTAGAATTAAACCTAAGAATCAAAAAATATAATAAAGCAATATATCATGCAAATAAAGGCTTAGAATTAGGAGGTAATAAAATTCCGAAATATTTACAACTTCAATTGTATGAACATTTAGGAACTGCATTTTTAGAAATTGGTGAATATTCGAAAGCAATAAAACACTTAAAATTTGCCTCTAAGGGTTTTACGGATTTGAAAAGCATTAAAAAACAATTATCCGTTATGGAACCACTTCTTTTAGCAGAACTTTTAATTGATGGTAAAAATTTACAAGCAGAAAAATTTAAAAGCTATCTCCTTGGTATAGATTCAATTTACAGCTTAGAAAAAATTAAGAGTATAAATGAAGTCGAAAGAAAATATAATGTAGAGAAAAAAGAAATTGAAAATATCTCTCTACAAAGGGAAAAAGAGATTCATCAGATAACTATTAAGAACCAAAGAGCCTATTTATTTGGTGGAGGAATTGGCTTACTTGGAATACTATTAACAAGTTTGATTTTATATAATAGCAATAAACAAAAATCAAAATTCAATCTGGAATTATTAGAGAAGAATCAACAAATTGCAGATCTTAGAAAAGAGATAGATCACAGGTTACGGAATCAGATGAATACTGTATTATCATTTATTGAAAAACATAAAAATTCTGCAAAATTAAAAGAAACAAAAGATATATTAAATGAGTATGAACAGAGATTGTTTACTCTTTCTGCTCTTGGACAATTATTATCACCAGAGAATTTGGAGGATAAGGTAAATTTGAAAAATTACTTAAACATCATTCTGGATAACTTACTTTTTAATGCTGAACCGGGCCTAGGGAAGCAAATAAGAATAAATTACAATTGTGAAATAAATGAAATCCCATCAGAGAATGCTTTACTTATTGCACTCATAGTTACTGAGCTCTTTACTAACTCCACAAAGCATGCTTTTAGAAATGAAAAATTTCCTGAAATTACCTTAAAGATATCTAAAACGGAAAAGAGTGGAATTATTCAGTTTATATATCAAGATAATGGCAATGGCTTTGATAATTTGATTCCGAATAATGGACAAGGCTTAGAATTAATCAATTCTATTCTCAATCAATTGAAAGGTCGTATACAAGAATTTGAAACAGTTAGCAGTTATTTTTTTAAAGCAACCTTTCAAATCTTATGATCCAGTTACAAATTTTAATTGTAGAAGATGAATTACCAGCCAGAGAACGATTAATATCAAATCTAAAAAGATTTGGTTACAAAAATTTCATCTCTTGTAATAATAGTGATGAAGCCATAATCCATATAAATTCCATGATCCCCGATTTAGCTATTATAGATATTGGGTTAAAAAATAGTACCATGAATGGTATTGAACTAGTCAACTATGTGAACAAGTTCTTATCTATCCCAATAATCTATTTGACTGGTTTTAGTGACCGAGAAACGCTCATTGATGCTGCCAAAACCAATTTCTCAGAATATATTGTAAAACCCTTCACTCCTCAGCAATTACATGTTGCTATTGAATTAGCATTATTAAAGCACCCCAACTTTACTGCTATAAATGAAAATTCATTTTTCCATAGTGTTCAAGAACTTTGGTTGAAACAAGAGCGAAGCTACTACAAATTACAACTCCCAGAGATTATTTTTATTGAAACAAAAAATAAAGAAATTCATCTCTTTTGTGAGGATAAGAAATTCGCTTTTCCAACAAGCATGAAAAAATTTGATCAACAAAAACTATCTCCATTTCTTGTAAGAATTCATAAAAGATTTATGGTAAATTTAAAAAAAGTGGAAGCTTTTGATTTAACAGACCATCAATTAATTTTGAATTATAAAGGAAAAGAAAAACTACTGCCAGTCGGCCCAGACTATCGAAAGGAAGTTTATGCACAATTCACAAAACTAAGAACTTAATAAATTATATCCAGAATTTATAATGGAATATCCGTAATACCTAGTGGGTTATTCCGAATTGCAAAATTTCTCTCTTTGCCTCCCTTATACTTGTATGGTAAGCCTTACATAAGACCTCTCCAACAGCGCTTAGGATAGGTTACGGATTAGGATTTAGCAAGCATTGCAAGGCTTGCTAAAACTTCAATCCATAAATCTATTTTCTAACCTACAAATCTTACAAGTATGGATATCATCATTATTATCCTTGAAATTATTATCGAGGGCATTGGAGGCTTTTAAGTCAAAAGAACTCAATATTAAATCTATTGAGTTCTTTATTCAAACAAATACATTACTATTCAATTCAATTATTTCAAATTTTTAATAAATTCTCTATTATGGTAAAACTAAAATTCCTCATACCCATCTTTACTTTTTGTATTTTAATAACTAGTTGCAACAAAGAACAGGTCGTAAAAGCAAATTCAGATTTGTTTACTGATCAAGAAGTTCTTAAAATCATGGATTATATTGTATTGGAATATGACTACGAAAAATCTGACCTTTATTGGGATAAAGATTATAATATAATTGGTGCCGGACTTGATATAGAATTTCCAATTGATAACTTTTGGGAGGAATATGGGCCGGTATCTATTCCTTCCAGAAGCCATAGAATTCATGATAACATTGTAACATCAACAAATACTGTGAATATCGGATTCGACACATCTTTACCATTTTCATGGAAACTTGCAATTATTCGCAGTTGTGGTAAATATAACAACCTAAATGGCGATATATCATTTACATACGATGCGTCTAATTTTCGTGAGAGTGGGCATGATATATGGGTATCTCAAAGGTCTTATAGACCTTCTGGATCTATTGCCCGAACAAGATATCCAAATAATAATGGAGAACCAGGATTCAACATGTGGTTAAACAGTAATTACCCAGGCTATTTAAATTTGTACGATATGGAATTTGTAATAGCTCATGAAATAGGCCATGCTATTGGTATGCGGCACACAGATACTAATCATGGAAACCAAATCCCAAACTTGCCTGTTAATTGTAATGATAATAACAATGATGGTTCGTTGATGAGAACTCATCTGCATGATCATTCATCGAGGACATTTTCAAGCTGTGACATACTATCATTTCAAGAAATTTACTAGTTTAAAAACCCAAAGTTTTTAGCTTTGGGTTTTTTCTTTCACTTTCTCCAGTAACCAAGATTCAAGTATTATTTCAGAACATTTCATTATCTCAGATTCTAAAGTTTTTAGTTTTTTATTGTTCTTCAGCCTTTTAATGAATTTAATCAAATTCATTAAACCTCTATAAGTATCCAAACCCATATTATCCTCGTTCTTTTTTACATAGCGATAAAAAGAAGAAATTTGATTATCTAAGTAAAATAAATTATCCTTGTCATTTTCATAATGACAGCATAATTGGATCCACCTAGATCTCAATTCTTGTGAAAAATGTTTAAACTTACAGCTTATCAATTTCTCAAGTACTGCAGTGATATTATTTTCTCTAAAATCTACTTGTGCTAAAGCGAGAATTTCCGAATCAGATCTAATAGATGGCGCTAAGTAATTCTTCCACTCTTCTATAAAATCCCTTGTCCAGTTAAATTCATTTAAACTACTTGATAAGCCAACTATATTATTAAAGGATCTGATCGAAATTCTACCATTAAAAATAAAAAGGCCGTTCAATAAACCATACTTATAAAGTTCAAACAACTCTATTGGAGATTTTCTTAAGTCATGTTTTTTAATAGACTTTAATGCATATTCAATCAAATACAGAAACACTAATTGTCTGGTTTCCTTGGAATCCTTAAAGGTAGTTTTCATTAACCAAGAATGTAATCTGAAATAACTTTTCTCTGAATAATTTTGAATAGATAATAAATTTTGAAATATTTTAGAAAGCTCAGATTTTTGGTTAATTCCTAAACTAATGGTTTTTGGATAATCCTTTTCCCAATCTTCTTTTAATTTATTTTCTCTATTTTTAATAGCCACTAAATAAAATGTAGACATTTGATCATTGAACTCATCAAAATACTGAACAGCTTTTTTTAGAAGTTGCTCTCCAGAACTATACTTTGCAGGATTTTCAGAAAATACTTGCCAATGATTTATTTGGGTTAGATACAATCGATTCCATAGGTCTTTATCCTTCTCTTCATCAATAGAACCTTTAAGTTTTATTGCTAATTTATTATATGCTTCAAAGAGCCCTCGTTCTTTGTAAGCGATCAACAAAGATAATTCCTTTTGATAGGCTTTATTTTTCAAATGTAGCCAAGCAAGAAATTCATCAACTTGCGCTTCTAACTTGTACAGGATATTCTGAAATGCCTTTCGTGAAAGCTCAGGTCGTAATTCTTTGTGTAAAATTGAGATAGAAAGTTTGCCCTTATGAAGTTTTGATTTGTTTTTATTCAAAAATTGCACGACTTGCTTTTCAGCAGGTTTACTATTTAGATAGACATGAGAAAACTCAAGAAACTTCTTCCATTCTGGACTAGTAAATGTATTTAAAATGTTAAATAAATTCAATTCAGTAAGTGTTGATATCCAACTAAATATACAATTTATTAACCATTAACAAGAGGAATTTCGAAATTATTGACTTAGAAATATTTAGTTTTTAAGTGGATCTTTCTAACAATCAAAAATTACTTACAAACCACAAAACTTAAATGATGAAACCTATTATAGCAACTCTAACTTTATTATTCAGTTTCATATTAAGCAGCCAAATAGATGGAACACCAAAAACTTTAGATACTTCTCTTTATTGCACCTTACAACTAGTAAAACTTGAGTGTATCGTTACGGAAGGCTATGCTACTGCAGATGCAATATATTTTAAAATAAACGGGGAAGAGTGGCCTAAAAAAAGATTGAGAATGAATGCAGGCAATGTTAGAGATTTAGAAGGATATGTTGAAGTCGAATTTGAAGAATCAATTAAAATAGAGTTATGGGATGATGATACATTTGATCCAGATGACCATCTCGGATCAAACACTATTTCTTGCTCTCTGGATTGGAATGGAGTTGTCAGATTTACTGAAGATGGAGCAAATTATAAACTTTATTATAGAGTTAAATAGCCTTCACCCAACTATCATGATCAAGCTAGTAAAAAAGACTTGCTATATAATCTGGGTTTTACTAATCATTTATTTATTGGTGCTATACATTTATAAACCTGAAATTCTAAATCCTGCATTCATACAAGAGTTTGTTTATTCATTTGGGAAGGAAATGATGCTAATTTACATTTTACTAACTGTGGTAAGAGGCTTTTTACTTATACCTAGCACACCATTTGTTATTGGAGGGGCTTTATTATTCCCAGACCAATTGTTACTTGTGTTAACGATTTCAATTTTTGGAGTAATGTTATCTGCTACAGCTTTATATTATTTTTCTGATATGTTAGGCTTTAGTAATTACCTTGAAAATAAGTATCCAAAAAAAATTAGATCATGGAAGAAAAGGCTTTCTAGCCCAAAGGCTACCTATTTTGTATTAGGTTGGTCATTTTTCCCTTTCGTTCCTACTGATTTAATCTGCTATGTTGCAGGCCTTGCAAAAATGCCGTATAAATATATGTTTATAGGAGTATTCTTTGGCGAACTAATTTTAGATATAGGATATATTTATTTCGGATCTGGTTTATTGTAATTAAGTTTTCTAAGTGCTCAAACCAAAATTATAGGAAGTCTGCGTTTGATGTTTGCAAATTAGTAATACAATTTATTTTCAAATTAAATTTAGCAATGAATTCATTTTTTAATGAAGCAATTAGGACTATCCAGACAAGCGGCACCATTAGGCCAAGTTCCAAATATCTAATAAAAGAATGCCTTAGAAATTTAAATTTTAAAAATGCAAAGCATATCATTGAATTTGGAACAGGTGATGGTTGTATAACGGAAGCATTGATTAGGAAAAAAAATAAGGAAGCATCTCTTTACTCATTTGAGATTAATCCTCAATTTCATCATCACTCATTAAGTAGGTTTTCATCACATGAAAAAGTTCATATCCTAAAACAATCGGCACGGGAATTTGGTCGTGTTCTTGAGCAAGCATCAGTCACAGAAGTGGATTTCATAATTTCGAGCTTACCCCTCTCTTTATTTGATGAATCAGAAATACAAATTCTTTTGAATAAAGTGCAGCAATTTCTCAAGCCTGGAGGAACCTTTGTTCAATATCAATATAGTCTGGGAAAATACGGTTTACTAAAAGAATCATTTGATAAGGTGGAGCTAAATTTTACTATACGGAATTTGCCACCGGCTTTTGTGTATAGGTGTTGAGATAGTGAAACCTAAAAGCAAACATAGAAAACCCACCTTTACCTTCAATGGTATTAAACTTTCATCCTTTTGAATTTAGCTTGGCAATATTCAAATTTTGAATTTATTACAATTAAAATGTTGAATTTACAAAAAAGAATCCTCCAGGAAAATAAAACATAGAACCAGTTTCAAATAATTCAAATACTAGATCTCTAAATTGCATATCATTTGGACTTTGCCCATCCCCTTGGTATCTAATAAAATACAATCCTTCACTTTTTAACCGTGCTTTAGATTTAATGAATACATTCTTAGCATTTTCTTGATCCAAGAGATGGAAAATATTTATTGCTAAAACAACATCATACATTTTGTCATTTTCTTCAAAAAAATCCGTTATATCACTTCCCATGTGCAGTTTAAATATTTCATTGAATTTCTTTTCTGTTTCAATTTTGTTTTTAACTTTTATTGGAAGAACATCTAAATAACCATTTAAGCTAATTTTTTCATACCATTCCCAAATTGATTTACTAGATTTTACTAGTTCAAATACTTTTTCATCTACATCTTTCAATCCATATTGCAAGCACTCTAATTCATTTCTCAAATCTACTAGATAAACTTCATCTAGTAGAAAGCATTTTTGAAAAATTGCAGAATGACCTGGTAATCCGCAGCCAATATCAAGTAGCCTCTTATTTGCTGAAACAATGCTTTTTTTGAATTTATCAAATATATTCGGGTTGTTCAAAAAACTTTGCAAAGTTACATATTGCTTATATTCATTAATCATACTGATTTTTATTTATTGGCACATTTGAATCTTTCTTTAATTCTTCAACGATTAATTCATTTTTTGTAAGGAAATCTCTAAAGGTTTTAAAATCATCAACAAATGCTCTAGTTAGTCTTTCAAGTTTTGGGTATTGGACTATTACATTTAAATTATTTTTTAAAGCGACAGGTCTTTTATCTTTCTCACTTTTATAGTGATTTTTTAAATAGCTAGTATTAATAATTGATCTTTCTTTTTTAAGTGGTAATTTTTGTCCCTCACAAGAATATTCAGGCCAATGGCAGAATATGAACTCTTTGGGATGTTTAATAAATTTTGCCCAAAGATTTATTTCATTAAATCCCTTCAATGAAAGTTTTTTCTTATGGAAAATTTCATTTTTTTGATCTTTATTCAGTGTATCAAAAATTTCATAAGCCTGAGCAACTACTAAATAAAGCCAAATAATATAAGTGGTATTATAAAAGTATGGAGTGGAGTGTTCATACGTTGGTGCATCAAACCAATTATCTTTGATTGTCCACAATAATTGATTGAAATTTTCGCCTATGCAATTATCGTATAGTTCTTCCTCTCCTACAAATGCTCTCCAGATATCACATCCTATACTTTGTCCATCTGTGGTTGCAAATAATTCGTCGAAAATTTCTTTGCAAGCTAAGTGTGTATTTTTTGAATTCATATTACTTATTTTGATTGCTAAGTTACATTCCTAATGCGTAATCTATTTGCGTATTTGTAAAAATCTTATATTGATCATTAAGTCTTCTCATTCTCTTTATACAAATTGTTATTAAGTTGGTCAAAAATAATAGCATAAGAGGTGGTTTAAACCTTCCTTCAAAACAAATTGATTTATTAATTGAAAAGTAACTTAAAATAAGTTAAAAAATAGTATTTTAATAATTGTTAGCGACACTATTCAAACAGTCCTAATTTTTTCGATTTTTATAATTTACTAACTTCAAAATGTTTACAATTCATAGCCTAGTTAATGATGCAATAGAAGATTTTAAAATCTGTATTTCAAATGGAGAGTGTACATCTGAATGAGATTCATACGACCTGATAAATGAAATTGCTGCACGTCACGTACCTGTCTACAATTATGATTTATTAGAAGTCGCTATGAGTAACTTGCGGTTAGCTACTACTGAACCAGAAGGTTGACCAGACTTTTGACAAAATAATCCACTGCATTTTATTAAATTAAATGTTTATGAATATCTAAGTACACAACTTGCAGAATGGTATTATGAAAACAAAAAGTAAAAATAAAAAGACCTTATGATTGGTTCGCTAACTTTTTTTTGAGCAATGAGAAATACGTATTGAAAAATAAATTAAAAGGATGGTTTGGAGAAAAGAAATCCGCATTCAAATTGTGGTACTCGCTGAACAATAAAGTGTATCACAGGTATAATAATTTAATATTACCGGCGAAAAATGGCACTACCCAAATCGACCACCTCGTTATCTCTCCGTATGGCTTGTTTATTGTTGAAACAAAGAATAAAAAAGGATGGATTTTTGGATCAGGAGATCAATCAAATTGGACTCAAGTCATATTTCAAAAAAAATATGCTTTTCAAAACCCACTTCGTCAAACATTTAGGCAAAAGAAAGTCTTAATCGAATTATTGGAAATAAATGAAAGTGAAATTTTTACGGTCGTTTATTTTAATGGACACTGCACATTCAAAACTCCCATGCCCTACAATGTATTAAATTCTGGATTAGCGAATTATATAAAAAGCTTCAATGAGATTATTCTCTCACAGAAGGAGGTTGATAGAATTAATAATCTATTGAGCCAAATAATTTCTGAATCCAAATTAACCGCTAAAGATCATATCAAATCATTACAAAATAGGCATAGCTCAAATACAGTGTGCCCAAATTGCGGCTCCGACTTAGCTGTACGTACATCAAAATATAAACATCCATCGGAAGCTCAGTTTTTGGGATGTAACGCATTTCCTAAGTGCAGGTTCACCAAAAATTTATAAGGCTATGGCTTAAACTTAAATGTAAGTTGTGGGCTAATGAGCAGTGGTAACTTACCTAATTTTTTCTTATCGTAACTTCGTTTAACAGATTTATCTTTCCTTAGGTTGAAATCATAAGTACTTTTGGAAAATGAGCTTTGAAATTCATCTTTTTCCATGTGCAATTGCTGATCGCGTCTCAACACTTTTTTGTCCCAAAGATCTTGATTATGAGAGCTAAATATGAGTTGTGGTGCACTATTTTCGTGCTTTACAGATTGAAAAAGACGAATTAAATGCTGGGCAAGCAATGTGTGAAAACCTGCATCAAATTCATCAATTACTAAAAGACTTCCATTTTTAATTGATTCTAGAATTGGACCAATAAGTCCGAAGAATTTAATTGTTCCAAGTGACTCTTCCTCTAGTAAATCAAACTCTTTAAAGGCAACCCAGTTTTGGTTTTCGTCTAAAACTTTTCTTTTTGTCTTTAATGTTAAAGTGTGCCCAATATTTTTAAGAATTATTGATTCAATACCAAAGCCTGAATTTTTAACAATACTTTCAATAGTTAGTCTTAAGTTTTGATCTTCAAGTTTCTTTATAGTCTCTTTAGCTAAATCTCTTGCATTAAACTCTATTAAAATTCGGGTTTTCCTAAACCAGCTTAAAATCTCTTCAGCAAAATCTTGATTCAACCGTGCAGCAAATGTGATAAATAGCTCATTGGGCCTAACTAAACCAGAGAACTTTTCTAATTTCTTCTTATAACCTCTATTTACTTTAAATTCCTCCTGTACTCTTAAATATATATTGGTTTCTTTTTTACCACTGGATGTATAAAGCCACTCTTCAATAATTTCTGTATTAGTTATTAGGAATCCAAATCTTATTCTTTTTTCATTAAGCCAGAATATTATTTCAAACTCAGAAGGATTTCTTTCAGAGTCATGAAAAAGTTTAAAAGGTATTAGGCCATCAATTTCCTCTCTTTCTACTCCACCAAGCTTTCCAAGTACAAATTGTTTCATAAAACTGAGCGCTTTAAACAGATTGGTTTTACCACTGGAATTATTCCCGAAAATACCAACTCCTTTAAGCATTGAGTATTTCATATATGTTGGTGTTAGGAGATTCCCATCTAATTCAGAGATATTTTCAGCTTTTAAGTTCAAAGTGAATTTACTCTTAAACGAAAGAAAGTTAGTTACAGTAAATTTTTCAATCATGCTTAATATCTATTTAACGTAAAACTATAAATTAAAGAGAAAATTTCACAAAAAAAGCAATAATCTTGCATATTAATAAATAATCACATATATTGTAAGTGATAATAACTCATTATATTGAATATTATTGCAATTTTACTACTACTAAAACATAAAAACTGAGGTAAAATTACAAAAATCATTATAATGTTGATTTTTAATTTAATTCAAAGAACATGAGTACTAACTCAATTGGCACGACCGCCAAAACAGGTCAAATTTGTCCTATTAGTGGAGTATGGAAAGTTGTAGGGAATCCTTCAACAACTGCACCTATTGCGAAAGGCAATAGAATGCCTCCTTATAACAGGAAAGCAGTTACTTGGAAATTAATCCAATTAGCTTAACAACTTAGAGGGTGAGAGTCCCTCTTTTTTACTTTTATTAATGAAAAATTTAATCATGGCAAAAGATGCACCTGGAATGAAAGGTCAAAGATCAAGAAATAAAAAAGGCCCTCTAAGAAAAAAAAGAGGAGATACTAAGGTTGGTACCATAGAAAAGAAATACAATGTTAATTTTGATGTAAGAAGCGACATGAAGTTAAGCAACCTTTTGAATAAAGAAAATGTTGATTCCTTAGATGATTTACTTGAAAAATATAATAGATAAACACCTTTTAAATATTCAGAACTATCATATTCAATATAAAAAGCGCAAAGTGTTTCTTTGCGCTTTTTCTTTAAATCATCCCCTCATCAGCAAAAGAATAATATCCACTTGCTGTTATTATCAAATGATCCAACACAGCCACATCTAACATTTTACCTGACTGTTTCAATTTCTTCGTCAATTGAATATCAGCTGATGATGGTTTTAGATTATCCGAGGGATGATTATGAGATAGAATAATAGAACTGCAAACACACTTTAATGCGATCCCAAAGATAACTTTAGCATCAACTACACACCCAGCCACTCCACCTCTGCCAATCATCCGGTAACCAATAACACTATTCTTTCTATCTAGAAAGAGTACAAAGAATTCTTCATAAAATGTTATAGTGCTATCATCAAACAATGGGCGTAATACTCTGTAAGCATCTTGACTAGACTGAATTTTAGGAGCGTTGTTTGTTTCTTTATTGTAAGAAACCTCTATTTCTTTCATTTCTGTTTTTATTTTCATTATGCTAACTTTTTTAGTTACAGAAGAGATTGAAATTCTCTTTTAAGATTTATTCGATCTTTGATTGGATTATTCTGGATGCTTGGTAGTGTTTTAAACAAGAAGTGTTTTTTCATATAATGGAATAGTGGATCAGGCTCCAATCTTTCAATGGTTGTGAGCATGGTAGATTTGTTTTCAAAAACTGCTAGAACCTTGGTGTCAAATTCTACTTCATATTTTGTACTAGCTATACCAAAAGCAATCACCGACACATATTTTTCCAACTGTTGGCAAATTCTTTTTACATCAAAATTCATGTGCAGCTCAATACAATAAAGCCTTATAGGTTCCTTACCTTTTGATATTTTGCAAATGGCATCAGCTCTTATAGTCCCTTGCTCTAGATGTAAAGCAGTAGCTGTTTCTCTACCCGGACCTGATCATTTAGAAACTCATTCGAAATAATTATCATAGACATCTATATTGTAATCTCTTGATTCAAATTGATTTCTTAGTGCTACATGTATGTTAATACATCCTTTTCTATGTTGATAATCATTGTAAAAAATGGAGCTTCATAGAGGCATGCGAATATTTTTTTCATCCCATCACCTTTCTTGCACTAAATACTTTCTTCAAGCAGGCTTTAGAAAGTACATATTCTCTACTTTTCAATATTTAGGATGATAACGAAAAACTTTTTTTCAAATGAGTCTTTGTGAATCAGCAAGATCATTGAGTGTCCTGTACATGGTTTTTTGACTACAGACAATTCAACAAGTGAAAAATTGGCTAACACTTAGGAAGGTGTAAGTTGCTAATAAGCTTAGAATATCACTGGAGGTATCACGCATGACTTAATTAGATCAAAACCTAGGCTTGGGCATTGCTTTTCAAAGCAATTCATCCTGTCGATCTCTAGGAAAATCATCTATCCATTCTTCTGTTACTGGGAATGTTTTTCAAATTGGTTTATAATATCCCTTCTCCGTTAAAATACGGCGATTCAAAGTTCTAACTTCATGACGATTTAGTAGCAATGGACTTCTTGTCCAAAAGACATTCTTTGTCTTGATTTGTCTATATTGTCTCTGTCCACTCTTGACAATAAACTCATGAGCTTGCAATTGCTGCAGTACCTGCAATGGAATATTAGTTTCTTTTGACATGGGTTGTAATGTAGCCAAGGAATTCATTCATAATAATTTCATTCAAGTATTTCCCAGTAGATTTCTCTTCAACTTTTCATATTCCTTTCCTGAAATTAAAGTTTGGTTTGCTAATAGCAGGAATAAAAAATATTTTCTAGATTCTTGAAGAATAGTTGAAAGACTATTTCCTTTCAAAAAGGTATTCGCTTCATCAAGAATTAAATAAGTAGGAGTAATTAGATGAGGAGGCAGTTTTATTCTTTGCAAGGCAAGGCTTTTAAGTTTTGCAATGATAAACCTTCCCATAGTTGAGCTTACTTCATCTCATAATCTACCCTTTGCCAAATTAAATAGTATAATTTTGCTTTCTCTAATCAGGTAGTTTAATTTTATAGTCGTTTCTCAGGTGGTGAAGTGATAGAACGTAGTGCTATTCAAAAGGGACTGGATCTTCGTGTAGATACTATTCTTAGTGTAATCATATAAGCGATGGTCAAACTCATCTCTAAAGAACGTTCTGAATGGTTTAATTTTCATATGCTTTCATTTTTCAACTCGCGGTATACATTTCTTTTTATTCATCATGTCTTGCAGATCTTTCAAAGAGCAGTTTTTCTCAAGAAGTAATAAACTAATGCATGGAGTCAGAATAGCTTTCATATACGTACTCAATTTATCTGGAATTAATTCCTGGAAAACTTCTATAAGATGTTGTGTATGCAATTCCACATTATCCAAACTTATGTCATCCACTTGTAGTGGATTTAGGCAGGGTGTAAAACCAGGTTTAAGAAATGGATCAATGTAGACAAGTCTTTCAAAGTACTTCTTTGACAAGTCAAACTTCTTGCATCTCTCTGCACTCTGTCCATGTGGGTCTAGAAGTATTATAGACACATCCTTAGTATGTCTAGTTTTGTACCATGTGTAATAAACAATTAATTCAATAAGACTACTCTTCCCAGATCAAGTTCTTCACAGCAACATCCCATGTGCTTTTGGTTGCACCCCGCCCAATAATTTTCCAATGCGATTAATGTGTCTTCTGCAATAAGATTTACTACGTAATGGCAAATAATTAGGAAGCCTCCGGATTCCTTTTAGACGTTCTATAAGGCTTCCTTTTCATTGGGTAACCATTGGGAACACAGAACAGCTAAAGCAAGAGGCTAAATCAATGTTTTTGTACTCAACAAACCCTAGTGTTTACTTTTTTTCCTCCGCCTACTCCAGGATAATTTCATATTTATTTTCTCAGAGGGGGCGGACATAGACGTCAAAGAGTTCCACTTCTAGTTCTTCGTGCTTTACATACACAATACTATCACTCTCTACGTCCTGCGAGATGTCAAAAAGATCTTCGATTAATTCAGAAATGTACATGGTGGTCAAATAAATGCTAAAATGTTTTTCTGCATGTTCGTTCTAGAAAATAGGTCGTTACACCAAAGCCCTTGGGCTTGTTACACACTCAAAAAAAGAGTATGATTGAATCATACTCTCTAACTTTTCTATCCCTACAGGCACCCTCCGTAATTCATTTGGCATCAAAAAATGAGGATATTGAAAGTTGGTGATGCCATTGATACTTCGGGGATGTTTTGGGATTTGAAAAGTTGGAGAATATGATTTAGTGTGGAGTATAGGAAAGTTATTTGTAATTGCAAGGGAAACTAATTCAGCAATCAAATTGTTGTATGTACATAGGAGTGTGGAAGATTTTATTTTAAAATCTCTTTTATGAAATACTGTTAATTTTCATTCTTATCTTTTTTGTGTACCAACTTTTTTATTGGGAGAATCTTGCTTTCCAATATTACATCAAAATGATAAGTTAAAGACAGATTCACCATATTCTAGGGCAAAAAGAATTAAAGAAGTTGACATAGATTGTTATTTAAATCTATTGGATTCAAGCATTATTTATGGTAATATATATAAAAGATAGGATCACGTTTCGGATTGTTATAATGAGTTGGGTGGCTTTTTTAGACAGCAAGGAAGTCCTACGAAGACATTAAATTATTATAAGAAGGCGTTAAAGTTTGCAAAGAGAAGTAGACTCGAATACAAAATAAATCGTAATTTTTGTTGACAGTTTTGAATAATTTTCGGAGATTAATTGCGAATATACTTTCCAGAATAACCCAAGAACGAAAAAAAATTCCTAAATTCAATACAAACAAAACAAAAACTTATCAAACAATGTTGATTGTTACCTATCTATTGGCCATTGGATCAATCGCTTTCTTTTTAATATTGCCTAGCATTGTACCTAATAAGCTTGCTGAAGGGGTAAGCATACCTATTTTGAATATAGGAATATTTAATTTGATCGCTTTTGGTCTCTTTTATCTATTTTCTGTGCAATTTGAACCACCATTGTTTTATCAAGAAAAATTAGCATTTGATCAACACAAATCAAGTGTTACAGAAAATGCACGACTAACGCATCAGAAGTATATGAATGAACAGGAACATATGGTCTCCCTACATAGAGCTCAGAATAGTGGTAGGTGTTTAACAAGGTTGTCGAGGGCCATTGAAAGAAATAATATCAATATGCATTAAGAATGGATCAATCTGGAAAATTAATTAATTTTTTATTTGAAAATGATGTCATTTTTAAACATCTTCAGATCCCTGTTTTATTTCTAATAATACTATCTCTATTTTATCTTTATTCATTTGTTGATCGTAAAAATATATATTGGATATTGCTAGGATGGACATTAAATTGCTTCTACTTAATATGTGAATGGCTAAATGATTATTTTGAGCATATTCAATATGGTGAGGATAAGATTGAAATTATTAAATTTCTTGCTTTTAATTTTGATTTGGTTGGTGCATATTTCATCTTATATGGCGCACGCCAATATCTTTTTGTTTCGAAAGTTCCTGTAATCAGATTAATTCCACATACTCACCTCTTGAGTACATTTTTTATTATTTGTTCTTTAATGAATATCTCAGAATTAACTTCTTTTAACTTTCTACAGGTTGAAAATATTGGATTTTTCACGCAAATATTAAAATCGATTATTTTATTTATAGCCTATATTTTATTTTCCATTTTTATTTGGATTTATTTTCAACCAATAAAATTTAGGGTTGTTGTTTGTTTAGTAATTTCAATTTATGCTTTTATTCAATTTTTACCAATCAGTGAATTTTTCGGTGGTCTTATTATATTTAATATAAATACTATTGGTTTTGGAATTGGTTTTCTAGCTAAAATTATTCTTTTAATTCATTTAATACTTTTTACAATTAAAAAGGGATGGGATGTGAATAATAATGAAGTCATAAAAAAAGAATTTCACAAAATGTTTGTGAAAGCAATGCATGAACTTGAAGTTCCTGTAAATGCTATAGCAGAAAGTTCTGACGTACTTCTACAAGAAGAAAACCTTGATTATAAGATGTCGGGAAAAGTTAGAAACACAATAAAAATAATTCAAGCATCTAATTACCATAATCAATCTCTATTAACTGCTTATACATCGATCTATCATAATGCAATAGATTCTGATTTTACAGATTCTAATTTAGGTAAATATAATTTACACAATTTGAAGAATGAACCAATAAGTTATTATAATGCGACAACTATAGCTCAAATGGCGATTAGTATGATAAAAATAGTTAACGGTCAAACAAAATGGAAAATACTTGCTAACTACGGCAAAAATTGTGTTTTGGAATGTAAGATTTCAGATATTTATCAAATATTAAGAAACTTACTTAAGAATTCTGTAGAAGCTATAGACAATGAATTAGGTAAAATATTAGTTGAAGTAAGAAGAGAAAAAATTAAGAAAGAATATTTTATTAAATTTGTTATCAAAGATAATGGAGTTGGAGTTCCACTTGAAAATATCTCATGGATCTTCGAAGAAGAGAATTCAACCAAGCCAGAGACAAATTTAGGAAGAGGATACGGACTGCCGATTGTTAAGGAGATTGTCGAGACATATGATGGCGAAATAGAGGTTCAAAGTGATCCTAGAAATTTTAATGATCCTCAAAAATTTAGTACAAAATTTACAATTATTATACCAATTTAAACAAAAATATGAGTTCAATAACCTTAGATCTTCCTAAAAAGAAGATAGCAGTATTAGATAATGAGCAAGTTGAATTAGACAAATTTGTTGGACAGGCCATAACAGTTTGTGGAGCAGAGCTTGAAATTACTCCCACAATGTCTATTAATTCAATTAAAAAATGGGCCAAAACTGATGAATTTGACATGATTGCAATAGACCAGAATTTAGAAAACGGATATTTAGGTATTGATCTAATCCAAGAATTATTGGCAGAAGAAGAAGTAAACAAACATGGTCAATTTTTGCTTTATACTAAAGGAGCACTGGAAAAACACGAAAGAGATATTTGTCTGAGGCTAGATATCGAATACGCAGATCAGAAAGAGAGCTTTGGGGTGACTGCTAAAAAAATAGAGAAAATTTTATCTTTTGATAGAAAAATGCAAAGTAAATCTGATGATTCTCCTATCCTCAAAAATAAAAGTAAAATAGATATGGATAGTAATAATAAAAAGGAAATTAGAAGATACACTAAAGATTCAATTTTTACTTTACTCAAATTCGATTTAATCAAAAAGCTGGAGAAAATCACATCGAATTTAATAATTACGACATTTAATAAAGAGCTTTCAATAAAGGAATTAATTGATGAAGTAGAACAGGAAACTGAAATAGGCTTATTCTACTTAAGAAACCATATAGATCTAAACAAAGAAAATAATTTATATAAGTAATGAATCATTCTCTATTTTTAATTCAGCGATTTTTCATTTATCTTTTTAGGTATGTAAATCTTTCTTTAAAGGATCTTCCTTTATCTATCTTAGCCGAATACGATGGAGTAAAATGGTGTGGAGTCAAGTATTTTAAGAAGTGGTTGCCAATAAAAAAGAATATAATCTTAATTGAAAATACACTAAATACCCTTTCTCAATATATTGATGGGAATAGAGAAACCTCATTTAATAAAAATATATGTATTGTTGGGCACCCGAATGACCCAAAGTTCAATTTAATCATGACTAATGCAAAAAAGAATATTAATGGTAACTGGTTTAAATATAAAAATGAAATTTTCTCTAATGGATTTATGCTAATATGTCGAGGAAGTGAATTATTTAAAAAAAAGAGTTTCCGTTCCAAGTTTCAGTTCATCATTTCATGGAGTTGTGATATTAAAATTATTGGAAAGTCTCGACCTCCATCAATAGCAAGACATTACAAGTATCTCTTTGAAGATTTATTATACTTATTTTATATCGAAAAAGATATTATACGCACGTCTGCTTTAATACTCGCTCGAATACAAGAAGCAAAAGAATCAGCACCAAATTCTATCACTGATGAAGATGGTTTATACATTGTACAGTTACACATGAACGCTTTAGAAAAAGATATAGTTTTTTACCAAAATTCTAAAATATGGACTCCTTAATTTATGTTCTACCTTTGATAATAATTTTAATCTCGATTATTTGGCTTGCAATTAATCGTAAATCTTTAAATGAATTTAATATTTTCTCCTTGAACACTAAAGGAGAAATACCAAATATTGAGAAAAACACCATTAATATGATGTTGTTCAAGGAATTACTTATTCAACAAAAAACAATTTTTTGGATATTAATTGGAACAATCTTATGCACGTTCCTTTATATACTAGCACTGCTAGTAAAAGTATCTTTTATAGATCAATTAGACATTCAAGTGCTTGAAAAAGTGGGTACTATTATTGGGAGCTTGAGCCTTTCGGGATGGGCATATACTGTTTATAACAAAGTTACAAAAGAATTAAGGGACGTAAAAGCTCAATTATTAAATTAAGCTTAATAAGCTTTTGGATTCATAGTTTCTTAATCTTCAATCATTTTTCAGTTTAAAAAGGAAAATCAACAAGACTGCCATTCAATTTTATTCCTTAGTGACATAATCATGAAGTGATGACATACATATAGAAGGAAGAAATCGAATAGCGTTAGCACTTGTAAATGTTAGTTAACTGAGCAGCTGACCGAATGCTACTCGGGCATTCGGCTTATTGGATTATGACCTTTTGCGCATATTTCGATCAAACTGCCCCTCTAGCTCCGGAATCAGTGGCATAGTTTGGCCAGAATATATAGTTAGAATGATTTGATTTTTACAATGTCAAATCTAAGGTTGTTTCTCATTTTAAGCAGCACCATTTCCTACCAACAACAATTGCGCCTGCCTCATATTCTCCTTATCAACTTGTATATAGTGCTGTGTCGCCAATATGGTACTGTGTCATAACATCTCTTGTACCGTCTTCAAATTGGCTCATTTCTTGAGCAATAGGGTGCCAAAACTATGACGAAACATATGATATGTAATTCTTTTACCTCGACCCAACTCTGCTTCATATTTTCTCAACATTCTTGACATGCCTTTACGCCCTAATTTATTCCCATAAGTACCTTGTGCCAGACTAGTAAAAACCAAATGTGGGTTACTATCTACATACTCTTTGTATCTAATAAATTCCCTTCCTTTCATATTTACTTTTTCTGGAAGAATTTTAGTGCCTCCTCTTATTCATTGATATTTTTTAGCAAATTTTCTGATGACAAACGGAATGGGTAGAGTTCTGTCTTTTGCTCATTTTCCAACAATATTCACATATCCTGTTGATGATAAAAGATCATCAAATGTTAATCAAATAGCTTCATGAATCCTTAAACCCATTAATGTGCCAACGAGTATAAGGAGAGTGTCGCGATACATGAAATCTTTTCTATTTTTATGAAGTTTCGAAGGGAGTTGCTTTATCTCTTCAACCTCCTTTTCTGTTAGTGTATTTAATTTAGGGGGTCTGACTCTGGGGGATACAATTAGGTAGGCATCCAAACATTGTTTATCAATCGTTTTATATCGTTTAAAAAACTCTCTTATGGAGGTTATATAAGTTTTAATTGTTCTGAGATGCATCTTTCCAGGTCAATGTATAGAATACCTAGAATGGTAGGTTCTGTCCTTATTTTTAAGATGTCTTACGTAATTGTATACGTCTTGTAATGTTGTTTTAGAAAATGGTTTTCCATTAAGGTAGAAATTAAACTCTCTCATGTGTCTTACGCGCTGCTCTGCCGAGGTAGGTGCAATGCATTTTATCTCAAGCAGAAATTGTTCGAAATCCGTTAAAATTGGTGGAAGTTGCTTGTTCATATTTATAAGGTTGATAAATGAACAAGACCAACCAGCTTTAATGTAACAACATCAATATGAGACTTTATAAATAAAAGTCAAGACGTTGTTTGAAAATGTGAAGGAGATAAAAATTAGCTAGATAAATGTTTCGCCACAGATTGAAAGCTAATTTGTCTTATATCTAATCAATATAGTCTGATTCGGATAATACAAGGCAATGTTCAATTTATGTGACAAGACATAGATATCACATTAATATTTAAAGAGGATATAAGTTTATTCGTTTGCAGCCCATAACTGCTCTAGAATTTCATCAGGATCCCCTTCCTTCTCTCTATCTTCTATTTCGCGAAGAATTAATTTTTCACGTTTTTCCGCTCTTTTTAAAACATCACATTCAAAGAAATATCCATTTAAATAGGAAGAAATATTTTTCAGCATCGAGGTTGAATTTGAATTGCTAAGCTTATCTTTCTTAACATCTAAGTCATATTTATCGTGTTCAGATTTTGGTCTTTTATTGATAGAAGTTGAAAGAAGTAGATTTTTATCTTTTAGATCGGAGCCTCGTCATTTCTTGTATATTTTTAATTCTACATTACCAGAACCAGATTTAGACTTACTCAAAACACAAAGATAACTACTATCCTCCTCTTTAAATTTTCACTAGTACTCAGAACAAATGGAAAGATCTTTATCTAAAGGGATATGAATTTTATCAGAACTATCTTCGAATTTCATCCCACTGAATTCAATCTCCTTTTGCATTCTAGTTCCAAATCACAAAGCACCACCTAATTCAAAAAATGATTTTGATATTTGATGGAGTAATTTATTAGAAGCCTTTTGCTCCATTTCAGGTGGAGTTGCCTTTGGGGATTCAATACTCATATTTTAATAGGAAGTAAATCATTGTTGTCAGTACTTAAGCCCCTTAATTCTGATGATTGTCGATGCGAAATATGTAGAGATGTGATTTATTTTTAATCTCTGCCAGAGCTCTGAATTGTTTGTTTATTCTGAATGAATAAATTCCATCTTGCTTTGGCTTCTTAAGCTTAAAGTTAACTTGGTAAAAAAATCATTTAAATATAAGTGAAATTTGTTTGTCATATTGTTTTTTAAGGCCTCTAGATATAAGGTAGTCCATCCATTTTTCGGAGATATAAACATGGCTAATGTGCATTATATGGATTAGTTGAAACGATAAATTCTTGTGGATCCAAGGCTCTCATTTCATCCAAAGATTTCTTTTCTTCTGCTCAGAGTATGTTTTCATCCAATTGTGTGAACATAACCCAGTCTTCGTTTTTAGTTATACTTGCCAATAGGAAATTATTAATGGCATCTGACATGTCTATTCATCTATCTTTGAAAAAAGCCTTTGCTTTGAGTAATATTTGTTTTTCAGTCTTAATAGTAAGTGTACTATCATAGGTCATAGGATTGACGGAGAATTAAATATCTCAATTATATACCTCAATGTTTAAAATGCAAATCAATTTAGACACCTTTCGTGCACCCATATTTTGGTTTTCATATACTTTTCCCCATCTTGATAGGATAATTTTTTCTTTCCTGTGCATTCTGATGGGCTTAAGTATGTTTTAAAAGGCCCATCCACAGATACGGTTTTTAATTCTATCTGATAAACTACTTCTTTAAGGACTTTTACAACCGTTCCTTCCCAATAGGTATTATTGCCCCATTTACTGCATCGCACAGTATCACCAACTTTATATTTGCTAATTGCTGGCTTAGGTTCTGTGAAATTTGATTGAACAAGGAATAAAGGGAACAGGAAAGCAATAAGAAAAGAGCTGTGCATACTATAAATTTTAAGGTTTGACCCAAAATTATATATAGTGTGACAGGTAGAAGGAATTCAAAAATTTATTATAGAATATTTATATAACTACCTTTAATGCTATATTTATGTAATTGAAGAAAGTTATATAATAGTTTCAAATTCTAGAAAAATAAATACAGAAAGTATGTGGAAAGATAGTGAAACGGAAATAGACCTCTTAAATTTTGATTCTCTGATTGAAATTACTAAGGAAATTATACTAGATAAAGAATTAAGTCCTTGCAGTATAGGAATCTATGGAAACTGGGGCAGTGGAAAATCAAGTCTTATGGAAATGATACAAATGGACTTAAGCGAAAAAAAAGGTATTCAATGTGTCAAATTCAACGGATGGCTATTTGAAGGTTATGAAGACGCAAGAACATCACTTCTTACAACGATTATACAAACCATTGAATCAAATAAATCGTTGAAAGGCACAGCAAAAACAATATTTAATAATTTATATGAACAAATTGATTTCTTCAAACTAGCAAGTAGGGGTATTCGTTTTGGATTAGATTATGCAATTACTGGCGGTATCGGTACAGTCGCTTCATTTACGCTGAAGTCATTAATCTCAAAAGCAAATGAAAAAGGCCAAAGCTTGGACGAAAATGATATTGAGAATACTTTAAAATCTCTTCTAGAAAGTAGAAAATTAAACGAGAATATTAAAAACTTTCAGGTTGATTTCAAAAAGCTTCTTGAACTTACAAAAATTGATAATTTAGTCATTTTTATCGATGAATTAGATAGGTGCTCTCATGATACAATACTCGATACACTTGAAGTAATGAGGTTATTTCTTTTCTCGACAGGTACCAGTTTTATAATAGGGGCAGATGAAAGGCAAATAATGTATGCTATAAGAAGAAAGTTCCCAGAGTCCCAAAATCAAGGCCTAGATATTGGTAAAGAATATTTAGAAAAGCTCATACAGTACCCTGTGAAAATTCCGCAACTGAGCGCTAAAGAAGTTGAATATTATATTACATGCCTTCAGTTCCAAAAAGAGTTTAATAAAGAAGATTACGACAAACTATTGAATCTACTTTCATTAGAGAAAAAAAAGGATTTGTTCAACTTCAGAATAAGTTATGAATCCATAGAAGCATCACTTCCAAAGTTGGCTGTTAAAGCAAAAACAATAATTGCGTTATCAAAACAAATATCTTCAGTATTAGCACAGCAATTAAATGGTAATCCGAGGCATTGTAAAAGATTTTTGAATTCTTTAAGTATGCGCCTAAAAATGGCTTCTTTTAAGGAAATACCAATAGATCAACGAATTTTAGCTAAAGTTATGATCCTGGAATATTTTAAACCAGAATTATACAGAGAGATTGGTATTTTACAAAGTAAAGAAGGAGGAAAACCTACTGAAGTTGGTCTCTGGGAAAAGAATGAGATAGATACCCTAGAATCTCTAAAGTTATGGAAAAATGATAATTGGGTTAAATCTTGGTTTGAAAGTGAACCTAAATTAACCTTGGTAGATTTACAACCTTATTATTACATGACAAGAGAAAGCTTAAGAACTTCCTCATATTTTGAACATTCTGGGTTAAGCAATCAAGCTCAGAAAATCGTTGATGATTTACAATCTGGTTCAGATGCAAAAATTAAAACCGCGATTTCTTTAAGTGAAATATTAAGCCCATTTGAGAAATCTAAAGTTTTAGGAATATTAATTGACAAATTAGAAGTAGGTAGCAAAATTGAAAATAAAGACTTTAAAGCTACAATTGATTTTACTTTAGCTCATGAAATTCTATATTCCAGCTTCATTTCATTTTTAAAAAGAATTCCAGCAAATAAAATCAGTATTGCATTTATTCCAAGGATAAAAGATTTTTCTAATCATCTAGATAATTCAGGCGATATTGAAAAACTATTTGCCTCTTGGAAGAAAGAAAATACAAAACTTCAAAGCGTTTTAAAGTAAAAATAAATATGGGAACTTCGAATAGATCCAATGGTCCAAATAGATCTCCACTTTTGCCGCCTGATTTCAATTTAGAGGATTTGGAATTGGGCAATCCGAATGAAGAAAATAACTCAGGAATGCAGGAGCCTGAAAACGATAAAAATAAAGACCTAGAGCAGAAAGTAACTTGGCAAAGTGCAAAGTCATCCATGACACGCTATGTAAGAGGGGCAGGAACTTCACCTAATCGTCCTATTTCAAACTACGTTAAAGCAAGTGGTGGATCTAAGAATATTACTCGATCCTCTGGAGGCGCTGTAAGGAGTACTGTTGCGTTAGGATCTTTTATTAATCAAGTTAAAAACTCATCTTTTAGAGAAGCTGTAGAATCATTAGGTTTTCAATTTGAGGGTAAAAATACGGAAGATATCTTAATTTTCCTAGCTGAAGAACTATCACCTAATCCAAGTGACAAGGAAGATGCAGTTGCTAGAACAGCAATGATAGAAACGCTTTCAGATTTGTATGATGAATTAGACCAAAGTAATGAAGGAATTGAAAAATTAAATCAAATAAATCAAGACACTTTAAGCTCACTTATAGTGAAATATATAATCAACTATATATATGAGAGGATACTTAGTGAATTGGGAAAGAGGTTTGAAGATGGTGCAGATTCTTCGGAAGAAGCTGTAGCCAAAGAAATTGAAGTTAAGGACTATATAACTGCAGTTGTTGAAACATCTCAAAAAATGAGAGATGTTATAACATATGATTTTAAAAGTTCAGGGATTTTGTCCTTTGTGGCATCTACATTTATTGAATGTTATAGTATACTCGAAAATTTGTAAAAATGAAAGTTTGTTGTCTCATAAATAAAAATGATGACTTTACGGTTGATGATTCAGAAATTCTAAATTTTTTTGATAAAAGCCATCTTCATTATACTTTTTTCAATGTTGGTAGCTTGAGAAATTTTTATCGACTTGAAAGGTTTTTCAATCATTCTGCGATAGACCTTTATTATCTTTCTATAGCTATTTATTTTGCTGATAGAATAAAATTGAGAAAGGATTCAGATGATGGTTGGACAAGAGAGTTCACAATCTATCTGCCTGTTCTTTGCTTAAATGAAATGCAATCGGTTACTAAAAAACTTAAGAACTTAATTGAATATCTGACAGGAGATAAGTGGAATTTTGAATTAAGAAGGCGAATAGGCCTTAATACACAAGAAGAACGAATAAAAAAAGGAGTAGAAAGGGCTAGAAAAAAAGCTCAGCCCGAATTCTTTTCAATGTTGTCAGGTGGCCTAGATTCATATATTGGGGCCATTGATTTATTAGAAAAGAATTTAAATGTATTTTTCGTGAGTCACTATGGAGGTGGTAAAGGGGTAAAGGATTATCAAGACTTGGTGAGAAAGAACTTAACTAACAATTACAATATTAGTAAAACAAATTTTTTCTCCTTTCATCTTGCTGCACTAAATGGAATTGAGGATACAACCCGATCAAGGTCTTTTATGTTTTTCATGCATGCTTTAGTTATTGCATCCCAAGTCGAAAATTCAATTGAAATTTTAGTTCCAGAAAATGGATTCATTTCTCTAAATATTCCTTTTACAAATTCACGACTGGGAAGTAACAGTACTCGAACAACGCATCCTTATTACATTAATTTATTGAATAAAATTATTGAGGAATTGAATATCAAAATAAAATTTGTAAATCCTTATCAATTTAATACTAAAGGTGAAATGATCGAGAATTGCTTAAATAAAATTCTTTTAAATTCAACTATAATTGAGACCATGTCTTGTTCTCATCCAGATCAAGGGCGATACAATGGAATCAAAAGCCCCACACATTGTGGAGTATGTTTGCCATGTATAATTAGACGTGCTTCAATAAACAAAGGTATAGGTGTGGACCCAACTTCCTATTTAGATAAACACTTTCTAGGAGATCAAGCAAAATTAACTCTCCGATCTTTAAAAATTGGAATTCTAGATTTTGAAAGATCTGTAAATACATCATTTTTAAAGATTCTTGCTTCTGGAAATTTGCCAAATAAAAATCCTTTATTCAATAAGATATATAAAAATGGTATGTTAGAAGTTAAACAACTATTAGATGAATATAAAGGGTAAATATCATGACACACATTTTCATTTAGATCTTAATGAAAACCATGAAGAACTCATTACTCAGATAGAAAGTAAGGGTATTTATACAATTGCAGTTACAAACTTGCCTGTTTTATATAAAAAACTGAGTTCTAAAATTAATCATAAATACTTAAAGGTTGCACTTGGTTTTCATCCTGAGCTTGTTGATCCAATGTATATTGACCAACTTCCTTTAATGTTAGATTGTCTTAAAACTTCTAAATACGTTGGTGAGATTGGCTTGGACTTTACCACAAACTTTAAAAATAAGGACCTGCAGACAAGAGTATTTTCTCAGATAATTGATGTTTGTAGAAATAGGAAAGACAGAATTCTATCAATACATTCAAGAGGTGCTGCGAATGAAGTAATAAATATAATTGGAAAAGATTTTAATTCTATAGTTATACTGCACTGGTTCTCAGGAAATCTAACTCAATTGAAACTAGCGGTTCAAAATAATTGTTATTTCTCTATTAATTATGCTATGGCATCTTCTAAGAAAGGAATAAGACTTATTAAAGAAATGCCAAAGGATAGAATTCTTCTTGAATCAGATGGACCCTTTGTCAAAATTAATGGAGAGTTGTCCTCACCCTTAAATATAAGCCAAACTGTTCTTAAAGTCTCTAATATACTTGAGTGGAACTATCAAGAAACAATTAATACTTTTTACAGCAACTTTAAACAAATATTACATGCCAGCAATTAATATTTACACTTATTTGTAATACCCCTTGCATTTCTGACCCAAAATATATAATACTGGGACAGTTATATAAGTATTTAATCTTAATAACCGCCCATGTACCCTGCTAATCCTATAAGCCTATATGATAATAACGGGAATCGCAAATATCTGAACAATGCAGAAAGAGATCGCCTATACAAGGTGTTAAAAAATGAAAAGAGAGATAAAAAGTTATTCTACTTAATGCTTTTTTGGAGTGGAGCCAGAATATCCGAAATTTTAAACTTAAAAACTAACAGCATTGATTTTTCTGATAAAGTTGTAATCATCGAAAGTCTAAAAAAAAGAAGGAAGGGAATTTATAGGCAAATTCCTTTACCATCGTATTTATTATCGGAGCTGAAGGCTTTTGTTCAAAATATTAAGCCCGATGAAAGGATTTGGCGTTGGTCAAGACGTACTGCGAGTCGTTATATAAAATCTGCGATGGCATCTGCAAATATATCAGGTGCCCAATCTTCTTCCAAAGGTCTCCGTCATAGTTTTGCGGTTCATTGTGTACTCTCAAAGGTGCCATTGACACTGATTCAGAAATGGATGGGACACTCGTCGCTTTCAACCACAGCGATTTACCTAAATATTGTGGGAGAAGAAGAAAGAAAATTTGCTAAGGATATTTGGAAGAATAGGTAAAATTAGAAACTAAAACCTTATTCAGAAATGTTATTTAACAACTTTTCAATCAATTTTATATGATCTGTAAAATTAATTCTAATTCTATAATCAGAACTAGAATATCAATTTCGTTTTTTCTTAAATGTACAAACTTAACTTAAGAAGCTGTCAATCAAATATTTGATTGTTAACATCAGATTAACAACTATTTACATATATATTTTTAATATATGTTAATGTTTTATTTACTATTTCATCTATACTTTTTTTCCTATATATTAATTTTATTATTATATAAACTTTAAAAATGTATATTATGAAAACCAAAAAATTCATGTTACTCAGTTTTACTTTTTGCTCATTATTTCTCTTCGCAAATTTTACTTACCCAAGTACGTATATTTCAGAAAGCTCAGTATGCCCTTTGGAAACATTTGATGCCAATAGTGACAGTCAGCTCAATGCAGACGAATATGAACAAGCTTCTGAATGTCAAGTACTGAATGGAACTACAGCTGTGCCATGGGCCGAAATTGATTTAGATAAGAATGGTTGGGTAAGCCAGGAAGAGTATTGGGCTGCTTATCCTGAAAACTAGCATAAGCCCAGTACAACACTTAATTCTAAATATTATTCAAATAATTCCAATATTTTAAATATTGGAATTATTTTTTTATCTAGGGTAGATATATTATTTTAAACTAAATCCAATGTAATTTGAATTATTTATTAGTTTTTATTTTTACTCTGAATCAACTTTCGCACGTAGAGGTAAAAGGGTTTATCGCTAATGAAGAAAATAAACCATTGAATTACATTAATATCTCTTTTTATAACTCCACAAAAGATTCTCTCCTATACAATACACAATCTGACAGTTTAGGTTTTTTTAAAATAAAAGTTATACCAAAAAATTATTTTATAAGCGTTAGCGCTATCGGCTATCAAAGTTTAGAATTTAAGAAAGAAGTTTCGGAAAATATTGATTTTGGAATATTAGAATTAAGGGAGAGTTCCGCTCTTCTAGATGAAGTTGTTGTAAAAGCTAAAGCCATTAAAGCACAGACTCAAACAGCGAGAGGCACAATCATTGATATTAGTAATGATACGCTGTTGCAAACAATTTCGGCTTTAGATGTTTTAAGCGTGATACCTCAGCTCAGAATCGATTTTGAAAATAATATATTATTAAATAATGTACCTGCTCGTATATTAATAAATGGTAAAGAAAAAAGAATAAATAATGATGTATTAATGGACATGCTCACTGAGAAAAAAGGAAGTGATATAATAAAAATCAATATGATAGATGTTCCATCTTCTAAATATGCTTCAACTGTTCAAGCGATCATTGATATTACCTTAAAAAAGCAAAAAAAGAACGGCTATAAGGGTAGAGTTAGTAATGCATGGTCAAATGTAACTACAAATATAAACTCAAATATTTCTTTAGATTATAAGGTTAACAAGTGGGTATTCTCCTCTTCAAATAGTTTTTACAATAGGAGAAAAGAAATGATCCGAGAAATAAATAGTGAGGATGTTTTACTTTTTACAAAGGATATTAAAAAACAAGAAATCAAAAATAAAGGAAAATCATTGAACTTAGGAATTGATTTTAATTTAAATAAAAAACATTCTATCAGTACCTTCTTAAGCTATGGAAAAGGAGTGAACTCAAATAGCAATGAAAATGAGATAGAGAATTTTTTAAACAATACAGGCTTTTCTCAAATAATAAATCAAATCAGTGATGTGGAAAATGACAATTCGAAAACAGGAGAATTATCCTATCGATTTGATATTGACTCATTAGGAAAAAGACTTGATTTTTCAAATTATTATTTCATCAAAAACAATCGTTCACTTTTAAAGAATGAATATTCTGAAACAATGATTATTCAACCCTCATTCAAAGAGGTTACTAATAGAGATAATAGTAATAATAGGAGCAGTTTATATAGCAATAGAATTGATTTTAGTATGCCTATAAAAGCTTTAAAAGGTGAATTTGAATTAGGCTCACGAGTAAACATAGTATCATTCACAGAAAATAATTTATTTCAAAATTATAATAACATTACTGAAGCTTTTGATCGAGTTGATCAATACAGTAATGAATTTGAATTCTACGAGAATTCACTGATCTCATATATTAGCTTATCATCAAATAAAGGAAAATTAAAGTACTCACTTGGATTTCGTGGAGAACTTATAAATACAAAAAGTAGGAGTTTAAATAACGCACAATTTCTTCGAAGAAGTTTTCCTAATTTTCTTATAAATACATCTATTAAGTATTTGTTAAATAAAAAAGGATCTAGTAATTTAAATTTATCATTTCGCCAAGGCTACACCTTGCCTTCTTTTAAGCAGCTAAATAATTTCACAGAATTTCTTTCTCCAAACTCGGCGAGAGTTGGAAACCCTGACTTAAATCAATCTAGGTATTACTTAATAGGCTTACGATTAAATTTAAATAACAATCATTTTTTTGGCTTAAGCTTGAATAATTATTTTAATATTTTTAATCAAATATTTGATTATGATAATGGTTTTACAACAAATTTGTACAAAAATTTAGGAGAGCGAAATTTACTTATTCTCAATTATTCAACTAGTTATAAGGTCAACCAAAAATGGCGAATAAATCTTTCTGGTTTTGGGCAATTAACAAGAATTTCAAAAGGAATAATCGACAATGAAATACTTGCTGGCAGAATAAGTACATCTCATGTATATAAATTATCAAATACCTTTCTTTTAAATATGAAATTGGATTATTTATTGAATACAGAATCTAATGGAATTACAGAAGTTCTATTTCCTACAAATTTTTATATGAATCTAGGCGCATCGAAATCATTTTTTTCAAATGCCCTGCGTTTTAGAATTTCTATTCGAGATATTCTAGGGGTTTACAATAACCAACAAAGTATTCAGGCGATTTCAAACACTTTGGTAACTAGTAAAGTGACTTTAGTAAATCCAAGAATTAGCATATCAATGGCCTTTTCTTTTAATAAGGGCGCTGCTGTTAAAAAGAAAACTAAGAAAAAAGCAGTCTTTGGAGGTTCTCGATTAAATAATTAATAAAATTTGATCCATTGCAATTTATTTTGCTAACTTTTTGGATGATAACAAATAATTTCAACCTCTTTTGAGGTGGTTAGAAATTTTATATTTAATGATTTCAATTATTAAAAACTAAAACAATACTCCTCACTCTCAGCAACAGTCCTATCCTCATCATCCAAGTAAGCAATTTTATAACAGTATTGCCGAAATGGAATCAAGTTATCTCTAATAAACGAATTTCGATTTGGATCTTCAATAATACTTTGTAACTGATTTCCATTTTCGAAAATTACGATCCCTTTTATTTTTTCGAAATCATCAAAATTTATTCGGCTAGTGAAAAATAATTCTGCGAGGTCAGTTTCTTTTTCATGGGTAGTAACTTCTAAAAATGGATCACTCGGGTTTTCAAAAATATTGTTGCCTAACTCGCCTTCGAATTCAGATAAACAAGAACTAAGCCCACCCATAAAAACAAATAGTAATATTAAATTTTTCATTAGAAATTGAAGTTTAGTTGCAAGGCGAGGCCTTGATTCATATTTAAATTAATATTATTTAGCACCAGTGGATTTTCGGGATTGTAAGTTGGTTTTTCAGGTTTCTTCTTTTTCTTCAATAGCATGTAGCTAAGTGCAGAAACTCCCACCCCTATTGGAATTCCAATTGCTCTTCTCGTATTTAAACTTTTCACCAGTTCATTATGTGAGGCTTTTGTTTGATCAAAGTTAGCGCGAATCATTTGAATATCATCTGGATGCACTGCTTCCACAAAACTATTCTGGGCTATTTCTAATCTAGCCTCCATCTCATTTAAATCTTTTACTTTCCCGCCATCCCAAATAACATAATACATTGCTGCATTTCCTGCAACCGCTCCTATAGTACTGAGGATATTAGTAAATTTTGCACTATTGTATTTTTTTAATTTTGCTTTGTATTCTTTAAATCCTTCACTCTGTGTCAATAGCCCTTTTGAGTAAGTATTTTCTTTATCTGGATTGACAGTAAATTCATCAATGAATAATTCAAATTCTGGAGCCCAAATTTCGATGGTGTGTGTTCCAGTTTCTAATTCTAGTGTGAAAGCTTCATCAAACCCTCTATTAATTGACTTGCCATCTATTCTTATGGTTGCTTTGTTTGGCTGTATATTAAAATTTACTTTTTCTTGTGCCAATAGACTTTGACCACAAATCATGAAAATCAAGCCTAAAATTAAATGATTCAGTTTTTTATTCATTTAAATATTTTGTATTGAATTTAAAGTTCCTATGAATATTTCGAAAATGTACTGCATCTATTTTTAGAAACTACTAAACTTTAAAAAAGTATCCGAAATACCACTCTCTAGCTAAAACAACAATAGATCTGCCTTTTACTTATTCTGATAATAAGAATTACCTTAACTATTTAAGTGATCTCTAATTGTTCTTTCAAAATCAAATTTTGAGTTACTCATTTTTACTTTCACAATCAATTTCTTCTAAAAGATACTTCGTGTTTTTATAATATACCGCAGGGTAATATTTACCTTTGATATCTGAGTAATATAAAAAGAGAGCATTTATCTTGCGGAATTGATGCTCGCTCAAATCAAGAACTAATTTGTCATTTATAAAAGATTCAAGTACAACACCTTTATTAACTTTTGCTAAATTAGAATTTTCACTTTCATCTAATTTGAAATTAATCTTTAAAATTTCACAATCATTTTCTTTGAGATTTCCAAATGATAAATAAATAAAACCAATCTTTGATTCAAAAGAATAATCATTTATGGATATTTCAAGGCTTTGTAATATTCCCTCTGGAGATTGTTTTAATATTTTAAAGCTTAGATTAGGGTTTTGGCCTATAATACAGCTAGGAAATTGAGTAATTATACTTATTAGGAGAATTAAAATATAAAATTTTTTAGTTCTTATCATTTTGATTTTGTTTTTGACGAGTTTCTCTATATAACTGAATAACATCAACTTTATTTTCATTGACTGGCACACTTTGGCTTCCAGGTTTAAAAATATTAAATTTAGAATTCTTTGGATCATATTTCGCCCCATAACTCATTTCAGGATTGTTTGTTTGTCCTGTACTTTCTTTAACAGGTTCTACCGAATCATCCACCATGGCATATACAGAAGCTCCAGTAATGTCAGCCAACTCCTGTGCAAAGGAAGTACCACCACTGCTAGTTCCACAATTGCAAGCTCCCATAAAAATTACTGCATCTTTAGAAAAACTTATACTGCCATTGTCAACTGCGCCTTTTAAAGTTTTTAGATTATCAATACCAATCGATTCGCCATCACCCCAAATAGAATTAGGAGTACCATGTGAAAAAAGTGACATAAAAGATATTTCAGCATCTGTAGATTCTTTTGTTAATGCATCAACTAAGGAATTTATACCACTTTTAATTGTTAAAGATTTAACTCCTTTTGCGTAAAAATTAAAATTATTTGCTCGGTAATTTGTTTCTTTCATCATGGAAATCGCCAAATATTTTCTCTTTGGAGGATCTCCAGGTTCCAAACCATTAATATCTGCAAACCTAATAGGATTATTAGCTGCATAAGCATAATTAGTCTGAAAACTATACTTTTCTGCAAGTGGGTCAACTGTATTAAATCTGCCTATACTCGGATCATACCACCTTGCTCCGTAATCATACATTTCGATTCCTAAATCAGCAGTGAACTCTTTCCCATTATAATTAAAGCGATTCACAAAGGCTGGTCCAAAACCATCAGGAGGCCGCATTGACCCTATCCAATCACCCTCCATACTCATACCAAATGGATAGTAATGGCTTTCTTTCAATATCTCTTCTAGCTTTTGCAATTCTCCATCATGATTTTTATCACTAAAAAATACTCTGTTATTTCCTAAGTGATCTTCTATAGTATACTCAAAGCGGTATCCACTTTCTGATTCTGCATCTGGTACCACTCTTCCATGATCAAAGTACATCCCTTCCAAGACTCCATCTTTTGTTACTACTCCTCCCAAATATCCATAATTCCCCTCATAACTAATTTGTTCGTGTTTCTGACCGCTTGCATCATATGAAATAGTCATATTTCCATTTATTGTCTCAATTAATTGGGGTAAATCTAAATAATTGTAATCTATATTATTTATACCTTTACCACTATGACTCTTTAATGCTCCTGATCCTTCATAATAACTTAAAGTTCCTCCTTCAAAAGAGCTGCCGTATTCTGGATACAAGTCCGAAACAGATGTTGCCAGATCTCCATTGTATCCTCCTATGCTCATTTCGTCAACAATTCCAGGAACTGTATAACCCTCAATCATGTTTCTTACTCCATTTCTTTTTATAGAACTTATATTACCTCTCCCATCTGATGTATATTGAATTTCTACATCATAATTTGGAAGATACTGAGTAGGTGGCGGAGCACCATTATAATTTATAAAATGATCTGCTTTTGTTAATCTATTTAATTGATCATAAGAAAAGCGATAGGTATTAATTGGGTTTTGAAAAGTTTTCCATTTTAGTTTACTTATATTACCATTGTATTGAGGAAACACCCCGTCTTCATAAGATATTATAGATCCAAATAAATAATCTGGTGGAAATAAACAATCATATAAATCTGGTATCTCATCTATTAAATTATTAATTATTGTCGGGATATCTTTTATTGGTATTCCTTTTAAACGACCCAATTCTTGTAACCAAACATATAATACGTCATACATCGTCTGTCTTGGTATTCTTCCAGAATAATTGAATACCTTTTGATCAGGATTTTGGCTCATTACCGCATTATTCGGATTATAATTATTGCCATTTGTTGTTGTATAAATTACATTCCCACCTTGACTTACATTGTGGGTATTAGTTACATTCACTATTACTGGGTTTTGTTCTAAGTCTACAGTAACATTTACTACCCCGTTAATTAATACTGGATTATCTAAATCATCTAAGTCTACCTCTTGCAATACCTGTGGTATATTACATTCTATAATATCATTAATTTTGGTCACCCATCCTCTTCCATTGTATTGTTTTGCAAAGCCTCCTAATGATCCATTTCCACTATTCCCTAAAGAAACACCAGTTAACCATCCTGCTGCATTAAAAGAACTTATACTTACATGCTCTGTCCTCCCATTTATTGTCATAAAATGATCCTTTTCTCTTCCAAATTCATCGGACGTGAAGTTGCTCGTGGTTGCAATATGATCATTGCTCCTTGTCGTATGATATAAAACATCCGCATCGTCATATGTATATACATATGTATCACTCATCGTTAAGCCAACCTCATTCTTTGATGCTAATCTTCCATATTCATCATAGACATAAGTGGTTGCAGCTCCATCATTATAATTCCCGTCTAATACTGCATGATATTCTGACTCAATTGAGCCTATTCCTGGTCCACTTTCTTTATATCCAAAGCCACTTAACACAGGACCATTGGCAGAATTTATGCTTATCGTTCCTACCTGTTTATAATCATTGTAATCTGAATAAAATAACTTCTTTCCATTCGGTAATTCCGTTGTTTCTAATTGATCATATTCATCATAGGTATTTATTGTCCAATTTTCTTGATTAGGTACTTTTTTCTCTATCAACCTGTTGCGTTCATCATATTTGTATTGATACACATAGTTTAAACCTCCTCCTGGTGGGAGTATCTCTGAGACATTCCCTTTCAAATCATAGGTATATACCGTCTTGATTTTACCCTCTTCTGATATTCGAGTAGTTTGGATCATTCTCCCCAACTTATCATAATATTGTTCACTCGTATTATTATTTTCATCTATGGTAATTACTTTTAATAAATCTCCTGAACTATATCCTGATACATCTCCACCTCCATTTATGTCATATAAATAATTCTTATTCCTAGGCCAATTCCCTTGCTTCTCTACCGTCATCCTTTTTGTAGGTTCATCTTCATATTCATAGGTAAAACAGGCTCCTCTTTTTGAATCACATTTCTCTACTATTTTATCATAGGCATTGTATTTTTCTGACACACTGTTTATTCCTCCTGTGGTAATACCAACTGTTCTTCCAAAGCCATCCATGCCATAGGAATCATTTAGATTATAGTCTCTTTGAGTATTTGCAAATACCTTATTAATATCTATTGATGCTCCGCCTCCGAATGTAAAAGAATATTCATATTTCATATTTCCATTTCTCATCCGTTCCTCATCCAAAATTCCATTTGGATGATAGATTTTCTCTACTTCTTGGCCATCTATTCCAATTACCTTTTTTAATCTTTTCGTTTCTTCATCATAAACGTATGTCTTTTCTCTAGACCCAAACTTCTCTTTCTCTACCAATCCATCTCTTGTGTATGATACAACATTGGTCACCTTTTCATTTCTCGCTTTTGATTCTACTAATTGACCATGAGGACTATATTTTAAATAAGTTATATTTTTATCCCAACCCTGACCTCCTCCATTCTCATCATAATCCCATATATCTTCATGGATTGGTGCTACGATTTTACCATAAGTAGGGCCAAATCCAGCTGTACCTGTTGGAGGCAAGTCCACTAGTTGTACTTTATAATGCAATCTTTTGCCTCCTATTTGCGTGCCACTTACAAGTGTCTTTATTTCAACTGGTAAACCATAAACATGTCTGTCTTTCAATTTTTGTAGATCATCAAGTTGCTGAGACTGACCTGGAGAATCTATATAATAATACATGTTCTTGTGAACGTTTCCATCAGAATTTGTGGTCCAACTTGCTTTTAAATTGAATTTACTGGAATTACCTAGATCATTTATATCATTTATGTAATAGCTAGAATTTTGTTCGGTTAAATAATCTCCTGATATTTCTTTTACCTTAGTTGTCGTTTTTGAGTTGTACATAAACGTGCTTGTTGATCCTGTATCATAATACCCAGGTGAATGAAATCCATCATCATATGAATAACTAGGCGTTTCATTACTCATAGGTAAATTTCCAAATGCACTTGATGATTCCCAATTGTTCTCAGTAACTATTTGTGCTGATGCTTCTCCTGTTTTGAATTGTGAT
>Ga0209187_1000406_pt1 | contig 78880 bp, 73 predicted proteins | sample BantaG_FD_187430 | JGI IMG/M metagenome (GOLD analysis project Ga0209187, IMG submission 187430) | Marine algal microbial communities from Bantry Bay, Ireland - BantryBay_4 metaG (SPAdes) (version 2) | ecosystem: Host-associated > Algae > Red algae > Unclassified | place: Bantry Bay, Ireland...
TAGTACACAATTTATCGTTGAATAATCTTATTTATCTAGATATTTGACGGTCCTAAGCTTAAAGAAATTCCTATAAATAATTAATTTGATACCAAGAGCGAAGAACTTTAAATTCATTGTAAGTAACACATGTATATACACACCTTTTGTTAGGAGTTACGTATATATCTTCTATATGCCTAACTAAAAGTAAGATTTTAAATATTAAGCAATGGAAATATAAATAGTTATTCTAAAGAGAGTTTTTATACAGCAAATAAAAAAAAGCCAGACCAAATGGTCTCGCTTTCTATTTAAATATTGACTTGCTTCTATTTTATTCTACTACAATCTCTACTTTGTCTCTGATTGCTTTTGATACATCTCCTGCACCCATACCGTCAAATGAAATCTGCTTTTTATTTACTCCTAATGCAACAAGCATATCTCTCACAACTTCTGCTCTTGTTTTAGATAATGATTTGTTCTTACCATCATCATCACCGTCATTAGTATAAACCTGTACTTTAATTTTAGAATCAGGATATGCTTTTAATGCATTTGCTAATCCGACAACTTCGTTCTTAGAGAAGTTTTCTATTTTATGACTTTCGGTATTGAATTGTATATTATTCAATGTATAGTTAGATACAGTTGTACCTGATTTCTTTTTCTTAAACATGCCTCCGAATACATTCTGAAAAGCATCAGCTGTAGCTGTTGCAGCACCTCCTAAGGCGCCACCTACTGCTTTGGCGCCATCACCGATTACATTACCTACTTTTTTCATAAATCCTACCTTTTTTCCTTCAAGGTCATAGTATTCTCCATCTTTGATATTAAATTCTCCAGCTTTGAATAAGATCACGCCGTTTGCATCTACAAGATTACCGTCATCGTCTACACTATATGACATGACTATAGAATTTTCATCTGCATTCGTTTTTATCTGAGCAGTTGTATTTGTCTCAGTCGCATTGTCATGAGAGTGACCTTCATGCACAGTACCGTCATCATGAGTGTGAGTAGCATTTGTAGTTATAGTTTGTTTTTCTGTAGTTATAGCATTCTCAGTAGTCTCTGCAACAGTGCCGTTATCTTTAGTAAAGAACCAAAATAATAATGCTCCCAAAATTAGTAGAGGTAATAACCATCTTAGAAAACTACCTCCTGAACTTTTAACAGGTTCTGTCACAGCAGCAGCAGGGGGCACGCTCGCAAAGTTACTTTGTGATACAAGGTATCTCTGAAGACCCTTTGCATCGAGATTATCTCGTTCCACTACCTTTCCTACTGATCCCATAACTATTGGAGTAACAGCACTCAGTAATTTAGTAGATGACTGTCCAGACAATCCTGATTTTGCCGCCAAATCCCCTACAGAATTACCAAATAATTCAGAACTTAATTTTTGTCCTTTGTCCATGTAAGCATCAGCTTTGCTTCCACCTGCAAGCATAGGAGACACATTGCTTAAGCTAGTTGATCCTAATGCATATTTTCTGATTAAACTGATAATCGAGCTGGCTCCAGATTCAGTAGATCCTTTATATACAATACCCTTGATAAGAGAAGGAAGCATCTTCGAGATACCTAATTGTGTAGTGCTTGGGTTGCTACCTATAAGACCCGATATCTTTGATATTGTCCCCGATGATAGATTCTGTTGTATAATACTTAATAAGTTTGACATGATAATTTGGATTAAGTGTTGATTAATTGTTTTAAGACTGTATATGATTTTCGGCTTGGGATGCCGTTTCTATTATATCGCCTTTATGGCATTGGTTTTTAAAAAGTCGTATCGGTTAGAATACCTTCTATAAAAAGAAAAGTTCGATTTTTATTTAGTAATCAGTTTAAAAAGATGCTAAATAAATGATATTTTATGGATAATATAATGAGATGGTTATCACGAAATAGCTCACTTCTTCAGCATAGTTACGTGATCAAATGTATCATCACTTACTTTCTATAAGTTGCTCGAGATTGGGTTTTACTTTATTGTAAATTCTTTTTCGATACTCGGTGTAAGTCTCGGAGCTTTTGTATTCTAAATCTCCAATTTCGCAATTTATTATTTCTAAGTCTTTTGTTAGGTAGTAGTTATAAGGATATCCCATAGCATGTTTGAATCCTTGCATGACTATACTTGAATCACAATTGCGATCCTCTGTTGTAATTATCGAAATTCCTTCATAGTAATCATTTTTTCTTTTTTCGTATTCTTCTACTCCATCACATAGCAATATTATGAATTCAATTTCACCTTCAAACTCTTCAGCCAATTGATTGATTACTGGTATTTCAGTTCTGTAGATATTAGAATGTGTAGAACTCACTTGAATAAAAATAGGTCGATCTAAAGCAGATAGATCTATTGGTTTTTTATTACTGTCTTTAAATATAATGTTATCTATGATAGTACCTCTGAGGATAGATGGGATAGTGTCATGTATAAGTGAGTTTCCGATTATAGAGTTTTTATCTAATTTAAAAGCTTTACTTGCTTTTATTTTTGTTGAATCTATCAATTCAAAAATAGAATCTATTGATGGATTTGATATTGTTTCCGTCTTTAGGCTTGTGTTACTATCTTCAATTTCTTGCTTATCGCCTGCTGTATTTTTACAACAGTAGATAAAAGGAATTAAGAATAGTAGAAGAGTGATTTTGAAGTATTTCATTTTTATCATTTCTAATTGTAAACACCTAAAATTTAACTTGCATATTAAAAAGCAAGCACCATATTTCATATGCATTAAAGTTAAAGTTACTATTTTTATTATTGCCAAATTTTTAAATAATCTCTTTTCCCACCATACTTCCGCTTCCATTCATCTATGAGATAATGTTGTTAGTCTTAATTTCTATAACAGCCTGATTTAGTTCGGAACGTTTCATGATATTAGATCATTGAAAAAGTATAGCACATATATTTTCAAACTAAAATTTTAAATGATGATCAAATCAAGAGGCTCAGCTTATATATTTTAATAATAGTTTTTTTGGATTAGCGGGTCTACAGCATTTTTATCTGGGTAAGATCTTTAAAGGTTTACTATGGTTATTTATATTAGTGTTCTTTGGCTTGGGTTCAGTTATAGATTTAGTAACAGTGGGCTCTCAGGTGGATTATTATAATGCTAAGATACAGCTGAATGAGTTATGGCAGCTTGTATAATGCGAAGGCAGCATCACCTTAACTTTAGTTTTGTAACTAAATATTAGTTGATAAACTAAAATTTAGGTACATTCGGGATTATAAACTACTTACACGATGCAAAATACCCTCAATCAGAAAGAAGAACAGATCATGCAGATCTTATGGAAAATCAATAAAGGTTTTGTCAAAGATATCATAGACGAGCTGCCTGAGCCGAGGCCACCTTATAATACGGTGTCATCTATTGTACGTAAGTTAGAAAGTGAAGGCTTGATAGGGTATGAGGCATTCGGTAAGACACACCGTTATTTTCCTATTCTTAAGCAGAAGAAGTATAAGAAGCATGCATTCAAGAGTCTCTTGAATAATTACTTTGAGAATTCTCATACAGAATTGCTTTCATATTTCGTTAGAGAAGAGAAGTTATCAGAAAAGGAGATCAAGGATTTATTAGATAGTCTTAAATCCAATGCATCATGAATCATCTAACCATACCGCAGTATCTTATAGAGACGAGTGTATGTCTCATTGCGTTCTACTTGCTCTATGTACTATTACTTAAGAAGGAGACCTTCTTTCAGCTTAATAGGTTCTATCTATTAGGGTCAGCTCTATCATCGGTTATCATACCGTTTGTTGATTTTAATCTGGCGTACACAACAGATGCCATTGCTATGACAGATTATATGCTGCCCATTATAACTAAGGCTCAGACCTCACATATGTCATTAGTAGAATCTGTAGAATCACCATCGCCATTAATTATATCAGTAGGAGATATTATAAGATTGATATATGGATTAGGAGTGCTGATTATGACACTCAAGTTTCTCGATGCGATATTTAAAGTCATCAGTATGATAGGGAGGGGTAGTAAAGAAAAGATGGGGGAAAATACTTTAGTGTCACATACAAGTGGTGTTCCATCTTCGTCATTTTTTAGTTATATATTCTGGAATAAAAATGATGATAAGAAAAGCTCAGATGTACACACAACTATCATTAATCATGAGCTTGTCCATGTGAGACAATGGCATAGCTTAGATGTGATATGTATGGAGATACTTGTCATCCTTAAGTGGTTCAACCCACTGATATACTTATTCCGTAAAAGTCTGAGGTTGACTCATGAGTATATCGCTGATAGGTATATGGCGGAGCAGACTGATAAGTTGACTTATGCTCATATCTTAATAAATCAAAATCAAGGCGATTCTAAATTACCACTGAGTAATACTTTCTACTCTGATATAAAAGAACGCCTACAGATGATGAGTCAGAATAGCAGTAGTTATTGGAGATTAACTAAAGGGCTTATGATTGTGCCTGTTTTTGTCGGGTTGCTAAGTTTGTTCTCATTTAATTTTACCGATCATATACCTGGTATTGCAGATGGTATGGAACAGATTAATAAGGCATATGATATAATAGAATCCACTCAAGTTGTGAGTATAGATCAGACAATGGTAGAAGGTCCGCTGTCAAGTAGTATGGTAGGATTAACGGAGGAGCAACAGAAAAACTTGATCATATTCCGATGGGGAAGTATGATGTATAATAATGATCCAAAAGAAATGGCTGGCGATGGCACGATTTATTATGAAGACAGCGTCAGTAAATGGTCACTAAGAAATAGTCTAAAGAAAAAACCAATGGTGTTTGCTAATAACTATTATTGGTATGATTACCAATTTGATATTACATTCCAAAAGGGTGATGAATCTTATACTCATAATGTAAAGGTCGATGAGAATTACGATGGTGAGAAGTGGGCTGATATTCTAAGTGATATAGAACCTCAGAAAGTCGTGATTGAGAATTTGAGCCTATTGCATGAAGATAGATTGTTGGATGTATATTTCGTCTATGAGGTGAGTGAACAAAATATTAAGACACCAACTGTTTTCCAAACATATATCTATGATGGTGTGCTATATGATGGTTCCAATTTCACAAATTTTGGAAGGACAATGACAGAGATTATCCCTATAAAGAAAGAAGGACTCCTTGAATTGGTACAGAAGCGAAATTGGGTTAATAACTTAAGTGATACGACTAATTTGGACTTAGATAATTATCACATTCAGCTTGTCGCTAAGAGAGATGTGGTCTTAGATTCTACCCAGCTCACAGAGGTCCTCTGGCAAAATCCACTTATAGAAAGAGAGTTTTTTGAGTATAATTATAACTCAATTAGTCACGTAGAGGAAAGGTTATTTTATGATTATAAATCATCTAATCATCATAGTGTTTTAAAGGAATGGATACAATCTTTAGACGATGGAGATGGAATGAATGTGTATTTATATAGTATAGAAGAATTTGGATCAGATGTCGATTCTATTAAAAGTGTAGATGGAGCTGTTCCAGTAATTTACCCATATGTTCTATCTGAGTACAACGATCTCTATGAGCCTAATCTTAAGTTGTCTGATAAGTTTTCTGGAAAAGTAGAAGACAGTAAATATCAAATTATATATCAAGCTGGAGATAAGACCCTTGTCAAGTTAGACAGGATGAATCCAGATAATGAAAAAATTCTTACAGCATTCTCTGATGCATCTAAATTTGATATTATTCACATACCTAACTATACGACTAAGCATCGTGTCGTAGAATATAAGGAAGATTATTTTTCGGCTGATAAGAAGATAATAGAATTGTCTCCAGGATTAGATGATATCGATGTACATAGATTGCCAGAGTTTGATGGAGAAGAGAATGAGATACAGCTGTCATGGGGTCAGATGTACTCTTTTGATAATTCCAATAACTTTTCTTTAAAACAATTTCATCATAATAGAAAAACTAATCTCAAAATAAAAGTTAACTCAGAAGAGTACTGGGTTAATCGATTTACGATGTATGTAATAGATAAGCAAGACAATATACATGCCTATCAGTCGACATCTACCAAAGCCTATGAACTCAATAAAGTCCTCCAAAATATTCATGAAGAATCTTCCATCTACATTGATGATGTAATCATAGACGTAGATGGCGAATGGCAGCATGTATTGGAAAGGTTTTCTTTTGTATTAGAATAGTATTGAGTATACTAATCAATTTCTCGACTTTGTTTTTGCCACTCTTTCCAGCCAGCATCTTTGATGACTATAGTGTCAGAGAATCTATCGTGCCAGCCACTTTTTTTGTTGCCCAGATAGGAAAACGCATCGAATGGAATGAGTCTGCATAAAGTTCTTGTCATTGTGGTGTCAAATTCCATCGGGGATCCATCGTTTTTGACAGCTCTGGTTTTAGTTATGTACTTCCCTATGCTTTTGCCATCAGTAAGATATTCAAATAATGAATAATAGATTAATGAAGCGATTGCTCCTATAATAATTTCACCTAATCTTCCCATCTCAGCTAATGATTCAAAGGCGCTATCATCCAAAAAAACGATTACAACTAAAATAGCAATAAATACAGTTAATATGTATTTAATGATAGAATCAATTAAATAATTAGTAAATCTCTGGCCTAGATTTGCATATGGGAAATTAATGTCACCATAATCACCTGGAAGATGATCATCTATAATGTCGTCAGATTTCATTGTTGTAAGTTGCTATTAGGAGCAAACTTAATTGATTATTTCTAATTGTTTTTACCTTTTATTTATAGAAATACTATTGGCTGTCTGATCTTATAATTTTTAGTAGGTAATATAGTAAAGTTATTTTCATCTTTATGAAATCTAATTACAGTAGTAATGCGTTACTCTATTATGGAAAAAATTCTGGCACTTCTGGTAGCAATGTTTTTAGCTAATTGCTGCTTAGCCCAATCCGACATCTATGATCAAGATGTACAATATAACATACTGATAGACAGTCCACAAGATAGTGTTATAGATGTTACGTATGAGATAGTAACGACTGATAGTATAGGGGATTCTAAGACTTATATAACTGCATCATTAGATTCTTTCTTAATTGTGTTACGCAATGATATCACCCATCAAGATACAGCCAAGAATAAGTTGTTATTCTATATACACGGTATGTGGGGAGGTCGACGTGTTAATTTTAACAAAGCTTACAAGTTGATGTCAGAAGCTTACATAGATCATAAAGATTCTGATATTGCGAGGATGGTATCGCTTAAGTGGCCAGGCAATAAAATGGAGTATAAGCAGAATAAAAAGACATTGTACTCGATCAGTGATACAATATCAGAAGTGGTATTAAAGTTTTTAGATGCTTTGCATATTCAGGATGTGGGATATGAGGATAATGGGAATAGAGTAGATCTGATTGCCCATTCTTTAGGCACGGAGTTGCTTAAGGAAGTTGTAGTTTATGCAAGTGAGAATAATAAAGTTGACCAATATTTTGATCAAGTTATAGTTGCGGCACCGGATTGGGATATTGATGTATTTACTATTGATATAAGCTTATACGAATTAGAACATATGGCCAACCGTACACATATATATTATAGCACAAGAGATATGACACTGAGTATAAGTAGAAATTTAAATAAGCAGAGTCGATTTGGATTAGATGGACCTAAGGAGAATTTAATACTACCGGATAATGTATATGCGGTCAATGTCACTAATGTCAAAGACGATAACAATATGCCCGATCTTATGACCGGCCATAATTACTACAGAGCTTCAGCTATTGTGACAGAAGACATTTTACATGCAATGCTTGGATATAGTGAAGAGCAATTTACGAATAGGAAGCTGTCTTCGAAGTATAAGAACTTATATTATGTCTCTATGCCAGAGAAAGTGAGAAGAGATTCTATAAGGTAGTTGTGTGCACTGAATATGTATAGTTGATTGTTAAATATTAAGTCATTAGACAACCGCTATATTACTATTGATAAATTAGCTGTGCTTGGTTAGGAGAGTACCTATGAGCTCTGGAGTGCATCTAAATTAAGTTGCTTCTTAAATTCTGCAAGTTAGATTAGAAATATGGAGTCGTGTTTATTAAGTTTTGGTTATAGAGGAGTTTACCACACCGCCTCCACTGCTTTAGGCGATCCATTAGGAACTGGCAATAGTCCCAGTTTATCTTCGGAAAATCTAAATATTTTCCTCTGTACAGCTTCCCATTCTGGATTCATATACATAGATGAGATGACATGACCTTTCGCTGTTGAGATAGGAATAATTACCTTCTTAGCGTCAGGAGTTTTTATTTTATTGCCGAATGCTTTGATGGCATCTATAGAGATAATCTTATCAAACGATCTTGAGTTTTTATAATAATAACCGACGAATACGGGGATGTTAATCTTGGCGAAAGTCTCATCCGTCATCGTTTGGTTTAGGAGACTCCTTAGTGCTATAAGTCCTTCTATTCTATTTTTCGTTGTCCAGTACTTTTGAGCCTCAGATGTGGTATCCCACGTACGGTAGTCGCTACCGACCATCTTTTTTAATATCTGCTTACCCCATGGTTTAAGCATAAGGTGAGAATTAGAATCATACAAATCAAAATTCGGTGCTGTCATTATCAAGCCATGAACGGTAGGATCATGTGCTGCTAAGTAAGTTGCTAATGTACTCCCAGTGGAAGTACTGATAATAATAATTTTTTCACCTATCGTTTTAGCAACCCTGATTGCCTCTTTGGCAGAATTAACTAATAGCTCTGGCGTAAGATTTTCAAATGCATCTACATTATCTAATCCATGTAGTGCAAGTCGAGGCATGTAAGTATTAACTGCAAAATTCTTAGAGAAGTTACTTAAGATGGGTTGGCACTCTGCATGAGATGCGGAGTAGCCGTGTAAGTATAGTACGGCATACTCAGTTTTATTTTCTTTATCAGACCATATGAACTGAGAGTGATTGTCAGGTTTGATATTGGAGATTGCAGATTCTTGCTGATCTACGTATGATTGGATCTGATCAATGCCTATGTTAAGCTCGCTGAGCGGCTTTGGATTTACCTTTTCATATTGAGTCCTTGGCCCAAGTAAGTATATAATTAACAGGCCTAAAAGAATAATAATTAAAAAAAGGAGTCCCTTTCTGAGCAAAATATTATATTTTAAAGCTAATTTAAAAATGAACCTTGTTTATTCTCTTAATAATCGAAGCTTAAGAAACTCTACAGTTCTATAAAATTAAACAAATGAAATTACTTATTACTTTTTTGGCAACAATATTGAGTCTTTCTATAAGCGCCCAATATGACTTTACGCATACCAAGGATGTCGAATGCTCTCCTGTCAAAGATCAGGCGAGAACTAGTACTTGTTGGAGTTTTGCAACAGCTTCATTCATAGAGTCTGAGTTGTTGAGAATGGGTAAAGGACAGCATGACTTATCGGAAATGTTCGTCGTCAGAAATACATATAAGGATAAGGCTATGAATTATCTCCTTAGACAAGGTAAGGCTAATTTTTCTCAGGGCAGTCTTTCTCATGATCTCATGCGTATGATGAAGCAGGAAGGGGTTGTCCCAGAATCTGTTTACTCAGGTCTTATAGCTGATGAGCAAGAGCATAATCATAGCGAGATGGAAGCTGCACTAAAAGGCTTTATGGATGGGGTTATGAAATCCAAGAATCCAAGTGCTAAATGGAAGGCAGCCTTTGATGGAATATTAGATGCTTATATGGGAGCATGTCCCGCGACTTTCAGTTATAAAGGCAAAGAAACTAACCCTAAGGAATTGGCAAAAGAGTTAAGTATAGATGTAGATCAATATGTGTCATTGACATCATTCACACACCATCCTTTTTATGATAAATTCATTCTTGAAATTCCTGATAATTACTCTAATGGATACTCCTACAATATTCCACTAGAGACGATGATAGATGCTGTAGATGCTGCTATAGAGAAAGGTTATACTATCGCATGGGATGGAGATGTAAGTGAGAAAGGATTCAATGCTAAGAAGGGTATTGCAGTCTTATCGACAGATCTTAATAGAGAAGATTTATTTACTGCACCTGGTGATGAGATTAAAGTAACTGAAATCAATCGCCAAGAAAATTTTGAGAACTTATCCACTACAGACGACCACTTGATGCATATCGTAGGCAAGGCCATAGATCAGAATGGTACAGAGTATTATATTATCAAAAATAGCTGGGGCTCTATCAGCCCTTATGAAGGCTACCTCTATATGTCAAAGCCATACTTGGCTATGAAGACAATATCGGTGACGCTACACCAAGATGTATTGACAGGTAAGGTCAAAGCGATGGTAAGTGAAGACTAATAGGTTAAATGTCAGGAATGCAATAAGAATGTAATCTTTCGATTTTTTTAAGATTACTTGAAATTGTTTAAGTAGTTTCGCCTCCTTCATATAATAATTGATCATGCGATACTTCTTATTACTACTATTTATACCTATTACAGGAATCTTACTTTCGCAAGAAGATACCTTGACTTATGACTTGTCACAACTTGTCATCACTGAGAACCGTATAGAATTACCCTTCTCTGATAATTCGAGATCTATAGCACTGATATCTCGCGATGAGATACGCCAACTTAATTATAATAGTATCAATGAATTGCTACAGAATGTTGCAGGCGTTGATGTAAGACAGCGTGGTGCTCACGGTGTGCAAGGAGATGTGAGTATACGTGGAGGAACATTTGAGCAAACCCTCATCCTCATTAATGGTATAAAAATGATAGATCCTCAGACAGGCCATCATATGATGAATATACCTGTAAGTGTCGATGATATAGAAAGGATTGAGGTTATCAAAGGTCCAGCGGCAAGGATTTTTGGTCAAAATGCATTTGCAGGAGCTATCAACATTATCACTAAGAGACCATCTGAGCAAGGCGCCAAATTAAATGTGGAGTACGGAGAGAATGATCTATTAAATGTTCATGCTTCAGTTACTCTACCTATGGGTCAATACAATCAGAGAATAAGTGGCAATTATAGCCAATCTGATGGATATAGATACAACACTGATTATAAGATATCTAACATATTCTATCAATCTACATTGGAGATAGCAGATGGTGCATTAAATCTTTATGGAGGGCACGTTGACAGAAAGTTTGGCGCTAATTCTTTTTATGGTAACGAATCTTTTGTAGATCAGTACGAAGAAGTTCAGACAACATTTGCGACCATAGAATTAGAAAAAAACGTCAATGAATGGAATACCACCTCACGACTTAACTGGCGTATGAACAAGGATAATTGGCAATTTATAAGACAAGACCCTGAGTTCTTTCAGAACTTCCATACGACTCATGTAATCAATACAGAATCACATTTATCTAGGAGTCATGGCTTAGGTATTTTTGGTATAGGTGTTGACGTAAGTTACCTTAATCTCGAAAGCTCTAATCTTAAAGATGCTGAGGGTAGTGGTTCTCATAGTAGAACACAGACCAATCTTCATATTGAGAATAGGTTTTTATTGGCAGATGAGAAATTAGATATAACACCAGGTGTGTTGGCGTCATATATCTCTGACTTAGGAGTAGAGTTTTTTCCAGGTGTGGATATAGGATATAGAATAAATTCTGCTATCAAGTTATATTCAAATTTTGGATTGACAATGCGAGTGCCTAGCTTCACGGATTTATATTATAGGGATTCTGGCAATGTCGGTAATCCTGACCTTACAGAGGAGAGAGCCTTCACAGGAGAGCTCGGTATCAAGTATCAGGCTGCTGATGTTATTCTACAGACAAGTATATTTAATAGAGCGGCTAAGGATCAGATAGATTGGGCTCGTGTTCTGATAGATTCTACAGAGAAGTGGATGCCTTCTAATTTTAATACCGCTGATTATACAGGAGTAGATGTTAGTATCAAAAAAGTTTTTGGAAATAAAAGTGTTATCAAGCATATAGACTTATCGTATGCATATATAGATGCAGAATTTAGTCAGACATCGATACCGGTTACTCGTAATCAGTTAGAAAATCTCAGACATCAGTTGAATGTTAGTACATTCTGTACTTATCAGAACCTTAGTATAGGACTAAGCTATAGATATAATGATCGTGTGTCGCTTGATAATTATTCTGTCTTAGATGCCAGATTATCATACTTAATTAATACTATCGAGATCTATGTAAAAGCTAATAATATTTTGGACGAAGAGTATAGAGAATCTAATCTTGTTGAAATGCCAGGCAGGTGGATATTAGGTGGTGCAAGATACAGATTTTAATAAGCTAAGAAAGCTCTAAGTCATAAATATGGGAAATTTATCAAGATCTTCTTTGTAGTCAAGATCATGCATTTTTCGTAATACCTTGTATGACAGACCTTGATCCTCAATGGCGTTGACAGTGGAGTCGTATACGGATTCCGTACTCCATTCGATATTTTCAAATAGTTTTTTGTTATAACTTTTCATTCCCAATAAGTAGTAGCCTCCATCATGTGTCGGACCTATGACAACATCATTATCATCTAAGCTGTCGAAAGCCTGATTGATCACTTCTTGATTCATTTCTGGGCAGTCACTTCCTATGATGACGGCTTTGTTCTCCATAATCAGCACTGATCTAAATGATGAGGACATCCTATCTCCTAAGTTGCCATTAGATTGCACTGATTTTATATAGTGATCATCAGCCCACATATCTTCTTTCTGCACTTGAGTGTCATAGAATAGATATCTGCTACAAGAGATAGACTTACTAACCTTTTGAGTATGTGTGAGAAGGTTTATGTACACCTTAAGAGCATTCTCATTGCCTATAGATGCAGCGAGACGGGTCTTACATTTTCCCAGCACGGGGTTCTTTACGAATATGATTAATCCAGCGATCTTATTATTTATTTATGATACCTTAAACCCTTAAACCCTTAAACCCTTAAATCCTTAAATCCTTACACCCTTACACCTTTATTCCCTTACACCCTTAAACCCTTACACCTTTACACCCTTACCCCCTAACCACATCACTCCTTCCCATCTTCGCCACCATCTTTTTTCTTGTCTTCTTTAATATTAACCTTTGAGCCATCTTTAAGTTTATTAGATATCGCAGCATATGGTCCAGTGACTACATTCTGTCCTAGGTCTATACCTTCTATTACTTGAATAAATTCATCATTTTGAATTCCAGTTTTGACTACTAACGTAGCTACTGTATCTGCCTGATGTACGAATACGATTTCTTCAAACTCTTGTTCTTTCTTCTTTTCTTTATCATCTTCCTCCTCTACTTCTCTTGCAGTCACTGCTTGTATAGGAATGCTGATAGCGTCTTTTACTTCGTTAGTATATATGTCTACAGCAGCAGACATGCCTGGACGGAATGGAAATTTTGCTTCATTAGTAACAAGGTCTGAATATGAGTCAGATTCCATTCTTATTTTTACGATAAAGTTAGTGACTTGATCTGTATTAAGTGCCATAGTATTACTAGCGTTACTAGCAGAGTTAGCAATCTCAATTACAGTTCCTTTGAATATGTTATCTAAGTAAGCGTCTACTTCTATATCTACCTCGTCATTAAGATTGACCCTAATGATGTCATTCTCTGAGACATCGACTTGTACTTCCATTGTACTTAGGTTAGCGATACGCATCATCTCCGTTCCAGTCATCTGAATCGTTCCTACAACTCTCTCTCCTTTCTCTACGCTTAAGCTTGATACGATACCACTTACTGGAGCTTTTATTGTCGTACGACTAAGGTTGGTTTTTAGTTCTTTGAGGTTTGCTTCGGAGCTTTGTACATTAAATTCTGCCGACTTTATACTCTGATCTCCTGATCTTATATTGGCTTCTGCGGATCTGATATTGGCTTCGAGATTTTGTACAGTCGCTAATGCATTTTCATAATCAGCATCTGATATGATGCCATCAGTTTTTAGTTGTTTGTTTCTCGTAAGTATTTTTCTGGCATTATCAAGCTGAGATTCTATCTGCTCCTTCTGAGCTATACTTGCTTCACGCTGAGCCTTTGACATTGCCAGCTGAGACTTAGAACCACTTAACGCTGCTTCTCCTCTTTGTACAACGGATACGAAAGCTTCAGGATCTATCTTAGCTAATACCTGACCAGCTTTGACAGAGTCACCTTCCATGATATAGAGCTCTACGATTTCTCCAGAGACGTCAGAACTTATTTTTACTTCCTTGGCCGGAAATATTCTCCCAGATGCCGAGACAGTTTCTCTAAGGGTTCTTTTCTTAGCCTCTTCTACCTTGATGCTGATACCCTTAGGTTTTTTATTACTCTTGGCTATCGCCATACCTATAAGCGCAAGTATAACTATAGCTAATATGATGATAATCCATGTTTTACTTTTCTTGCCAGCCATTGTTATAATTTAAGAGGTTTTCCTAAGTAGAATTCTAATGTTTTGATAGAGAATAGGTAATTGTATTTATCTATTAATGCATTGATTTCAGCATTTTCAAGATTTGTTTTTTGGGTCTCCCATTCAAATGAATTGGCTGCGCCTATCTCTAATCGTTTAGCTGTATTTTCCAGAGCTAATTTTTGTGCTTCGACAGTTTTTGTTGAAGCCTCTAATTGTTTTTTTGCACCTCTTGCATCGGCGATAGATTGCTGGACAGTGATTTTAAGATTATTCAATAACAGCTCATGTGTGATGCTGTTACTCGTAGCGCCAAGCTTAGCTCTTGCGACATTATTATCTACGGCGCCTCTGTTATATATAGGGACATTCAATGAGAACCCGAATCCATAAGAAGTATTCTGATCTAACTGGTCAGTATAAGCTTGTTTTTCTATAATTGGGAATATATTTTCCGAGCTGATTGTAACAGGCACATCCGAAAACATAAGAGGAGGACTTTGAGAACTTAAATTAACGACGGATTCTAAAGTCTCAGATCTAAATCCCGTGATTGTACGTCCTTGATTTGAGTATGTAGTACCTAAACTACCTGCTATACTTAATGTAGGGTAGTACCCCGATTTAGCAATGTCGATGCCTATATCAGCACTTTGTCTTCTGAGCTCTGTAGCGATAAGGTCAGGTCTATTTGTTTTGGCTAATTCAAAAGCTTCATCAAATGAGATCATATCAGGATCTGTGTCAACTGAAATATTCTCAGGCACTTCGATTTCAATCTCAGAAGATGGAGCTAACTGTAATGATTGCTTAAGGTTCAGGTATGCGATTTCTAAAGTGTTCTTCGAAGCGACCAAAGCTTGTTCTGATTGTGCTATCTGAGCTTCCAAATTTAATTTTTCAGAAACGGGACTCGCTCCAGCTTTGATGCGTTTATTTAGCTGATTGAGTTGCTGTTGATTTAATATCAGTTGTCTCTCAGAGATATCTATATTTTCTTTTGCGAATAAGACATTGAGAAAATTAGTAGCAACGACCAATGACGTGTTCTGCTTCTCTTGCTCCAGATCTTGCTCTGCCGCTTCTATATCAACTTTACTTTGTTTTATAGAGTTTTTAATCCTGGACCCGTTCCATAAAATAGCATTAGAATTCAGTCCGAAATTATTAGAAAAGAAGTTCGTATTGATAAATTCATTAGTCGTAGGATCTACGGTACGTCCAAAATTCCAGAAAGCACTTGCATTTCCATTCAGATTAGGGTTACGAGACTGCTTACTATCGCTTAGACTAATTTTAGCATTTTCTACGCTTATATTAGCTTGTTGTATCGTCAGATTATTATCTACGGCGTGCTTCACACATCTTTCTAAAGACCAAGATTCTTGGGCTTCTGCAGATATTATGGATATAAAACACATCAATAATGAAACAGTAATTTTCATAGATTAGTCTTTAATGTTGTAATTCTACAAAGAGAATTATACATAAACATATAAATTCTATAAAGCTTATCATTTTTTGGATGAAAGAAATTAATTATTTCATTTACTTTGCAGTCTATTTGGTTCTCAATACGTCGAGAACCTATAAATTGACTTATTAGCCGAAGTGGTGGAATTGGTAGACACGCTGGACTCAAACTCCAGTGCCCTTAAAAGCGTGTGGGTTCGATTCCCATCTTCGGTACAACTTATAATGCTGAAACGCCTATGAATAAAAGGTTTCGGCATTATTTTTATGATTCGAGTGACGGAATAGTGACGGTTTACGTGAAATATGCTCGTTTCTGTTATGCTAAATCAACCCTCTATATTTGATGTACTCACTCCAATATTTCAACCGCTCACATATCGATGAAAGATCAGAAGAAACATTCCTTAGAGGTGATTTCATAGAATCTTATGATAAGCCTAATAATATCAAATTGGCTTTGTACTCACTCGACATATTTTATGTCGAAGTGTGCTTGCTTAAAGGTGAACTATTGAATGTCGTAGATGTGAAGGGTCTTAGTGTTGATGATGCTTTAGATAGGTATTGTTTGTGATTAATAGTTAGGAACATTAGCTTGAAGAATAACTTCTTGATCTAATATTTCTGTATCAAAATTATTGCTGAAAGTTGGAGGTATATTTACTAAATAGCTTTTATATGTCCTCATATTGATATAAAGAGCTAAAAAAGGTGACAGACAAACTAATATTATTAGTAAAGCTGTAACACCAAAATTGCAACAAAATGGCCAAAGAAAACCCACTGTTAAACTAATGCCAAAACTTGATAGCATAACTATTATTTCTCTCATGGCCGTGGAAGTATCAGTCACTCCAAAATTATTAGCGGCCACTGTCTTGGCAATCAAATAACCTAAGGAAATAGTAGCATAAACTATAACTATCGAAGGCACAATTTGACAATCGATGTTAAATAAAAGCACCTCAAAAACACTCAATAATAGTAAGAAAAAACAATAGATACCTGTGCATAAAAAGTAATATCTGGCAGATATCACGATTTTAGCTTTAGCCTCGATTATTAGATCTTTAATCTGAGTGAGTCTCGCTTTTGCAGAAGTTATTTTTCGAATTTGCTTTCTCTTCAATTTGACCTTAGTGCCATTACCACCACCATCAGCAAGTTCAAGCAATGAATCTATACTATCGATTAATTTAAACGACTTTTGATTTTCAACACTAAGGACTGAATTAATGATTACATTAACTCTTGACAAAACAAAGAACCCAAATCCTATACCTAGAAATATTTCTAACAAAGAACCAAATGAAGACAATACAAAAGATTGGCAGTCATAATGGAGTACCTCAAAAAAGCTTACATCACTATCCCCCGCAACTGTATAATCTTCCATTAAAATAAAGTTCTCAGTTAATCCTTCTTCTTGAGAGCTAATTTAATATCTTCAAAGAGATCTGATAGGATAGCTGTGCCTTCTGGATTATGGAATGTACATCTTGCAGTGTGAAGTTTATTATTAATTTCATAACGTGCCATGTTGGTTGAAGAAACCGCGAAAAAACCTTTTGTTACATTGCGACCTTTGAAAACCTTAGAGACTAATTTATCATCGTTTATAATATCTAAAGAAACATTGGTGCTTTTGTTGCTCACCTCTTCTTTAATTACAGTGTAAGCATTTAGGAATGAACTAAATTCTTTAGGAGTTTCATCTAAAATGACTTCTAAAGAACATCCGTCTGTATCAATAAAATTAAATAGTTGGTGCAAGTATCCGTTATTCTTCGAAACCTCACCATTCATATTCTTAGCAAATATTTTAATCCATTTATCGTTTGATTGACTTATACTGGTTTGATAAAACATCTTTTCCATTACAGATGCCGCATGGATAGCTGAAGAGTTATTGAATACAACCTTCTCTTTATTATTGTAGATATTGTCTAAAAAGTCAGAGTAATTTTGGCCTGTAAAGTTTATTATGCTCATTGCGTTATTTTCTTTGTGATTACATTAACGAATTAAATGAATCGCTTATAGTTAATATTTTATTAACTATAAATCAATTAAATAATCCTAATAAGTTCCAAACTGGAAAGTATTATACAATCTCAAATGATGGTATTACATAAACGTAATAGATAACCCCATAGAATGGGCTAATTGCTGTTGTTGGAGTGGCCATGATTCTCAGATGTTTGTTGATAAATAGGCTCAAATATCACAATTTAACATGAAATTCCACCAATTGTTAGACTAAATAATTGAGAATCAATACAGTACAAACATATTAAAAAATTCAATAATATGTAGAATACTGGTTGTTAATTTATTAAACAACGAGTCTTCAAATTACTAAAAAAGACATATTTTGACTTTAACATTTTGTAATCGACTGACTTTATTCATATTATGAAAATTACATATTTAAAGCATACCCAATTAAGATTACCCCATCCTCCCCATATCATCATTATAAGCCTGTACTAATCTATCCCAATCACACTTCTTGACGGCTGTCTTTGGATCTATGGAGCTTAAGGACCAGCTTATCCCTTGACCTATCTCTATTTGTGCTATTCTGTATTCTTCTGGTGACATTTATCAAACTGTTACTAAGCATTTTGGACATCTAATCAATAGCAGCATAGCCATTATAAATATGCTTCTGTATTTCTCCAACCTTTTGACTTGGCTTTGTATTCCAGTTCATAGCTCACTAATGGTGATTCTGGCCTTAACTGGGTTTTCTGAAGTGCTATCTTATAAGCATCATCTTCAGGATATTGATTAATGAGGTTTTGCAACTGCTCCATAATTTCAGAATCCCCACTTGGTAAGGTATCAATAAAGAATACAGAACCGAACTCATAAGATTAAGGAGAACAACAGATACTTAAGCAGAGAGGCAGAGGAAGGGGTAGAAGGTAGATTCGAGTTTGTAGGTAATATTGCACCAGATGTTATAAGAGATAAGTATGTGTATAAGTCTGTAGAGCATTATTTTAAGAAAGGTATGAGTAATCCAGTTTTGCATTTGAATGTTTAAGTAATAATTGACTGGCAAAATCTAATATAGCTCAAACTTTTGGCTTATTTATTGGATTAATGATATCCATAGGGTAATTAGATATTATTTTTTTACGTTTGCAACAACAGAACCCACGTACAAACCATAAGAACTGGACGTGGGTCATTCTTTTTTATATACCTACCTTTTTATTTGAAACAAGCAAAAACTACTCAGGAGCAAATAGAATTACTTAAGGGTAGGGGAATGCTCTTCAAAGATGAGAGCCAAGCTCATCACTATCTAATTAGGAAAAAGAATCTATATCATATTTGGAGTAGAATGTAGTAATTGAAGAATTCACCCAAATTTTAGGTTAATAACGATGCTTTAATTGCATTAGTGAACTATTAATATGTAGATAGTTGTTATATAGTTCCAAATAGAGTAATTTTAAAGAGTGAAAAATTCAAAGCAAATAGTAGTAAAAGGCGATAAAGCCAATAAAATCAAGCGTTTTGCTGATGCCAAAGCTGCTAAAAGAGAGACTTTGAAGCAAATGCCCATCCAAGATATATCCAAGCTAAATAAGGTTGGATAACTTTCCGTTCTACCAAATAGATTCTAATACCTATGTTTTTGAAGTTGCAGAAGGCTTCCAGTATGTCTTTAGTTATTCTGATGCCTCACATCTAATTTCCGATCACATAGAAGTCAAACTAAATGAAATCAGCTTTGATTATATCATAACCGAGGGCTTAAGTAAACGAGAGTTCATAAACGATAGAACTGTCATTAGGATCAGAAAGACCATTATTAAAATCATAACTAAGGTCATAGAAGATAATCAATGCTCCATCGTATATATTTGTGATTCAGTAGATGATCTTGCTAAGTACAGAGATGGCATATTCAAAGGGTGGTACATAGACTCTGAATCTGAAAGGGATTTAATTACGAGAAAGTTTTATTTAGAAGAGATAGATATTACGCATTATGTTGGAATCATAGCCTACAATAATTCTCATTTTGAAACGCTCAAAGGTGAGATGGATAATGAGTCTTTATTAAGCGAAAAGAGCTAAATAATTATTAATGTGTCCCCTATTTGTCCACTAAACATTGTAACTAATTGATTATCAATGACTATTAAGTACCCATCTTCGGTACTAAATATAACTGTAGCTCTTAACAGGCAATAATTGTTGAAATAGGGGTCTGTACGAATAGGATTAAATTCCTAATTAATCAAAGTCACATTCTGCACATTACTAAATTGCTCTCCTGACTTTAAGGTATACTTAATAAGTATAGAATATACACCATCGTCGAGCTTTTTGCCATTGTAAGTACCATCCCATATGACATCAACGTCTTCAGGATTAAGGTCGGATAATGCCATGACTTCGTTACCCCATCTATCGTAGATATTAATAGCTTCAACACTTTGGACGAATGGTGCAGTATAGATCGGAAGCGATTGGTTGATAGCATCTGAGGCACTTGGAGAGAATATATCAGCCAGCCAGATATCTGGTAGGTCATTAACAAAGATATGTGTATCAGCCCTATCAGAACATCCATTTTCATCTTTGGCTATAACGGATACTGTCTGATTAGAATAGGCATCGAATGTCATAACTGTACAAGTATCGCAATCTGTGATATCGCCTCCGTACCAAGTATAAGTAACTTCATTACCAGATTGCGTTAATGTAGTGGGTATAGTGATCAATTCTCCTTCATCTATAGTCATAGCGTCTATGGATTGGATGTCTATAGAATGTCTAGCTTTAATATTGATTATTGTATCAAAAGCACATCCTGTATCATCTATAAGTTTTACTAAGTAATCATCTGGTGATAAGTTGTCGAATGTCGGATCGGACTGGAACTCTATGCTTTCGTCTAATGCGAATGAGAGTGCCCCTATTGCATTATCTATTCCATATATCGTAATCTCACCATTATCATCGTTAGAGCATTTAGGGTCTATTTTTTCTATATCAATATTCCTTAGTTGGCTCTCACCTACGGTAATACTTATCGAGTCTAAGAAGGTACATTTATTAGAATTACTTTGGGTTATAAGGTAATATATGCCTTCTTGGCCTACCGTGATGATACTATCATTATTATCACTATTGATATTGCCATTCTCAGAGAACCACTCATACCTGTAATTATCAGTTTCTTGTGTTTGGGCTTTTATATTTAAATTGTCTACAGTGCATCCTATTATTACATCAGCGAGTAGGTTTACTATTGGAGCTATTGTATCATGATTTATCATAATTGTATCTATAGATATGCAAGCATTAGCACCTGTAGTTTTTAGAATGATTGGCTGAGATCCATTAGCATATATTTTTGATACGTTAGCTATATTACCAGCTTCTGAAGTCCAGTTGTAATTTATATTTGTAGTATCAGAAATTACCTGAATGAGTGCCTGACTGAGTTCACAATTGATGGTGTCAGTACATACTTCTACCTCTGGAAGTGTTATATCTTTTGTGATGGCGATAGTATCTATTCTATGACATCCGTTTCTGATATTCTCTGTTACAAGTATGTATAATCCTGGAATAGCTGTATTGTAATTTAATGCTGTCTCAATAGTTGGAATCATATTTTCATTATGCCATACATAAGTGTAGTCGTCACCACCAGAATCATCCGTAATACTGATATCAATTATTGCCATTGAGTCTTTGCAATTGATAGAAGTTGTGGAATTATCGTTGAGCAGTGGGGTAGTGATATCTCCATCCACTCTATAGAAAGCTTGATCACTACAACCATTAGAACCTATTATTACAGACTTATAGTTACCTACTTTATTAGCCTCAAAACTTTTAGCCTGGCTTACCAATTCGCCATCTCTAAACCATTGGTGTTTGGCTGCAGGTCTATCCGTTGTTACCGCTAGAGGCATACTTGTGTTGATACAATCTATAGTGATGTTATCACCTTTATTAGTAATATTAATAGGTTCTATATCTACAATGACTTCTACAGTTCTTTCGAATAGGCAACCGTTCAAAGTCTTACCGATAATTGAATAGATGCCTCCAAGGTCTACAGTAGGTTTTTCTATTGATTTATTTGATGGATTTATACCCGCCCCTGACCATTCGTATGATTGGAAGTTAGTTGCATTATAATTATAATCAAGAAGGGTAGAGTCTCTATAGCAATTAATAGTATCTACGATAATATCAAACTTAGCAGTGATCGTATCTATCCTGACTAATGGGTAATATATCGCTTCACATCCAGAATTATCCATGACTTTGACTTCAAAAACGCCCCTATGATCGATGAGCGGTTCGGGATCTGATGATGTAAATGTAGAGTAAACACTGCTCCATTGATATTGATAATTGGCATTTGTATTGACTATAGGTTTTACTTCAGGAAAATCACAGTTTATGACATCACCAGTAATTTCTATATCTGGCGCAAAATGTAGGTAGTCGGCTTTGATTGTTTTCTCAACCTGACAGCTATCACTGAATGTAATTTTAGCTTTATAACTACCTACTACTGATATATCAGGATTCTGAATGCTGGTGCTAAATCCTAATGGTCCCGTCCAGAATACACCTATTATTTCGTCTGGAGAAGTAATATACAATTTGCCTACTTCGTCACATGTGAGAGAGTCCATGCTCAGTGTCACATTATGATTAGGTATATCCGCGATGACTACGATGCTTGTTTTTTTAGTACACCCTATTGCGTTAGTAATTTCGAGGAAGTGTATGCCTGCAAAAGTCGCCTCATGAGTTGGCCCTGTACCAAGTTCCATTCCCGAAAAACTTGTCCAAGAATAGCTGTATTGATTAGTATCATTTATATCTGTGAAAAGCAAAGATTTCTTTTCTGTACATGTGATAACATTTGTAGAGCTTATGATAAAATCTTGTATCGGTAGGTCCAATATTTCGATGGTTGCAGTCTCAGAATCACCATTGCCTTGTGGAAATATTGTTAGAGTATAGAGCCCTGGTCCATTTACAGTCGCATTGATGTTAGAATCGTCTGTTATCGATGGTCCGGTCCATTTGAATGATTGTACGATAATATCTGTATCGACTATAATATTGATTTGCTCAGCAGAACATAACTGATCAGACAGAGATAAATTAGTATCTGCTAATACAGGAGTTATAAGACCTGTCATTAGGCTTATAATGACGAAGCAATTATGCAATAGGAATCTTCTCAATTTCATATCTGAAAGTAGTGTGATGTATAAATTTGTTCTACCATTTACATTTTAAAATTTCATGTAAATATTATGAAGTATCTTTTTTAAGATTAAGGCATGAACGCAAAATTTCGTAGCAGACGAATCGAGTATGATAATGCTCGAATTGAATGAACCACGAAGTGATTGGGCTGAATCATAGCTGGTAGCTACCGCCGTGGGCGGCACACGTTAAGATGAGTATTTTTTAACGCTGAGATTAGCTAATTTCAACATAATATATGCCACATTCTTATATGTAAATTGGTATTAAAAGAGAAGGGATGTAGCTTAGGTATTCTTAAGCCAAAATGGATAAGTAACATTTAGACACAAATAGAGACTAAAGTCACGGCAATTCCTATATTATATTTAAGCTTTGGCTATTTAGTAAACTATCTTACATTTCTAAATAGAATGTACTGAGAGTATTACTAAATCAATGAACTAATTATTTTTCGATTGGTAAGCTTTGAATTTTGGTAACCAACGATCTACATATTCATAATATTCAGAATATTTCGTTCCGTATTTCTTAAGTAATTGCGGCTCTTCAACTTTGATTAGATATATAGTATTGATGGAAAAGAATATTATAAACCACAGACAAATACTGATCGAATTAAGTACAATCGCTTCACCTAACAATATGGAGCAAACTCCCGATAACAGTCATAGCCGTAGCTATAGCGAGTATTTTTAACGCAGATATTGACTAATTCTATTATACTATAACCGACATTCTAATGTTTAAATTGTATAAGGTGTATGTGAATAAGCCCATTCCTATAAGTAAAAATGCAATGCTTAAAGTGTAAGTCCGCTGAAATGGGAGTGTAAACACATTATTAGTAAGTAGATTTTCAAAGTTCTTTTCCAGTATATAAGGAATAATAACAGTGACTATAAAAGGCAGCAGAATAATGGCTTTAATATGATGCAATAACGAAGGCCTTTTCATTACAAGATTTTATCTACAATACAAATAACATAGGAATATAGGAGTTAAGTTAATTGTAAAAAGATATTTCATCTATACTTTTCCATTTTTTGCATCATATTTGTACTACTTTGATTAATATAGTTTAATAACATCCCGTGAAAGTCTGCGACCATATAGAAAATGCCAAAGGAAATACCCTAATCTCTTATGAAGTGCTACCGCCTCTTAAGGGTGGTAGAATGCAAGATATCTTCGATAGTCTTGATCCACTTATGGAATTCAAGCCCCCATTTATTGATGTCACTTATCATAGACAAGAAGTGGTATTTAACATGAGAGAGAGCGGGTATTATGAGAAGGTATCTATTAGAAAAAGACCAGGAACTGTAGGTATCTGCGCCTCTATTATGCATAAGTATGGAGTTGACGCTATTCCGCATTTGATATGTGGAGGATTTACTATAGAAGAAACTGAAGATGCATTAATTGATTTGGCTTTTCTGGGTATAGATAATGTATTAGCCCTGCGAGGAGATGCAATGAAGACTGAAGGGAGATTTAATCCGCAAAAAGGAGGTCATAGATACGCTTCAGAATTAGTCAATCAAATGACTCATATGAATGAAGGTAAGTATCTGGATGCCAACTTAGCTAATGCGGCACCAACAGAGTTCTGTATAGGCGTAGCAGGTTATCCAGAAAAGCACTTTGAAGCACCAAATTTTGATACAGATCTGATGTATCTAAAAAAGAAGGTTGACGCTGGGGCACATTACATCGTCACGCAGATGTTTTTTGATAATTCTAAGTATTTCGCCTTCGTAGATAAATGTAGAGCTGTAGGAATCAATGTTCCTATTATTCCTGGTCTGAAACCTGTCACTAAAAAGTCACAGTTGAGCAGTATTCCTAGGATGTTCTTTTTAGACTACCCAGAAGATTTCGTTAAGGAAATGAATAATGCTGCAGATAGAGATGCTGTCAAGCAGATAGGCATCGAGTGGTGTATCAATCAATCTAAAGAGCTGAAAGCTGCAGGTGTTCCTGTACTACATTATTACACAATGGGTGATACAAATACGATGCTCAAGATATTGAAGGAGGTGGCATAATCGAGTGAAGAGATTTATAGTGATGAGTTATGAATGAGGGCCAACCTTTAACTCGTTACTAAGTAACTCATCAATAGTTAGTATATTTAACTTGTCCACCCACAATAGTATATACAACTTTCGTATCAGGTATAACCAGATCATCACATGTAATTAGGTTCTTGTCCAGAATAACAATATCAGCATACTTCCCAATTTCGATAGACCCTTTGATGTCGTCCTCAAAAGCACCATAAGCTGCATCAATAGTATAAGATCTTAATGCTTGCTCACGACTCATTCTATTCTCTACAAAAAACTCCATTCCGTTATCTAATCGTTTTCGCGTTACAGAAGCATAAAAGTTCTGTATAGGATTAATATCTTCTACGGGTACATCTGTACCGTTGACTATAGTAACACCTTGATTAAGTAATGCCTTCCATGCATAAGCACCTATTTTAGATCTCAATAATCCTAATCTTCTCTGTACGAATGGTGCATCAGAAGTACAGTGGACACCTTGCATAGAGGCTATTGCTCCTGTAGATTTGAATCTCTGGATATCCAGAGGACTAAGATGCTGGGCATGTTCTACTCGCCATCTTAGGTTTTTATCTGATTGCTTACTGTAAGACTCTATGATATCTAAAGTTTCTTTATTAGCTCTATCTCCGATTGCGTGGACACACAATTGTATATTATTGTCATAGGCAACTTTGGCTAAATCCTCCACAGTAGATATCTCTGTTGTATTCTGACCGTAGAAGTCAGGCTTATCAGCGTAAGGCTCTATCAGCCATGCTCCATGTGCACCGAGGGCACCATCTATTTCTGATTTTATAGCACGACAGGTATAGTGACCGTTACCGATATTAATTTTTCGATATTCAGAGACGGGTTTTGGAATTTTATTTAGACTATCACGCATCATTGCCCACAGTCTAATGTCTAATTTTCCATCTTGAGCAAGTGCTTCGTATCTATCTAATTCTAAGAAGAGACTCCCTGCATCTTGAAAGCTGGTGATACCATTTTCGAGACATTCTTTTTGTGCAAGCTCTATTGCTTCGTACCATATTTTCTTTTGACTTTCTACATCGAGATTATCGAGATAAGAATTGAACGCTTCCTTGATAGGTGTCATGGCTCTTTCTTCAAATACACCTACGATATCACCATTATCATTTCTTACAATCTCACCACCTTTGGGATTGGAACTTTCTATGGAGATGCCAGCTTTTTTCATAGCACTTTCGTTAGCGATAAGAGAGTGACCTGATGCGTGTATAAGTATAGCTGGGTTATCAGGTGACAATTCACTAAGAGAATAATGCATTGGATAGGCGCCGTGATTTTCATTAGGAAGTTCAGTCCATTTTTCTTGATGCCAGCCACGACCATATATCCATTGTCCGTCTTTTAGAGTGGCTGCTTTTTTTTCTATTTTATCAAGTATCGCATTCCATGAGGTGTCTTTTAGAAAGTTAAGATTCTGCAGAGAGCTACCCATTCCAGAAAAGTGTCCATGTCCTTCTATAAATCCTGGCATAACGAACTGTCCAGTAGCATCTATTATTTTTGTGTTATCGTCTTTGCGGCCAACCATTTCTGCTTCAGTACCGATGAAGACAATCTTATCAGCGATAACACCTATCGCTTCTACTTTAGTAGTATCTTCAGAAGCAGTATAAATAGAATCGCTTAGTATGACTAAGTCCAATTTCTCCTCTGTCTTACATTGAATAAGTAAAGTGATAGCTATAAGGTAGTAGATTCTTTTCATCTTGTAATTTTAAAGTATCTAAATATAATTATTCTGACATCATTTAAACCTTATCATTCGTTTAAACCTTTATTCCTACATTTACGATCGAACAATCAAGCTATGTATACACTACCTGAACTAATCAAAAATTTTGGAGATAACCTGAGCCAATATTCATGGCCTGATTCTCCCAAAAGTTTATACGATCCAGTAAGATATATTCTTGATATAGGAGGTAAGCGTATTCGACCTGCTATGGTTTTAGCTGGTTATAACTTATATAAAGATGATCTTGGAGAGCCATTTGAAGCAGCAATGGCAGTAGAGGTTTTTCATAATTTTTCTTTGTTACATGATGACATAATGGATGATGCCGACCTGCGTAGAGGTAAGATGGCTACCCATATTAAGTTTGATGTTAATGCGGCCATACTTTCAGGTGATGTGATGCTCATCTATGTCTATAGATTATTAGAAAAGTATTCCCTTCAGTTAGGTTCACTGATGCCCTTGATGACACAGACAGCAATAGAAGTGTGTGAAGGACAGCAGCTGGATATAGATTTTGAAAATAGTGATGATGTATCGGTTGATGATTACATCAAGATGATAACTAATAAGACGGCAGTCTTAATATCATGTGCTCTTCAGATGGGTGCTATCATAGGAGGAGCATCAGAGGAAGATCAATTTCATCTTTATAGTTTTGGTAAAAACTTAGGTATCGCTTTCCAAATCCAAGATGATTGGCTCGACTGTTTTGGTGAGCAAGCTCAAGTCGGTAAGCGAATAGGTGGAGATATCTTACAGAATAAGAAAACATACATTTATCTCAAGTCATTAATGTTGCTCTCATCTGCCCAAGCAGATCGACTAAGATTATTATACTCAGGTACACTTGATATAGAAGAAGAGGCTAAAATCGGTGAGGTCCTTCAGTTGTTCAGAACCGCTCATGTCGGAATTCATTGTGAGGAGTTGAAGTTGGTTTATCAGCAGCTCGCATTCTCTCACTTAGATGCAGTATCGGTTAACGATAATAAGAAGTTAGTACTACGGACATTTGCAGAAGAATTAATGGGCAGGGAGAGTTAAATCAAACTTATTATTGATTAAGTTAGTTAAAAATGATAGATTTAAAATAACGCTGTGATTCGTTGAGCCCCAGCATTATTTTAAGTAATCTTACTTATATGAGTAGAATAAAATCGCTTTTAATTTTACCGATAGTAATTGTGTTTTTAATACCTAAGAGCAATGCTCAATCTTACAGTCAGTTAATCGATCACGGGTTTGATAATCAACATTTAATTCGAGATTATCACTTTGAGAGTGACAGTCTGATAATTTTAATGAACCATAGATGTGAGGACTCCTTTGATTGCTTTACTGTTAATAATTTGAATGTCAGTCTACCAGATTCGTTAGAGTATTATTTAGAATTAAATGATATAAAAGTTGGGAATTATCATGGACTTATTGTCGAAGAGGATCGGATCGTCATCTCCTCTCATGACGACAATAATGGTTTTGATAAGATCATGATTAATCAACTTGATTTATTATATGATTCTCTAATAACATATGAGTTCCTTTCAGAAGATTCGATTAGATATTTCAATGATGGAGTATTAGAATACCTCGGCGAGTACTATGTATGGGGAGAAGGTCGCGATCTAAAGACCAATATTCCCAATGGTCATGTGATCAAATTAGATTCCAGTCTTACTAAGATTATAGGGCAGTGGTACTTTAGTTACGGAGATAAGTCCAGCCACCTTAATGATCTTCAAATACAGCCAGATGGGCATCTATCGTTCTTAGTTCAGTCTGACAGTGATATTGATGGCGTCAAAGACAGTCTCCATATCGTCAAGATAGATACATTAGGGCAAATAGTAGATGAGCTAAGCATCGCTGAAGGGTCGGGTCTCATAAGGCTTACCTTCCATACCTTACGAAATGGAAATTATGTGATTATGAATTTTAGAGAGACCATATTCGGTAGGGTACAGTGTATAGATCATCAGACACATGAGGTCCTATGGGATTATGAGTTTCCCAAAGGAAAATTTAATGAATTCAATAACTGGTCTATATGGGATTATCATGAAGCTGATGATGGTGATATTATAGCTTGTGGTTATGTTATGGAGATTATAGATGATAAGTGGGGAGGACCTCAATTAGTAGCTTATGCACTAAGGTTGACACAAGATGGAGAGTATGTTTGGCTCAAGAGATTCTTAGTACCTAATGAGACTAATCCTGAAGTTGTAGGGCCCTATCATTATAATAATTTTACTCATGTGATGGAGAGAGATAATGGTCAGCTACTACTATTAGGTGAGTCTACTCAGATTAATCGCCCACCTCCAAACCAGCAATACGCATGGATATTGGCCTTAGATGAGAATGATTGCTATAAGGGCAACTGTAGTGATACCGTTATAATAGATAAGCGACTCAGTAATAAACTGAAGTATGAGTTAGGAGCTAAGTGGACATATGAGCGTGTATGGAATGGATCAACAAGAGTAGATTTCCAAACTTTTGAGGTCACTGATACATTGACTATAGATACTTTGTCTTGTTTTATTATATCAGATAGAGATACAATATGTACTGTAGACAATAGAGTATATTCTAAGAATATTAATAATGACTTAGAGAATGGACTGCAATTACTTTATGACTTTGATTCCGATAATAATTACAATACACAATGTAACCGACTTGGATATGGAGCACAAGAATATAATATATCTGTAGATTCAATTACCACTGAGACTATTGCTGACGGGCAATTGATTAATGTCCATTATTTAAGCGATGATTGTTATCCTATAGAAAGAAAAATCTACGAAGGGATAGGTTCTTCTTATAGTTACCCATTTCCTTGTGTTAATTTTTGTAATGATTTGTCAGATCCGGTAATCTATGAACTGACGACTTTAAGATGCTTTGAGAATACTACTGAATCATACGAGTTTGTAAATTATGCATGCGATAGTACCTGGATGTCTGTGAATACGAAAGATATTGTGGATAGACCTTATTTGATCTATCCGAATCCCACTGATGGAGTTGTATACATAGAGCATGCGCCTCGTGATCTCCATTATAGACTTACCGACCTACGAGGTAGATTGATTGCCCATGGCTCATACAATGATAAGGGTATCAGAATTATTGAACAAGGAGTATACTTTATCACTCTATATACCGATGATTCCTCCTGGACAGAGAAAGTAATTAAGTATTGAGCAGAAGATTCGATTCTATAACTAAGTTTCCCTAATTGAGCTGAGGAATTACTTGTGCCGACATTTTTACATTCTATAGATGGATAATAGAATGCCATCGATTATAAATATTTATATTCATAGAGTTACAATATTAGTAATCTGTAACCACATTCGTCCACAATCAAATTATAGAATATGAATAGCTTATTTTTTTTCCTGACATTAATGATTACACTATTTTGTACAGACCTTATTGCTCAGCTTGATGATATGCAGTACTCTATAGGAGACACATGGACATTTGAACGGACTAATGATCGACTCAAAAAAACATTCTTTGAAGAAATTAAAATTTCAGATACACTTACAAGGGCTGGTCGATCATGTTATGTGATGGACAGAGGGCTGTTATATGTTTCGGATACAATGTGTATAGAAGATGAGAAGGTGTATACTTCTGGAATCCTCGTTTAGAAGATTACCAATTGCAATATGATTATGGAACAGATACGTCATTCATTGTGAAATATAAGTTATCAGCAGATATAGATTCATTTGAAGTGTATTTAGATTCTATTAAAATCGAGCAGACAGATAACCTAGTAGACATACCTGTACATTACTTTAGGTCAGATTGGGGTTATGGAGGATCGGAATATACAAGAAGGACTTATCGTGGTATTGGACAGGATAGACATCATCCAAGTTATACTAATGGAGGATTTATTTTAGATGAGTTCGAAGAATCTAATCGTAGCCTACGTTGCTTTGAGAATGATTCCACATTTTTAAAATTCGTCAATTACCCTTGCGATACAACTTGGATATTTCCAGATACGATGGACCTGGCTAATACGATATTTTCTATAGGAGACTCTTGGACATATGAACGCGTATTTATTCCTAATCCTTTGAGGTTTAATCCTCTTTACTTTAGCATAGAAGATACTGTTGTTTGGCAAGGGAAAGTAGCATTTGATATTTCAGGCACATACATGTATGAGAGAGATAAGCAGATATATTTTTGGGATGAAGGTCTGGGCAGATATATCAAGTACTATGACTTCTCTGGTAACTTGAGTACTTACAATATTGAATTTTTAGAGAAAGGGCAGATTGGAAGCTTTGATATTTATTTTCCAGTAGAATGTCAAGTGAAAATAGATTCTATTTCTAATAGAGTCGATAGTTTAGGCGCTAAATACGATATTTAGTATGTGAGCTTTGATTGTAGTTATAATGATTTGGATGGGACTTTCGTCCAAAAAATCTATAATGATGAAATCATAATCAACGTAGGACACAACCTTGAAAACCCAAAAATTAATTTGGCTAATACAAGTGTAGATCCTCCATATTTCCCCAATGGTATAAGATGCTTCGAAAATAATTCTGTGCAATATCAGTTTAAGTTTTATCCATGTGATACGATTTTTTCTGAGATCAGAATGAATACAGAAGATATCTCAAATGATAAAATTTCAATATCTCCAAATCCCAACAATGGTATCTTTTCAATTAATGGATTAGGACTCGGATTCAGTTATGAAATCTATGATTACTCAGGAGAGCTTATTAAGTCAGGATTATATTCAAGTCAAGGGATAGAGATTAATGAACCAGGTGTATATATCCTTACTGGAATACTTAATACCCAGAGGTGGTCAGAAAAATTTGTAGTCATAAAATAACGGGAAACACAAATATTCCAGTTATCCATCAATCCCATATTACGAAATTAAATCATGACTCGGTTCTTTAAAGTTTTTACGAACTATGTATATTATATTTAGAAGTTTCGACGTTCATCAATCGAGACGTTTAATACTGACTAACATTTATCCATTAGTAGTATCAGTTATGAAAAGTATTATTTTTATATATGTGGTAATAGCAATTGGCTTCGACTGTTCTTCATGCTTTGGACAAAACACAGTTGAGCTTATACCTAAGGCATCTTATCACAGTACTAAACATACGTTTTATAATAGCGCTGTTGGTATTAGTGATGAAAGAAAGCAATTGTACTTTGGTGGATTTGAATTGAATGTAGAATTATCTAAAATTGTCTCAGTTAACTCTTCGTTTGAGTTTACGAAATTCGCCCAATATACTTTTCCAAAATTTACGTTTTTTGGAGAAACTAAACCCTCATTTTTTTTTGTTAGTAAGTTGTCGCCTTCTATTTTGATAAGGCCAATTAAATATTTCAGTTTGTATATCGGTCCAGAGATAAATTTATTCAATGTCACTAATAAGAATTTAGCTAACTATGAGATAATTAATGGTTTAATAGGAGTCAGAGGATACCTTGGTCCGCTTAGATTAAGTGTATTTGCTTCGGTAAGTTTGAATGATAATGCTTTAGTTCATTCAAGTAAATATCAAGGTGTTGAGTCATACGGTGTAAGTATAGGATATGCAATTCCGATATTAAAGCGCCAGTAGATTAATAATATTGAGCTAAATGAGCAGTTTCTATGAGACGCTCATTTAGCTTTTTTATTCACATAACCGATAACCGATAACCGATAACCGATAACCGAAAACTAAAAACCTATATACTAAAGAAATATTCATACAATGATAAACTTAAAATTTATATGGTTGGTATTTACATTTGCACTTAGCTCTACTTTGTACTTTGGACAAAATACAGTTGAGCTTATACCTAAGGCATCATATCACAGCACCAAACATTTATACTATAATACAGCTGTTCAGATATCGGGTGAGCGAAAAAATTTATATTTTGGTGGATTTGAATTAAATGTTGAGCTAAGTAAATTTATATCATTTAATTCTTCATTCGAGTTTGCTAAATTTACTCAACTTTTCAATCCTCAAGGGATTTTTGGCAGTTGGGGCACAAAGCCGTCAACCTTTTTCGTAAGTAAATTGTAGCCTACGTTTATATTGAGACCAATAAAGTATATTGGGGTTTATGCAGGTCCAGAGCTTAATCTATACGATGTAACCAATAAAAGTCTTCCCAGTTATACTCTCGTTAATGGTATAGTAGGCATCAGAGGATATCTTGGTCCATTAAGGTTGAATGTATTTAAGTCCTTATCATGGCAAGATAACTTAGAGACCCACTCCAGCGAGTACCTAAGCGTAGAGTCATACGGAGTAAGCATAGGATGCGCCATTCCTTTAGAAAAACGTAAATAGCATATAGAGTTACAGCATAATGAGGAGCTTAAATAGAGGTTTCTCATTATGCTATTTTTTTTATATTTCAAAGTTAAATCAACAGGAGGAGAAAACTGAATGAATACCTAATAACATAGACCCTTAGCCCCTTACTCCCTTATTCCTTTTTGCCTTATCAAAATATAATCTTCCCATTCCACCACTCGGTCTCAATCTCAGCTTGCTTACGTTTATAGAACTTTACAGCACCAGTATTCCAGTCAAGTACCTGCCATTTCATCATAGTACATTTTCTGTTTTTAGCTTCAGCGACAGTCGCATCGAAGAGCATATCTCCGATCCCATGCCCTCTGTATGCTTCATTGACTACAAAATCTTCCAAGTATAACATCTTACCTCTCCAGGTACTAAAAGTGTCATAATACAGAGTCATGCCAACGATCAGACTATCTTTCTCAGCAACGAGCATGCTTATTAACCCAGAATCGAAAGCAGAATCGTAATCTTCGGCGGTTGCAGTTACAGATTCTGGCGATTTTTCAAATATGGCTAATTCCATTACAAGATCTCTTATCGCTTGTATATCGCCTTTTTTTGCAAATCTAATTTGGATAGAATCTTCATTGTAGTTCATATATAAAATTTTATAATATTTAATTTGGAATTAATCCTGAAAACTCCTAAGAGGATATATTGACTTAGTCCTTTGGATTTCATGTCGAATCGCTGAATTTGTTGAATTTCATGCTTTGCAAAGCGAATTAATAATCATACATTTGCATTCATTTTTGAAATATGAAATTAAATTAATTTATGCCTACTATCAACCAGTTGGTTAGAAAGGGAAGAAAGAAGATCGTCGAAGCGAGCAAATCAAGAGCGCTTAACGGTTCTCCTCAGAAGAGAGGTGTGTGCACGAGAGTATACACAACGACCCCTAAGAAGCCAAATTCAGCACTTAGAAAAGTTGCCAAAGTAAGATTGACTAACGGAATCGAGGTTATTGCTTATATCCCAGGAGAAGGTCACAACCTACAGGAACACTCTATAGTATTACTTAGAGGTGGTAGAGTAAAAGATCTTCCAGGTGTACGTTACACAGTCGTTAGGGGAGCACTCGATACAGCAGGTGTAGAAAAAAGATTACAATCTAGATCAAAATACGGTACTAAGAGACCGAAAAAATAATAGCTAACTATGAGAAAAAGAAAGCCGAAAAAGAGAATCATCCAGCCTGATCCGCGATTTGCAGATCCGATGGTGACTCAATTTGTGAACAACCTAATGTTCAGTGGTAAGAAGTCAACAGCTTATGCTTTATTCTATGAAGCTATGGATCTTATCCAAGAGAAGACTGGTGAAGATCCTCATGATACTTGGAAAAAAGCCCTTCAGAATATCACACCTGGTGTAGAAGTAAGAAGTAAGAGAATAGGAGGTGCTACATTCCAGATACCTACAGAAATACGTCCAGAACGTAAGCTGTCAGTGGGTATGAAGTGGCTTATCAGATTTTCAAGAGCCAGAAATGGTAAGGGAATAGCTGAGAAGTTAGCCGCAGAAATAATCGCTGGAAGTAAAGGCGAAGGAGCTGCAGTTAAGAAAAGAGAAGATACTCATAAAATGGCAGAGGCTAATAGAGCATTTGCACATTTCAGATAGTCTTCGGTAGTATATTTAAAATTTTTAATTTACAAGATAAGAGAATAGTTTAATCATGTCTAAAGACCTTAAGTTCTTAAGAAATATTGGTATTGCTGCACACATTGATGCAGGTAAAACTACCACAACAGAGAGAGTTTTATACTATACGGGTATGAGCCACAAGATTGGTGAAGTACACGATGGTGCAGCTACCATGGATTGGATGGAGCAAGAGCAGGAGAGAGGTATCACCATTACTTCTGCAGCGACTAAGACTAATTGGAATTGGAAAGGTCAGGATTTTCCGATGAATATCATTGATACACCTGGTCACGTTGATTTCACAGTTGAGGTTAACAGGTCTCTAAGAGTATTAGATGGTCTTGTATTCTTATTCTGTGCAGTATCTGGAGTAGAACCTCAGTCTGAGACTAACTGGAGACTTGCAGATAACTATAAAGTACCCAGAATCGGATTCGTCAATAAGATGGATAGATCAGGTGCTGACTTCTTTTCTGTAGTAAGAGATGTAAAAGAAAAATTAGGTTCAGAAGCTATTCCTCTTCAAGTACCTATCGGTGCAGAAGAAAATTTTAAAGGAGTAGTGGACCTTATTACAAATAAGGCTATCGTCTGGAATGAAGACGATATGGGAATGACATTCGAAGAGATTCCTATTCCTGATGATCTTAAGGATACGGTATTAGAGTGGAGAGAGAAATTACTCGAAGCTATAGCTGAGTACGATGAGACATTGATGGAGAAGTTCTTCGAGGATTCTGATAGCATCACTGAGCAAGAGATGATTAATGCTGTTAGAGGAGCTGTTATAGATAGCAAGTTTGTTCCTATGATGGCAGGTTCTGCATTTAAGAACAAAGGAGTTCAAGCCGTACTGGATGCCGTATGTGCATACCTACCTTCTCCACTTGATGTAGATGCGATCAAGGGTACTAACCCTAAAACTGATGCAGAAGAGACAAGAGAAGCTAAAGTTGATGCACCATTTACGGCATTGGCATTTAAGATTGCCACAGATCCATTTGTAGGAAGATTAGCATTCTTTAGAGTATATTCTGGAGCATTAGATGCTGGGTCATATGTATATAACTCAAGATCTGATAGTAAGGAGCGTATATCGAGACTATATCAGATGCACTCTAATAAGCAGAACCCTATCGATAGAGTAGAGACGGGAGATATTGCTGCAGGTGTAGGTTTTAAGGATATTAGAACAGGAGATACATTATGTCAGGAAGGACATCCGATTGTATTAGAGAGTATGGTATTCCCTGATCCAGTAATCGGTGTTGCTATCGAGCCTAAGACTCAGAAGGATGTAGATAAGTTAGGAATGGCTTTAGCTAAGTTAGCAGAAGAGGATCCTACATTTAAAGTAAGATATGATGAGGATACTAACCAGACCGTGATAAGTGGTATGGGTGAGTTACACTTAGAGATAATCATTGATAGATTGAAGAGAGAATTCAATGTAGAATGTAATCAAGGTGAGCCTCAGGTGAACTATAAAGAAGCTTTGACAACCACTGTAGATCATACAGAAAGATTGAAAAAGCAATCAGGTGGATCGGGTTTATTCGCAGCAATGTCGTTTGAATTAGGCCCTGCAGACCAAGAGTTTTTGGATTCTGATGACTTCAAGAATGGTAAAGAAAAGCTTCAGTTTGAGAATAAGATCTTTGGTGGATCTATTCCTAAAGAATTTTTCCCATCTGTAATCAAAGGATTTAAGATGATGATGGATAATGGGGTTTTAGCTGGTTACAATATTGACAGTATGAAAGTCAAATTGTATGATGGATCTACTCACGCGGTGGATTCTAAGCCTATTGCCTTTGAGTTGTGTGCTAAGGAAGGTTTCCGTGCAGCAGCTAAGCAATGTAAGCCGGTTCTTCTTGAGCCTATTATGAGCATTGAGATCATTACTCCAGAGGAGTATATGGGTAGTGTTATAGGTGACTTGAACAGAAGACGTGGATTACCTAAAGGTCAAGATACTAAGCCAGGTGGTGCTATCGTAATCAGTGGTGATGTTCCATTATCTGAGATGTTCGGATACGTGACATCATTAAGAACAATCACATCAGGTAGAGCTAATAGTACAATGACATTCTCTCATTTTGCTCCTGCTCCACAAGGTGTTGCTAAGGCAATTATTGAAAAATCAAAAGGCGAAGTAAGCGCATAAAAAATAAACCTCAACTATACTTGTATAGTTGAGGTTTTAAAGTTACTTTTGCAACCGTTTTAATATATTTTTAAAGGTTATGAATCAAAAAATTAGAATCAAGCTCCGTTCATACGACTACAACTTAGTAGACAAGTCAACGGAAAAAATAGTGAAAACAGTACGTGCAAGCGGCGCTGTGATCTCTGGTCCGATTCCTCTGCCGACAGATAAGGAAATGCATACGGTACTCCGGTCACCGCATGTCAACAAAAAATCTCGAGAGCAATTTTCATTAAGGACCCATAAGAGACTCATAGAAATATTTACGCCGACTCAGAAGACAGTGGATGCACTGTCTAAATTAGAGCTTCCCTCTGGTGTAGATATCCAGGTCAAGCTCACGTAAGTTTCACAACAATTTTATAATTAGAATTTTATTGGACGTCATCCGTAAGGATGTGTCTTGAACCATATTTTGTCAAATTTGAACGAATGAATGGGTTAATAGGAAGAAAGATAGGTATGACTAGCATCTTTACGGAAGAAGGGAAGAATATCCCTTGTACTGTAATCGAAGCTACACCAAATGTAGTATCTCAAGTTAAAACAATGGATACTGATGGCTACAATGCTATTCAGGTAGCTTTGAGTTTTAAGAAAAGGAGAAATGTTACAAGTGCACTTGGAGGCCACTTAAAAAGAGCAGGTCTGGAATCAGTTAATAAAATGGCTGAATTTAGAAATAGCAGTCTTGAGAAAGCATTAGGAGATAAGATTACCGTAGAGGATGTATTTGCAGAAGGAGACAAAGTAAGCGCTATAGGTACTTCTAAAGGTAAAGGTTTCCAAGGTGTTGTTAAGAGACATGGTTTTCATGGCGTTGGACAAGCAACTCACGGTCAACACAACAGACAGAGAGCACCAGGAGCTATTGGAGCATGTGCTACACCATCAAGAGTATTTAAAGGTATGAAGATGGGTGGTAGAACAGGAGGTGATAGAATAAAGACTTCTAACCTTACTGTAGTAAAGATATTACCAGAGAAAAATCTATTGTTGGTTAAAGGTTGCGTACCTGGTCACAAGGGAGCTTATGTAATTATAGAAAAGAAATCGTAATGAAAGTAGATGTATATAGCGCAGAAGGAAAGTCTACAGGCAGATCAGTTGATCTTCCAGACGAGATATTTGGCATAGAGCCTAATGATCACGTTATGTACCTTGATGTTAAGGCAATCCAAGCACACAAAAGACAAGGTACATCTAAAGCAAAAGAGAGAGGTGAGATCAAAGGATCTACAAGAAAAATAAAGAAGCAGAAAGGCACAGGTGGAGCAAGAGCAGGTAGTATCAAAAATCCTTTGTTTAGAAGTGGAGGTAGAGTTTTTGGACCTAGACCAAGGCAATACAATCTTAAGGTTAATAAAAAAGTGAAAAGGTTAGCTAAAATTTCTGCATTATCAGCTAAAGCTAAAAGTGGAGCGATCAGAGTAATCGAAGACTTTACTTATGATAATCCTAAGACAAGTGCTTATGCAAGTATGCTTAAGAATCTTGAATGTGATAATAAGAGGTCTTTATTAGTAACCTCTGATATGGATAAGAACTTATACTTATCATCAAGAAATGTAAAGAAGAACGAAGTTATGACAGCAAGCGGTCTTAATACTTTAGATATTATGAAAGCAGGTACATTAGTTCTTTCTGAAGGATCATTGTCAAAAATTAAAAAGGCACTTTCAAATAATTAATCATGGCAAAGGAAATATTAGTAAAACCAATAATATCTGAGAAATCAGAATTGCTAAGTGGCAACCTTGGTCATTATAGTTTTATAGTGCACAAGAAAGCTAACAAAGTAGAGATTAGAAAGGCCGTAGAAAAAATGTATAGTGTGAATGTTGACTCTGTTAACACTATGATTATGCCGAAGAAATCAAAAACCAGAAATACAAGATCTGGTGTTCAGAAAGGAAATAGAAGTTCTTATAAAAAAGCAATTGTCAAGTTATCAGCAGGAGAGGAAATTGACTTCTTCGGTGATATCTAAACTATAACTATAATGGCAGTAAAGAAACATAGACCAATCAGTCCAGGACGTAGACATTACGTTAGCCTTGATTATGCGGCATTGACTAATAAGTCAAGCAAGCCGTTTAAGGGCCTTACAGTAGGTCTTAAGAGATCTGGTGGGCGTAATCATGATGGTAAGATGACAGTCCGTAACATAGGTGGCGGTCACAAGAAAAAATATAGAATCATAGATTTCAAAAGAGAAATAGAAGGTACTGTAGGAGTTGTACAAACTATCGAGTATGATCCGAACAGATCAGCTTTTATAGCTCTCGTGAAGTATGGTAACGAGCATAGATATATCCTCGCTCCAGACAAGCTTCTTGTAGGTGCAGAGATATTGTCAGGTAAAGATGCAACACCAAATATTGGTAACAGCATGTATTTATCAGATATTCCTTTAGGTTCTGTCATTCACGCTATTGAGATGAGTCCTGGAAAAGGTGCTCAGCTTGCAAGAAGTGCAGGAACCAATGCTACCTTAATGGGTAGAGAAGGAAAGTATGCAATAGTAAAATTACCGAGTGGAGAAGTAAGAAGAATTCTTGTTACATGTAAGGCCACTATAGGCTCTACTTCTAATCCAGATCATGGCTTACAAGTAATGGGTAAGGCAGGTAGAAATAGATGGAAAGGTAATAGACCAAGAGTAAGAGGTGTCGCGATGAATCCAGTAGATCACCCGATGGGTGGTGGTGAAGGTAAAGCTTCAGGAGGTCACCCGCGTTCAAGAACAGGTGTATTTGCTAAAGGTCAAAAGACTAGAAATACTAACAAGCCTTCAGGTAAATTAATTATTACAAGAAGAAAAACTAAGAAATAAAAATTACTAAGTAATGGCAAGATCGATTAAGAAAGGCCCATATGTGTTTCACAAGCTTCTATCTAAGATAGAAAAGTCACAGGCGAGCACTAAGAAGTCAGTTATTAAGACTTGGTCAAGATCATCAATGGTGATTCCTGGTATGGTAGGTCTTACAATAGCCGTACATAATGGTAAAACTTTTGTCCCAGTTTATGTAACAGAGAATATGGTAGGCCATAAGCTTGGCGAATTCTCTCCTACAAGAACTTATAGAGGACACGGAGGAAATAGAAAATAATTTTAAGAATATCTAAGTAGACTTAAGATGGAAGCAATAGCAAAAATGAAGAACGTACCACTCTCAGCCCGAAAGATGAGATTTGTGGTAGATAGCATAAGAGGCAAGTCAGCCTCTCAAGCTCTTAATATATTAAAATTCTCGAAGCGTGAAGCTTCAGAATGGTGTGAGAAGTTATTGCTTTCGGCTATAGCTAACTGGGAGAACAAACTCGAAATGGCATACAGTGCTGACGACTATGATCTCGTAGTAAAAGAAGCATTCGTGGATAGTGCAAGCAGTCTAAAAAGATTCAGACCTGCTCCACATGGTAGAGCTCACAGAATTAGAAAAAGATTAAATCATGTAACACTCGTTGTAGCTAACAATACGCAGATAGATGCAGATGTTACAACTGAGAAAACTACAGAAGAATAACAACTATGGGTCAAAAGACAAATCCAATAGGTAATAGATTAGGCATCATCAGAGGGTGGGAGTCTAATTGGTTTGGCGGTAAAGATTTTGCTAAAAAAGTTGTTGAAGATCAGAAGATCAGACAATATCTTAAAGCAAGAGTTCAGAAAGGTGGTATTGCAAGAATTATCATTGAAAGAACTCTTAAGAGAATTACTGTCACTATTCACACGAGTAGACCAGGTATTATAATAGGAAAAGGTGGCTCAGAGGTAGATAGAATTAGAGAAGAGCTCAAGAAGCTTACAAGCAAAGAAATTCAGATTAATATTCTCGAGATTAGAAAGCCTGAGTTAGATGCAGCTATAGTTGCAGAATCTATAGGTAAGCAATTAGAGGGTAGAGTCAATTTCAGAAGAGCTATTAAGATGGCTATTCAGTCGACTATGAGAGCTGGTGCTGAAGGAATAAAAGTAAGAGTAGGAGGTAGACTGAATGGAGCAGAGATGGCACGTTCTGAGGAATTTAAAGATGGAAGAACACCTTTACATACCTTAAGGGCCGATATCGATTATGCTTTATACGAAGCTCAGACAGTATACGGAATTCTCGGAGTGAAGTGTTGGATTTGTAGGGGAGAGGTATTAGGTAAGAGGGATCTTTCACCTAATGTAGGAGATGGTAAGTCTTCAGATGGAAAAGGAAGAAGAGGCGGAGGCCGTGGAGGCAACAGAGGTGGTAACCGTGGAGGTAATAGAGGCGGCAACAGAGGTGGCGGCGGTAGAAATAGAAATTAGAAATTTAGTAGAGCAATTTATTATAAATTTGCGAAGCTTTTTATAAAAATTAGGTAATTACGAATAAAGATGTTACAACCTAAACGTACTAAGTACAGAAAACAACAAAAAGGAAGAAATAAAGGATTAGCCTACAAAGGAAGTAGAATAGACTTTGGTTCTTTTGGTCTTAAAGCGATGGAAAATTGTTACATCACTAACAGACAAATTGAATCTGCAAGAATCGCGATGACGAGATACATGCAGAGACAGGGTAAGGTTTGGATTAGGATTTTTCCAGATAAGCCTATAACAGCTAAGCCTTTAGAGGTAAGGATGGGTAAGGGTAAGGGTAACCTTGATCATTATGTTGCCAGTATAAAAGCTGGTAGAATTATGTTCGAATTAGATGGAGTACCAAGAGATGTAGCTACAGAGGCACTAAGGCTTGCAGCTCAAAAACTTCCATGTCCTACAAAGACAGTTGTAAGACCTGATTACGTAGATTAATTATTATATATAGCAACTTAAGATATGGCTAGTAAAAAATATATAGAACTGCAAGAATTTACAGATGAGCAAGTCACAAGTGAACTCGCTAAGACTGTTACGCAGTTCCAGAAATTGAAATTCGATCACACTTTGAAAGGATTAGAGAATCCTTTAGCATTGAGAGAAGTGAGAAGAGATATTGCAAGATTAAATACGGAAGCAAGAAGAAGAGAAATCAGTCTGCTTACACCGGAGCAATTGGAATTAAGATCTAAAACAAAAGCAAGAAGAAGAACTAAATAATGTTAGTCATGACAGAGGAACAAAAAAACATCGAAGGGACGGATAGAAAGATCAAGAAGCAAAGAGTCGGTATTGTTACAAGTAACAAAATGGAGAAGTCTATTACCATAAGAGTAGAGAGAAAACTACGTCACCCTATATACGGTAAGTTCGTAAAGAAGTCTAAGAAGTTCATGGCACACGATGAGAAGAATGAGTGTAATGAAGGTGATACTGTCAGAATTATAGAGTCAAGACCATTGAGTGCAAAAAAGAGATGGAAACTTGTCGAAATTTTAGAAAGAGCTAAATAATATTCAAATAGATGATACAGCAAGAAAGTAGATTAAATGTAGCTGATAATTCTGGAGCGAAGCAAGTGCTTTGTATCAGAGTATTAGGTGGCTCTAAGAGAAGATACGCTTCTGTAGGAGATACTATCGTAGTTTCTGTTAAAGATTCTTCACCGGGAGGTGTAAAAAAAGGTACGGTGACTAAAGCTGTTATCGTAAGAACGAAAAAAGAAATCAGACGTAAAGATGGGTCCTATATCAGATTTGATGATAATGCAGTTGTATTATTGAATCCATCAGATGAACCAAGAGGTACACGTATTTTCGGTCCTGTCGCAAGAGAATTGAGAGATAAGGACTTTATGAGAATTATTTCATTAGCACCAGAAGTGTTGTAAGATTAAGAATCATGAATAAAACTATAACATCACATATAACGTCTAAACTCCATGTAAGAAAAGGAGATAAAGTAGTTGTATTATCAGGTGCTTTTAAAGGTACTGAAGGAGAAGTAAAAGAGATCTTCCCTAAAAAATACAGAGCTATTGTTGAAGGTGTTAATATTGTAAAAAAGCATACAAAACCAACTGCGGATCAGCCAGGTGGGATCAATGAAGTAGAGTCTTCTATTCATTTATCTAATCTTGCAGTTTTAGATCCTAAGTCTGGTAAGCCAACAAGGATCGGAAGAAAAGAAGTGAGCGGAAAAAATGTTAGATATTCAAAAAAATCAGGAGAAATTATCAAGTAATGAGTCATCAACCACGATTAAAATTAAAATATGATGAGGAAATTGCTGCTAAGATGCAGGAGCAATTTAACTATACTTCCAAGATGGAGATTCCTCGTTTGCTTAAGATTTGCATCAATCAGGGTGTAGGCCAAGCAACTCAAGATAAGAAGCTTGTTGATAATGCAACAAAAGAAATATCAGCAATAGCTGGACAGAAAGCTGTCGTTACAAGAGCTAAGAAAGCCGTATCAAACTTTAAGTTAAGAGAAGATATGCCTATTGGTGTAAAAACTACTCTTAGAAGAGCTAAGATGTGGGAATTTCTTGACAGGTTAGTTTCTATTGCTCTTCCAAGAGTAAGAGATTTTAGAGGTATCCCTGATAAGAGCTTCGATGGCAGAGGTAACTATACATTAGGTATAAAGGAGCAGATTATGTTCCCCGAGATAGATATAGATAAGGTTAGTAAAATTACAGGAATGGATATCAACTTTGTTACTTCGGCTAAGACTGATGCAGAAGCATTAGCTTTATTGAAGTTCTTAGGTATGCCATTTAAAAATCAAAGAAATTAATTAGCTATGGCAAGAAAAGCACTTATAGCACGAGAAGCAAAAAGACAAAGATTGGTAAAAAAATATGCCAAGCTAAGAAAGCAACTCAAGGAAGAAGGTAGATGGGATGAGTTAGATAAACTCCCTAAAAATTCTTGTCCTGTTAGATTGCATAACAGATGTCAACTTACAGGAAGACCTAAGGGTTACATGAGAAAATTTGGAGTTAACAGAGTAACTTTTAGAGAATTAGCTTTAGAAGGGAAGATTCCTGGATTGACAAAAGCAAGTTGGTAATTTAGATATAATAGAAAAAGAAAATGGCTGTAACAGATCCAATAGCAGATTATCTTACGAGATTAAGAAATGCTCAACAAGCAAAACATAGAGTCGTAGAGATACCTTCTTCAAAAATGAAGAAATCAATTACCGAAATCTTATATGATCAAGGATATATACTTAAGTATAAATTCGATGATGATGCAGGTAAGAATGGTATCATTACGATAGCAATAAAATATGATGGCAAAACAAATCTTCCTGTAATTCAAAAGCTGGGTAGAATAAGTAAGCCGGGATTAAGAAAGTATGTTAACTCTTCAGAAATACCAAGAGCTATAAATGGCTTAGGTGTTAATATTATCTCTACTTCTAAAGGAGTGATGACTGGAAAGCAAGCAACAAGACAAAATGTTGGTGGAGAATTACTCTGCTACATATACTAATATATAAAATCAGATATAATGTCACGAATCGGATTATCACCTATTACAATACCACAAGGCGTAACTTTAAATGTCGACGGTAATGTAATTAAATGCAAAGGACCAAAAGGAGAGTTGTCTCAGACAATCGACCCTGACTTGACTTTGACAATAGAAGATGGTACTGCTAGTCTTGCAAGACCTACAGATCAGAAGAGACATAAGTCTATGCATGGTCTATACAGATCACTCATAGATAATATGGTAGTAGGCGTATCTGAAGGTTATACTAAAGAACTTGAGTTAATAGGTGTAGGTTACAGAGTAGCAAGTACAGGTAATCTTATAGAATTTACTTTAGGATATTCTCACCCTATCTACTTTTATGTTCCTGATGAAATAAAGGTTGAGACTGCAATGGAGAAAGGTAAGCCGCCTTCAATCAAGTTGACTGGTATCGACAAACAACTAATCGGTCAGATTGCTGCCAAGATTAGAACATTCAGAAAAGTAGAACCTTATAAAGGTAAAGGTGTAAGATTTAAAGGAGAAGTAATAAGAAGAAAAGCAGGTAAGACTGCAGCTAAATAAAATATAGATTAACCATGGGAAACGTATTAAGTGGCAAGAAGCGTATTAAGTACCGTATCAGAAAGAAGCTTTCAGGTACAGCAGAGACTCCACGCCTTGCAGTATTTAAGTCTAACAAATACATCTATTGTCAAATTATTGATGATGTAAATGGTGTAACTATGGCATCAGCAGATTCAAGAGATATTAAGAATGGTGGGAATATTGATTCTGCAGCTACCGTGGGTAAGGCAATAGCTGAAAAGGCTAAAAGCAAGAATTTATCTAAAGTCGTTTTTGATAGAGGTGGTGTAATCTATCATGGTAGAGTGAAAGCTTTAGCTGACGCGGCAAGAGAAGGTGGATTACAATTTTGATCATTACTCCCTATATTAGGAAAAGCATATAATAAATGGCACAAAAAGGTAAAAAAGTAAAAGCAGTAGATACTTCTGAACTTAAAGATAAATTAGTAAGTCTCAATAGAGTTGCTAAAGTAACTAAGGGTGGTAGAACATTTAGTTTTTCTGCGTTAGTGGTAGTGGGTGATGGAAAAGGTAAGGTAGGTCATGGCTTAGGTAAAGCTAGAGATGTGCAAGAATGTATAGCTAAAGCTGTAGATGATGCTCGTAAAAATCTTATCACAGTTCCTCTGATAAAAGGTACAATACCGCATCAGCAATTAGGAAAGTATGGAGCTGGTAAGATTTTAATAAAGCCTGCATCAGATGGTACAGGAGTTATTGCTGGAGGTGCCATGAGAGCAGTCCTTGAGATGGCTGGCGTACACAACGTACTTGGAAAATCACAAGGTTCTTCTAATCCTCATAATGTTGTAAAAGCAACAATCAATGCTTTAGCTAATCTTAGAGATGCTAAAGAAATAGCAAGAATGCGTGGAATTACATTAGAGAAATTATTCGAAGGATAATCATGGGAAAAGTAAAAATCACTCAAATAAAGAGTATAATAGACAGACCTAAGCGTCAGAAGGAAACGATGAGAGCTTTGGGTCTTAAGAAAATGAATCAGACCGTAGAGAAGGAAGCCAATCATCAGATCCTCGGTATGATTAATAAAGTGAAGCATTTAATAAAAATCGAAGAAGTATAATATATACTTTATAAATTACGAGGTCATGGAATTGCATAATCTTACTCCAGAATTAGGATCAGTAAAAAAGAAAAAGAGAATAGCCAGAGGTCAGGGATCTGGTAGAGGTGGTACTTCTACAAGAGGACACAAAGGAGCTAAGTCTCGATCAGGTTACAGTAGAAAGAGAGCTTTCGAAGGTGGTCAGATGCCTCTACAGATGAGACTTCCTAAAAGAGGTTTCAAAAATCCTAACAGGACAGAATATGTTGCATTGAATCTTGCAAGATTGCAGGAGATTAATGAAAAGTTTGGGCTGAAGGATGTATCCGTTGAGGCTCTATATGAAAAGAGAATTATTAAGAAAGGAGATAAAGTGAAAGTGCTCGGTCACGGAGAATTAAGCTCAGCAGTTAATGTTGTAGTACATGCGATTTCTGAGACAGCAAAAGCTGCAATAGAAGCCAAGGGAGGTTCAGTTACGTTACTTTAATTACTATAGATAATGAAGAAGTTCATAGAGACATTTAAGAATATTTGGAGCATTAAAGAATTAAGAGAGAGAATTCTCTTTACTCTTTTGTTGCTTTTCGTGTTTAGGGTAGGTTCATTTATTCCACTTCCTGGAGTAGATACTAATGCTCTTGATACTGCAGCTACGGCTGGGGGTAATGATATTCTTGGACTTATAAATATTTTTACGGGTGGTGCTTTTAGTCAGGCAGCCATTTTTGCTTTAGGTATAATGCCCTATATCACAGCTTCTATAATTATACAGTTGTTAGGATTTGCAGTCCCTTATTTTCAGAGACTACAGCAAAAAGAAGGTGAGTCTGGCAGAAAAAAAATCACACAAATCACAAGACTATTGACAGTAGCGATCACCTTAGTACAAGGTGCAGGTTACTTAACATATATTAAATCAATTCCTGGCGCAGTGCCTCCAGGTACGCCGATGTCCATATTCTGGTTTTCTAACATTATCATATTATCATCTGGTGTAATATTCGCTATGTGGTTAGGAGAGAAGATAACAGATAAGGGAATAGGGAATGGAGTTTCTCTTTTAATAACAATTGGTATTATAGCGACTTTACCAAGAGAATTTTTCGGTGAGGTAAGTAAGAGAATTACTGGAGGAAGTTTATTTATATTAATTATAGAATTAGCTCTATTCTTTGTTGTTGTTATGGCAGTTGTGTTAATTGTACAGGGTGTACGTCGTATACCGATACAATTTGCTAAGCGTATGGTAGGTAGATCTAATGCTAACATGCCTCAAGCTGGAGCCAGAGATTATATTCCTCTTAAAGTAAATGCTTCAGGAGTAATGCCAATAATATTTGCTCAAGCTATAATGTTCCTACCACCACAGTTAGGAACATGGTTAACCGCTGATGGAGAAGCTCCAAGTGGTATAATGATGCAATTAACGGATTGGTTATCTGTACCATATAATGTTATATTTTTCCTTCTTGTTGTAATATTTACATACGTATATACAGCATTATTGGTCAATCCTCAGCAATACGCAGAGTACTTAAAAAGACAAAATGCTTTTATTCCAGGTATAAAACCAGGTAAGAGCACTCAAGATTATATTGACTCTTTGACGACAAGAGTTACATTACCAGGTTCAGTATTTCTTGGATTGATTGCAATATTGCCAGCAATTATCGCGGCATTTGGTGTCAATCCTGGTTTTGCCATTTTCTATGGAGGTACTTCATTGTTGATACTTGTAGCCGTTGTTTTGGATACGCTTCAGCAGATAGAAAGTTACCTACTTATGAGAAAATATGATGGACTAGTAAAGTCTGGACGTATCAAAGGTAGAAGTGGTATGCAGCCGATTGGAGCTGGTATGTAGAAATAATGATTTACTACAAAACTCAAGAAGATATAGAGCACATTCGCGAAAGCTGCCTGCTTGTTACTAAAGCATTAGCAGAAGTCGCTAAGATTATTAAACCAGGCATAACTGGTTTAGCAATTGATAAAGTAGCAGAAGAGTTTATATTAGATCATAATGCTAAGCCTGGTTTTAAGGGGTACAATGGTTTCCCAGGTACATTGTGTATATCGCCAAATACTGAAGTTGTACACGGTATTCCGAATGACAGAGAATTTGCAGAAGATGATATAGTAAGTGTCGATTGTGGATCTTTCCTTAATGGATACTTTGGAGATTCAGCTTTCACATTTGCTATGAATGGTGTAAGTGAAGATGTTATGGGATTATTGAGCTCTACATATGAGTCACTCTACAAAGGTATAGAGGCAGCACAAGTTGGTAGTAGATTAGGAGATATTGGATATGCTATCCAACATCATAATGAATCTAACAACTACAGTGTAGTAAGAGAATTGGTCGGGCATGGAATAGGTAAGAACTTGCATGAAGCGCCAGAAGTGCCTAATTACGGGAAGAGAGGTAGAGGAGCAGTTATTAAGAGTGGATTAGTTATAGCTATAGAGCCTATGATTAATTTGGGAAAGAAAGCTGTAAAGCATGGGAAAGATGGGTGGACAATAACTACAAAAGATAATACTCCTTCAGCACATTATGAGCACACAATAGCGATTATGGATGAGGGGACTGAGATATTATCTGATCATTCCTTCATATTGGAGGCTGTAAAAAATAACTCAGAAATCAAGTATATTACGTTAAAAAAATAGATATTTGCACTCCAAAATTTTTAAATGGCAAAAAAAGACCTAATTCAACAAGACGGAACGATAGAAGATGCATTATCTAATGCAATGTTTCGGGTAAGGTTGGAGAATGATCATCTAATCGTAGCTACTATCTCCGGTAAGATGAGGATGAATTATATTAGAATTCTTCCAGGTGATAAAGTTGCAGTAGAAATGTCCCCGTACGATTTAACAAGGGGAAGGATAACATATAGATATAAATAGAAATGAAAGTAAAAGCATCAATCAAGAAACGATCTGCAGATTGCATTATCGTCAGACGAAAAGGCAAGTTGTATATAATTAATAAAAAGAACCCTAGGTTTAAGCAAAGACAAGGATAATGGCAAGAATTGCAGGAACAGATCTACCTAAGAATAAAAGAGGTGTCATTGGTTTGACATACATCTTTGGAGTTGGCTCTACGAGAGCTAAAGAGATACTTACGAGAGTAGGCCTTGATGAGCACACTAAAGTTACTGACTGGAGTGATGATAATATCAAAGAAATTTCTAAGCTTCTACAAGACGAATATAAAGTCGAAGGTGAATTACGATCAGAAGTGCAGACTAACATCAAGAGATTGATGGACATAGCTTGTTACAGAGGTCTTAGACACAGAAAAGGCCTTCCAGTAAGAGGACAAAGAACTCAGACCAACGCAAGAACAAGAAAAGGAAGAAAGAAAACTGTCGCTAACAAAAAGAAAGCAACTAAATAATATAGTCCAATGGCAAAATCAAAGAAAAGAAAGATTAATGTTGAACCTGAAGGTCTTGCGTATATACAAGCAAGCTTTAACAACATCATTATATCTATGACTAATAAAGCTGGACAAGTTGTTAGCTGGGGATCAGCTGGTAAAGCTGGTTTTAGAGGGTCTAAGAAAAATACACCATTTGCTGCTCAGCTTGCTGCTAAATCTGCTGCACAAGTAGCTTATGATGCGGGCATGAGATATGCTGAGGTATATGTCAAAGGACCTGGATCTGGTAGAGAATCAGCAATAAGAGCTATAGATGAGACTGGTATTAAAGTTACACGCATTAAGGATGTAACACCTATGCCACACAATGGCTGTAGACCTCCTAAAAGAAGAAGAGTTTAGGATATTGGTAATCAATTTTAAGAAAAAGACAAACCGTCAATTATAAATGGCAAGATATACAGGACCTAAGACTAAAAAAGCGAGAAAATTCGGTGAAGCAATTTACGGACCCGATAAGAGTTTTGAAAAGAGAAAATACCCGCCAGGACAACATGGTAATGGTAGAAGAAGAAAACAAAGCTCTAACTATGCTGTCCAGTTAATGGAAAAGCAAAAAGCTAAATATACTTACGGTGTATTAGAAAGACAGTTTAGAAATCTATTCGAATCAGCGGCAAGAAAGAGTGGTGTTACAGGTGAGATTTTACTCCAATTCTTAGAAGCAAGATTAGATAACACTGTATACAGATTAGGTCTTGCAAGATCAAGAAGAGGAGCAAGACAACTAGTCTCTCATAAGCATATCTTAGTTAATGGTATTCTTACTAATATACCTTCTTATCACTTGAAGCCAGGTGATGTAGTCTCTGTACGTAACAAGTCAAGAAATTTAGAAGTTATCAGTAATGCACAATCGACTGCAACTGAAGTAAAGAAGTGGGGATGGATAGAGTGGAATCCAGATAGACAAGAAGGTACTTTCATGCAATATCCTGAGAGATCAGCTATTCCTGAAAATATTAACGAGCAACTGATAGTAGAACTTTACTCTAAGTAATTTCTATTAATTTTTTATCTAATCTTTTTATTGCTATAAAAGCCTATATATAAACTTATGAGCATCCTAAATTTCCAGAGACCAAATAAGATTTTATTAAGCAAAGCAGATGATTTCGATGGTTCTTTCGAATTCAAGCCATTAGAGCCAGGATTTGGACAGACAATAGGTAATTCTCTAAGAAGAGTATTATTGTCATCATTAGAAGGTTTTGCAATATCAGCAATAAGAGTTGCAGGTGTTGATCACGAATTCTCTACAATAAAAGGTGTAGTAGAAGATGTAGTCGATATTATATTAAATATCAAGCAAGTCAGAATCAAGCCAGAGATTGATATGCCTGATATGGATTCCGAAAAAATATATCTTACAATAAGCGGTAAGGAACAATTAACTGCTGCAGATATAGAAGCACATACTAACATCTTCAAGATTATGAATCCTGATCTTGTAATATGTAATATGGAGAAATCTGTAAATCTCGAGATAGAACTTACTGTTACTAAAGGTAGAGGTTATGTTCCTGCTAATGAGACATTAGCGAAGGATGCACCTATAGGTGTAATACCTGTAGATGCGATCTACACACCTATAAAAAATGTAGCATACAAGATCGAGAATACAAGGGTCGAGCAGAGAACAGATTACGAAAAGCTAATCTTAGACATCAAAACAGATGGTACTATTCATCCAGAAGATGCTGTAAAAGAGGCTTCAAGAATATTGATACAACACTTAATGCTTGTCACTGATGAGAATATTACATTCGAAAGTGAGAAGAGTAGAGAAGATGATATCGTAGATGAGCATATCTTACATATGCGTAAGCTACTTAAGACACCACTTGAAGATCTTGATCTTTCAGTAAGAGCTTACAATTGTTTGAAAGCTGCTAAGATTAATTCATTAGGAGAGATGGTCAGATATGATACTAATGAGTTATTGAAGTTCAGAAACTTTGGTAAGAAATCATTAGTAGAGATCGAAGAATTGCTACAAAATAAAGGCCTTACATTCGGTATGGATCTTTCTAAATACAAGTTGGACGAAGAATAATTTGATTATAGAATCGCATCGACTCAGCATAGCTGGATTCTAATTTTTATAATATTTGCATAATACTTTTACTTCGTAATTAAACAAGTCGATTACAATTTAGAAAAGTAAGAGTGATGCACAAACTATAATTGTCATGAGACACGGTAAAAAATTCAACTCTTTAGGTCGTCAGCAAGGACATAGAAGAGCACTATTAAGAAACTTATCATGTGCTTTAATAGAGCACAAAAGAATTAATACAACTTTAGCTAAAGCTAAATCCCTACGTGTATACATAGAGCCATTAGTAACAAAAGCTCAAACTGATAGTACACATTCGAGAAGAGTTGTATTTAGTTATCTTCAGAATAAAGAAGCAATCAAAGAAATATTTAGCACTGTAGCTACTAAGATAGGCGATAGACCAGGTGGGTATACGAGAGTAATCAAGACTGGTTTCAGAAAAGGTGATGGAGCAGAAATGGCTATGATAGAGTTTGTTGATTTTAATGAGACGTATTCTAATACTAAGGAAGAGAAGAAAGGTGGAAGAAGAAGACGTAAGAAGAAAAGTGGCGGCGCTTCTACTACAGCAGCGGCAGCAGCAACTGTCGTAGCAGCTAAAGAGGCGAGTTCAGAAGAAGAATAAAAATAGGAAACCAACTATATTAAGGCAGCAATTTCATTGCTGCCTTTTTTTTGCATAATAATGAAGTATTCATTGCGTAGAATTTATCATATAGCACTATTCCATTATATTTGTATAACTCATAATTAAAATAAACCATGATAGATACTCAACTCCAAGATGCCGTTCTCTTATTGGAAGACGGTACAGTCTATAGAGGTAAAGCTGCTGGTAAAAAAGGTATAGGAACTGGTGAAATTTGTTTTAATACAGGTATGACTGGATATCAAGAAATTTTTACCGACCCCTCTTATTTTGGCCAGATACTTATAGCAACTAATGCACATATAGGCAATTATGGCATTGCCGATGCTGATGAAGAGTCAGAGAAAGTACAGATAGCAGGATTAGTTTGTAAGAATTTCACAAATGATTTTTCTCGCCCAATGGCAGATTCCGACATTCAAAGTTATTTCGAAAAGAACAATATAGCGTGTATCTATGATATAGATACGAGAGCAGTTGTACGTCACATCAGAGATAAAGGCGCTATGAATTGCCTTATTTCGACTGATGAATTGGACGTAGATAAATTGAAGCAACAATGTAAGGATATACCTTCTATGGCTGGATTAGAATTAGCGTCAAAGGTGAGTACTAAAGAAGTATATACTTTAGGTGATGAAAATTCTTATATAAAGATTGCTGTATTGGATTTTGGGACAAAACGTAATATTCTAAACTGCTTTGTAGAAAGGGGAGCTTACCTGAAGGTATTTCCAGCAAAGACTTCAGTAGAAGAGATATTAAAGTTTGGGGCTTCAGGTTTCTTTTTATCTAATGGACCAGGTGATCCATCTTCTATGGATTATGCAATAGAAACTATAAAGGCTTTGCTTGAGTTAGAGAAACCTATGTTTGGAATTTGTTTGGGACATCAATTATTGGCTTTAGCTAATGATATTCCTACTTATAAGATGCACAATGGGCATCGCGGTATTAACCATCCAGTTAAGAATGTAGTTACAGGACTTTGTGAGATTACAAGTCAGAACCATGGTTTCGGAGTAAGTCCAGATGCTATAGAAAAAAGTGAGCTGGTAGAAGTGACCCATATGAATTTGAATGACAATACAATTGAAGGAATAAAAGTAAAAGGTAAGCCGGCCTTTTCTGTGCAGTACCATCCGGAGTCCTCTCCAGGTCCTCATGATTCAAGGTATTTATTTGATCAATTTATAGAAACGATAACAAAACATAATAACTAAGTGAGTATCATAGTAGACATCATAGCAAGACAAATATTGGATTCTCGTGGGAATCCAACAGTAGAAGTAGAAGTAATCACATCAAGCGGATATATGGGACGTGCAGCAGTACCTTCTGGTGCTTCTACAGGAAAATATGAGGCAGTAGAATTACGTGATGGTGATAAGAATGTCTACATGGGTAAGGGTGTAACTAAAGCTGTCAATAATGTCAATGAGGCATTACAAGATGGATTAATAGGTTTAGATGCATTTGATCAAAGACTTATAGATGACACAATGATTACTCTCGATGGAACAGAGAATAAGTCTAACTTGGGTGCTAATGCGATATTAGGAGTATCCCTTGCAGTTGCTAAAGCTGCAGCAGAAGAGGCTGGGCAGTCACTATATAGGTATATAGGAGGAGTTAACGCATATACGCTTCCAGTTCCTATGATGAATATTCTGAATGGTGGATCTCACGCCGACAACAGTATTGACTTCCAAGAATTTATGATCGTACCGGTGGGTGCAGAGAGATTTTCAGATGGCTTACGTATGGGAGTAGAAGTATTCCATAACCTAAAGAAGGTATTGCAATCAAAAGGTCTATCTACCAATGTAGGAGATGAAGGAGGTTTTGCTCCTAATATCGGATCAAATAAAGAAGCTGTAGAAATTGTCTTACAATCTATAGAAGCAGCAGGTTATAAGCCAGGTGAAGATATAATGATCGCTATGGATGCAGCAGCATCAGAGTTTTATAACTCAGAAGAGAAAGTATACCACTTTCATAAGTCTACAGGTGAGAAATTAACTTCTGATCAGATGGTTGATTATTGGAAAAATTGGACAGAACAATATCCTATATTCTCTATAGAAGATGGATTAGATGAGGATGACTGGGCAGCTTGGTCAAGTCTTACTAAAGCGACTGGACATAATACGCAGTTAGTAGGAGATGATTTATTCGTGACTAATACGAAGAGGCTAAAGAGAGGGATAGAAGAGAAATCAGCTAACTCTATACTTGTAAAAGTTAACCAGATTGGATCACTAAGTGAAACAATTGATGCGGTTACATTAGCTCACTATAGTGGTTTTACTTCTGTTATGAGTCACAGGTCTGGTGAGACAGAAGATACAACTATAGCAGATCTGGCAGTAGCCCTTAATACTGGACAGATTAAGACAGGTTCTGCTTCAAGGAGTGATAGAATAGCTAAGTATAATCAGCTTTTGAGAATAGAAGAAGAGTTAGGCTCTATGGCTTATTATCCAGGAAAATCGATTCTAAAAAATGCCTGATAGCATATAGCTTAATAGCTATATATCTAAGCTTTTTGATATATTTGTGACATATTAGGGAGGTAACGAGATTCTAATAACTATCCAACACTTTACACGATACAGAACCTACACAGTATTGTATTATTAAAATGTAAATTATGATGGATAACATTCTTAATAAGTTGAGAATCAAAGATTTTAATTGGCTCAATAAATATTCAATAGTCATCGTCTTATTCGCAGTCTGGTTAAGCTTTTTTGATAAGTTTAGCTTGATAACTCAATATCGCTTAGGTAAGACACTTTCAGAATTAGAAGATAAGAAAGCAGACTATGAAGATCAATTAGAAATGGCTATTCTGGAAAAAGAGGTATTGAAAGACAATATGGAAAAATATGCCAGAGAGAAGTATTTAATGCATAAAGATAACGAAGAGGTTATATTCTTAAAAAAGACCGATAAAAAATAACAATACAATGAGTGTATTAGTAACTAAAGATTCAAAAATAATTGTTCAAGGTATTACTGGAACAGAAGGCAGTTTTCATACTTCTCAGATGATAGAGTATGGAACTCCTGTAGTCGGTGGAGTCACACCAGGTAAAGGTGGTAAAGATCACTTAGGTGTTCCAGTATTCAATACTGTATCACAAGCAGTGGATAAAGTAGGTGCAGATACTTCTATCATATTCGTACCGCCCCCATTTGCTGGAGATGCGATAATGGAAGCCGCAGCAGCAGGTATTAAAGTTATCATTTGTATAACTGAAGGTATTCCAGTACAAGACATGGTTAAGGTTAAAGCTTATATCGACGATATAGATTGTAGGCTTATAGGACCTAATTGTCCAGGAGTGATGACGCCAGGAGAGGCTAAAGTGGGTATCATGCCAGGATTTATCCATAACCCTGGTAGAATTGGAATCGTTTCTAGATCAGGTACTTTGACTTACGAAGCGGTAGATCAAGTGACTAAAGCTGGAATGGGCCAGTCTACTTGCATAGGGATAGGAGGAGATCCAATACCTGGAACGACTACTAAAGATGCGGTAGAACTACTAATGAACGATCCAGATACGGACGGCATAGTTATGATAGGTGAGATAGGTGGTAACATGGAAGCTAATGCAGCTAAGTGGATCAAAGAACATGGTACTAAGCCAGTTGTAGGATTTATTGCAGGCCAGACTGCTCCAGCCGGAAGAACAATGGGACATGCTGGTGCTATCGTAGGAGGTGCAGAAGATACTGCAGAAGCTAAGATGAAAATTATGGCGGAATGTGGAATATCAGTTGTAAATTCTCCAGCTGATATAGGAGCGACAATGGCTAAGTTATTAGGTAAGACGTCGTCTTAAAATTGCTCTGTATTTGCTCAGAACGTTTGAGCTTTACTTAGTGGAATATGCTAAGTCTTAGGGGATCAAAGCACATTTAAATGATCTCAAATAAGATACATTCAAAAAGGTGTTTAAGCAACTCGGACTGTAAATAAAATTTATAAATATAAAGTTTAAAAAAGCTCGTTGATATCTTCAACGGGCTTTTTTTTATGGGTCTAATTTCATAAATCATAATCTTATTTTCATCGAACAACTATGCGGTGTCGTTGCGTGTGGGGTATAAATTAGGTGCAATGTAAGTTTTTCAAACTTTAACATTTGTAATTTATATAATATATATATCGCTGATAATCAGTATTTTATTTTTATGACAGAGACCCTTTGAATTAACACATTGTAATTAAGTGCAATATGTAACTTACTGATTATAAATATAGTATGGTGTTTGTATCTGAATAGGCATAGAAAAATGCCATTATTATGGATATACAACGAATACTGAATCTACTTCCTTTAAGTCTCATAACATTCCTATTAGGATCACAGGTGATATCCGCTCAATGTCTCACAGTAGAAGATTTAGATTGTAGTATGACCACAGGTCAATATGACAACGTCGTTATTGGTGAAGTTTCAGGTGATGCAGGGCAGTCTGATGGATGTAATGATGGTATACTCGAGATAGTAGGTCCACCAGGAACCAATATCGGTTGCATGGTAGCGACCAACTCAGAATGGGCCGTTCTAATCCCGGCCAATACGGTGATTCCAGCTGATGGTGTTTTCTTGATTGCTTGTAGCAGTGATCCTACAGGAAATTGTGGAGTTGGTCTTACAAGTAATGCCAATGGTCTTATTGCTGATGGTGCAGAAGGGGATTTTACAGTTGGTTTATTAGTTGAAATAGATCTTGATGTATGTAATTCTTCTAATAGTGTTTTTTATGACCCTGCAGCAACAGGATTTACAATAGATAATAGTTCAGCTACAGATGGCGATCAGATTATGTTGTTTAGACCTAACGGGACGCCTCATGATGGTATCTTTTGGGGCACAACAAATACAACGGGTACTGGCGCAACAACGGTGGGTGGATCTTCAGGAAATTCAGATCACCTAACAATACAAATCTCAGGACAGACATATACATTAGGTGATAATGATGGCGATGGCATAGTCAATAATAATCCAACTTCTGTAGCAGGAGGGAGAGGCGATGGTGGCAATGCCACTGCTGTACCTTTATTACCTACAAGTATGGATTGTCCGTGTAATACTCCGACGAGTCCTGGAACATTTACGATACCTGCGCTTGATGATGCAAGTAGTATTTGGTTTGATTCTAATGTTATATCTCCTAATTCCAAAGGCTGTAATTCTTCTATTGGACGGTTAGATGCAGGTACAAGTGCAGGAGGACAGAATGGCTCACCTTCTCATACAGATGGTGAGGTAGAAGACTCAGCACTAAACCCTAATGGATCTAATATGGACAGTGGTTCAGCTCCAGGCGTGGCAATGGATTTTGGAGAAACGATAATAACAAGTGAAGGATTTACTCCGAATACATATACACCGACATCTTGTGGGAACCCTACGACGGAATGGTCTTATACAGATCATCCGACACCAGGACAGCCCAATGATGATCCAACCTTTGTATTTTATGCAAGTTCGGATCAGCAATGTACGGTAGGTGATATGGTGACCTTTACAGTAGAAATATATAACTATCAAAATGTATCTGACAACACCGATATATTCTCAGGTACAGATAATCTGCAAACAGGTTCATATGTCTTCGATCCTATATCAGGTTCTCAAGTGACTTGGGATACTTATACAGTATCTGGCGAGACAACAACAATGACCTACGCAACGACATTGACAGCTACAGGTACATTTGATTTTGGTTTAGTTTGGGATGATTTTTCTAATTGTTGTGGGACTACAGGCCTACCGAATAGTCAAGCGAGCCCTAATGAATGTTATGAAACTGAAACGATTACAGTAGAGGTCGTCGCTCCGATGGTCTATGATTGTGATGATGATGGCATAGCTGATGATCCTCAGACAGCGTGTATGATATCATGCGATCCAGGACCACCAGAACCCGGAACAATAAATATAAATGACTATATCTCTGGTGGCAGTGGATTGACTTTCACATTGACTGATGACGCTGGTATAAATGCTGACGTGATTAATACGACAGGAATATTCACATTAGAAGATAATTTACTTTCTGGTCCGTATACAGTAACTATCAATGATGGTTCTGGATGTACAGCAACCGACTTAGTGATAACGATTGCAGATGATTGTGAGAAACCACCTATCTGTCCTACTGATGTCGTTAATACAGGGACAACACCTGATGGGGCTTTATGCCCAGGGGATATGATAGAACTTTGCTTGGATGGTACAGACTTACCTTCTGGTGGAGAAATCTGCTGGTATACAGTACCAGCTTCTGATGCGACTCCAGATGCTGCAACGGATGACTTATTGGGTTGTGTGACAATTCCAGTTGATGCAGCAACAATACCAAGTAATACAATACCAGTAATTAATGAATTACTATATAGACCAATGAATAATGATGGCGGTGCTGGAACAGGAGCATTCATTGAAATAGCTGCTGCGCCAAGTACAAACATAAGCGGCTGGATAGTCTATGATCCAGATTGGTCAATACTATTTCCAATAGGTACATTAATACCAGCAAGTGGTTTTTTGGTGGTAGGATACACTACTGATTCAGAATTACCATTAGGAAAATCAGTTGACGTAGACCTTGAGACTATAGATCCAAATAATATAGGTGGATCTCCTTTTAACCTGGTAAACAGTGGTGAATTAGTTGGTCTATCTCAACCAGACGGAATGGGAGGATTTACTTTTGTTACTGGTGTAGATTACGATGGTGCTGAAACAGATAATATAACTCCTTTAGGTGTTAATGCTGGAGGTGGAAATTATGATTTTTCTGGCGCTCCATTTACATCGGGTCCGGCAAATTCACCTATTGGTGAGTCTATTGGCTTATTGATAGATGGTGATATCACATCAGGATATGATGATAGTGGAGATATTCCTAACTCAGCAGGAATAAATACAGGTGGTTGTCCTAATTCGGCAGTCGTCATGACCATACCATGCCTAACAGTAACATTAGACGCCTCATCCTGCTCAGGTGATATTTTTATAAATTCCATAATATCAGGGGTGCCGGAATCATGTCCCATGGGTGCTGATGTAGGTATAGGTTCTGATTATTCTATGTCTTGTCCTTCTGCAACAATAATGGCAGAAGCATTTGATGTTTGCTTAGTAGATATGGCTTCTATAAATATTCCAGTGGCACTCTCTGGTCTAACTTCAGGTATTTATACCATAGGATATCAGATAGATGGTGGGGTAGAACAATTTGTGACTGCTCCAGGTACAGCGGCTTCAGTTAATATATTAATTACGGGCCCGACATCAGGAGAGATAAAGGTAACTCTATCATCAGTCTATAATGATATAGATGGAGATGGTATAGAAGAAACAGTTGACGGTGAATGTTCTGGTACAGTCAATGACGCAGAAGTCTGCGTCAATATCAGACCAACACCTACAGGGACGGCAGCCAGTGGCACTGATCCTGCAACTTGTGTACCCTGTGATGGGGCTGTGACATTTACATTTACTGGAAACGGGCCTTTTGATTTTGAATATACAATTGATGGAGGAGCTCCACAATCAGTAGGTTCAGTAAGTTCACCATACATCTTAATGAATGCCTGTCCAGGGGTATATGATATAGTCAGCGTCTCAGATGAGAATAGTTGTCCAGGTACGATTTCATCTAATCCTGTAACATTAGCTGCACCAGGTGGTGGTACGCCACTCATAGTAACCGCTCAGCCAGCAGCAGTATGTAATGATGGGACTGGATCAGTAGATCTTACAGCAGATGTAACATACGATCCAGCATATTCTGCTGTAGATTTTTACTTCTTTGGCGTTGATCCTAACGGATTACCTATAGATGTAACGGATCCTTCGACATTTACAGGATTTACAATAGCATCTACCTATACGGTACCTGCAGATGGTACGACAGTGTTTGCATTGTATATTGATCCGATGAGTGGTTGTCCATCTACTGCATCCATTACCATAATGACAAATGCATCAGCATGCTTTACATGTCCTGAGATTACAACATTAACAGATCCTAATGATCCATGTAATGGTAGCAGCTTTGATCTAACAGTGTCTGAATTAGATGCAGACTTAATGAATCAAAACAGCGGCGGTGGTCCATTCGGTATAGAGTTCAAAGCGATTTCTGGAACGATGCCACCAGTAGATGCTTATATGGCAATGGGTACAAGTTTAGGAATCGTAGCTAATGCGGCATTGACTAATGCGGATACAGAAGCGACTGTTACTGGCGTAGGGGGAACATTAGCCTCAGGCGACTATCATGTATGTGCCATCTTATCAGGTGCACCTACAGATGATACGTGCAGACCTCAAGTATGTGTAAGCGTCACAGTTAACTCTGTGACATGCAGCACTTTTCCATGGGATGGAAATTGAAATAAATTATAATTCTTGACTAAACCTTTGATACACATTAAAATAAAATTGATTACGAAATGAAAACAATATTTTTTTTAATCTTGGTTTTTGGAACCATGTATTCTATTGACTTAAATAGTCAGGTATTAATAACAGAAATTGCGGATCCAGCAGATGTAGCAAATAACAAATTTGTTGAAATATGTAATATTGGCTCAAGTACTGTTAACATTTCTAATTATGTGATTAGAAGATATTCTAATGGGAGTAGTAGTTTTTCAAGTGCTCCAGTTTCCAATGCAGCTGGATATGATGGAATGTTGGCTGATGGTGAATGCTTCGTATTTCATGGAGCTAGTGCAGTACAAGATTTTTCAACATGTGATTCTTCTGTGGCCAGCGGATCAATTAATGGCAACGGTGATGATGTATATGAATTATATGATGGTTCTAATGTACTAGATGTATATGGTGTTGTAAGTACTGATGGAACTGGGGAGCCCTGGGAATACCTTGATGATAGAGTTATTAGAAATTCTAATGTAGCATCTGGAAATTCAGGTGTTTTCAATATTTCAGAATGGACAATAATTGCATCTCAAAATAGTGCAGATTTTGATCCCTGTATAAGCCAATTTAGTGCTTCTTGTGATTCTCCACAATTTACAGCAATAGCAACTTGTGCTAACGGAATGACGGATGCAGGATTTGATGAGTATTATGTGTCCGTAGAAGTAACAGATGCTGGATCAGCGCCAGGAGATGTAAGTGTCTCAGTAGGTTCATTTACTGGATCAATTACAGGTGGGACAGGTACTATCGTTTTGGGACCTTTTTCATTTGTTGACGGTCTTGGTGATCAGATGGTGAATGTAGCAGATGCTGCAGAATTGAGCTGCAATTCTACAGCAGAAGTAAGCGAATTAAGATGTGGCTATACCCCTGATAATGGTAATACAGCAGATAGTGCTTTGAATGCTTGTGGTACATTTTGTAGTAATCAAGGTTCTGCAACGGCTACAACAACAGAACCTGCTTTAATAGCTCAAGCGACGCCAACATCAGTATCTGAAGGAGAAACGAATAGTACTAATTATGTTTATGTTCTGGTAGCAGCAGGAAATGTAGAGAGTGTCAATAATAGTGGATTATTTACAGGTCTAACTAACGGTACAACTTATACTGTGCACGCTTTTAATGTATTAGAAACGGATAGAGTAAGTTTTGAATCGCAGTTTGTTAATGGATCAGCTTATAATGCACCTTCTGGAAGTCAATGTTTTAGTTCTTGTGGCAGTGTGATGAAGACACCTAATTGCTTTACATGTCCCACAATAAATGCATTGACTGCTACATCACCGATATGTTCTGGTATTCCGACTACCGATTTAGATGTAACGATTTCAGGTTTTGATCAGACAGAAAATGGTGACAAAGATTACACTATTGAATTTATATATACAACCACACAAGCTGCTGATGAGGCTGCTGTATACGCATTAGATATCAGCTCTGCAAATGTTACTCAAGTAGGGACTGTAGCCATTACTACAGCAGGTGTGATGACTGCTGAGGCACCAGATTTCACTCTACCTACGGTAACGATACAGACGACTTATTATGTATATGCAAGAATATTAAATGCTGCAACAGTTGTACCTGACGCCAATTGTAGACCTTTTGCTGAGACAAGTATTATGGTAAATCCTAATCCTGTAGCAGAAATCAATGATGCGACTGTGTGTATGGGAACAACAAACACAGATGTGAACGTAGCAACGACAAGTGGTACGCCAACGATGTATTCATTAGATTATGACGCTACGGCAGAAGGCGTAGGTTTTGTGGATGTATCGACCTCATCAAATCTTCCAACATATACTATTCCAGCCAATGCTGCCGCTGGTATTTATAATGGAGTATTTAATTATTCGGATGCGAATGGATGTAGCGGGATGGATCCATTCACTATAACAATAAATGCCAATCCAATAGCCACGCTTAATAATCCAACAATATGTATGGGATCAGAGACAGCTCCGATCATACTCACAACAACCAGCGGAACACCGACAATGTTTGCCATCGATTATGATAATATGGGTATTACAGATGTGACAACAACAGCAACTCTACCCATGGATCATATGCTTCCTAGCTCATTGGCAGTGGGTGGTTATACAGGAACGATAACATATACTGATGCAAATGGATGTAGCGGAACTGATGATTTTACAATAACAGTACAAGCTGCTACAGATGCTGGTATGGATGGTACAGCTACAGTATGTAATGCTGACCCTGCACAATTTGCATTTAACCTGATTGATAGTTTGGTAGGTACACCTACTACTACAGGTATATGGAGTGAGACCACGACTGGAACTGCTTCAGGAGTAACCATAGGAGCAGGTAGTGAAGGTGCTGTAAATTTTCAGAATGTAGTAGTAGGAACTTATGAATTTACCTATACAGTACCATCAACAGGATCATGCCCTGATGCGACTTCTATGGTAACTATTACAGTTACTAACTGCTTTGACTTAGCATTGACTAAAGTACTCACGACTACTGGTGTAGTCAAACCTGGTCAGAATATAACTTTCGATATAGCCGTAGTTAATCAAGGAATCGTTACAGCTTTCGATGTAGATATAGAGGATTATTTTGATAGTTCTGAGCTCACTTTTGTAAGTGCTGCGATCTCCCCTAATGATACTCCTGGTTGTTCAGGTATGCAGTTTACTAATGGATTTACAATAGATCAGATTGCTGTAGGAGCTACTGCTATAGTTCAGATTACGATGACTATAGATGCAAACTTCACTAAGAATACAATTATAAATAATGCAGAGATCGTCGGTGCAGCGAGTGTAGATGGCGGTCCTGATGCGATAGATTCTGATAGTACTCCAGATTCTGAAGACGGGACAGTAGAAGATCCTAATGATGGTGATACAGCGATGATAGATGGTAGTGATGATTATGATCCGGCTACAGTGATGGTTTGTCAGTCCAACTGCGGAGTATTTCCATGGGATGGGACGAATTAGAGTTTAATATAAAGCCTTGAAATAACCAGAGACTCAAGAATTAACTTAAGTAAAGTAAAAGCATAGTATGCTACATAGAATTTTTATTAAAGTCACTATCCTATTCAACTTTAGCTTGATGGTTACATCATTAGATGCTCAATGCAATGATGCATATATAGGAGGCTTAATGGATGGACATACGACAAGTTCTACGCCGAAGTTCGTTCTCATATGTGCTACAGAAGATATTCCAGATCTAAGTATATACAGTCTTGGATCGGCTAACAATGGTAGTGGAACGACTGCACCAGGTGAGTATACATTTCCTGATGACCCTCTTAGCGCTGGTGACTGTGTTACTTTAGCGACAGAGGTACCGATGTTTTTAGAATATTTTGGATGTAATCCTACTTACACTAATGGTGGTGTGGTCAATGTAAATGGAGATGATGCTATTGAGTTATTCTGTAACGGTATACTTATAGATGTGTATGGTGATGTGGATACCGATGGTACTGGCGAATCATGGGAGTATACGGATGGATGGGCTGTAAGGTTGAATGCGAGTACTTTTCCTAATACTTCTTTTAGTATTTCGGATTGGGTAGTTGCACCTAATCAGACACCAGAGATGCATCACTTTAATGATAACGGTATGATGACAGTTGACTGTCCAGCATGTGATATAATCAGTATTTCTGCTGGTACGCAATCGGCTTGTGATCCAGTAACGAATACATATACGCAAGAAGTAATAATTGAATATTCTGGAGGTCCTGCGACTGGCAACTTAGTTGTCAATAATCAGATATTTACTCTAACATCAAGTCCTCAGACAGTTACGCTTTCTGGATTAGATTCAGATGGTATGTCAGTAGATGTATCAGTTGTTTTTTCTGACCTGCCAGGCTGCTCAGGGACATCTATTGATTTATATACAGCTCCTGATGATTGCTTAGTAGTACCTGCTGTATGTAGTATTACAAATCTTGAGATTCAGAATGTTACTTGCAATGATGCAGGTGTGAATGCCGATATCTGTTTTGATTTTGAAAATCCGATTTCTAATAATGTAGAAATCGTCGTAGATAATACTGTAGTGGGTAGTTATGTGTATCCTGCAGTTTCTGGTGGATGTGTAAGTATATCGACTGACTTTTTTGTTAACAGTACAACGGAAGTTATAGTAAGAGACGCAGCTTCTACTAATCCTATCTATATCAGCGAATTTCATTATGATAATGTAAGTACAGATGTAGGAGAGTTTATAGAAATTACTGCTCCTGCTGGGACAGATCTTACAGGTTTTGTTTTGTCTTTATATAATGGAAGTAATAATTCAGAATATGATAATATAGTGCTTTCAGGAATTGTCCCTGGTACTATTGGAACATGTGGAGTTATAGCTTTTGATACGCCTGATCTTCAGAATGGGCCAGATGCTATTGCTCTGGTCGATGCTGCGGGTGTAGTCATTGAGTTTATTTCTTATGAGGGTGTTCTTACCGCTATTGATGGACCTGCGCAAGGGTTGACAAGTGTTGACGTTGGGGTAAGTGAACTGGGGACAGCTTCAGTAAGCTCATCGATATCTTTAATAAATGGAGTATGGACGCTCACCGATCCTAATAGTAGAGGAGCATTAAATATGGGCGCAAGATGTATAGATCCATGTGAAGCTTCGATGAATTTTGAGCCACCTTTATGTTGCTCAGAATTTGTTGTAGATGTGATTGCGATATGTAATGATAGCAGTAATCCGTTTATAGAAGGCAGTTATTATATTTCTATAGCAGGAATAACTGGAGGTCAGAACTCAGGAAACTATGATGTTACCATACAAGGAGTAACCACTTTATTTGACGGAAGTCCTATTGTCATAGGCCCTTACAGTCATTCGGGATTAGGTAATGCTGTGCAGACAATCGAGATAATAGAACCAAGCACGGATTGTAGTTATACGCAATTTGTGACGGAGACATTATGCACAGATATAGATGGTATAGAAGGCCCTGATAATGATATCGCTTACTGTCAATGTAATGCAGCATCTAATAATCCTAATCCAGGTGTGATATTATCACAAACTAAACCAGGAACCTATATGGCTGGTGGAACTTCTAATAAAATACAAACCTATATATTGTCCGAACAAGGGTCAGGAACTATAACGATATCTGCGATCAACAATACTGGTTTTTTTGATAATTTGGGTGGTAATCAATATTTTGTTTTTGCAATAAATTTTGATATTGCTAACTCTACAGATTTGCAAAATGACCTTGTTGTTGGCCAAGATATAAATATTACCACGCTTACAGATAATGCTGCACCATATGATGATGAATGTTATAGCGTATGTGGACCTGCAGAATACAGCTTAGATTGCTTTCCGACTTTGGGCTCATTAGCTTGTAATAATCATCTCAATATATCAGTAGGTTCGACGTGTGAGGTAGAATTAGAACCAAGTATTTTCTTACAAGGTAGTATAACTGTCTTAGATAATTATGATCTTGTTATATCTGATAATAATAATGCTGTTGTCGATCATAATGGTAGTACTGTCGCAGAGACTGATGATATCAGAAACTATTTAGATCAAGATCTCACATTTACAATTACAGATTTTTGTTCTGGTAATACATGTTGGGGTTTAGTAACTTTTGAAGATAAGATACCACCTGTGATATCTTGTGACTGTCCAGTAGGTGGAGAGGACTTTGATGGTGATGGAGACATAGATGGTTATGCTGATGAGTGTATATTTCAATGCTATGATATCTCTCTCATAGAAGGTGATATAAATGGTGTGTTGCCTGATGATATTTCGGATTTTATAAATAATAACATAGAAGATAATTGTTATGAGTATTCGGTAGATGATGTGTCTTTTGAAGATGACCTCAAGGACTTGGGGCCATGTGCAGGCAGCTTACTGAGGCGGACATGGACTATTGATTTTGAAGATATTAACCGACCAGGGAGCAGTAATGCGGTCAGTTGCACAAGAGAATATCTATTCCAACCTATAGATATAACAGCGATAGATACTGCTGATGGATCACGAGCTCTCAAGGATATTCTATATATGCCTGTCTATCAGACTGTGACATCATGTGAACTTGGGACTGATCCAGAAGATATACGAAGAAACGAAGGTGTCGAATTTGCTTACCCACACATAGTCATAAATAATAGAGCATTCCCAATAAATGAAAATTTATGTAACCTTTCTGTTACGTATACAGACGATAAGTTTCCGGGATGTGGAGCTACATGTAATGGAAATAGGAAAGTAATCCGTAACTGGAGTATATTAGATTGGTGTACATCAGAGCTTGTAAGATACCGCCAAGTTATAAAAGCTGAGGACACTACACCTCCACTTATTATATTGGGTGATGATATAAGTCAAAAGGTAGATGGTAATAGTTGTACTGCAACAGTAGCCTTGCCAGCACCGATTACCTTAGGTGATTTCTGTGAGGGTGTAGTTTCATATTATATAGAGGGTAGCTCAGGTGATTTTTCTATGAGTGGTAATGGTACAGATGGTTTCATATTAAGTGGCGTTACGACAGGGAATAATGAGATATACTATGCTGCAGAGGACTGCTGTGGTAATATAGGTAGAGATACGCTTACGATAACAATAGTAGATAGTAATAGACCAAATTGTATTGCCGTAGAAAGAGTAACAGTTGGGCTTCATGAGTTTGACTTGACGGGTACAGGAGATCAGTTAGGTCTTGTTTCTGCGCTGAGTGTAGACAATGGTTCTTTTGACTTTTGTTCTGATGTCACATTAGAATTAAGAAGAGTGACGGATAATTGTAATGATGACAATGAAGTATTCGGCGAGAAAGTATCATTCTGTTGTGAAGATATGGATGCTGATGGATTTGCCGATATAGAAGTAGAACTGAGAGTGACTGATGATAGCGGTAATGATTGTGTGGTTAGATCTAAAATTATTCTGAAGGATAATTCGAGAGATGTGATAACTTGCCCTGATGGAATTGTTATAGATTGCCTTACGGATATAAGCGACCTTTCTGTTACTGGATTACCAACTTCTAATGGTATCTGTGGAAGTGTTAATTTAGATTTGGATGAGGCTGATATTGTAGATAACACAGTGCCTACGCAGAAGCCCTCTAATGTATCTCCTACGTATGATGCTGACGGTAATGGTACAGCTGATGTTATACCACCTTATGATGAGGCTTGTGGATATGGCGCTTTAAGGAGATCATTTTTTGATGGCAATCAACTGATATGTGAACAGTATTTTGTTGTTACTCCTGTAGATCCATTTAATCCTAATAATATTGTATGGCCTTCAGACATGGAGACTGATTGTGGTGTTGTCGATCCTGGTAGCCCTTCATTTACTAAAAGTCCTTGTGGAAAGACAGGCTTTACAGTAGAGGTGGATACTATAAGGAATGTAGACCACGCTTGCTATAAAATCTTTAATACGCATACAGTCATAGACTGGTGTGCATATGAGCAGTCTAACGGGATGAGTGGTATATATACTCATCGACAAGTTATTACTGTATTAGACGACCAAGCGCCACTAATTAGTGCAGAAGATAATTTAGAATTCGCTATAACATCTGGATGTACTGCGCCGATGATAAGCTTAAGTGCATTAGCGACTGATAATGTCAATTGTAATAATGATATACTTAACTGGAGAATAGAAGTAGATTATTTTAGTGATGGATTTGTAGATGTAAGAGAATCTAATACAAGTGTATCTGGAGATTCATTATTTACAATATTGTCAAACGTACCTGCGAGTAAGTCTGGTCATAGCATTAAGTATATTGTTGTAGATGCTTGCGAGAATGCTACTGAAAGTACTTACAGCTTCATAGTTGTAGATAAAAAGTCTCCGACACCTTATTGTATAAATGTAGCTACGACAACCATGGATAATGGCAGCGTAGAAATATGGGCAAGAGATCTTAACTTAGGAAGTAGTGATAATTGTACTGGTAGTGAATCTCTGCGTTATACATTCTCAGAAGTAGCTCCGCCATCTAATGATGGCTTCTACAATTCTGAAAATGGATTTGTCTCTGATGCTGCAAGTTTTAATGCTTCTGAAGCTGATAGGTGGGATGCTGATCTGTTTACATCAGGTAGAGTTATTTCAGCATTAGATATTAATGCTGATGGATTAGTTGCACTTAATGTGTATGTGTGGGACGAATGTGGCAACTATGATTTCTGTGCAGTTCAGTTATCAGTTGTAGATAATAACGCAGAATCGATAGCAGCTATAAGTGGCCGTATCTATACAGAGTATGGGGAAGCAGTACAGAGTGTAGATGCTCAGTTGTTAAATGGAAGTAATGCTAATCAGGTGACAATTAAAACTAATGATAGGGGAGAGTATGCATTCTTAGAGAATACAGTATATAAGCAATATCAAGTTAACGGAGAAAAGAATGATGACTACCTAAATGGTGTCAGTACATTTGATTTGATATTAATACAGAAGCATATCCTTAATGATGAATTACTGGATAGTCCGTATAAGATGATCGCTGCCGATGTATCTAATGATAATGTTATTACGGCTATAGATTTGATTCAATTAAGAAAAGTTATCCTTGGTGTCCATGATGAATTTCCAGATAATGGTTCTTGGAAATTTGTAGATGAGTCTGATGATTTAGATATCAGTCAGCCTTGGAGGTATAGCGAAGATATAACTATAGATAATCTGATAGATGACCGAATCGATCAGGACTTTATAGCTGTAAAAATAGGCGACGTTAATAATTCTATGGTTCCTAATGTTGTAAGTCAAGCCTCAGAATTAAGAAATATTAATTATATCGAATTCAGATATAAAGATGCTTACATAGAAAGTGGATCAGAAGCTACGATAGGATTGACTACTAATTGTAGTGAGCTATTTGGATATCAGTTTAGTTTTGTCACAGATGGTTTAGATATTATAAATTGTAGTGGTCGAGATATGTATGACGAGAATTATCACCTTATAGATAAGTCAGGAATGACAATCTCTCATAATACCGGTTATCCTATAAGTAATGCATCTGAAGTGCTATCTATTACTGTCAAAGCTAAGCATAGCGGATGGATATCTGACATGATAGAAATTAATTCAGACTATATTCGATCAGAAGCCTATGTTGGCACAGAATTGGACATACAAAGTATTGTACTGAAGGAGGATTCTGAAGTACAATTTGATCTTTTTCAGAACGAACCGAATCCATTTAGTCATAGGACGACAATAGGATTTGAATTACCAGATAATGGTGATGTTACATTCAGTCTTTTCGATGTGAGTGGACAATTGATTAAGAGCATGAATGTAGAGGGTTCAAGAGGATATAATGAGATCACACTAAATAAAGAAGATATCGGCGTTACAGGATTAATCTACTATAAAATAGAAAGTAGAGGACTCACTGCAACCAAACACATGATATTAATCGAATAAAAACCAGCTTTACACTTTACAAAAAGAGGATGATTAGAAATAGTCTCCTCTTTTGTATTTTTAGGGAAGTTATATGACTCCGATAAATGACTCAGAGATACCTTATAGAATTAGCTTATGATGGTTCCAGCTACGCAGGATGGCAGATACAATCTAATGCGATAACTATACAAGAAACGATAGAGGAAGCACTGTCAAAAATCTACAGTCAGAAAATATCTATTATTGGTTGTGGAAGAACAGACGCAGGGGTACATGCTTCGCAATACTATATGCATGTAGACCTTGATCCTAATAAGTATGATGACGACTTTCTATTATATAAATTGAATGGATTGACACCTACGTCTATTGGCTTTAAAAAAGTACATAGAGTCGATGCAGAAGCACATGCAAGATATGATGCAGTTAGTCGTTCTTATGAGTACTATATCCATTTTCAAAAAGACCCATTTTTGGTTGGGCGTTCTTATAAATATAACCAGACATTGATTCCTGATCTCGCTGTACTGCGTGATGCAGCTAAAGTGATATTAGATTATTCTGAGTTCTTTACCTTCTGTAAAGCACACACGCAAGTAGATCATTATAAGTGTACTATCAAGCAATCATATTGGGAAGTTCTTGATGACGACAGATTAATCTATCATGTAACAGCTAATAGATTCCTGCGTGGTATGGTCAGAATGTTAGTGGGTATGTGTCTCAATGTTGCTAATGGGAAGTATCCTCTTCAAGATGTTATTGAAGCATTAGATAAGCAAAAACGATTAGAGTTTGCATGGTCAGTTCCGGCAGAAGGCTTATACTTATCTAAAATCGAATATCCGTATATCAATCAATGATCAGTATCGCAATATATTGTCCCGTACACACTCCTAAGGTCAGTTATGTCTTTGATTTCATATTCGCTATAGCACCTAATTTAAGTTTTAATCTTACTCATAACTATGAGAAATTTGCTTCTTCTGATTCGGAAATTCTGATAAATTATTCTAATAAGGTATCAGCCTCTGCGATTAATATCCCTTACAGTGATAATTTAAATTCGAGGCAGTCTCCTGATTTTGAAGCCGAATTAATATTGTCTGACAAGACACTTAATTTTGATTTAATTGCTGCAATTTTTCATCTCTTAAGTAGGGTAGAAGAGTATGATGCTCTGGATAAAGATGAGCATGGTCGATATCAATCTGCATCAAGTATTTTAAACGAAAAAAATTTATTACAGAAACCCATTGTAGATATCTGGGTGAGTGAATTTTATAAGATGCTCTCTTCATATTATAGTATAGATCTGAGAAGTGGACATAAGTTTAATGTTGTGTCTACTGTAGATATAGATCACATCTATGCATTTAAAGGTAAAAGCTTAGCTGTCAGAACTGGTTCTATCATCAAAGATCTGTTGACGGTTAACGTTCAGAAGTTAAAAGATAGATTAGCTTCTGATGATCCATTCGATACTTACGCTTATATCGTTGAGTGTCATATGATAAATGAATTAGATTGCAGATTTTTTATTCTGACAAGTGAGAGATCGCAGTATGATAAATCACTATCTCCCGATCATCCAATGTTCTTAAAAGTAGTCGATACATTAGCGTTAGATAATGAAATAGGCATACACCCTTCTTACGATACTTACAATGATCCTCAATTAATAAGATCACAGAAGCAGCGATTAGAAAAAATTATCGATAGACCAATAAGTGCTTCGAGACAACACTTCTTAAGAATGGATCTTCCACATACTTATAGCCATCTTATAGAGAGCGGCATTACAGAAGACTATTCTATGGGTTATCCTGACGTACTCGGATTTAGAGCAGGGACCTCGCGGGCTTATAAGTGGTATGATATATCGCAAGATCAGGTGACAGATTTAATAATCCACCCATTTGCATTAATGGATGTTACGCTGAGAAGGGTAAGCGACGGTAATACTACTAAAGCTTTTGAATTAGCCAGGGCATTAGTAGATGAGATCAAAGCTGTAGGTGGTACTTTCAGTTTGATATGGCATAATAGTTCTTTCTACGATACTGAAGGTTGGGCAGGATGGGATAAAGTATATGCGGAGATATTGACATATGCTAAGTCTCAGATAATGTAAAGTTCTTATAAGGTATTACTATCTTAGCCCTAATGGAAACAATAGGCATCAAACCCATCTATCTACTTATAACTATAAGTGTATATTTTATTTTACTGTACTGTGTGTCGCATTTCACGAGTCGAAATGCAGATAGCAATACCTTCTTTAAAGCAGATAAGAAATCACCATGGATACTCGTTGCGATCGGTATGATAGGAGCTTCACTATCAGGAGTGACATTTATATCTATACCAGGCGTCGTAGGTGCTGGAGGTGTCAATCAAGCTTTCTCTTGGATGCAAATGGTATTGGGCTTTTTAGTAGGATACGCTGTCATCGCTTTGATATTAATGCCGATATATTATCAGATGAACCTGACTTCGATATACGGGTATCTTGAGAAGCGTTTTGGTTTTTGGTCCTATAAGATGGGAGCATTTTATTTTCTCTTATCCAGGATCATAGGAGCCTCATTTAGATTGTACATAGTAGCTATCGTATTGCATCCTTTTGTATTTGGTCCATTGGGTGTATCGTTTGAGATGACGATATTCATTACCTTATTACTGATATGGATATATACGTTCCGTGGAGGTATCAAGACTATAGTCTGGACGGATACCATACAGACGGTAACGATGTTAGTCGCTGTGACATTGACGATTTATTTTATCTGTAATAGTATGGGGCTGAGTATTGGCGGTATGAAAGATAAGATAGATTCGGCAGGATTAAGTCAAGTATTCTTTTTTGAGAATGGCTGGTCTGATCCTAATAATTTCTTTAAGCAGTTTCTATCTGGTGCTCTTATCGCCATCGTCATGACAGGACTAGATCAAGATATGATGCAGAAAAACCTTACTTGTAAAACGCTGGGTGATGCACAGAAAAATATTTTTGTATTCAGTGTGATATTGATTTTTGCTAATATTCTATTCTTAACTCTTGGAGCTATGCTCTATGTCTACGCCGCTGAGATATCTCTAAATATTCCCGAAAAAACGGATCAGCTATATCCTTTGATAGCCTTAGATTATCTACCACCATTTGTGGGAGTAGTATTTATATTAGGTCTGATAGCCGCAGCTTATTCCAGTGCAGATTCTGCGTTGACATCGCTCACCACTTCTTTTTGTATCGACTTTTTAGACTTCGAAAAGAAACAAAAGTCCGAGTCTGACAAGAAAAAAACGCGGTGGATGGTCCATATCGGATTTACGGTTTTGTTATTTATAGTTATTTTTACTTTTAATAGGCTTATAGATGCTGCTGTCATTAATGGGCTTTTCAAATTTGCAACCTACACTTATGGACCTTTATTGGGATTGTTCACCTATGGGATATTGACCAAAATGAAAACTATAGATAAGTGGGTGCCTTTTGTTGTGATACTCTCACCTATTCTGACTTACATCATTGATGTGAATAGTGCTACATGGTTTGGTGGTTTTAAGTTTGGGTTTTTTATTCTTGCGGTAAATGGGTTGATTACGTTTTTGGGATTGTGGTTGCTGGGTTTTTTGAGGCCGAATGGATAGATTTACCTTAAAATAGAATTTTAAATGCCTTTAATTATTGCAATTAAGAAAATTGCTATTCATTTTTTTTTGACTATATATCGTGATTTTTTATATAAATGGTTTGACATTATAAAATTTACTATTTAATGGTTAAGTAATAGCTACTTTTTTATTGTATGTCTGAAAAATGCTAATCCATAAGATACAATGATTATAAGTAAAAAAAATATTAGAGCCATTTCTTCCGATAGTAAGCATTTAAACCTTTTTTCAAATTTTAAGCCTATTCTTGTTTCGTTAATAGTATTATTTTCAGTCATTGAAATGAAGGATCTTAAATCACAAGGTTCTGTTGATTGTAATGACAATTTAATTATTAAATTGTTTAGAAGTGATGCGACATCTATAGCACCTGCTTCACAATATGATTATAAAATTGTTTTAGGAAAGGGAATTCAGTACAAAGCTAAGACCAAGGGTAGTGGAGATGAATGGAAGTGGGAATTAGGCAACGGAGCTTGTGAGTCTTTTGTTCCATTTTTTGATTTGCAAGGTACAAATCGACCTGATTTATTTTTGAAAAAATCTAATAATGCCAATATGGCAATGATAAGAGAGTTACCTGAGCTAAATTCGGATTTTGGGATAACTCATGGAGATTTAAGAGTATCTAATTCAGAGAGCGCAAGTTGTGTAACTGATCCGCTGAATTCAAAAGTTGCTGTTTTTTTTGATAAAGATGATATTAATCCTAATACTCTTCATACGCCAAATTGGTTTTTCTATTGGGAACAAATATTAACTGATTCAGATTTAGAAGTACCAGGTATCAAGCTATTTGATATGACGTCTGGAACATATAATGCTGAAACAACACCCTATAATCTTAATCTAATTTACAAATCACTTCCTGTTTATGATCCGGCCGCTACTAAGATCAATTATGGATATACTTATACTGATTCAAGGTGGGAAACTGATTCGTGGGAGGAAACCCCAGGTGACCCTATGTCTGCTTATAAAGACGCTGTAGTATTTGGCTATAAAAGTAATTGCGGTCAAGTTTTTATTAATTCTGGTTGTGGCCATTATATGAAAGAGTTTTTGAGTGGACAAGAGACGAGAGGCATTGATGTTTTTTATACAACTTTTATACATGAGAAGGAGTATCACCTTATAAAGTGTAGATTATGGAAAGATGGAAAGGAGAGGGCTCTTGATCAAGATAATGATGGATACCCTGATGATTTTGAAGAAATGCCAGAGGTAGAGATGTTTGGATTTATGCTTAATGATATAACTGATAAGTATGGTGATTATGAGCCAACTATGGAGGGGTTAATGAAAGCCAGTGCTGGTACGTGGTATGAAGAGACTAAGTGTCGGGAAGAGCAAATAAAGCATGTTGGAAAATTAGATAAAAAGGACTGGTCATTTGATAAACTCAATATAAATCAAGGTAAACAATGGAAATAAAATTTACTTTTATTTATTTAAGTCTTATTCTTCTTACTGGTTGTGGTAGATCTTTTGTTATTAATAGAATTGACATTGATAAATCATTACAATTTATAGAATCGTCTGTGTACGAAGATAATTGGATAGATTACAGAGACAAATGTGAGGATGGTGATGAAGGTAGTTTAGTGATTGAGAATCCAAATTATCTCACAATGGAACATCATTTTAATATCCTATTGAGATCTAAGCCAGAATCATATCAAATTAAAGAATTAGAAAGTATATATAGATCATTTGAGAATAATTTCAAGTCAAGTTTTGATATTGAGTGCTTTAGAAGTTATACATCAGAAATGATCGCTTGTATGGCTCTTTTTCATTATTTTGAAGAGCTCTTGTTTGCTTGGAATCAGGATATTATTTCTATAAAATCAAAAAGAAAAATTGCTAAAAAATTTATCCAAAAATGTGATTGTAAGATTAATTTGGAGACCATAAGTCGTAGAGATCGTAGCTATAGTTTTATAGGATATGGAGATATCGAATTGAATATTAAGAAATGTAAAAATGAAATCTTTAATTTTCATTCAAAATATTATAAAGACACACTCAGTAGTTTCAGGCCGGTTTATGTTAATTTCAATAACTTCAATAGATATGAGATGCATTCTGATGTTATTAGTGAATTAACATTTAATGCGACAAAGGACCGACTATTAGTTGAAGATGAAAGTAATTGGGAAGAGAAGATTTTATATTTTGATACTAAGAGATTATCACGATTACGAGGTGTTTTCATAACGCATTATTCAAAATTTTATTCGCAATCAGAATATTCTGAAGTGGCTTTAATGTATATTAAAAGATGGGAAGGTGGTGGCAAAAAGGAATTGGAATACTTAGCCTCATTATCTGATGATGAAGTCAATTTTAAGGTCTTAAATTACTATTTTAAGGATGCTGTTAAGCTGAGACCTGATTATCATATTTGGGTACAATTGTTTTATAATAATTTATCGCTTGGTGATAAAGAGAGTTCGGCTTTAAGTTTCGAAACTTTTTTCAATAATTACTATTCATTAACTCCTGAATTACAAAGTAGAATTATTCGATGTGGAAGCTTCATATATAATGATGCTATATTAGATAAAGTAAAATTAATATATCAGAAGTCTGAAGATAATGATATACGCAGTGAAATAGAAAAGAGATACGGCGATATTATTGATTTAGATATTAAAGAATAATTTAATCAGTTATGAGAAATACGTTATTAATTTCATGTTTGTTTTTTGCCCTTACTGGTTATGTTAGAGCTCAAGATATGATTTTTATGATTTCTACACCATCTTGTGGAGATGATGGAACGATAGAAATTATAATCGATAGTAATCAGTTGGATCCTGATTACCAATTTCCTTTTGATTTAAATTATAAAAACATAGATACAAAAGAGACTTCCTCTGCAACTATAACTGACTTTCACCATGTTATTGATTATTTAAAACAGGGTAATTACGAAGTTACAATTGACTTATCAGATATTTGTGAGTATCGTCAGGTTATAAAAGTTGAAAGTTCTATTACAATTTATCCAAATTATATCAACCCATCCTGCGATACTGATGGTGAAGTTAACATTTCGGTATATGGGGGTACGCCTGGATATACTTACCACTGGAGTAATGGATCGAATGGTCAAGATTTAATAAATGCTGAAGCCGGATCTTATACTGTTACAGTAACTGATAGATATGATTGCATAGCAACTATGGAGTTCGATATAGAATCTACAATGCCAGCAATACTATATGGTTCCAGAAATAACTGTTCTGTTAACGAGAGCAATGGAGCAATCATGATTATGAGACCTAATTCAGAAATTATATACGAATGGGATGACCCTACAATTAATCCTACTGATATTGATATTGTTTTTTTTAGCTTTCATAAGATAGAAAACTTGGAGAATGGAGTATACTGCGTGACAGCTACTGACTCTAATACTGGTTGTAAGATTACAGAATGTATAGAGATAGTAACAGAAGGTGGTTTTGATATTATAGATGTTCAAGTAAAAGAACCTTGTGTTAGTATTCCAGATGGCAGTATATCCTTTGATATATTAAAGGATTTTGATAATGGTAACTTGTTTTCAAGACCGACTATCGACTGGAGTGATGGAGTAGAGTACAATGGACTAATGCAACGAGAGGACTTAGAGCAGGGGGATTATAATGTTACAGTACAGTCTCATTGTCAGACTGAGGTTATTAATTTTAGTTTAGATTATGATTGTACGTGTCCAGAATTCACTAATGTACAGCTCCTGATGAAGCATGCATGCTCTCCTACAAGTACCACGGGTGGAGCATATGTGCTTACACCTGATTATCCAAGCCAACGGCCATTTAGGTTTCCGAAAGTAATTTACTCATGGAGTGGTGATCACCCTGTGCAGACAACTAATGGGGGAAGAGAAGCATATGGGATGAGACCAGGTAAGTATCAAGTTCTCATAAGAGATATAGCTACAGGATGCAGTGTTACTCATGAGTTTGAAATCGGAATTGAGAGACCTATCCGCCTTACTTATGAAGATGTTACAAGTTCTTGTCCAGACCAAGGTACAGGTTCTATAAGTTTTGATTATGATGGAGGATCTAAGTCATACGCAGGTACAGTACCTGGAGTTATAGACTGGGAGGATATAAGTGCTTATGAAGATGTCCCATCGAATGCTCTGAATCGTACAAATCTGTGGCCAGGTGAATACTGCGTTAATATATCCTCTAATTGTTACGACAATGAAAGGTTCTGTTTTGAAGTTAAAGCTTATAATCTTGAGGTAGAATTTGAAGCAACTTTTGCTAATGGTAGCTGCGATGATAACTCACTGAAGGTGAGAGCTGAAGGTGATAATCCGCCGTTCACTTATAAGTGGAGTAATGGTAAAGAGGGTGATGAGCTTCAGGGAATAGCTTATGATCGGTATAGAGTTACAGTAACTGATGCATTAGGATGCGCTTCATATTTTAGTTATGAGCTATTTCCCATTGATATAATTTCTGAGACTAACGCCTGCCCTAATGTCAATGATGGCGCCATTAGTCTTGCTATAAATAATAGTAACAACTATCCTACTACAGTCCGTGTAAGGTATGGTAGACCCTGTCAAGATTGTGATCCTTACACCCAACCCATTGCAGTTAATGATACAAGTGATCCAGTTAGAATAGATATGTATTGTACATCCCCCCAAAATTAGGACAGTAGATTAGATTAATTTCAAAACACTAAATTTACTGTAATGGCAAGAAGAAAATTAACTGCTAAGTTTAAAGCAAAAGTTGTTTTAGAGGCTCTAAAGGAGAGAATGACTAACCAAGAGTTAGCTAATAAATTCAAGATACATCCCCAACAAATAAGTACCTG